>ERZ824575.1002-NODE-1002-length-29992-cov-7.360357_pt1 | contig 29992 bp, 22 predicted proteins | sample MGYA00519470_ERZ824575 | MGnify/ENA primary metagenome ERZ824575 (study PRJEB31778, sample SAMEA3449170) | human gut metagenome | biome: human gut; feature: human-associated habitat; material: faeces | place: United Kingdom | collected 2010/2012 ...
TCCATGCCATTGTGCGCACCTCCTTTGTAAGCACACACAATACCACAAAGGCGGCATGAAGTCCAGCGAAAGCGGGAAAGTTAGCAATTAAGTATCAATCGTATTGCAGACTATATCAAAATCCCGTTACAATGATCCACCTCGTGCTGAATGATCTGCGCCGTCCGGCCGGTATAGGTTTTCACTCTTGTCTGCATATTCACGGTTTGGTACTGCACCTTGATGGTTTTATACCGTTTGCACTTGCGGGGACCTCCGAGAAGCGACAAACAGCCTTCTTCGGTGTCATACGCATCATTCTTTTTGATGATTTCGGGATTGAGCATCACGGTGTATACCGGAGTTCGTCCGCTCTCATCAAGAAACGCGATGATGCGTTTTTTCACGCCAATCATATTCGCCGCCATACCGACGCAGTTTTCCTTGTGCGCCATCAGTGTGTCGAGCAGGTCTTGCGCGACAGGTAAATCTTCTTTCGTCGCAATCTCCGACTTCCCGGCGAGGAAAATCGGATCGTGCATCAGTTCTTTAATCATTTGCAGACCTCAATGATTTTCTTCAATATCTCCTCGTCCGCCGGACAGAAGGCATAGTTCGGAATCTCACTCGGCGTGATCCACCGGATGTCGTTATGCTCCAGCTTCTGCGGAACGCCATCGGCAATGGTGGCATTGAACAGCGTCAAATGCACGGTGATGTCCGGATATTCGTGGACAACATCCATAAACACATCACCGACAGAGAGAGTGACGGCAAGCTCCTCCCTGCATTCCCTGATGAGCGCCTGCTCTTTCGTTTCGCCGGGTTCCACCTTGCCGCCGACAAACTCCCAAAGAAGTCCTCTTGCCTTGTGCGCCGGGCGCTGACAGATCATAAACTTTTCGCCCTCCCAAATGAGAGCCGCTACTACTTCGGTCATAAAAATCGCCTCATTTCATTGCTTGTCCTGTTTTAAAATGGCATCAAGAAGTGCTGTGCAACCCTCATAAATATCCCGATATGCCACATCGAAGCGCTCGGAATATCCCGCAACCGCTGTCAAGGGTCTGCGTGACCGTAACCGGTCACTCCGATGAATACCTCCGAAGCGGCACCCTTGACACCGCCGCCGGAATACACTACAGGGCAAATAAGCGGGGCTTGGCAGCCCCCTCGCCGGACTTCCCGGCGCAAAACTTCATTTTTGCAGAGACGTTTTTGCGAAAAACTATTGACAGTACCGTCTGTGGCTTTTGAAACTTACCCCTCAAAACCGGCTGCCGGAGGAATAATTAAAAAGTGAAGAATAATTAAAAGGTTCAACTCGCTTTTAATGTAATATCTTGCTTAATGCTGTTGCTATCTTGTCAATATCCGTATCTGTATTGTTTTTCCCGAGCGAAATCCGTATTGTTCCTTTAGCATAGTTTTCGTCAAGATGTATCGCCTTCAGGACATGCGATATCTCCGTATTCACACTATCACACGCAGATCCTGTTGAAATGCTGATACCCATTAGATCCATGCGATGTAAAATCGCCTCGCCATCTTTCTCTGGGAAGGAAAGGCTTATTAAGCCCGGAAGTGTGTTGTCGCCACCATTGCGCTTGAAGGAGATCCCGAGGCTACTCAACTTCGATATTAACTGTCTCTCAAGATCAAGTATATGTTCCTTGTTTTTAGCTATTTGATCACAATTAACTTTTAATGCAGTAGCCATACCTACTATCGCTGCCACATTTTCTGTTCCTGCTCTGAGTGAATTTTCTTGGGCTCCACCATCCGCGTATGACGAAAGAACCGAGCCTTTTCGAATGTATAAAAAACCGATGCCTTTAGGTCCATTGAACTTATGCGCGGAAGCAGATAAAAAATCGACACCTAATTTATGAACATCTATCTCAACATGACCAACAGCTTGAACTGCATCAGTATGAAACTGAGCGCCATACTCATGTGCCGTCTCACAAAGCTCTTGAATGGGCTGAATGCTTCCTATTTCGTTGTTAGCAAACATTATCGAAACCAGCCTTGTTCGGTTGGTAATAACTTCTCTGATCTGTGAGGATGAAATGTAGCCTTCAGCTGACGGTTGAATATAAGCTACCGGATATCCAAGCTTCTCAATCGCCTCACAAGACCGGAGAATCGCGTGATGTTCAAAAGCTGTGGTTATCATAGCTCTTTTTTCATTGTCAGAAAATGCAGAGCTCTTTATAATCCAGTTATCGCTTTCTGTTCCACCAGATGTAAAGTAGATTTCATCCGGTGAAGCTCCTATGCATGTTGCAATTATTTCTCTGGATTCTGCGAGTGCCTTTTTAGGACCTCGAGCAAACGAATAGGGCTGTGATGCATTACCATAGTTTTCAATAAGCCAAGGAGTCATTGCATCAAACGCAGCCTTATCAAGTTTTGTTGTAGCAGCATTATCAGCATAAACGATATTAGCCATCACAGTCCCTCCTTCCCGATTAGTATTTGTACTGAATATCTGGTATATCCTTCTTGCCCGGAACGTTGAATTCCTTAGGATCTATTATACACAGCTGTTTCTTAATGACTTGTCGCATTTCTTTGGCAGGATTCAAGCAGTACTTTATAAAATCCTCCGCAGCTATATCTTCTTTGCATGTGGCATTCGGGAAAATAAGCTTCATAAACGCAGTGCAAAGGCGTTTAATTGCTGTTAAATCTCTTTGATCCGCTTTAGGCGGCAGGAGCAGGCATTCGTCAACAATCGCTGAATATGTCAAATCATCTCTCATTAAATGCAAAACTTCAGCAAAGTATTCGGTGTTCAATGCCCATCCATTTGCAACAAGACCTTGATGCATTCGAGGAAGCTCCCAACCGGGTATGAAACCATGGAAACGGTCAAGAGAAGCTGATTCACGGAAGACAGGGCTGATCTCTTCCATCATGTTCTCGTTGACATTAAATCTGCTGGCATCAATATTACCGAGCACAATAATACCTGCATCCGCAACAATTGAAGCATCGAATCCTTGAACTTCTCCGAACTCCATATAATCCTTGAGGGCTGTTTGAATCTGCGTGGGCTGAACAAATGACATTGATTGTATTTCATCGAATCCCACAAAATCAAAGCGAGTTATGAGACCTCCGGTTTTCTTTGCGTTATCATAAACGAGTGATGCTCTTGAAACTGTACCACCAGAAATCAACCAGCCACGCTTGCTAATCTTTTGATACACATAGCTTTTTCCTGTGCCTTTTGGAGCAAGTTCCATAAGGTTGATTCTTTTTTCAACAAAAGGCAGAAGTCTCCTTAAGAAGCAGAGCTTTTGTTCTTCAGATTCATAACCTTCAGGATTATAATCGGCTGCAGCTACAAGCACATCTATCCATTCCTCAGTTGTAAAGGAATTTCGAGCGTCTTTATAGTAATCCAGGTCAACGGTGTAAGGACAAAACGGACTGTATTCAATCAATTTGACTACACCTTTGGCTTTACTGGTAAAATAATCTTTTCCCCAGATAAGCTCGATAATCCCCCAGTTTTCACTTTCCTTTAGAAGCGTGTCTTTCCACTGGTTTACTACTTCATTAGCAACTTCGCCGGATGCGCCTGCTTTAGCTCCACCGAAATCCGGGAGCTCAAACATTGTCTTACCCGTTTTGATATCAACAGCGACTCGAACACGAGCAAGAAAACGCACAGTTTCTCCGTTAACCATCTCGTACTTGAACTGCTCGTAATCTTCTCGGCTCGGAATATACTGGCGGATATATCTCAAAACACTATCGTAATCGATACTGCCGTCGTCGTCTGAGAACTTCATAACCAACCAGTCTCTCATATATGAAGGAAGGCTTAAGTTCTTGAAAAATTCAGCTCTTTCCGGATTTTTCAGAACAACCATATCAGAAAATACGTCACGAACTTTATCTTCCAGCATCGTTTCTCCTCCTTGGAATTAAAGAAATAAGGTACAGCCCTGTTCTTTGAACTCCTGTATTTTTATTTCGAGGTCTTCTTTTGAACATTCTAAGTATTCACTAAGGCAATCAATGCAATAGAACTCATCTATTTCTGTGCCGAGAAGTTTCTGACTTAGAGCCACCTCATCTTTTACTAATTTCCTGTCACACTCGCAACAAGTTCTTTGAGGCTTTTTCATGGCAAACCTCCCATACCAGCATTCTTTTCGATTCCTTGGCTCTTAACCTTCAGTACTATAGGTGTGCTGATGAGGTTTCCATTGGCAACTATCGCCAAATTGAGCTCCTCGCCAGTAATTCCGTCAAAAGACACAGTCCAAGTACTGTCTGCGTTTTTATTGCAGACACCATTTATAGAATCGATTGTAACTTCTAAAGAGAATACTAATCTATTAAACTCAAGAATAGTTTCAACATGTCCGTTCTTTTTGGTGACGAATCTGCTCTTAGGCTTGCATGTAATCGGCGGAAGCAGCTGCGACCTCTTTACTATTACAACAGGTACCAATCTCTCCTCTGGCGTATTTCCACCATGTGTTTCACCAACGACATCCTGCTCATCGGAATTGCCACCTGCAACATTACCACTGACAGAAAACTGGTTGTAATCATTCATCACGACGTAGGTTTTTCCATCAAGGGAAACCTTTTTCATGAATTCGAGTTCAATAAAGGAACTACCATCATCTGCGAGTTCGCAGAACCTGCCAAAGCTTCTGACTTTAGAGTGCGCAGGCGCAGTTACGGGAACAATACTTGAATCATGAAAAGCAAGGGCTGCCAAACGACTGCTGCCGTGGTCACCTGTAATTACGACATATTCATGCTGATCTAAAAGTTCATCAACTCGCTTTGCAGCTTCTGTGAACACGGAAAGCTGATGGACAATACAAGAATAATAACTCTTGTCATCAGGCATGCCTTTATGAGACAGAGTATCTAAGCGATTCCATTTTTCGCAAAGAGGATCTGCCTCATCCCATTGGTGGTTATATTCAGTTTCGGTAGGAAGTTTTGCGGATGCAATATTTTTCGATTCAGGGATAATACCGCGCAATCTTAATTCATGCAGGAATACCGGCAACCACTCCATACCGAATCCATCTATCCAGAAAGCAAAACAGTCTTTGCCGTTCAATTTATTTAGCTGTTTAAACCTTGCATCAAACCTATCAAAAGATATATTTTTGAAATAATTACCTGGAAAGCGGTTGATTAGTTTGTTTTTTCTATACCATGACAAATAGTCGTCCACTTCCTGATCAATTCCAGTTTGTCCTTTTAAATAAACCGCCAAAGAAGGATATGAATCTTTGAGAATATCATTTGCTATGGCTTCCGGTTCGGCTCCATTCCTAAGCATTCCACTCACTACTTTAACTGCGTATGCCTTCTCTTCGTGTGTCTTGTATGTGAGAAGCTGCAGCTTCATTTCTGGAACTGGCAGCTTATCCAATGCCGCAAAGTAGTCATCATCATATGAGGCAAAACCGAGGACTTGCATTGCCTTCATTCTCTCGTCAATCCAGTTTTGACTTCTTGATGAAATAAACAATATTTCATCTCTGATCCGTTCTTTAATCTCAGCAGATTTCTGAGCCTTCTTACAGGCATAGGAATAGTACTCGTCATTGGGATATACACGATACCACATCCAGACAAGTTCGCGTTGTACACTATTCAGCATATCCCATCTGGCAATGACAGAAACGAAATCAAAAGTTGTAATACTAAGCTCTTGCAGAACAAGTTCAGAAAACAGCATGTCCTTGTTCAGGGATGGAACAAGTTTAGCCCAGAAATCATCAGACTCCCAGCTTTTATTAAGCTTATCAGAATCCTTAATCGAGTTGCACACATAAGCAAACGGGCTATCTATAGGATTCAGATTGATCGTGCCAAAGGAGGCCTCCGTATACTTGTACTGATTTGTAATGATAGTGCAAGGTACATCCCTGCCAAGAATGACATCCCAATAACGGAGCCACGATTCAAAATCATCAGCATCAGCACTTATAGCTTTTGCGAACTGAGGTGAATACACGGAGATTGAGTACTGTTTTGCAGATTGATTACCTGCTTGATCCAGTTCCCACACAAACGCCTCTTGCCGTTCATCGACTTTGCCAACGATGCGGTCAAAGCTGTCCCTGCAAGCGAAAACAGGCATTACGAATCTTGTCCTTGAGCCTTCTTGCTGCATTGACTCCCAGAATGCAGGGAACTGGGCTCTCTCCTTATTTAATTCGCGCTTAATACACAAACGCAAATATTCGCCCACGGAAAGAAGAAGCACTTGCTTCCTCTCGTGCTGCGCTAACGATGCGCGAATTTTCTCAAACTGTGGGACGACGTCTTTTTTGCCAAAATCAGCAAGGTTAATCGTGACGTCACATGCACTTTTCAGTTGTGTCACCAAAGCGGAATATGATGATAAATCCTCGCAAAAAATAATCCTTGCAGGAAAACGAGAACCCAATTCGCGCTCTTGACGAAGTTTGTCAATGATCTCTGTAATCGTCACGACATAGTCCTCCTTGTTACTTGATGAACATCGTATACAGATCCGGATTTGTTTCCAGCAACTCCACTACCTTATCACGAAGTTTGTCCGCATCCATTTTACGCACTTCTTTTTTTGCGTCTTCACAATATTTAGAACGCAGGAACTCGTCGATGGTGTGACGAATGTCACCAATCTTGTGTGCCCAAGAATACACATCAGAAGTGAGCTTCTGGTTCGTCTTCAGGCGGGAAACAAGAATTGTTGCTGATGCCTCAAACGGAACGCGATAATTCTCGCCAACCTGTGTGAAGAAGCAATCCATGATTTTTGATTTATCTTTGAGAGCATAGACAGTATTGTTCTCAAAATACTGAGTGGCATTATTCAAAGAAACATCATTAACAGTTTTGCCGGATTGCACTGAATGTAAGATTGCAATATGGTCACGTTCTACATCTGAAACAACCCACTGAACAGGAACGGCCCAATTATTACACCATTCGGTGACAGAGTTAAAGCCGCTCTGCTTCAGCCACAATTCGTTAATTCTGATCTTGTTCCGGTTATAGGCTATTTTGTTTAGCTGAGACGCGATCTTGTTGTCAAAATCTGTTGTGGATGCATCATACTTCGACGCCTTCAATGAAGAGAAAATATCTGTAAGTTCCTCGTCCGTACAACTGTGGCCGTGAGCATCCATGTACTTCTTTAAGACAGCCTTAGAGGAAGTAACGTTTCCCCATACCGTCTTGGCGTTACTGCTGATGAGATCCGTGTATGCCATCCGGTCAGCAGCTTCAATCTTTGACCACTGCGTAGTAGCAATAGTACGCATAGCTTTCAATGTAGGTATCCAATCATAGCCAAGCGTTTCAATTACAGAGCCCGGCACGATCATGTTATCGAAAGCATTATTCATATCGTCGCTAAGCTGCTTTATGCTCTTACGCTTAAGACCAAGCGCTTTGTTCAGGGCAGCAACTGCGCGATATTCAATGCAGAGTTCTTCGACCTTTTCTTCAACCTGCTGCTCTGTCCAAGTAGAAACCTGTCCCTGCATCAGCTGATGTATAGCGTCGAACAGATCAAGATTTGTCAAACCTATCTCCGTACGAAGATCCTGAAGCTCATTTCTCTTTTGCGATATGAAATTGCTAAATGCCTCATATACAGTATTCTGGTCGAAGTATAATTCAGTCAGCGTTTTACGCAGCTGTCCCTTGCCCGTGAATTTTACGGTAATATCGCCCATAACGGATTCCTGATCTCCGGTTTCCGACATGAAATCGCAGAAAAGGGATATTATCTCGTCAGCGGCAGTCTTTGCAGAGGCCCCACCGAATTTTTCTTCCGGCAAATATTCCAGAGACCAGAAAGGCACGCCAGCCTTTTCAGTACACTGTTTAGACATGTATTTTCTTGCCTCAGTCTCATTGACAGCTTCACCGTCACTGAGCTTAAAGACTCTCTGGACATAAGGCTTAAATTTCTGCCAAATTTCAGAGCCCGGAGAAAGGTAATGATTTACCGTCTTGCCACTGCACATGTCGTTAATCATGATGGCAATGTTCTTCTCAGTGAACGGCCACGGATTATTGTCTCCCTTATTCCAGCTAAATTCACTGTTCACATAGTGACGGAGAACAAAGCCCAGAATATAACCGCAAGCCATACAGTTGTAGTAACCGTACGGAGGCTTCTGAAGTTCCATCCAAAGCTCATCTAATTTTATCTGTGTGCCCTGAGCAAATTTCTCAGAGATATAAGAAGCAATTGTGGCTATTGCTTTAGCACCGTCATTGCCTGTTGCCTGAGTGAGCTCTGCAAGTGTTTCGGCATCCCAAACACCGACTGTTTTAAGTCCATTGACTATATTGCCTACCTGTGTATTAGGCGATGTCTTCTTGATACCCGCTTCAGTCGTGGTCGCCTGCATCTTCTTAAATGCAGTATTGGTCTTAACTATCTGTTCGGGTGCCGCAGTAAATACAGAACCAAAAATAATATCTTTCTTAAGGTTAGCCATCAGGCTATAAGCACCATATTCACTTGGATACGTCTTTGTCCCGCAAACGGCCATGATCTGATCATCACCGGCAGATTCAGACCATTCAGATACAATAAAATCTGATTCCTGAGAATACCTCTCTGCGTCTCCGGATTTACCCTCATCACCTGCAAGCTCTGAATGAGTACGAGCATTGTACCACCTGTCCAGATGGTCATCTGTCAGCGGTGATTTCAAAATGCAGACTGCAAATCTACCGGTGGTGTCAGCCGCTGCAATCTGTTTGATTTTTTCTTGCATCGAAGAGAACTTGCTGGCCTCATCAATAGCTATAATAAGTAGACCGAACTTATAAGGATTCTTTGCAAGTTCAGTTTGAATCTCATCTCTACGGTTGTTAATGGAGGATGTGTCAGACGACGACGCTGCAACATAAATTCTGGAATATGCAGCATCATTTTTGTCAGAAATCTTTCCTTCAATAGCTTTGGCAAACACGCCACCCTTCTTGAAGAGTTCATAGCGCGTATTCTTTGCCATAATCATCTGCTTGCGATATTCGAAAACGTCACCGCTGCCGGTCCCTGTGTAAGGAATCTGAAGACGAGCGTCACCGTTCGTCATGACATCAAGGCGGAGCAGGCCGATTTCGCAAAGGTCGTTCAGATAGTTATTGACATCGTCCTTTGTAAGAATGCCCACAAAGCATTTATATAATGTGCTTCTTGTTGCAGCCACTTTTCTTTGTGTAGCTTGGCTGTACAAATTACTGACGTTTCCAGATGACATCACAGCAATAAGCAGCATAGCAGCCTTAAAGACATGCATGTGATAATCATCAGAGATAAACTCTTTTTTATTTACGAAATACTGATAAGCACTCTTTGCCTCTGTGGAGAAATTCTTCACATCACTCTCACGCATGAAGAAGTAATCCCAAAGGAAATCTGTTGTCAGCCAGCGCCAATTATCGTAGCCGAAATTATTGATGTAATAGATAAAACCGACGTTTTGCGCAGACTCCTTGCGGTCCTTCATAAAGCGAAAAAGCGTACGCTGAGATGCGCCAAAATTCTGCGCAACAATCGCAAGCATAGAAAGCGTCATCGGATGCAAAGGACAAAGCTGACGGAATCTATCCTTCTTGTTGCTCAAATCAAGCTGATCGAAATCCGCAAGGTTCTTGCTGATAGATTTCATCAGATTGTCGCGGATTGTATTCCACTGATCCTCCATGCCTGCTCGAACAAGGATGGAATTGCCGATAAGCTCGTATGCAGCTCCTTCACTCACATGGAACTCCATAGAGTGATAACGGTGTACTATGCGGTTATATGTATCTTCACCGACATTGCTCAGCCAGCTTGAATCCTTATGTACGATCAGGCACATAAAGAACGGCTGCTCTTTGCAGTATTCAGACAGCGGCTGAAGGACATCGTCATTCGGATTGTCACGAAGGTATGTGGTGAACTCATCCCAAATAAAGATGATTCCTGTATCTTGGAGGTTGTTGCCCTCAATAATATCCTTGAGCCACGCTTTGAAATCCTCAATAACTGTGAAGAAACCCCACCCGTTATCGCGAAAGATCTTAGCGACGAGATTACATGCTTTCAGATTTCCTGCTTCAACTTCAGCCTTAAATGCGTCCAGAGACTCGTAATCATCGCAAAGGCCGAGTGGCGAATTATCAAAAATGTCCTGCCAATTGATCGATGTTTTATTAACCGCTTCTTTTGCGCCAGCGGTCAGAGACTTCTTTCCATAGTAAGCCTTGTCACCAAACTCCTCTTTCAGTTTTTCGCGAATTGCAAGCTCCACGGCCATCATCAGCTGGGTACCGCTCTTGATGTCAGTAGTCTGGCTCTTCCAAACAACAAGATACTTACCTTTCTCTCGCTGAGCAATGAAGGCATCTCTGTATGGGATTAACAGCTGCTTTGACAGGAACGGGCGAATGCTATCAACCGGGTCCTCAAACAAGTGCTTCAGAACAATAGCTGCGTAGCTCTTACCTGTACCATAAGCGCCGTGTACCCAGAAGGAACGACGCTTATCCATATCCTCAAAAGAGAGCGACTGGCAGATTTTATCGAGCGCATCCTTCATGTCTTCATGAACGATGTACTCCTGCCACATATTCGGATTTCTGTTTTCCGAATCAATGTCTACAACTGATTCGTAATGCGGGCTAAGCTCGATATATGAATTATAGTTTGCCATGATGCCGCCTCCTTATTTCTGTATTAAGTCCAAGATATCGATCGATTTAAAGTTTGAGAACAGCTTTACATTGTCGAGGTCGGCAACAAAAGTTGTGCGGATGTAATCCGGATATGCAAGTGCGATGTCTTGGAGGATATCCTTAAACTTATCGGGATTAATACCGAAAATGGAAACCGGGTCAACACCAACCGCATCCGGATTCCCGCGAGAGGCTTCCATCTGGCTAAGCGTAAAGTCGTAGCGTCCGGTCGCTTCAGCCCACATATACAACGCATACAGTATTGCAACAGCGTCCGGCGTGTTCCATCCCTGCTTGGAGAACTTAAAGCTTGACCCGCTTGCGATTGGAATGCCCTGCTTCAGAACGCTACCGATAGGACTGTGTCGAAAGGTTTCAAGTAAAGCTGTCACCGCATTGTCGCGTGTTGATTTTGAGTAATCATCACCCAGCTGAAAAACCAGCTCGTTCTTTTCATAGATATCTCCCGAAGGGACATTCAGCATATACCATTTTGAAATGATGGAATTGTAAGCCAAATTGGTCCAAATGATTGCCCACACAAGAGGATCTCCAGCTCCAAGCTTTTCAATTTTCCCGAACAATTCAGTAGGTACACCAGCTTTAACACCTTTACCTGAAGAAGAAAGCAATCCAGCTTCTCTCAACCAAACCTTGAGAGAGTCATACTGTCTTGTGCCAAGCTGCCCCATAGTAAAGCAGTTTTCTTTATTCTCGAAAAAGTGCTCCAGCCAAGGACGACGAAGTCCAAAGTGCTGATACCTGTTCATTCCCTTTAAGTCCATACCGTTTTCTCCTCCTGTGGTTGAGAGCGATTTCGCTGCAAGGCACCCCTTGCCACTTGTATATTCAATGCAGTTATAACAATGCACGCATCGATCCTCTCTGATAAAGATCTTGTTATCATCAGTTATCGTGAAGGCATTTACAGGGCACTGTACTTCGCAAGCGCGGCATCCAAAACAATACGCAACCTTATTAGCTATGCCTCGTAGATGGCTTATTACAAATCTATCCATCTTTGAGAAAGGCCAATATGTCACTGTATTGGTGTCTTCATCCGAAATTAGGAAGTTGAATTCCTGTCCAGAAATAATTTGCGAGAACTTATTCTTGTCCCGCGACACCACAGGGCCAAGTATGGTACATACATCCAGCCATTTTTGACTCCTATTTGTGAATGAGAAGGATATCTTGTCCTCGTTAATGACTTCAACAACTCTGTTGCCTCCATTAGGAAGACCCCTTCCACCCATACGGGCTTTCCATCCACCCTGCTCAATAAAGCCTTCGATCTCAGCTTTAGGCTTTGTAGCTTTGGCATACTTTTCAACCTTCGATAACAAAGGTCTTATTTCATCGGGATACAAATCGTTAGTTATACCGTCCCACCAACTTGATGAAAGCGGGCAAACAATGCAGCCTACTCTAAATAGACCTTTTCGATAAGCATCATTAAATAAAATCTCTCTATGGAGCAGATATATGAATAGCTCTGCAGTGCTCCATTTTAGTATTGGGCTGCAGTTTATCTGGTTTATATTTTTTGCGCCGATACTAATTTCCTCACGTTTTGCTCGTGCTGCACTTTCTTCGGCGCGGACACCATCAAAAACAACAGCCTTGATGTCATAATTGCCGGTTATCTCACGCAGAAGCAAGATGGTCGGAACAGACTTGTGAACTGCACAGCACCAGCGCATTCTCCGTCCCGGAGGGCCGAATTCTTCCCAGCTATCTTCCGGCCTCAAATGACTTTTTGCTTCGTAAAATTTAAGGGAGGACCAGTGTTCCTTTGCTCGTTCTACTGACATATAGGTCGTTGAAAGTTCCATGCCAGTATTGCTGAACACAACTTGAAATTGATCAGGGGATAACGCACGGCTAACTAAATCGAGCAAAACAAGAGAATCTTTTCCTCCGCTAAAAGCTACTACAAACTCCATTCCCTGAGCAGAGTATCTATCATAATACTTTCTAATAGAGTCTAAGGCGGTCTTTTCGAGTCCAAGCATAAGACGTTCGTTTTCACGCCACAAGTCTTCTATATCAATAGGCTCAAGGACAAGGTTTTCTTTTTTATATTTGATGGTCGGTTTTGTATAGAAGCCGCCACCGACAGCTTCGGCAACACACTCGCCGTTCACAACATAGCGACGGATGCCTTCGGCCCAAAGAAGAGGCGCTTTCGTGTCCGGATATGCCCAGTGTTCATTGAAACCGAAATAATCCAGTTCTTCTTTGAAGACCGGTCTTATTTCCTTTTCAATTTTGCTTTCTATAGACAGTCGGTAAATGCCGTTCCTGTCTGTCCATTCATATCCGTACATAATTTATCCCTCTTATCGTAGTTTGGCTCAGTTACCTCTCACCAGCACCGTTTTATTTCCGTCCGTCCAAGAGAAGCGGAAATCGTCCAGCGCCTTGGGCAACGCATATATCAGTTCATTGCCTGCAAGCATTCCTGCTTCGCGGAGCTCTTGCCTCAGTTCCTCACAGGCCATGCGCTTCGGCAGCGTGTGCTTCTCCTGCATGTAAAGCGTTACCACATCCGGGAAGGATTGAAGTGGAGAACCGGAAGGAACTATTGCAGCAGCGATGGTGTCTCCGGACTGTCCAAGTTCTGAAGTAATAGCCCTGAATCCGATCTCGGGGAAGTTCTTTAGCATTTCCTGCAGCAACAAGATGGTCCAAGGCAATCCCTGCGGCAAAGTAGGTAACGTGTGCAGCCAGCTTTCTGTGATATCCCTTGGGATCACATAAGCAATATCCGCCTGGCGGAAAAGGCTGTCAAGGCGATTGTGTATCATCTGAATCAGCTCTTTGTTTATCCCGATCTTCTCTGTCAGCAGATACCTGTTAGCGTCATAATATAAGAATGTATCAGACGAATTCAGCTGCAGCAGTTGGCCAATGCTGCCATAAGACAACATGGTTTTCTGCAGGTAGTTTTTAGCATCTTCCGCATTCAATACACCGCCATTTGTCCTCGCAAGATTGATCATCAACCCTTTCAGTGTCAGAGGGAAATCCGGTGTGTCCTTAAAGATGTGCGGGAAGGAGAATGTGAAAGGATTCTCAGGTCTTTTCTTAACGAAGAAATACTGCGCTAAGGAATACACACTGTCCACATCCTCGCAGTCATTGTCGTTTAGGAACAGCGACAAATCGTGAGAAGCTGCACCGAACAGCAGCTTATTATTGCTGTAGCCGCCAAACTGCGCAAAATGCGTCTTGAGGATCTTCTCCATTTCCTCTTCAGCTTCATCCAAGTCGACAAAAGCATCTACATGCACGAAACGATCACCCGACATGGTAATTATCTGAAGATCGCTGTTCAATGCATTTCTCGTCGGGAAAACCGCTGCTCCCGGCTGCACCTTATCAATGAGTTCTTGAACTGTGGCTCCTTGCAGGCCGACATCCTTCAAATAATCCTTTGCCTTTTCAATATTTATGGCATGTCCGCTTGTCTTTGGTGTTGCCGGTGTGGACTTTTTGGCTTTAGCATTTTTTCTATCCACACCATAGATCACCACATCCGTTTTCGTATATCCGCAATGAAGGCAAAGCGCCCTGATCTGATCCATCAAACGAGGGATGCTGTAGTTTACGTTTATCCAGTACCCATTTGACAATTCAGAACAATTTAAGCCCTCCAACTTTTTCTTAAGGAAGAAAGGTCTATCCTTCCTGTTTGAAATTGGCGACTGCTCATAAAGGCTTTCTAAAGCCGGATTATTTTTCTTTAATTCTTGTTCTGTGATTCCGACAAGAATACGTGCCCAGTTGCGTGCTTCAAACTGTTGCCCCTTTACCGATACATAGGCGGGAACAGTATATTCAAACTGTTGCGAGTTCGTGAAATCAAAGCGAATCCAATCGTCCTGAACGTCTATCCCTTGCTCTTGAGGCTGCTTCTCAACTGAAACGGTATTCTTTTTTTCTCTTAGGTAGGCAACATATGCAGTCAACAACTTTTGAGCGGTATTACGCGTTTTCTTACTCCCGAAAACTTTCTTAGAGAGTCTTAAAGCTTCTTCTGCCTGCCCAATTTGAGATATAGCGAATAGAGTTTGTGGAAGCGCTCTTTTTTGGACGAGGATTGCCCCTATGGTGCGATATGATTTCTTTATCTCCTCAAAAACAGACGGAGATACTGTGCTTGGGAGCCAAGAAAAGAATTCTTGTTCAGTGGCTTTTATAGAATCCTCCATCTGTTTCTTCTTCCTTTCTTCTCGTGCTTTATCATAAAAAACGTAATGCGAGGCTTTTGTTTGTTTCGACCAGCTGGCGTTCTCGAGAATCACAATAATATCTTTTCGTTTCACGCTATGATCAAGTGATTCAAACAATGCTGTCGGTGTTAATCCTGAAGAGGCTTTGCTTGATAGACTTTTAAGTGCGTAATATACGCGATTAAATGCATCTCCGTAAGTCTTCTTCAGATCTTGATCTTTTTTTTGCGCAGACAAACTTAGTCTTTTTTATGGGATCTCTTTGTTTCTTCCTCTTAGGAGCGTCTGCATTTGAAGCGTTTCCCTGCAGCAGTTCGATATATCTGCCGTTATCATTGTGGTATAAGTCTACCGCTTCTCTGAAGACTTGCGTTCCGGGAGCGGAAGTAGATTCCTTACCCTCAAAGATGTTCCCTATACTGCGCAGACGACCTTGTATTCCCATAGCACTACGAAACGAATCATCAATCACCATTCCACGCTTAAAAGCTAATGCTCTCAGTCGTTGAGATGCAACCTCAGCAGATTCAGTGATCGACATCCCCGTCTTATAGAAGGAAAGATATGCATCAAGAAGTATCACTGCCCCTTGAAGGTCAAATGGCTTGCGACGCACGATTTCTGAGTCTTGCTTTTTATTCATAGGTCGCCCTCCATTTCAAAGCTACTAAACCCCACGTTATTCTGCTGTTTTCCTTTTTGAGTCTTCTGAGAGGAAAACATATCGTGGACGTGAGGCATCTTCCGGAATTAAGTAGTTTGTTCCGACTTTCTTAACGCCCGGTATAATATCCTTTTTGCAATAGTTCTGGACTTGTCTAACGGACACTTCCCACTTCTCGGCAGCTTCTTTTGTCGTCATGTAGCCTTCCATCGTGATACCTCCCTAAAAAGTGTACACTACTCCCTTGGCGCTTAACTTATATATATAATAGCATAGGTTCAGCGAATTGTCAATGCGTTTGAACGAACTCATTGTTTCGGTTTCTTTTCAAGTCTCATTGTGCACGTTTACTCAGGATTTGAGGCTATCCGTTTTGAACCTCTTAAAAAGGTAGTAAAAGACCTGCCTGATGCATATGCGGTATCGATGGAAGATATGGGATTTATCACTCTCCCCGGTAAAGAACGATTGATTGCGCTTGACGGTCAGTATCGTCTTCTCAGTTTAAAGATTGCGATTCGCGGATTAATGGGCGTGCCCGCTGGGACCAAGACCTTTCCTGCTATGAACACTCTTCAGCCCCATCCTGAGCTCGCGAACGAGGAACTGAGTATTATACTCATTGAACACACGGATACCGCCAAAATCAGAAAGATCTTCAATAAGATCAATATGTATGCAAAGCAAACAAGCCGAAGCGATAACATTATAACCAGCGATGATGATACCGTTGCGGTTATCGCAAGAAGATTGATTCGTGAAGGCGGTCCCCTTGCACCAATGGGGAAAATCGATCTCGTTAATTGGAAGAGTAATACCCTTTCCAAGAGGAGCAAGAACCTCACCACACTCAGCGCTTTATATACTATCGCGGAAACCATACTCAAGGACAAGAATTATTCATCGAAAGTCCTGCCTATCACCGAGGAGCTTGAAGAAGCATATAAGCAGGTCGCTTCCTTCTGGTCTGTATCCCTTGAGAATATTCAAGTGTTCCAGAAATATCTCGAGTTAACTCGCGATGATCTGCCCGTATCAAAACTCAGGGAAGAAAATCTGCTACTGAAACCTGTTACTCAAATGGCTCTTGCACATGCAGCACTTCTTGCTAAACGTCACAGTATCGAGTGGTCAGATGTCGTAACTAAGCTGAATTCAGTTAACTGGAGCTTCAACAATGACCTATGGTACAACATTCTCGTCATCGGAAGCGCAAACAAAAAGATGATTACAGGGAAAGAGTCTATTCGCAGCGCTGGTGCTGTAATCACCTATCTGATCATGGGAGATCAAATGTCCCGTGCAGAGGTTGAGGACGTTAAACAAATCATACGGAACGCGAGAAATGACGAGACCGCTGAATTGCCCTCGACAATATAAGGAGGAGTGAGAATAGTATTGACAGAGCCTAAGATACTACCCAAAGATTCGAAGGCGAACATATATAAGTGCCCTTACGAGGGGGAAAATTGCGCCATTCACAAGCACTGTCACGGAATTGAGGTTCCTGAGAAATTACCTCCGGGCTTCAAAGCTATTATCCCCTGCCCAATGCGAAAGGCAAAAATAGAAGTGCCACTGATGCTTGTAACTTAATAATATTGTAGTTACTCACAGGAAAGCCGCTTAGACGCGCTATGCTGTAGGACTCAGCCAGAAACGGATTGTGTCTACAGTAGTACGGGCCTGCGGACATAATCCTGGACAGGAAGAAAGGAATGGATTATGTCCGCAGGCCCGATCCATAACAATTCTCCTTTCGTTTTTTATAATCGTAATGACGCACCGTTGACTGTTCCGCTGCTCCCGAGTACCCATGTGCCATTCTCTGTTACATAGCCGTACGGAACTTGCGAAAGGATCGGACGATTAATTGTCATTCCCGAAGGCATATCTTCGCAAATATCACTTTGGTGATATTTTTTCTTATAATCGCTTGACAAATTATCGCTTTGGTGATACAATGTAGGCGAAGATAATCGGAGGTAGCCTGATATGAACAAAATAATCACCTTATTTCACGGCTCGGAAAAGGTCATAGAAGCACCCTCTTTCGGTGAGGGCAAAAGAAATAATGATTTCGGGCTCGGATTTTACTGCACCGAAACCGAAAAGCTTGCGAAAGAGTGGGCGGTTTCTTCTTTAAGAGACGGCTTCTGCAATCGTTATACATTGGATACCGAATATATGAAGATCCTGAATCTGAACAGCCCCGATTATACCATTCTCAACTGGATCGCCGTTCTTGTCGAGCATCGCCTGTTCTCAATCAGGACGCCCATTGCAAGAAGAGCGAAAAAATATCTGATTGACAATTTCGGCATAAACGTAAATGCTTTCGATATCGTTACCGGCTACCGTGCGGATGACTCATATTTCGATTATGCGGAATCTTTTCTGAACAATGCAATCTCCGTTGAACAGCTTGCGGCTGCAATGAAGCTCGGAAAGCTCGGCGAACAGATTGTTCTCAAATCGCAATTCGCTTTTTCCCGCATTCGATTTGAGGGGTTTGACGTTGCCGAAAAAGAAGAGTTTTATGTTCTCCGCAAGGCAAGAGATGATGAGGCGAACCGACTGTACCTTGAGCTGCTTGAGGAAGAAAGCGACGGCTTGTATATACAGGATATTATAAGAGGAGGGATTACAAACGATGACTCGCGCATACCAAGAAATATATCTGAATAAAGCACAGTCCGTGTTGGGTGATGCCTTCGATTACGCCATCAATACCTGCGGCATAGCCGGCAACGATTTTATCAAGCTGTTTTCGGCGAGCACTGTCTCCGATCGTATGGAAAACGGAGAGCCCGCTGCCCTTGCGGGAATGAGCGGGATTGAAATTGCCTCCGAAATCATATCGGAAACGATGGGCAAAGAGCTTTCCCAAAAACAAAAAGAACGGTTCGACCGTTCAAAAGAATACTGGATTGGTTGGGCTGTTGCTTACTATCAATGGTATTCGGGCAGAAAATACAGCGAAATCTTCAGGGTTTTCTCTTATGACGACCTGCAGCAAATGTATCATCCTCTTCACGAAGCAGACATTATAAAATTCGTTGATGTCGTTGACAAGCGAATACGCGAATACTACGCGGAAACCAATTTGAAACGTATTCGCACCGCATACGGATGCACACAAGCGGAGCTTGCAAAAAAAGCAGACGTCAGTCTTCGCTCTGTTCAAATGTATGAGCAGCGCAACAAGGACATCAATAAAGCAAGCGTCGAGACCGTGTATCGCCTTGCAAAATCTCTAGGCTGCACGGTGGAAGATCTGATTGAAAAATAGGCAACATTGTTTTGGCTTTCGTGGCGTTGTATCCGATTATATGCGCACGGGATTGCAAGCCGGATTCAAAATTACAGCCGGAATTTCAAATCCCTTTTCTTTGTTTACCGCGTCGCAAAAGCTGATTCTTCAGGCTTGGATTTTGACCACAGTTTGTGTCACAGACAGGTTTGAAACATGCTGGCGGCATATACAATGAAGCACGGTCGACCACAGGGCTGACCATTTACGGATTTTTAAGTGCGGCAGAAAAAACTCTGTTCTTTTTTCTGCCGACAAAGCCCCGCCCGGAATCCGCTCAAAAAGCGGTCTGACCACAGTTTTTACCACAGACAAACGCGGAACACGCGGAAACTGTGGACAAAAAATGCCCCAATAGCAAGTGTCTTGGAGCAGAAACGGTATGAAAGCACGCAAAGAGCACGAGAGGACAGACCCACGTCAGTTGGGGTGGTAGAGGCCGCTGGTTCAAGTCCAGTCACTCAGACCAACATTTCGTATGAAATGAACAAAAAATCGAGCCAAATCGTAAGATTCAGGCTCGATTTTTGTTTATTATGCTACTGTCTATTCGCCTCTACCATTCCGAAAATGGTTTGGTGCATAGTTAGTGCATAGCCAGTGCAAGTAAATTGCAAGTTAATCGTCGGCTTTTTCAAAAAAATCCGAACAATTTTGCAACTCGATCCCCGCTGACAATAACAAAAATCAGGCTCAATATCGTAAAAATAATGCAATGGTGTACTGCTTGACAATCATTCTATTTTTTTCAGGAGGCTGTTATGGCTTACATCAAAGAACGTGGCAACAACAATTATTTCGTCAGAGTATCTTGCGGGATTCTCGATAACGGACGTCCTTTTCAGAAATCACGTCTGTTTCGTCCTTCAAGAGTGAATCTGCCAGAATCAAAGGTTCGTAAGGAACTCGACGCTTTTGTCAAGGCTCTTGAGGAAGAGTGTCGAATCGAGTTTGAAACCAAACGTCAACCACAAACCAATTTCGAATTATCCAAAGGTACCTTGCGGGGATTGTGGAAGTCAGGATCAATGTGACATCCTCGGTCTTGGTCTGACTTGCAGGGGTGTTACCACCACCATTGGCATCGTACTTTACCTCATAAGTCTTGGGGATATAACGCCAGACTGCATAAAGCGTTACACTTGCCTCATCTGTGTATCTCTCGCCGGGGGCGTAATTTGTGAGCATTGTCGTCGGATCGGTTGACCAACCCAAAAATTCGTATCCGGCTCTCGTCGGTTTGACCGCAGAGAGCGTCAGCGGAATTCCGTTGGTTTTGGTTTGGCTTGCAGGAGCGCCTGTGCCACCGTTGGCATTGTATCGAATGGAGTAGGTTTCGGGGTCATAGCGCCACACTGCATACAGCGTTACATCAGCGTTATCTGTATAACTGCCACCTGCTGAATAGCTTGCCGAAGTCGCGTTTCGGTCTTTTGACCAACCCAAAAACAGATACCTCACGGTTAAAATCAGCAAAAATTTCTTTCGGAAAAGAAAAAAGGCCCAAACATCGTCTGGGTCTGCGTCCAACACAAAGAAATCACAATGATTCTTTTCAAATGGCCTTGACAACGCCTTTTTTCAGAGTTAAAATGCAACAAATCAATCACTACACCATTGCAAAAAAACAGGACTGCATTCTCTGTGTTTGCATGGATTTTCAAGCATTTTTCATGCAAGATTCCATCGCAAAAACGAGCGCAATCCGGTGCATAGTTTTTACGGTTTGGTTCATAGTTTTTTGAGACGATGTTGGTTCATTTCGAAAGTTCTGCGGTTGTTTCGCAAGATATTTGCCTTTTTCGCAAGTTATTCTGCGATAATCTTTGATGGACTCGCGTTGGGGTGGTATCAAGGGGGCAATTGTATGCCGGGAAAGTGCCGATGCACCAGGGCGATGCCGCCTGTCCGAGACACGGCACGTGCCCGGCCACGATATCGAATGTCCCGTCAACTCCGGAGCAAATAACCGAAAAAATCGACGCATCGCCGCGAAAAAAGCTCGGCGATCCTTGAATTTATTCGGTTTTTCCGCTTGCAATCCGTCGTGAAACAATGTATAATTGATAGGTGTAAATATATCTGTTTATGAGGTGAAAAATAGCTGCAAGCTACAAAAAATTGTTCAAACTACTGATCGACCGAGAAATGTATGATGATCACAATTTGTTGGAATATATGCCAAGCGCGCATCATTTTCGCCAACCCGAGAAAAAACATAAACAGTAATTTGCATGCCATACGGTACGCGCAGTGTCTTTGGGGAAGATACGATCGTTTCATTTCATCGTATCAAGGGGGCTTCTTTATTGTTCGTTTTTTACGGGGCGGTCCATGCTCATCTGCGGGTATCCCTCGCTGAGGATGTGTCATCGGTCGTGTCGTCCCACGATCCGTCGTCCCACATGTCGTCCCATATGCTATCGTCAGGATCGTCCGATGTATAGATATCGAGTTTTTCCGACAGTGCGCCGAGATCGTCTGCCTTTACCGTTGCGTAGTAGCCGCCGTCGAAGGGGAACATATCGTACACCCGATCAGCCGACACCCACACGTGGCTGTATACTTCGTCGGTTTCCCACACTATGTCGATCAGCTCGCCGTGTTTTTCAAGGGCGATATTTACGCCCTCGGCTTTTTCGGCGGTGCCCGGGTCGGCGGCGCTCTCGTCGTCGGCAGGCAGTGAAAGCACGGGGTTATAGTTTATTTCCTGCATTTTTTCAAGGCTGAAGTACCCCTCGCCGAAGGTATACTCGGCGACCTCGAACACGACGCATTCCGGTTGGAATATATTGAAGTAATACGGGAAATCTATCACGTTGCAATAGTCGTGAACGCTGATGTATTCACCGAGGGCGTTTATCATGAATTTACTGCCGTAGCCGTTCATGTAGCTGCCCTGGAACATCAGTGTGCGCGGTGTGCCGCTGCCGATGCGGTCTTGATTCACATAATAGGCAAAGTAGTCATAATTACTGTCAAGGTATATCCCGGAATATTCGCTGCTGATATCGCTGTATACGGCTTTTTCCGCGATCATGGGAATGAGCTCGTCGATCGGGAATTTTGAGACGGGAAGGGAATCGACGTGTCCCTCCGTAAGCTCGAATTCTGACAGCTGATTGACGTGCAGCGACGGGAAAACGCTGCCGAGACGTTCAAGGATCTTTTGCGTTCCGTAGAATGCACCGAGATCGTTCCAGTGGTTGGCGTCGTATTTGCGGTTGAACACCTCGACGCCCTCCTCCCTTGCACGGCGCAGCGTTTCGGTGTTGTCAAGGTAGTTCACGCCGCGCTTGTCAAGCTCCGAGAAGAACAGATCGACCCACTCGCGGTCATAATTTATGCCGTCTGCGAGCTTGTCCGTATAAATGGCGGGCTTTGCAGGCTCGAAAACGAACAGAAACGGCACACCGCGTTCGTCGCAGTAGTCCTGAATGCTTTTGACCATGTCGGCAAAGGCGATGTGATATTCGCCGAAATACTCGGTGGTAGATATCCCCGAGCCGAAAACATAGCCGTCCTTGCCGTATTCATAGATCGGGTGCACCATCTTGCCGAACAGTCGGTCGTTGAGCACGGTGTAGGCGGTTATCATGCCGCTTCTGAAGCCGAGGCGGTCATTGATATAGTTTTCAAAATTCTCCGAAAAATCGCCTTCCGCCGTAAACGGATCCTCGGCGAGCTTGCGATTGTCTATCTCGGAGACGGAGTCGGGGGTGAAGTTAAAAAACACTATCGGGATCAGTAATAGCACCGCGAACGCAGTCACGGTCATGATACGCAGTATTTTCAATTCGTTTCTCCTCGGATCAATAACGGAAGTAGATGAACGGGCTGTACTGTGAGCTCACCATAAACATTACGGAAATGATGAACAGAAGGACGAATACAAGCTGATTTATCAGGTAGCCGGTCTTGGTCCCGGTGAATTTAAGGTAAGCATTCCTGATCTTCGGCAGCCCCCATACGGTCGCGCCGAGAGCGCCGATGACGGCGAGGGTAACGATCTGAGCGTCAAGGTAATACCGCCATGTGTACGGTATCGCGGTAAAGCGCTTCAGACCGAACATTATCATGAGCTGGTCGTTGAAGAGCGAGAGCTTGCCGAAGCGGAAAAGTTCCCAGCTGAAAAATGTGATGAGCGTCGTGAACAGCCACTTGACGAGCCCCGGCGTCTTTTTGTAGAACTTCTTTTCGCCTATCAGCTTTTCTATGACGTTGCAGACTCCGTTTATCATGCCCCAAAGAAAATAGCCGAGCCCCGCGCCGTGCCATATCCCCGTGAGCAGAAAGACCGTGAGCACGTTGAGGACCGTCCTTTTTTTGCCCTGCCTGCTGCCGCCGAGGGGAATGTAGATGTATTCCCTGAACCATGTGCCGAGGGAGATGTGCCAGCGGCGCCAGAATTCGGTGATTGAGCGGGAAAGGTATGGAAAGTTGAAGTTTTCCTTCATCGGGAAGCCGAGCATGCCCGAAAGACCGATCGCAATGTCGGAATATCCCGAAAAATCAAAATAGATCTGCAGCATATAAAGCAGCGCGGCGAACCACGCCGTGGGAACATCGACCGCTTCGTCCATGGCGGCGAGAGCCGAGCCGAATGTGTCGGCAAGTATCAGCTTTTTTGCAAAGCCTATCATCACGCGGCTCACGCCGTCGGATATGCCGTCAAGCGTGACCGTGCGCGAGTCGATAAAGCCGTAAAAGTCGCGCCAGAGAGTGATGGGTCCCGAGACCACCTTGGGGAAGAAGGTGATGTAAAGCAGGCAGTCGAGCAGGCTGCCGGGGCGGGCTTTTCCCGTTTTGATATCCGCAAGATAAGATATCGCCGAAAAGGTGATGAAGGATATGCCGAGAGGGGCTGCCACCGGGTCGTGAGTGCGGGAATCCTTGAAAAAGAAGTTCCACACGTCGGTCAGCGTGCCGATATATTTGAAGTGAACGAGAACGAATACCGCAAATGCGATGCCGGCGGCAAGTATGACGCCCGACGCGTGAGCGGCATCGGCGGTCCCCGAGTCGCGGCGTTTGCCGATGAAATGCCCCGCGAGCCATATCACGATGATATATGCAAGAAGGCGGAACAGATCGTCAAAGCACGACCACAGATAAAAGCCGCAGCCGGCTGCGATCAGAACAAGGTCGGCAGCCCGTATCTTTTGCAGGAATGCACCCGCTTTGCTGCGTTTTTGCAGGAAAAGTATAAAGTAGTATGCCGCGAGGCATATCGGGAGAAAAACAAACAAAAAGACCTGTGTGGTAAATAACATGGGCATGTTCTCCAATACGGACGGATACCGCCTCTGCCGGCACACGCACACGGGGCGAGCCAGTTTGATAGTCGGATACTCTTATTCTGCATTATACGATAAAAAACGACGGTTGTCAAGGCGGCAAAATACAATGTTTTTTAAACAAATATATTTTTCGAAAAGGCACGGTGTCGGGGGCGGTAATGTCAGTTTTTCCGGATGAGCGGGAAAATATTATTGCGCCGTGAAAAGTATGACGTCAGTGCGCGTTGCGGTGCACCCGGAAGAAGCGGCTGCGGTAAGACGTGGGCGAGATGCCCTCGTGGTATCCGAAAAATTTGACGAGCGCATTCTCGTCGCCGAAGCCGCACATATGGGCGATCGTTTTCAGCGGATAGTCGGTGTTCAGAAGCAGTGCCTCGATATGCCGCAGCCGCGCGCCGACGATGCCGCGCTTGAGGTCACAGCCGAATTCGCGGCGGTAAAGCCGGGAGAGATGATCGCAGGAATAGCCGAAATGCGCGGCGACCTCCGCTACGGTGAGCGGTCGGGAGGCATTGAGACGCAGATATTCGCGCAGCTCGTATGCCGTACGGCTCCCGCATTCGCGTTCGGCGCTTGCCTGTATCAAAAAGCGCGCCAGCTCAAGCTCTGCGAGCCGCACGTCGGTCAGAGAGAAGTGGAGTATCTCGCGCAGCTCCTTTTCGGTGTCGGCGGGCATTTTCCGTTGTGCCGGAAGCTGCCATGCGGTGATATCGGGAGTGTAAAAGTGGAGCCAGTAAAACGAGGTGGTGCCGCGGTTTTTTTCACCGTACCCGCCGTGCTCGCGGTGCGGTGAAAGCATAAGAAGTTCGCCCGGCACGACACGGCAGCGGGCGTCGCCTTCATATATCAATACATCATTTTCAAGCACATAGATGAGCTCATACGAATCGACCGTTATCACCGGGTGCGTCCACGGCTCGTCGGTCCTGAAAAGCCCCATCGAGGAAAAGCTGAGGCTGCCGCCGCCTTCAATTGATATCATGTCGGATTTTTTCACCTTTGTCTTTCTTTATTTCATTGCTTTTTCACGGCAAGTATACTATAATAGCGGTGAAAAGTCAAGTAAATACGGAGGCAGACATGAAAAAAAGCAGTTTTGTGTCCTTCAGAGACGTTGAGCTCGGCGACGGATTCTGGCATGACAGATACGATCTCAACAAGCGTGTTTCGGTCAAAAATGTGAGAGAGCGCTTTGAGGAAACGGGCAGATTTGATGCTCTGCGGTTCAATTTTCTCAAGACCGGGCGCCGACCGCATGTGTTTTTTGATTCGGATGCAGCCAAATGGATGGAGGCTGTGGCTTATCTTTACGAAAAGGATCCCGTCGGTACGGCGGACGACATCGCGTTGTGCGAGGAGCTGATAGACTGCATGGAGCGCGCGCAGCGCCCGGGCGGTTATCTCAATTCCACGCATCAGCAGATCACGCCCGAGACGATATTCATGAACCGCAACGACCACGAGCTTTACTGCGCGGGGCATCTCATCGAGGCGGCGGTCGCATATCACCGCGCGACGGGCCGAGACCGCTTCCTCCGCATCATGGAGCGCTATTGCGACTGCATCGGGCGCGCCTTCATCACAGAGAAGACAGCCGCGTTCACCACTCCGGGGCATGAGGAGATCGAGCTTGCGCTGATAAAGCTATACCGCCACACGGGCGAGCGGAAGTACCTTGAAATGGCGCGGTTCTTTCTTGAAAACCGTGCAAAAGCCGAAAACGAAAAGCACCCGCCGGACGGGAACCCGAAATATTTTCAGGATGATGCCGACATATATAATTTAAAGGAAGCAAACGGACACTGTGTCCGTGCGCTCTACCTTTATTGCGGTATTGCCGACCTTGCCGCCGAGACGGGTGACGGGCGGCTGACCGAAAATCTGCGCTCGGTGTTTTCGGATATCACCTTGCGCAAAATGTATATCACCGGCGGCGTCGGCTCAACATACCGCGGCGAGAGCTTTACCGTTCCGTACGACCTGCCGAACTTCACAGCATACACCGAGAGCTGCGCCGCGATAGCAATGGTCCTCTTTGCCGTGCGTATGCGCGAGCTCGACCCGGATGCCCGCTACGGTCACGCGGTCGAGCGTGTGCTGTACAATGCGGCGCTTTCATCCACATCCCTTGACGGAAAAGCGTTTTTCTACGAAAATCCGCTAGAGATAGCGCTCGAGGACTACGGGCGCGAGACTGCGGTGCGCGAAAAGAGCCGCGAGCATCTGCCGATAACCGAGCGGCTCGAGGTGTTTGGCTGCTCCTGCTGCCCGCCGAACATAAACCGATTTTTTGCCGAGGTCGGGAGCTTTATATGTCTTTGCGAGGACGGGCACCTGACGGTCGAGCAGTACATTCCCGCCACCGTTGCGAGCGGGTTCGGTACGCTGGTCATCGGCGGCGACTATGCCGGAGAGGGCAGAGTCACGCTGTCGTCAGCGGACTACACCGCAGGCACGCTTGCCGTCCGCATTCCCGAGTGGTGCCGCAAACTCGACGCAGTGTCGGACGGCTCAGCCGTCACGCCCGAAATAAGGGACGGATATGCGTATTTCGAAGTCACCGGTGCGTTTCGCATCGAGCTTGACTTCGGCATCGAGCCGGTCTTTATCGCTGCCGATCCGCGCGTGAGAGCGGATGCGGGGCGGATGGCGCTCACGCGCGGACCCGTCGTTTACTGCCTCGAGGGCGTTGACAACGGCGAGCGGCTGAACCGCATTTCGGTCGATCCCGCCGACATCGCGCGTGCCGCAGTGGGAGAAGGCGAGTTTTGCGGTCTGCCGGTCATCACAATGCCCGCATACCGCGACGAGCCGTGCCGCACGCAGCCAGGGAGGCTGTATTACCCGGTCGGGCTTGCGGGGAGATCGGCGATAAGCGCGAGGTTCATTCCGTATTTTGCATTCGCCAACCGCGGTGCGAGCGATATGCAGGTCTGGGTGCGCCGCGCGGACTGATATAAATAGGAAGGGCTTTCACGCTTCGTCGTGAAAGCCCTTCCCGTTATTTTACGTTTTCTTTGGCGTGGATGAGGTTTACCACGGTCTCGTGGCAGGGCGTCGGAACGCCGTACTTTTTGCCGAGACGGACGACCGCACCGTTGATGAAGTCTATCTCGGTGCGCTTGCCGCGCTCCATATCCTGACACATCGACGCTTTGCCGGTCGTAAGCAGCTCGGCGGTCTTCATGAGGTTGGCAAAGACCTCGTCGGGGTCGAACGCTTCACCGTCGGCAGCAGCGACCGCAGCTGCTTCCTTTATAAGAGCGGCGGAAAGCGCACGTGCATGACTGTCGGAGGCGATGATTCCGATGGTCGAATCGAGCAATGCGGTCACGGGATTTATCGTCATGTTGACGAACAGCTTTTCCCACAGCAGGTGATTAACGTTGTCGCAAACGTCGGCTTCGACTCCGCAGGCGGCGAACGCTGCGGCGACCTTCTCGGCTGTCGCGCGGCTGCCGGCGGGAGAGCCTATGTGTGTGATGCCCGCGCCGGAGTGATATATCCTGCCGGGTGCGGTGCATACGCAGTTGTGCTTGGTCGTGCCGAGCAGTATCTGCGCGCTCGGTGCGAATTTTTCCATGATCTCAAGGTTGCCCATGCCGTTCTGAAGCGAAAGCAGGGTCGTTTCGCTGCCGATAAGAGCGCGGTTGCCCGCGAGAGCAGCCTCGCTCACCATATCCTTGACAAAGAGGATCACAAGGTCGAAGGGACTCTTCGCACTTCCGGACAGTGCGGCGGCGACGTGAAAGGTCTTTTCTTTTCCGTCGGGCGTGCCGCAGACGATACCGTCCGCGTTTATCGCATTTACGACATTCTGTGAGACGTCAAAAAGTGTGACGTCGTTTTTTTCGCTGAGCAGGCAGGCGTAAAGACAGCCCATTGCGCCCGCTCCGATGATTCCGATTTTCATGTGAGTAACGGTCCTTTGCTTTTTATGGTAGAATTATAGCACAATCGATGACTGCGGTCAATATTTTTTTCGCATGATGAAGTCGGCTCGTGAGGCAGTATTTTTTGTTTTTGAAATTATTACAAGAAAAATCGTGAAACTTATTGCATTTAGTTGAAAAATATGATAAAATTATACTGTAAAACACAGACACAATCGTAACACATGATAAATGAGAGAAAAACATCACAAATACTCCACTGTGCGTAATTGGGAGCAACGGGGGATCAAATGGACGTCTCATCACACGCACGGGATACGATCCGTTGCGTTCTTCCCCCAAAAATAAATTTTCCGGAGGCGAAAAATGAATACATTCACAAAGCTGTTTCTCCGCAAGCCGGTGTTTACCGTTGTGCTCACGCTTTTGTTGACGCTTGCCGTGGGATTTTCCTGCATCGGTTTTTCGGCGTATGCAACGGCATATGAACAGCGTATAATGATCGAAAAAGACTACACCTCTATTGCACTGCCGGCGCCAAAGCGTGTGCTGCAGTATAAAACCGAGGATGGAGCTGTAATGTATTATGAAGACGACACATTTGCATACGATTTTGACCGCATAGAAGCAGTGGCAAAGAATGCACCGCAGTATAAAAGATCGTCGAATTCCGGCTTTCTCGGAGGTGCTCTTACCGATATGTGCGGAGTGGCGGGCGGTATGCGGAGAACGGGGAGGCTCCCTTTTCAACTTATTGAATTTGACAGATACGGCTGCGCATTCAGTGTTCTGGCGCTTGAGTGCATAGGTGTTGACGACAGGAGCGCCAAGCCCGATGTGGATCAGGTCTTTGGCATTTTTAAAAAAGGGTATATGGCTTACTCGGCTTATTTCAGAGTGATCGGCACGCCATCGATCATGGAGCAATACGGAGATATAACCGGTAATTATGTGTGCATAGGTGAAACATGGTATGATGGACCTTATAATGATGATCTTACCGTCCCGTATGAAGTGGGAAAACGATATGTGGTGCGCGGTTTTATCGATTCTGTTATGAATGTTAATATAAACCCAAATTATATGAGTATCATTGGTAAGAACTATTGCCTTGGATTCAACCTCTGGCAAACCAATTCATATGAAGTCAAGATGCCTGACCTTTATCCCGAGAAACGTCAGCGTGAGGACGGTGTATATTACATAGTCACCTGCGCCGGATCGCTTCCTTATTTTGCGGAGTATGACGGGGATTGGCGGGATTTTTTGAATTCGGATGCCGGAGCTGTATGGCGTGAAAATATAATACCGTGGACGAGTATGAACCAAAGCGCTGTCTCGGTAGTGCTTACGGACAATATTTACGATTCTTTCAATTTCAATGCGGGAAAAGCACTTGTCATGGAGGGCAGAGCCTTCAGCGAAAGGGAGTATGCAAACGGTGATGATGTATGCCTTGTCAGCGCGGCGTTTGCCGACATAAACGGAGTTACAGTCGGCGACACTGTGGAGATAGATTACTATGACTGCGGTATAAGTGAAAATCACTTTCTTTCAAACATCGACAAAGTGCAGATCAGACGCACGATGATGCCGTCCGAGCGGATAGGGTTGAAGAAAAAGTATACGGTCGTCGGGATATATACATCGCCCGAGTTTTCGGATGGGTCATATAATTTCACCGCAGACACGGTGTTTGTGCCGAAAAAGTCGGTGCCCGATGCCGAAAAATATGAAAAACACGATGTGCTGTATCTCAATTCTATCGTCATAAAGAACGGGCAGCTTGGGGAATTCGAAAAGTACATGGAAGAGCAGGGGCTGGGCGGGTACTACCGATATTTCGACATGGGCTTTGAAAGCGCCGCGCCGACGCT
>ERZ824575.1004-NODE-1004-length-29972-cov-15.208377_pt1 | contig 29972 bp, 30 predicted proteins | sample MGYA00519470_ERZ824575 | MGnify/ENA primary metagenome ERZ824575 (study PRJEB31778, sample SAMEA3449170) | human gut metagenome | biome: human gut; feature: human-associated habitat; material: faeces | place: United Kingdom | collected 2010/2012 ...
TGATAGTTGAGCTCGATAGGAAACTGGCTGTTAAGACAATTGTTGATTTGCTAAATGATAAAATAATTACTTATGATGACTTGAAAGAGTTTAGCAGCGAGCTAAAAGATGTCGTTAATTTCTTTATGCAATAAAGAAACGAGTTGGTATATTGTAGTGCTTGATATGGAGAGTGCAAGACGTTTTTTGGAGGAAAACGAGTAATGGCAAAATTAGAAAAAACATTAAATGGTGATTTTTACAGCATCTTACATAACATCACAGATGGGATACTGAACGGTAGTATATCTGCTTCACTTGAAGATTCAAGTGATTTTCGCAGTGATGATGCTCGCTGTAGTATTCGAGTGTTTGAAAGATACAGTTACGCTGGTGGCAACCGTGTTAGCCTAAATGTAACATTGTTTCAAAGCGGTGACGGCCCGATACAATTATCTGCCATCACCGCAGGTGGTAGCCAAGCATTATTTTTTAAGGTAAATACCTGGGGTGAAGAAGCCTTCCTTGACAAATTGAGAGAGCTTTTGTGATATAGACTATGCGAATTGTAATTCGATAAAGGATTAAGGTGATAGATTGAACCCAGCAACATACGTACCGATAATCATTATGTGGATTATAATATTTTATTTTCTGTTCCGTAGTCGGCGGACAGTTGTAGCAAGGAAAATAATCAAGAAAAGAAAGTTGGAGGGTAATACCGAAATGAAAGAGCTTGCAAAGAAATTTATTGATAAAGAGTGTATAATCGCCTCTTTTGACGGAAATCACCAATACGATGGTATTATTAAGGAAGTAACAGAAGGTGCAATCCTAATCGAAAAGGACGGCAAGATTGAAGCAATTAATCTTGATTTTGTCATTCGTATCAGAGAATATCCGAGAAACAAAAAAGGCAAGAAAAAGTCTGTAGTATTAGACTGAATAATGCTTATACAGAGTGTCACTTCGGTGGCACTCTTTTTTGGTTAATGATTTCTTGAAAGTAAGCGTCAAATAAGTCAGTACATAGACACCCGTGAGATAATGGAAGTAGCGGAACATAACGGAAAGTTCTGCAACATACCGAAACACGGGAGGAAAAGAAAATGACATCAAATGAGCTGAAACACAAAGCCTAATTAATGTAAGAACACAAGTGTATTTTTCTAATTGTCATTGGTTCCAGCTTAAAATCTCTAAAATTATTTTGACTGCAAAATTGACTGCAAAATCTATAGACATATGTTAAATAATAGACGTTGTTGATTTTATAAGTCATTCAAAAACCCCTTGTTTTAAGGCATTTTTGAAAGTTAATAGACGTATGGAAAATAATAGATATTAACGAGCATCAAACTGTTAACCGCAGGGTCGTAGGTTCGAGTCCTACAATAGGCGCCATGAAAGCATGAAGAAAAAGATGCATGCCGTGAAACCCCGATAAATTCGGGGTTTTTCGCGTTTTTCGGAAAGATTTTTTAATGATAGTTTTATAGATGCAAACGGCACTTTTTCAGCATTTTTTTGACTCGAACCTACGAAAGCTCGTTTACCGACATTTTTTCACGAATTATATATGTTTTTATTATCTGACCGATAGAACTAAAAAATCTATCGGTCTTTTTTGTTTTTCGGGCTGTGCCTATTTTAAGGTGCAGCCTTTTAATATATCTGAAAAAAGAAAGAGGGGAACTGTATGAAAAAATCTACCGACTTAAATTCATTAAAAGAGGTTGCAGGGTGTCTTTTGTATACCGATGTTCACAAAGTTGAAAATTATCCGTTTTTAGTTAAACACCCATTTACGGATTCTGCCTTTGCAACCATAGCAAAAAATCCGGAGAAGGTTACGGAAAACAAGGTAATAAATATTCTCGAAAGCGAAAGCAACCTTAACCGTTGGCGGGAGTATGTAGCTGAACAGATAGATTCGGCTGAGAGTGCAAATGAAATATATTGCCGCATAACAAAACCGTATAGGCTGACATTTATGAAATATGCAGGGCAATATCTTTCGGAAAAGGATTTTGCCGAAATGCTGTGCTCGGCTTGGATTACTTCCGAAAATCCCAACAGCGATGTTAATGTAAGCCAATCGGAACTGCTGCGGATGTTCAGGAGCGCAGATAAATCGTTGCTTATGACAGCCGAGGAAAGAAAACGGCTGGATGAGCTTGACGATCCGGTTACGGTATACCGAGGGGTAACGCCGTATAACGCGAAATCCCTAAGGGCAATGTCTTGGACACTGGATTATGAAAAGGCTTTGTGGTTTGCAAAACGCTTTGATTCGGACGGAACGGTATATACCGCCGAAATAGAAAAATCAAATATACTTGCGTTATTTGACGGCAGGGATGAATCGGAAATAGTTGTTGAACCCGCATATCTTTTAAATATTGAAGAATATGAGGAAGAAAATATCGGGTTTTTATTGACATAACAGGAGGTAAAAATATGTTACAAAAGGAATTGATTAAACGGCTCAAAGGTAAGTATGAAACCAAGATGGATGACAAAGGATGGCTGAATGTCTTCTCAGACGGCATACCTCTTTGCCGAGTGAAATATAACGGCAACTGCATTATAAACGACGATGAAAATTTGTCGGATGAATACCGTGAAAAAATTGCGGATATACAGGATGAAGTGCTGACGGTTCGGGAATATATAGGGCTTTACGAACGCGCACCGCAAATGAAGGCAGAGGGCGTTACTGAATACAAACAGCTTGCTTCTTTCGGAGATACTGTATTGGCGGCAACATACAGTGAAAATAACGGATTTATGTTTGTTACATGGCGGCAAAGCAATGATGGCAGCTCGGTGTGTTGGGGAGATTACACAACCAACTACGAATGTGCTAAAGAAACATTCGCCATGCGTTCGGGGCTTATAAGCGAACACAGGCTGTTTACCGAGAAAGAATCGGCGGACCTTTATCGTTGTGTGGATTTCGCAATAGCCAACTGCGAAACGCTGACCTATGAGCAGGAACAGCAGTTGGATAACCTCAAAGAAAAACTCACGGACGGATATCCCTCACTTGAAACCGAGCCGCCGACCTTTGAACAGACGGCAGGCTCCCAACAGAATATGTAATACTATCAATCGCCCTTCGGTTACACAAAAACCGGAGGGCTTTTTTTATTTCACAGCAAGGAGAAAAAACAATGACCATATTTTCAGATAATCCACATGACCGCCGAATCGAACGGTTTATGACCGCAATCCCGAACTTCAAGCCGAGAGGTGTCGGTGTTCGTTTTTCGGAATCACAGGTGCTTATCACAATAACCGCTGCAACACCCACGGAAATACTTGCGGAAACCATGCGGCAGATACGCTGTCCGCCCTTCCGAAAGAGATTCAACGAATATATAGAAAGCGAGGAAAAGCCCATGACATATATAAATGAAAAGCACCGGACAAGATTTACACTTGCCGCAAGGAATGTACACCGAGAAAACTACGCATTGCTGTCAGCCTTGTATCTGCTCACTGCCGATCAAAGGCTGTGGAGCTGCTGCAAGCACCATATAAATAACGGCTGCGTGTTTCTTGAGAACATTAAACTCAATAATTGCACCGAACGAGCCTACACCCTCTACTGTGCAGCCAAGGACTTGACGCTCGGTACAAAACATCTTACCGTGTCGGATCTGTCAGACGCCGACCTCGTTCCGCCTATGCTGTTCCGCACCATCTGCAACGCTATGGCAATCCGCCGCTTCGGACTCGCAGCCATCAAGGAGATTTGCCATGATTAAACTGAAAATAAAATACGGAAACAGCCAGACCGACCTCCGCTTTCCCTGCACCGAAAAGGAAATGAATGCGGCGCTCGAAAGAATCCACGCCGAGGATGTCACACCCCTTGAACTCTATGTAAGCGAGGTCATATTCCCCGAGGAACTCGGCTGCCTCCAAGACCGATTCGTTAACCTCGATGAAGTCAACTTCCTCGGAAAACGGATGGACAGCTTTTTCGGCGATGAGGAATATCAGTTTTACGAGGCGATGAAATTAGAGGGCTTCGATACCTTGCCCGACCTCATTAATCTGAGCTTCAACCTCACCCGTTACCCTCTGATTCAGGATATCAGCGATATGGGCAAGATCGGCAGAGAGTATCTGCTCACGGTCAAGGGCTGTCTGCCTGCCGACGATGCGGACGATCCGAAATATGCAGAATTCGGGCGGGAGCTGATCCGATCCGGCAAGGGCGTTTTTACCGAACACGGTTTGCTGTTTGTCGACGAGGACACACCGTTCGTAAGGGATTATGACGGGCAGAATTTTCCGGCGTATGTGTATGAGGAAATGCTTTGCTTCATACGGTCTGAATATAACGGAAAAACCGAATATCTGTATTTTCCCTGTGAGGAGGAAGCCATCGACAAGGCGTTTGCAAGGCTCGGCACAACAGCGGATGAGGTGAAAATTACGCTGGAGGACTTCAATACCGACAGCCCCGAATGGTTCGGGCGATTCCGTGAGATCGCCGCCGAGGAAGGCGTATACGAGCTGAACCGGCTTATCGGCGCCGTTAATACGGCGGATATGGATCTGAAAAAGCTGTGGTCGGTGGCGGAATATGCCGAAGCCGAGGACGCCGAGCAGCTTACAAGGCTGGCAAGGAATATCGGGTGCTTCACCTTCATTGAGGGAGCAACAAGCTATGCCGAGGTGGGAAGATTTTTTACCGAAACCGAGGACAGATATATTCTTGATCTTGAAATGGAAGATTATTTCGACTATGAGGGATTCGGAGAATATATCTCGGATAAATTTTACGGCAAATTTGTTTGCGACGGCTTTATTTATAACGACACCGACACAAGCCTGCTCGACATCTTATATCAGGAAGAGCCTATGACAATGGGAGGAATGTAAATATGATTACCGCAATTATCCGCAACAAAGAGAACACCCTTGTTCTCGAACTGCCCCACAGCATTTACGACATTTATGAAAAGCTGCGCTCCATCGGTATTATGCAGCCGCCGAAACGGATCCCGCTGACCGACAATGAGGACGAGGACATCGGCGTAAAGCTGTTCAGCGAGAGCGACTTCGGTAGGCATCTGCTCCTTACGCTGAACGAAAAAAACTCCATCGCAGATGCCAATAAGGATGTTCAAGGATATCGGAGTCAGCGTGTACTTCGAGGAACAAGGCATTGACACCGAAAAACTGAACATGGAAATGATCGTAACGTTCCCCGGTATGGCCGCACAGCAAGAAAGTGTGAACATATCGGGGAATTTGCGTTGGAGTTATCAAAAGCGAATGCAGTCCGGTAACTTCAACTGCACCTGTCCGGCTTACGGCTTCGACCTCAAAGACGGCGAGCTCGTAATCAACGAAACGGAGGCGGCGGTCATACGAAGAATATTCGACCTATACCTCCAAGGATACGGAACGCCTGCCATTTCGAAAATACTTAATGAGGACGGTGTACCAAGACGGCACGGCTATGAAAAATGGCTGCCGAGTTCAATCAACTATGTGTTGAACAATGAACGCTATATGGGAGATGCACTCCTGCAAAAAAGTTATACCACCGAAACCCTGCCGTTTCGGAAAGTGAAAAATGACGGTCGGTTGCCGCAATACTATGTGGAGAACAGCAATCCGCCAATCGTCAGTCGAGAAACCTTTCATGCAGCACAGAACCTGCTGCACTCACGGCAGACAGAAAAATGCAAGCGAAAGATGTATCCGCTATCGGGAAAGCTACGCTGCCCCGAATGCGGCAGAGCATTCCGCCATCAGGTTGTAAACGGAACAGCCCAGTGGATCTGCACCTGCCGATCATCGGGTGCGACCGACTGTCAGCACCGCCATGTGCGAGAGGAAGCTGTATATGAAATCTTTACCGATATGGTTATCAAGCTGAAAACTTACCAAAACGAACTGCTTGGTACGCTGATTCACCAAATGGAACTCATGCAGGACCGTACAAGTCGAAATCAGGAACGCATACGGCAGGTAGACAAGGAGATCGCCGACCTCGGTGCAAAGAATCATATCATTGCACGGTTGCATACAAGCGGTGCATTAACCGCTGTCGAGTATGCCATGCAGACTTCGGAAATCGGCAACCGCCTCACCGAGCTACGCATAGAACGGCGACAAAAGCTCACTGAGGATGAGGATGACCAACGGCTCGCCGCCATCAAAGACTTAAACGGCATACTCGAAGAATATGAGCCGACCGCCAAGTTTGACAACGGGCTGTTTGACGAAATTATTGAGAGCATTACGGTGGACAGCAGCGAACAGCTCACCTTCAAGCTCCTCGGTGGTATTGCACTGACCGAGAAAATTCCAAAGAAAGGACGGTGCAAAACGGCATGAGCAACAGAACACTGCCTTACGGATACTGCTATAAAAACGGCATAATTGCAATAGAGTCAAAAGAAAGCAAGGTGCTGAATCGAATATTCTCCGCATACCTTAACGGCGATTCGATGTTAACCATTGCCGAGCAGTTAAACAGAGAAAAAATTGAATACGCAAGCGGCGTTGTCGGTTGGAACAAAGGGCGGCTCAAGCACCTCATTGATAACCCACGGTATCTTGGCACAGAGGTATATCCGCAGATTATCGAGCAAGCGACTTATGAGAAAATACAAAAGACAAAGCACAGTCGCAACACCCAAAAGGATACGGATAAGGCACAAGAGATATTCAGGCTGACCGTTCCCGTCCGATGCCCGATCTGCGGAAGCCTAATGCGACGCAGACATGACAGCCGATGCAAATGCCAAGAGCGCTGGACTTGTGAGAACACGGCCTGCCGTCTGCGGATCGAGATATCCGACGCTGAATTGCTGACCGCACTCTCTGATCTTCTCTCCACGGTAACAGCCGACAGCATCTCACTGCCTGCCGAAAAGCCCTATGAGCCAAGCACCGAGGCAATACGGTTGAACAACGAAATCAGCCGAATGCTTGACGCCGCAGAAATAGATAAGGCTATCCTACGAAACAAAATGGCAGAGTGCATTAGTCAAAAATACAGCGAACTCGGCAATGAGTGCTGTACGGCACACAAACTAAAAGCCGAACTCGGCAGCTTGTCCGATGTCACCGAAAGGCTGAATCGCACGGTCAGCGAAATACGCCTACACCCCGACAAAACAGCAGACCTCATACTGCTGAACGGTCAGATTATACGAAAGGAGATAATCCATGCAACAGACAGCGGTCGCTCCACAGAGAGTGGTGCGGGTAATCGAACCGACCATATCGGTCAGGGAGAGCATCAAAAACCATTATCGAGTCTTGCGTGTTGCAGCATACTGCCGAGTTTCCACGAAGCAAGAGGAACAACTCAACAGTTATGAGAATCAGGTGGAACACTACACCGAGCGCATCAATTTGGAAAACGGATGGACGCTTGAAGGCATCTACGCCGACAAGGGTATCTCCGGCACAAGCGTAAAAAACCGTGATGAATTCAATCGGATGATACGCCGATGCAAGCAAGGAAAAATCGACATGATCATCACGAAATCCATTGCAAGGTTTGCGAGAAACACGGTGGACTGCTTGAAATATGTCCGGCTGCTCAACGACCTTGGTGTGGATGTCTACTTCGAGGAACAGGGAATCCACAGCAATCAGCCCGGCGCCGAGTTTTACATCACTATCTACGGCAGTATTGCCCAAAGCGAATCGGAAAACATCAGTGCCAATATCAAATGGGGCAAGGCTCAAAGTGCTAAGGAAGGTAAGGTTATATTCCAATATAAGAACTTCCTCGGTTACCGCAAGGGCGAGGACGGGCAACCCGAAATCGTCCCCGAAGAAGCCGAAACAATCCGCCTTATATATGACCGCTTCCTCGCAGGCGACAGCTTAAAGGGAATTGCCGAACTACTTGAAGAAAAGGGCATCAAAAGCCCGACGGGAAAAGCTCAATGGCAGTTTTCCACGATACAGTCCATTCTCTCTAATGAAAAGTATAAGGGCGATGCCATTATCAACAAGACCTATATTACCGACTGCATCAGCAAAAAGGTCAGAGTAAACAATGGCGAACGCCCTAAATACTATGTAGAAAACAGTCACCCTGCTATCATCGACTCAGCCACCTTCGGCAGAGTCCAAGAGGAACTCGCAAGGCGTTCAGGTAAGCGCAAGGTCAGACAAAAAGCCAAAACCGAGCAAGGCAAATATTCAAGCAAATACGCTATGACAGAACTGCTCGTCTGCGGCGAATGCAAAACACCATACCGCCGATGCACTTGGACGGCAGGCGGCAAAAAGAAAATCGTATGGCGATGTATAAATCGTCTTGACTACGGCAAGAAATACTGCCACAACTCGCCGACCATAGAAGAAAGCATATTGCAAAAGGCTGTTATGACGGCAATCATGGAAACCGCCAACCAAAACACCGAGGTGCTGCGAACACTGAAACTGCATATCGGTATGGGATTGGAGGGAGAAAAGAGCAATGACAACAGCCTCGACCTGCAAGTGCGAATTGCCGAAATTGACGCAGAGTTCAGAAAAATGCTTGATCGAGTATCCACAGAAACAGTGGAAGCCTTTGACGAGGAAACCGCAACTCGGCTCATGAACGAAAAAAGCCGTCTGCAACAGCAGCTCGACAACATAGCCGACGCTGAGCAACGGCGTGAAAACGCAAAATCCCGACTCGATGATATCTATACGATATTGGACGGCATAAAGAACCGTCCGATGGAATACGATGACCAAATCGTCCGCCAACTGCTCGAACGCATAGTGGTCGACTCAAAAGAACAGGTCACCGTAATATTCAAAGGCGGTCTCAAATCGGTGCAGCCGCTGACCGAATGACAGCGGCTCACCTCCGCCCTTAACCTTGAAAGTTCAAGATTTTTTGTAAGGGTACAAATACCAACCTAAAAAGGCTAAAAAATCTTTTTTATAGTCCTCCCACAGCTACAAACCGCACAACAATGCGGTTTGTTTGATTTTTATGACATATTGACCGTTGATAAAACCGTTACGGTATATCGAAGTTAAAAATTCGAAAATTTTCCTTGACAAAGTCGATATGGTATGATATAATTAATAACCGTCAGGAGTTTGCTAATATGGCTCAGTCGGCAGAGCACATCCTTGGTAAGGATGAGGTCCCCGGTTCGAATCCGGGTATTAGCTCCAGATAGAAAGCCCTCGTCGCATTTATTTGTGACGAGGGTGTTTTTTATGTTCAAAGAATCTTGATACAAAGCCATACCCGTCGGCAAAGCTTTGTATTTTCGCTATCAGAAAAAGAAAATCACGGCGATAGTCGGTTTTCTATCGTCGTGATTTGATTTCTGTTTTATGATTTTAAAAAGTGCGGTATTATCGGTTATGTGGTTACGCAGCTGCACCGAATATCCCTTCCAGCTTATCCATTATGCCCGGCTTGCTAATGCAGTCTTTATAATTGATCTCAACAACCTTATCATTTACTATCACCGAATAGCTCTTACGCAACTGCGGAATCAGGAGAGTATCCGACAAGTACGAAAAATACTCATAATGAATATTATTATATTCCGAAACAATTTCTGCTTTATCATAAGAAGTCGCATCAGCAACGTGAATGCTGAATTTATCATCATCTGTGTATGTACCTGTTTCACCATCACAGTCAAAACCTTTTGATTTTAACAAGTCGCTGTCATGCCAATTGATTTGACTGATATAATCCAATATTCTGTCATTCTGAGGCTCTGAACGAACAAAAAATTCAAAAGCCGGAATAAAAATGTTTGCGCAAATAGCCACAATCAAAGCAAATACAAATAAAGCCCGTTTTTTAAAGTGCTTTCTGAATGCAATAACAGCACAAAGCGACATTAGAACAATTATTTTGATTATCATTTATTTTTCTCCTTATTTTTTAAGTCGTGATGAATCAGTCACGAATGTTTTTCTTTGCCTTATTTGATAGACAGGACTTATATAATCCAAGTGAACTGTAGATACTTAGATTAGCAGGCTTTAACCGCAAGTTCCATATTGCCTGTCATTGACATAAGCTTGCCCCAGGCATTGTAGGTGTAGGTTACTACCTTTGCTCCTGTGCTGTCGGTGATATTAATTATATCACCCTGCAGGTTCTTGCGGTAATAATATGTCGTGCCTTTGTATGTCAGTCCTACAGGTGAACCGTTCTCGTCATAGAGATAGTAGGTAGTGTTGCTTCCGTTATTCTCGCTGAGTATCTGCGTGCCGGAAACGGTATATGTTGCGGTTTTTGCTCCGCTCTTGCCTATCCTTACTCCATCGGCATTGTATGTATAGTTTATCACACTGCCGCCATTTTGTAAAGTCGCAAGCTGTCTGCCGTTCTTCCATTTAAACGAAAGCGAATCACGGTAGGTCAGCGGATTGCTAATAGATTATAATGCATCAGTTTAATTGTATTACTTGAACATCAATGCTTTCGCATACTATATGATATTCTTTTCCCGAAAACAGTTGTAACACAAAATATAACGATTTGTCATAAGAAATATTATTATCTTTGACAATCTTTTTAAATGCTTCCTTACTTCTTTCATGATATAACGTTATTACATCGTCACCTTGATCATAATCTCCGCTGATTGCAGTTTTAAAAATGTCAACACAACCAAAAAGCAATTCTATCTTTTTATTTTCATAAAGATTACTAAGATGAATTAATAATTCTTTATTACCAACCTCATTCTCTATGCTCGTAATGCCGGAATCGTGTATTGGAAGCTCATGCAAGGCTTCATCTAATTGAAGAACATTTTTAACATTGAAATGCATAAACACACCTCCGGATTATTTTGTCAATCAATGTAATTTAACGCAACGGAAAGTACAAACTTGCGTACGGTTCAGGCACTACATCACCGGGATAATAATGCTTATTTTTTTCAGAAATTATATGATAATGCGAACCATTCTTATAATTTGTATTCTCATCCCATCTAAAGATAGTTTTTTTACCTGCACTCCAACATATGAAGCGACCATTTTTCGTCCCTTTAAATACCTTTTTTGTTAACCCGAGTGGATTAAAACTATTAGGGTTTTTAGGGAACACTATTGGTTTAGGTGGCTTTTTTCTTAATGTGGTATCTTTTGCCTTACTATCGGAACGTGTATCAACATATGTGGTTGAACGCCTAATATTATTCCCTACAGCTGTGCCTATCGCAACACCTGCACCAACACCAACCGCTGTAGCAATACCATAAGCTGCCCATGTAAGAAGCGAACCAATTCCTATAGATATAGAAATAACAAATTCTCCGCTATCATCTTTGAACATGACCGGATTATTGGCACAGTAAGCAAACACATTGTATCCATTTAATCCGGCACCCTCGTCAAATTTGCCATAATCAACATTCGGCTCCGCATTAATAAACCTACCCGTCTGAGGGTCATAATACCTGCTGTTCAGATAATACAATCCGCTCTCAACATCATAGTAATATCCCCTGTATCTGAACGGGTTGTTTACTGCAAGCTCCATATTGCCTGTCATTGACATAATCTTGCCCCAGGCATTATAGGTGTATGTTACTACCTTTGCTCCTGTGCTGTCGGTTATATTTATTATATCCCCTTGGAGATTTTTGCGGTAATAATATGTTGTTCCCTTGTAAGTAAGTCCTATCGGCGAACCGTTTTCATCATAGAGATAATCTATGGTCGCTACACTGTTTATTTCACGCAGTATCTGCGTACCTGAAACTATAAAAGTTCCGGCTCTTGAGCCGCTTTTTCCTATTCTTACTCCGTCGGCATTGTATGTATAGTTTATCACACTGCTACCGTTTTGTAAAGAGGCAAGCTGTCTGCCGTTCTTCCAGGTAAATGACAGCGAGTCACGGTAGGTCAGCGGATTGCCTGTTCGGAAAGATATTATTACTTTGCCGGAACAGTTTACTTAACAACATAAATTCCGCATTCTACCGGAACGTCCAAATCTACCTCTAACATTATATCGGGATGTGTTGCTTTATCCGCAACTCTCAGAGTGGTTATTCCTTGATTTTGGGGTTCTGCAGAATCGAGAATGCAGTATTCCATAAAAAATTCACAGATTTTGTTCTGACAAATCAACTCTACCTGAGAAGTGATAAAAAATTTGTCGCTATCATAGTACGGTCTCGGTTTCATATCGGTCAATCCGACATTATGGCTATCAAAACCAAACTTTATACTTTTCGCATTTTCACAAAATTCAAAAAGATCCTGTGCGGCTTCGTCAAAATCAGAGCTTTGCTTAAGATCTTCTGCGGAAAACAGAGATTTAAGCTCGTCAACATTCTTATCATTGATAATCTTTATAACTTTATTTGAAATATCTAAAAACGCTTTCTCACTTGTATCCGTTTTATCAATATTGATTCCGGGTGTTTCAAATCCATCACCTGAATAGAAAACGTCTTTATTATCGTACCTACTTTGCTCGATAACATACAGCGAATATATTCCGATATTATCCGCATTCACAGTATCTCTTGTGACTATTTTCAAATAAAAATAATAATCGGATCTGTCTGTTTTAACTGAGTAACCGCAATAAATATACTCACACGTTCTTTCAGGAGTATAAACGCCTGAAGAATAAGGCTCATACTCAGAATTGCAAGAAACCAGATTACCGGCATAATAATCCATTAACGCTGAAATGCTTTCTTCAAACTCTTCAGTATTTACACTGACAGTTTTTGCAAATAGATTTGCTATGTTATTTTCCTCTTTATTCTCAATTGAGGAAATTAATTCATTAACGATCTGATTTGCTTTCTTTTCATCATTCATGTTTATTACCAAACTATTTCCTTCAAATTCACAAGCAGTAAAAATCAAAATAACGATTCCCAAAAATATCATGCTGAATTTTTTCATATATATCCTCCATTAAAATAAAATTCGAATTGAATTATTTCCGATATAAACAAATCCTCTGTTATTACATGTACGGTTAAATGCGTTGTACATTGCTCTTGAGTTAAATTTAAATACAAAAGTTGCCTTAAGTTTAGATATGTTAAAATTTGTTAATCTGCCGTTAAATCCGGTAAGCCACCTATTATGTCATGATATGTTTTCCCTTGTAAGTAAGTCCTACAGGTGAGCCGTTTTCGTCATAGAGATAATCTATGGTCGCTAGACTTAATCTTAATTATTTCCCATATTTTTTTATAAGTGCTCTCAATTTTGATTCTACAGCAACTGATTTTTCTTTCTTTATTCTTTCTTTGATAAAAGAAAGGGTTTCATCAATATTTTGAGTATTATCCAGTAGATCATCCAAAACCATTGATGCTGTGCATCTTATGTGATAATCAGAATGAGTCAAATATTTTCGTGTTTTTGAAATAATTTGATTATTCCCAAGTAGATAAAAGGCTCTTAAATATGCTAAAATGCAATACGCCGATTTTTCTTTGATATACAATTTTTTGAAAATTCGGATAGTTCCTTCCACTTTTTCTCGTAAACTAATGTCTGTTAACGATGTAATGATATAGCTTCTTGCCAATTCATCATTTTCTTTACTAATTCTACTAATTAAATAATTATATGTAAATTTTGCAGGATAAACTGACACAGTGTCATATGCACACATTCTTACCAAAGAATCTTCATCTTTCCACAAAACCGATAACAAATACATAGATTTTTTATTTACATGGTCTATTAGCAAATCGGCTATTTCGGATTTTTCAAATGAATCTCCGTGTAATATTATTTGGTATAACGCAAGATATTGATTTTTCGTTAAAGTGTCACTTTTTTTGCATATACTAATTATTTCCGATTTATTCATTTTCTATTATTTCCTCCTCTCTTTTGCATATTACGTGAACGTCTGGCTTTTTTTCTTTTTTAAGCGTTGCTTTTCGGTATATGCTGTTCCCTATACTGAATCAATATAGATTCCACAAGTATTGCAAGTCGATAGTATAGTACTAATTCATCTTTTTCCATTCCAGTTGATTGATTTATCAATTCTGAGAATGCGGCTTTTTCGGTTTTAGAAATAATCTCGCTCGATTGGAGACTGATGAGTTTTGCTCGCTTTATCAATTGAGAGCAATATCCCACTATAACAGAATCAATAACCATAAGTTCCGGAGAGCTTCTACGAATTACCGCAGGAATGCTTGAGTTTAAAAACGCCTTCAAAATGTACTCGTGTTGTTTGCTTTTCATTAGTTTCACCTATACCAAAACGTTAAAATCTTACCAGACTTTGTAAATATCCCGCCTTGTCCGGTAGAATAAGTTAAATTCCAAGATGCATTTCTATAATTGTAGTTGTATGTATAGTTTACCACACTGCTGCCGTTTTGTAAAGAAGCAAGCTGTCTGCCGTTCTTCCAGGTAAACGACAGCGAATCACGGTAAGTCAGCGGATTTTAAATAGATTATAACGAAATATCTCACTTTTTCAATTATAAACCATTCTCTGCCATTTATTATAAAGAAGTAACAAATCCTCTTTTGTCTGATCACCGTCAAAAATATTACACGCTACAGCGTGAATCATAAACAAAGGTTCAAAATGCGTTTTAAAGGCAGGTGTAAAATCTCCGTCTTCAAAGCCGACAAGCAGTGGCATATTAGCAAACGAATCCGCTTTAACATCAGTATGGTAACCCCATGCTATCGAAGAATTGTTTTTTACATACACCTCACCAAAGTACATGGCAATATCCCGTATAATGTACTCCGTTTCGAGCGAAAACTGTCTTGACTGTTCGTTTAAAACATCTTCGATTATTTCTTTGGGCTGACTTTTTAAACGATTTCTTACCTCTTCTGTTTTCGCTTTCGGCGCTTTTTCGGTTTCGGCAATTTTTAAGAACCAACCCCAGATGTCAACCAAAGAATTAACCGAGTAATCCAAGTCAACACCCGAATACTTCCGTAAATATTCTATATGCGGGTTCAGCTGATTTTTGTACCACTCAAAATAACTTTCCGCTTCTTTTTTAGTGAAATTTTTAAATTGTTTATTTATAGGGGGAATTAAAATATCATAATCAATTTTCTTTTTATGCCAATACATATTTTACTCCTTCTTAATGAAAAAATACTTTTATTCCACGGTTAGTTAATTCTTTTAACAACGGACCAGATGGACCACCAGTTTGTGCAACTTTACTCCAATAAAAATGCCATTCAATACTTTTTACGGAAGTATTATTTAATATCCAAACATCTTTGTTAATTTCATTTTGAATAAATTTTGATAAACTTTGATAACCGTATTTTGCTTCTCGAATTACGTTTTTACTGTATGAATCAACTATTCTCTTACTATTGTTATAATAGCAAATTATTTAGCAAATTTCAACAATTTTCTTGAATAATCAGAAAAATACTGTATCAAATTTGCAAAAATCGACGGAAAGTGCTATAATTAACAATAATATTGATGAATTACTTGAATATGCCACGGAGAAAAAAGCCGTTCAGTTTACCGCATATTTGCTTGAGTATAAAGAAAGTCATTTCAATAAAGGTAAGAATGTGTTGGACAGCCTGAAGCTGTGATTTCTGTACGGTTTAATGTACTGATTTTGTGATATAATTACGGTATGACAAAAGCAGAAAAGATGCATATTACAGCAGGGCTATCAGAAAATCTTTGAATCTGAAATGAATATTATAGTGATATGGGGGAAATATGGGATTTCAAATCAGCAACGGCGTACTGAAGAAATACACCGAAGAGAAAGGTGTGACCGAGGTAGTTATACAGGACGGCGTACAAAGAATCGGTGAGCGGGCATTTTCGGGCTGCGACAATATTACAAACGTGACCATTCCCGATTCGGTCACAAGTATCGGCGGGTCGGCTTTTGCCGGCTGTAGCAACCTTGAAAATATAACTATTCCGAATTCTGTTACAAAAATCTGCGTATGTACATTTGAATGGTGCGACAAGCTTACAAGCGTAACTATTCCCCGTTCGGTCACAAGTATCAGCGACGGTGCATTCAGTAACTGTACCTGCCTTAAAAACGTAACTATTCCGGATTCGGTGACGAGTATCGGCAATTATGCTTTTGGAGGTTGTCGTAGTCTTAATAGCCTGACTATACCGGATTCGGTCATAAGTATCGGCATAGGTGCGTTTCAAGAATGCATCAATCTTGCAAGCGTAACTATTCCCGTTTCGATTACAAGTATCAGTGACAATGCTTTTTTTGAATGCAACAGCCTTACAGCCGTTAGCATTCCGGATTCCGTTACAAGCATAGGCGCCGGTGCATTCTGCAAATGCGGCAGCCTTAAAAATATAGCAATTCCCGATTCGGTTACAAGTATCGGCGAAGCCGCTTTTTCCGACTGCAACAGTCTTGAAAGCATAGCTATTCCCGATTCCGTAACAAATATCAGTAATCATACATTTGTAAGTTGCAGTAATCTTACAAGTATAACCATTCCGGGTTCAGTGACCGATATCGGTAACTGTGCATTTTATGAGTGTACTAACCTTACAAGTATAACAATCCCCAATTCGGTTACGAGCATAGGTAACTTAGCATTTTACAAATGCGAAAATCTTAAAGACGTGACCTTTCCCGAATCTGTTACCGATATCGGTGAATATGCGTTTAAAGGAACAAAGTGGCTTTCGGAATATCCGGATGATTTTGTTGTGCTGAAAAACGGAATCCTTATTGCGTACAAAGGAAAGGACAGCGTAATATCAATTCCCGATTCGGTCACAAGTATCTGTAACAGAGTATTTGCAAAATGCAACAGTCTTACAAGCGTAACTATACCCGATTCTGTTACAAGTATAAGCGACAGTGCATTTGAAAGTTGCAGTAATCTTACAAGTGTAACAATTCCAAATTCGGTCACAAGTATCGGCAAACGTGCATTTCTGGAATGCAGAAGCCTTACAAGCATAATCATTCCCGATTCTGTCATAAGTATCGGCGACAGTGCATTTGAAGGCTGTAATTTTTCTTCTTTTACTATCCCTAAGACTGTAAGAAAAGTCGGAAGAGACAGTTTCCGTGGATGCAAGAAGATTACAGTTTATGATTCTATCGATCCTGATGCAAAGCCGTGTAAAAATCATTCAGATAAATATGGCGGCTCTCCCAACTCATTGTTAGGATCTGTTGTCAACTATAAAACTCATGATAACTGGCTCGATTATGAGGTGACTGTACGCTCTGCACAAACTGATGAGATAAAGTACAAAGTGTGGATGGGCGGCGACTGCACTCAAGGCGAATACTGCTACACACTGGCATCATCCTGGGGAAGAAACGCAACGTTCAATTTCAACGCAGTTGATGAATTTTTTCCGAAAATCAAGGGAATGTATCACAAGATCAGAGTTGCCCTGAACAGACTGCACTATCCTATAGATTTAACTGACGAGAAGAAAGAAATGTACCGTTCTTATATTGTACGCTCTGCAAAAAATGCAGTAAAGCTCTGTATTGATACAGATGATATGGAACTGATGCATATATTAGAAACAATCGGTGTTATCAAAAAGAGTAATATTAATGAATTACTTGAATATGCCACAGAGAAAAAGGCTGTTCAGTTTACCGCATATTTGCTTGAGTACAAGGAAAGTCATTTCAAAAAAGGTAGGAATGTGTTGGACAGCCTGAAGCTGTGATTTCTGTACGGTTTAATGTACTGATTTTGTGATATAATTACGGTATGACAAAAGCAGAAAAGATAACTCATTACAGCAGAGTTTTCAGAAAATCTTTGAATCTGAAATAGTTATTGCGCTTTGCAAAAATGCGGTAAAGCTCTGCATTGATGCAGATGATATGAAGCTGGTGCTTGACTTGGAGCAATTCGGAGTTATCAAAAATAACAATATTGATGAATTACTTGAATATGCCACAGAGAAAAAGGCTGTTCAGTTTTCCACTTATCTGCTTGACAAGAAAAAACATTGTATTTAAATAAAGCAGTGCCGTGACCGAATGACACATTCAGTCACGGTACTGTTTTGTTTATCTGCGTATAATAGCAGCTGTTATAAACATAAAATACATCGGCGAAATAAACCGGATAAGTATGTTATCACCGCATTTCTTACCGAATAATTCTTTTCATAAGTCGGTTTCAGACACAGCTTATCCGCAGTCACAGGCTGTCAGGTTTTGTCCCGACTTCCTCCGCTTAACCCCTTTTTCCCCGTTTTACTTGTATTTTATGGCTGTGTTTGTTATAATAAGTATAAAGAAATATTTGATGCGTCTTGCGAAAGGAGAAGGTACGCTATGGCATACGAAAAGCTCACAGGCACTTTTGAATCCTCGAACGGCACTGATAACTGTGCATATTACATCTATGTTCCGGTTCTTCCTATGAACGTGGGATATAAAGGCATCATTCAGATTTCGCACGGTATGTGTGAATATATTGAGCGTTATGAACACTTTGCGGATTTTCTTACCTCACACGGATATATCGTCTGCGGTAACGACCATCTCGGTCACGGAAACAGCGTCAGATCAAACGATGATCTCGGCTTTTTCGCCGAAAAGGACGGCTGGAGCCACCTTGTAAACGATCTGCACCGTATGACGATGATAATGAAAAAGAAGTACCCTGCACTGCCGTATATTCTTATAGGTCACAGTATGGGCAGTTTTGTTGCAAGGCTGTATCTCACACGCTTTCCTAACGAGCTGACCTGCGCCGTAATTATGGGTACGGGCGATGACAAGGCACTTTCCGAAATAGGAGTAAGGGCTACACGCTCCGTTGTTTCCTTGAAGGGCGAACGTTTCCGCAGTGATAAGCTGAACACTCTCATTTTCGGAGTGTATAACGACAAAATCAAAGATTGCCAGACTATCTACGACTGGCTCACTCACGACAGAGATGTTGTAAAAAAGTATATCGACGATGAAAAGAGCAATTTTGTGTTTACGGCAAGCGGATTTGTTGACCTTACTACCCTTCTTCGCAGAGTATCAAGTCAGCAGTGGGCTGAAAAGGTGCCGAAAAAGCTGCCTGTTATATTCATGGCAGGAACGGCAGACCCTGTCGGCGGATACGGCAAGGGTGTAAGAAACGTATACGCAAAGCTGATTGACGAGAGTTGCAACGTTGATATCAAGCTGTACCCCGGCGCACGTCACGAGCTTGTAAACGAAACTATGAAGGAAATAGTTTTTGACGATATTTTAACCTGGATAGAAAGAAAGGTCGGCGGAATGACAGGCAATTACGAATTTTAAGCCTTAAGCCGAAAAGAACAATATGAAAGACGGATTTATAAAAGTAGCGGCGGCAACACCTGAGATTAAAGTTGCCGACTGCAAGCACAACGCAAAGCAGATAATCTCTCTGGCAAAGGAGCTTGCTAAAAAAGATGTAAAGCTCGCAGTTTTCCCGGAACTATGCATCACGGGTTACACCTGTCAGGATCTGTTCTACCAGACAACGCTCCTTGACGGTGCAAAAAATGCGCTCGTAACGATTCTGGAAGAACTGTCGGAGCTTGATATGATAACTGTAGTCGGCATGCCGATGCAGTATGACAGCAAGCTGTATAACTGTGCGGCTGTGACATATCACGGAAAAGTGCTGGGCTATGTGCCTAAGCAGTACCTGCCGAACTACAACGAATTTTACGAGATGCGTCACTTTACCGCCTGGGACGGCAGTAAATGCGAATATTTTTTAAACCGGTTTGACACGGACGCTGACGGCGAATGCGACGATTCGCTGAGTGCATATTTCGGTGCGGGACTTATATTCTGCTGTAACAATATGCATGATTTTTCTTTCGGAATCGAGCTGTGCGAAGATCTGTGGTCGCCCTGCCCTCCCTCGACATATCTTGCACAGGAAGGCGCAAATATCATTCTTAATCTTTCCGCAAGCAACGAGATGATAGGAAAGTCAGAATACCGCCGTTCGCTTGTTTTAAATCAATCTGCAAGGCTTATTTCGGGTTATATCTACTGCTCCGCAGGAGAAGGCGAAAGCACGCAGGACCTTGTATTCTCAGGACATAACATAATTGCCGAAAACGGTGCGACGCTTGCCGAAAGCGAGCTTTTCTCAAACGATTATGTTATCAGCGAGATAGACGTAAACAAGCTGGCATTTGAACGCAGAAAAAACACATCGTTCAGGAATGACAAATGCGATAAGGAAACTATATGGTTTGATATACCGCTCACCGATACAAAGATAACACGTTTTGTATCACGCACGCCGTTTATCCCCTACTCTGCCGATGAGACCGACAAGAGATGCGAGCTTATTCTTTCGATGCAGGCACACGGACTCAAAAAGCGTCTTGCCCATACTTACGCAAAAACCGCCGTTATAGGAATTTCGGGTGGACTTGACAGCACGCTCGCACTTCTTGTATGCGCCAATGCAATGAAGCTGCTCGGCAGACCTATGACTGATATTGTAGCGGTGACAATGCCGTGCTTCGGCACAACAAAACGCACAAAATCAAACGCTGTGAAGATATGCGAGGCAATAGGCGTCACCCTGCGTGAGATCGACATAACCGACAGCGTAAAACAGCATTTTCTGGACATCGGACACGATATAAACGATCTATCGGTAGTATTTGAAAACGGTCAGGCAAGAGAACGCACAAAGGTGCTTATGAACATCGCCAATCAGACGGGCGGACTTGTAATAGGCACAGGCGATCTGTCCGAACTTGCTCTCGGCTGGGCGACCTACAACGGCGATCATATGTCTATGTACGGCGTGAACTGCTCGATACCTAAGACGCTTATCAAGCATCTTGTCAGCTACTACAGCAAGACGACAGATAACAAGCTGCTCAAAGAATCGCTTGAGGATATACTTGATACGCCTGTAAGCCCTGAGCTTCTGCCTGCACATAACGGAGAAATATCGCAGAAAACCGAAGACCTTGTAGGTCCTTACGAGCTTCACGATTTCTTCCTGTATAACGGCATAAGATGGGGATTTACCCCCGAAAAAGTATTCAGGCTTGCGCTGTACGCTTTTGACGGTGCGTATGACCGTGAAACAATACTTAAATGGCTGAAAACCTTCTACCGCCGTTTCTTCTCACAGCAGTTCAAGCGTTCGTGCCTGCCCGACGGTCCTAAGGTCGGATCGGTAACGCTGTCACCCAGAGGCGACTGGAGAATGCCGAGCGATGCCTGTGCAACGCTGTGGTTAAGTCAGATAGAAAATCTGAAATAAAGTCTTATCTGCGAATAAATGAAACCAACCTGTCAATAATTACCTCACAAAGCTAAACGCTACGGAGGTAATTATGGCAGGTTTTTTAAAACGTAATATTCTTGACAAGGCTATGATACTGGGTGCGGTAATATGTATTGTAATAACAGCCTTTACCGCATTTGCGGAGGATTGCGAGGAAAAGCCGCAGGAAGTGCTGAGGCTTCATATACTGGCAAACTCGGACAGTAAGGATGACCAGACGCTGAAATACGATCTGCGTGACTATATGCTTTCAACGTTTTCGGATGTATTCGGAAACTGTGACAGCTTCAGTCAATCGGTAGCCGTTGCAAATGAACGCAGAGCCGAAATCGAAGAAAAGGCTAACGAATTTGTACATTCCAAAGGCTACAGCTACAATGTAAAATGCGAGGTCGCAAAAACATATTTCACCACCAGAAAGTACGAGAATGTAACCTTACCGGCAGGAGAATACACAGCCGTCCGCCTGCTTATCGGAAATGCAGAGGGTAGGAACTGGTGGTGCGTAATGTTCCCGCCGCTGTGCCTGCCTGCCGCATCGGGTGAATTTTTTACCGAAGAACAGAGCAAGCGGGTTGAAGAAAGCCGTGATTATGAAATTAAGTTTGCGATATTTGAAGCGTTGCAGGGGCTTTTCGGCGGCGATGATACCGGTAGCGAAAGCTCGGAAGAAACCGCCTGCGACAGCACGGATAATGATTTTGCTAAAATATCCGTTTTCGGCATTATGAACTGTGATGTTCTGTGATTATTAATGCAGGCGGTTTTCCGCCTGCTATTTTTTTAACCGCTATTGACATTTTCAGCATTCTGCGCTATACTAAATCTGTACTAATTCTGATAGTACAGCTAGCCTGTCACTCGCTGACAATCTTAACGGAAATATATTATGAAAAGGAGAAGAATAATTGAAATATCAAAAGCTTTATTTCAGTATGCTGAAAACATTTCTCAAAAGTGATATCAAGCTGAATATACTTATTTTTCTTATCTCTGTTTCGGCTGTCTTTACATTTATTTCTTTGTTCTGTGCATTGAACAGCGGTAATGCGGCATATCACAATATGATGGATCGTTCCGGCTACTGCTTTGACGGTATTATGCCCGAAGATTCACCCGAATTTTTCAGAGAAAACCTGCCCGAAGTCTACACTGCCTATGCCGACAATGCAGTTGTCAGCTATCGCTCAACCGAAAACTACATCTGTACAGAATCAGCCAAAGTTGCTTTTAACAAAAGCATGAAAGAACTGTACCGCTTCATACAATCCGACTATAACATAACCGACGGAAGATTTTTCACGGAAGATGAGTTGAAGGGTGACAGCAAGGTTATTATTGCCGAAAACGACTGCGGTATAAATGTCGGTGACTGGCTTATCATTCCCGATGATAAAGGCGACATCGTACTTAATGTAATAGGTCTTTCCGATGATTTTATTGTTCCGTACACTTTTTTCTTATATCACAACAACAGCGGAATTTATGTAAAGGATGAAGATTTTGAAAATGAGATGAAGAATACCGCTCCGACAAAATACAACGGCGCACGCTTTTTCTTTACTTCCGATCTGTCTGACGATGAACTGCAGGCACTTGAGCAATTTCTCGGCAAGGTGGTTTATATTCAGCCGCCGAACAGAGAGGATACCGAATCTGTTATCATAATCTACACTATCATCACGGGAGGAATCGTGGTAACAGGTATATTCACCGCTCTGCTCCTGCTGACGCTTATGCTTCACCTGACGGATAATTGCAGCGAACAGATAAATGTGCTGAAGGTCACAGGCTGCAAGTCAATGCCGATAACACTGCTTTTATCGGCAGTCACTCTTACATACACAGCGCTTTCATTCATCTGCGCTATTGCTTTGAGTCCGATTTTTACCGCACTTATGGTAAAGCTCAGAATGGAATATGTACCTACCGCTTTTGACTATCTGCTGTCATTTGTAATATACAGCATTATAATCATAATTTCGTTACTGCCAGGCTTTAAGCGCATATCCTCAGCCACATACTCAAACGGAGGTGCAATATGAAACTGTTATCTCTTGCATTATCCTTGCTTCGAGCAAAAAAACGCAGTTTTATCCTTATGATGATATGTATCATTTTTTCAACTCTGCTGTTCAATTTTGCAATCACTGCATCTTCGGATTATCTTGCCGAAAAAGCATACATAACAAGTAACCGCTATGATAAGAAGATACTGCACGGTACACTCTCGTCAAAAGCGCCTATAACCGATGAAAAGATAGCCTCGCAGTTTGCAAAGTACGGCATAAACTGCCGTGTCGAGCGTTACCATGAAACCACATTGGAGCTTTACTCAGAAAAAAGCAGTATAACCGACAACGAGATAAATAATATGGACGATGACACTTTCTATCGGTTTTATAAGGATATAAACGGAACTCTGCTCGGATATTCGACCGAATACAGCGAATATCTTGATATAGGACTTTCGGGAGAACGTCCGGACAAGTCAAAGGACTACGGCGGCAAGATCCCGGTAATCGCAAGCTATACATCGAGGTACAATATCGGCGACACAATAAAATACAAGTGCGGGAAAGGGATTACCGAGCTTCTTGTTGTCGGAAAATACACCGATAACTATCTCGACAGCGTAATACTGTATAATGCTGACACCGCAAGCTTGGGCACGACTTTCTACACCGATGCGGATATTCTCTACAATTCCGAACTTGCCACCGCTCCCGAAAATCAAGAGGACTATTCCGGAAAAAGCGTGGATAAGCGTTACTATCAATATGTGATAATTCTGAAAAACGGCAACGCTTCACTCGGCGAAATTGCGGCTCGTATAATTGACGGACTGGACGCAAACAGTGATGATTCAAAAGGCGATCTGTATATGAATATACGCTATGATGTGGCAGATCTCGATTTGCTGTACCGTGACAATATGCTGCTGATACAGTTAATGCCTGTATTCATAATGATAGCCGTAGTCGGCACTCTCGGAGTGATTGCCAATATTCTGCTGAATGCCGAAAAACGCACAAAAGCAATGGCGGTATTCCGTCTGTGCGGCGGTAAGACCCGCTCTGTGATAATACTCGAGCTTGTCTGTGACACGGCTGTAACAGTTATTTCTGTGCTTGCCGCTACGCTTATCCTGCTCGCAATAAACCACATCTTTGCTATAGAAATCATCAATGCACAAAGCGGATTGTTCACTGCTGTATATCTGATTGCAATTTCCGTAATTGTCAGCATTGCAGGCTCTGTAACGCTGGTACGCAGTAATATGCTTGAAACAATAAGGAGATATGAGAACGTATGATGAAACTTGAAAATGTAGATAAATATTATAATATAAACACAAGCAGCGAGGTGCATGCACTGAAAAATATAAATCTTAGCATAGAAAAGGGCGAAATGGTCGCTATAATGGGTGTATCCGGCTCCGGCAAGTCAACGCTTATACATATCCTCGGCTGTCTTGACAAGCAGACATACGGAAAGTACTTTCTCGGGGAATATGAAGTCACAAAGTACAGCAATAATGACATTGCGGTGATAAGGAACGAGGAGATCGGCTTCGTGCTCCAGAATTTCGGACTTCTCGCCGACAAGACGGTATATGAAAATATTTCATATCCGCTTATATTCAACCCTGCCGTTAAATACAAGATGATGAAAAAGCTTATCACCAAAACCGCCGATGCGATGTTAATAGGCAATCTTCTCAAAAAGCCCGTAAAAGAGCTGTCGGGCGGACAAAAACAGCGTGTCGCACTTGCCCGTGCACTTGTAAACCGTCCGAATATAATCATTGCGGACGAACCGACAGCGGCACTTGACAAAGCAACGGCAGACGAAATAATGGAGGTTATGAAGTCGCTCAATTCTATCGGAAAAACCATAGTTATAGTAACACATGACAGAACGGTAGCCGAAAAGTGCAGGCGGATAGTTGAGCTTTCGGACGGGGAGATAATCTCGGATAAGACAATTGCGTAAATTATAAATACAAAACAACGGACAGCAAGATTTTCCTGCTGTCAATTGTTTTTATATTTATCAATACCTCTTTTATCTGAGCGTCGCTATAATCCTTGCAATTTCCACTGTAAGAATTTTAAGCGTTATTCCGCCCGACATAACATAAAACCATACCTCACGGGCTGCCTGCGTTTTAGCTATCGGCGTTGCGATTATTCCGACAATTACCGCCTCTTTTCTCTGCCGTTTTCACCATATGCGGCGAATATGTACGGTAGAAATTTCTGACGTGTGCTTCAAGCCGTTTCAGGCACTCCGCTTCCCTTTCGGGCTGTCTGTCGCAAACTTCAACCATAAGCACAACAGGTGCAACATACTCAAGTGCCAGCGTATCGGGATCTTCTCCGATTAACGTTCCCGACTTGATAAGCGCTCTGAAAAGTCCTGCGTGATAACGTACCAATCTTTCCAGATACCGTTCGGAATACATCGCCGCAAACTCAGCGTTTCTGAACTGCTCTATTGTCATCATTCGTCTGAATCGGCTGACATACTCATCGTGCAGTGAATATTCTATAAGCTGTCTTACCTTTTTTGCAAGCATTTCCTCGGAAATACCGTCAAACACCTTTTCGTCTGCTTTGCTTTCGGAAACGTGCACATCAATGCCGTCCGTGAACGTATCATAACGGCGGTACGTTTCCGCAACGATAGCGTCAAATATCTCCTGCTTGCTTTTGAAATGCTTGTACAGTGAAGGCGCTTTTATTCCCACAGCCGAAGCTATTCTCTCAACACTTACAGCATCATAACCGCTCTGTGAAAAGAGCCGCAACGCTTCGTCAAGTATGCGTTGTTTTGTGTCTTCCTTTTTGGAGGCTTGTTTCATATATTCACCTCGATATAAAAAGCTAACGATAGTTAGCTGTATTACAAGCTAATAATCGTTAGCTGTCAAGAGGGTAGGGAAAATTTTTTTTGAATCTTTACATCTTCAGCGCATCCACCGGCTTCATCCTTGCCGCCATATAAACTTGGCTCCCTTGCCAAAGGGAGCTGGATTGCGACAAGGCACGCACCAATTTTATCCGATAATTTGCTTTTACGATACCCGCAACATCAGAATTCATTGAACTTTTTCTGTCGCAAGACTGAGGGATCGTTACTGCTACTTAAGATATCGAACAGACACTGCCTATCTGCTCTGCCGCTCTCCTACAGATTGTTCGTACTTGGCACAATAGCTTTTTACATCTTCAGCGCATCCACCGGCTTCATTCTTGCCGCTTTATATGCAGGATAGCTCCCCGAAATCATACCTATCACCGCCGACACCGCAACTGCAATAAGCATTATATCCGTCTGCATAACAAAGCTCTCACCGACCGCAAGACCTATGACAAACGCCACCGCACACCCTGCCGCAATGCCTACGATACTGCCGATAATACATATCATCGTGCTTTCGGCTAAGAACTCGCCGACTATTCTTATATTCCTTGCTCCGAGCGACTTCTTTATGCCTATCTCACGTTTTCGTTCGCCGACGCTTACAAGCATTGCGGTCATAACCGATACCGATGCAACCGCAAGCGAAATTCCTGCCGTGAACGACAGTGCCGAGGTTGCGACAGCCAGTATTCCGTCAAGCTGTTTCTTCTGGCTCTGAAGCTCGCTTATTTTAATACTCCCCTCACCCTTGACATTTGCCATACAGGTTTTAATTCTGTCTATCGCAGTTTCGCCGTCACCGTTTTTGTCAAGAAGAACGGCTATCTTGTCATATTCACTTTTACCGCTTATATTCTGTGCTGTGGTGTAGGGAATGTACACAAAATACGGCACAGCATCGTTCATCATATTCTGTATAGGGCTGAGTCCCGACTCGGCAACACCGATTACCGTAAAATCAGTGTATTTACCGCCGAAATTCACGCTCACCGTCTTTCCGACTATATTCGTCCTTCCGTATGTTTCGAGTGCTATCTCATCATCAATAACACAGATATTTTCGGCTTTTTTAAGATCCGATCTGTCAATAAGTCTGCCGTGTATCGCCTTCATCGAAATAATCTCGTCCGCTTTCTCGTTTACTCCCCACACCATACACGAAACATTGCTTTCGATAAGCTCACACTTGGTGACCTGTGCCATAAGCGGCATCGCACCGTTGACACCGCTCAATCCGCCCAAAGCATCTATATCGCTGTCGCTCAGAGCGACTCCCGCCTCCTGTGCCTCCACAAGCACAGAGTTTACTCCCATATCGTCAAGGCTGTCGTTTATCTTGGCTGTGCCTATCTGCCCTGCCGCCGATATTACCGTCACCGAAAAAATACCTATCGCAACTGCACTCATAGTCAGCGCACTTCTGCTCCTGCTTCTCCATATATCAGCCATAACCGACATCAGTCCCATAACCTACCTCCGCTTTATGTTTCATATCCGACCATTATATAATTACCGTTTTGTGCCTGTGTATTCCTTTATTCCGTCTTATTTCTGATAATAATCGAGTTTGCCGCTACTCCCTGCGTGCTTTTTACAACTTCCTCCTCAACGCTTACTCCGAAAACCTGCGTCCTTTTTGCAAGCTCCAGCCCTGTTATAACATCACGCCTTGTTGTTTTACCGTTCTCGATAACGTAGATATATTCGCTTTTTTCATCCTGCATAACCGCACTGTAAGGCAAGGTAACTATATCACGCTTAAGATCTGTCTGTATTTCCGCATATCCGCTGTCACCGCTTTTGAGCTTGTCCGACGGGCTTTCTATGCTTATCATAACATCGGCTACGGTTTCCTCTACGGCACCGAGATATTGCTTTCTCGTACTTTTGCCGATGCTTTTCACCTGTCCTGCAAATTTTCCGTCAACAGACGACAGAGTAAGCAATGCGGTCTGCCCTTTTCTGATTTTCGACAGATTGCGTTCAGGCACAGCAACATTCAGCACAAGTGCGCCCTTGCCTCCTACCCTTGCAATATCCGCTCCGGCATCTATAAGTTCTCCGCTTTTTGCAAGATAGCATACCGTTCCGGATACCAAAGCCGGTATTTCCTCAGGTATCCTGTCGGAAAGCTCCGCCGCCGTCAGCACATCGGATACCGAACCGCTGTATATATTACTCAGCTTATCACACACCGCCTGCTTATCAACAACGGCTATCGTCTGTCCCTGGTCTACCCTGTCGCCGACATTCACAAGATATTCCTTTATAATAAGCGGTATTTCTTCTTTTATGCTCCTGACCTGTGAATAACCTACCGTACCGCTGCAGGTTACGGACGGGATATATTCTGTCCTTTCGGGGAAGATTACGTCCACACAAGGAACGTTATCCCTTATAACACCGGGGAGCATCATATTGAAATAAAGCCCTGCAATAACCGAAATTGCGATAATCGTAATATGAAACGCCTTTCTTTTTTTGTATGTTTTGCGGTAATTCATACTCATTCTCCTTTTCGTTTTTACCTACTTAGTTTATCTGCCGTTACGGAAAATATTACTGAAATGCTGTGAATATTACAGTCGTTGCGGCTAAAAATAGCTTTATAATCTCACAAAAAGAGGGTGGAAAAATGAATATGATAATATGCGGCGAGCCTTGCATACATCAGCATGACGGCTGTTGCGGACTTCACGGTGCAGGCGTAATAACCAACACGACTGCCTCGCCTTGCCGTTATTTCTCACCGAAGGAGGTCGGCTCTTATGAAAGAAAGCAGGAATATCAATCAAGCAAACGGAAATGCTCTGATAAACGCCGCTGACATATCAAGGCACTACACAATGGCTGACGGTACGGTACAGGCACTGGACAACGTCAGCCTTACGGTAAACGTGGGGGAGTTCATAGCAATTACAGGTCCGAGCGGCTCGGGAAAATCCACGCTGATGAATATCCTCGGTCTGCTCGACACCTGCGACAGCGGAACATATATGTTTTCCGGACTTGACACAAAAACGCTTGCCGATAATGAGCTGAGCCGTATAAGAAACGAAAGGATAGGTTTTATTTTTCAGTCTTTCAATCTTATACCGACGCTGTCGGTGGTTGAAAATGTAGCATTGCCTCTTACTTACAGAGGTATCCCGACAGCGAAACGCCTTGAACGCTCACTTTCGGCGCTCGAAGCTGTAGGACTTTCGTCAAGGCTGTCGCACAAGCCGTATGAGCTTTCGGGAGGACAGCAGCAGCGTGTCGCTATCGCAAGAGCAATCGCCGCAGACCCCGACCTTATCCTTGCGGACGAGCCGTGCGGAAATCTTGACAGCCGCTCCGGAAAGGAAGTAATGGAATTGCTTCTCTCCCGCCACAAATGCGGCAAAACCGTCATTCTTATCACACACAGCATTTCCGATGCCAAATATGCCGACAGGATACTGACCGTCTGTGACGGAAAACTGTATAAATAATTTTCGCAAAGTGCTTGCAAATCCGAAGCAGATAGTGTATAATATTATCTGTCAATTTAATATGCAAGCACGCCTCCTTAGTTAAATGGATATAATAAACCCCTCCTAAGGGTTAGTTGTGAGTTCGATTCTCGCAGGGGGTGCCAAATAATTAAAAGCCGCTCATCGTTCAATATGATGTGCGGCTTTATTCTTTTACAGTTTGTTGCTTCCCCTATTTGATAAGTTAAATGGCTATAAGAACCTCTCGCCGTTTCCAAAATCACTGATTTTGACGGCTGTGAGAACCTTTTTGCTCCGCTATAAGAACCTCTCGCCGTTTCCAAAATCACTGATTTTGACGGCTGTGAGAAC
>ERZ824575.1006-NODE-1006-length-29953-cov-2.748110_pt1 | contig 29953 bp, 23 predicted proteins | sample MGYA00519470_ERZ824575 | MGnify/ENA primary metagenome ERZ824575 (study PRJEB31778, sample SAMEA3449170) | human gut metagenome | biome: human gut; feature: human-associated habitat; material: faeces | place: United Kingdom | collected 2010/2012 ...
CGGCTTGGTCGTCATAAGGCGGTATAACGCCGTGTTGCGCGGGAACTGGTTGATGAATGGCACCTTTGCGCCGCCGACTTTGATAAGGCCATGCCCCGACTCCGCATTACTGATATAGGAAAGCTGTTCTTCCGAAATACGAAGCATTTTCACAAGCTCTTGCTGGTCGGTGGGAGCCTGCGACAGCATGAGCAGAAACTCGGAGTTCGCTAGCATATTCTTTGCTGTGGGAGAACGCAGACAATCGGTGACATTCTGTGTAATGCCGGTAGCGGCGGCGTTTTTCTTGCGGAAACGCTTCCAGCTTTCTTCGAGAAAGTTGCTGCTGTACTCATTGGCGAAGAACAGATAAATCTCATCAATGTAGATCCATGTGCGCCGTCCGCGCTTGTGGTTTTCAATGACGCGGTTCAAAATCGCGTCCAGCATGACCAACATACCCACGGTTTTCAGCTGACTGCCGAGATCAAAAATATCGAACAGCATAATGCGGTTGCTCATATCCACATTGGTCTGGTGTGCGAAGATGTCCACATTGCCCAGGGCATACATCTCCAAGATCAGCGCCAGATCCCTGGCCTCCTGCTCCTCCTGTTCCTTCAGGATGGCATGGAACTCCACAAAGGTCGGAATATCCTCGTCCCGCCACCCGCGTTTCTGATACTCAAAATACACCTTGTTGATACAACGGTCAATGATGGAACGCTCCTTGCCGGACAGCTCGCTGCCCTTAAACACGGAAAAGAGGTTGAGGATCAGATCTGCCTTGTTTCGGATCGCATCCTCATTCTTTCCGTGATCCGCCGACAGGTCAAAGGGGTTGATGTAATTTTTCGTGTTGGGGCTGATCTTGATGACCGTGCCGCCAATGGCCTGGCACTGCTTCACAAATTCTCGTTCTGGATCAACCACAATCACCTTGTCCTTTTCTGTCAGGAACATCACATCGTTGATTTCCATTTTGCAGAAGAGGGATTTTCCGCTGCCGGACTGCCCCAGATAGAAGCCGTTGCCGTTGATGTCCTTTTTTCGGTTGACGATCAGCGGATAGCCGCTGCGGGCATTGCGGCCATAGTAGAAGCCGCCCTCATCCACCAGCTGCGAGTAAGTAAACGGCAGAGAAATGGCCGCCCCGCTGCTCATGAGATAGTTGGTAATGTGCAGCTGGTCGTTGGCCAGGGGCAGAATGGATGCCAGCCCCTCCTCCTGCCGGTACACCGCCGCCTTGACGGACACCAGATGCTCCCGGCAAGTGCCGATCAAAATCTTGGTGATATCCTCCAGATCCTCCATCGTTTCGGCGCTGACGGAGATATAGATGCCAACATCGAACAGCTCTTCCCGTTCCTGGAGGAGCTTCAGGATATCAAGGCAGCTCTGGATCTCCGTCTGAAGGTTCAGTGGAATATAATCGGTGCCCACCTGCTTATTCCGCATATTCCGGGTCTGCCGGTCGCCTTCCAGCTGCTTGAGCCGGTCGGTAACGCTCTTGATGGCAATTTCCTTGTCGATATGGTCGATATGCTTTGCCACCGACACCTTGAACTTGTTATCCAGAAGGGATGAGATAAACTCGTCGTCCAGGGTCGCCGCATAGCCGCTGACGAACAGCACCCGGTTAAATGCGCTGCCCAGGGCCGTATACTTGGGGACAAACTTGAACGCGGACGGCGCAATGTAGTCCCGGATCTTCGTTTTCCGGTCGTACATATCCGCCGGGAGGATGAAGCCTCCTTCCTCGAATGGGTTGTAGATGGTGTAGATCAGCTCCAGCACTTCCCGAGGCTGCAACAGCTCTGACCGCACCCCGATCTCCTCAAACCGTTCCGCGATGCGCTGCTGCGCCTGCATCAGGATAGCAAACGGGTTGTCCAGCTTCGGCCTCTTGACATAGGACAGGGCATAATACAGCACCGTGTCGGAGATATTCCCCTCGATCTGCCGGACAAAGAGCTGCTGGTTCTTCAGCCAGGCGGCCTGATACTCCGTCGCCGGGTGCATCTCCCTGGGTGCCAGGGTTTCCCCGATCTTCTCCATATCGAGGGGCCGGTTCAGATAAAGCTCCTGATAATGAATGTCCGGGGAGAGGGAGTTCATGACCGACTGGTAGACATCCAGGCGGCGCTGCTTCTCCTCATCCTTGAGGAGCGCATAATCTGTATTGCTCATGGAAAAGCACAGGCTGTACTTTTCTTTTCCTTTCACGCGCTCCACCAGGAACATCCCGTTATCGTACAACTCCAGAAAGGGGATCGTTTTCTGAGCAGTGTTCCTTACCCGTTTTTTCTCTCTCGGTTTTTTCTTTGAATTTTCCTGCCCGACAAAGGTGATGCCTTTCCCCTGCCGCTTTTTACTGAATATCATCGTCCGGCCCCCAATTTTCAATTTTGTATAGACGCAGGCCATCGTTGTACCGCATATCCCGGTATATCCGGTAGAAGATTTCCTCCAGGTACAGATCGGAGATTTTGATACTGCCTGCCAAGATAATCGGCCCCACCAGCATTGAGATCAGCGGAAGGAGATAGGAAATGCTCAGTACCGTGCGTAGCGCCAGGTACAGGCCGATTCCGATCAGGGCGGCAATCAGCAGGAAGAGGCTCTGACGGCGGTTCATCCCCAAAATCACCTTATCCTCGTATTTGCGGATATTCTTTGGAATTTGCGCTCTCATTGCTCCCCTCCTATCGGAATACCCGGTCAAAGAGCCGGTCGGATTTCACCATCATGATACAGTAGATGAGCATGACCAATCCTCCCATCATAAAGGAAGACAGCTTGAAATTGCCAACGCTGGTCGTTGCCAGGTGGGCCGCATAGCTCACCTGGAAGGCAGAGAAGATCGCCGCCGTAATAACGAGCTGGAAGCAGATTGCGCAATACTGTGCCATGAAATTCTGGAAATAGTGGGCCGTTGAACGGGATCCCACAAGGCCAAAGAATACCGGGGCAACCCCCTGGTAAATAGCCAGCTTGATGACCCGGATCCCCAGGGATACCGCCATGATCAGCGAGCAAACCATCACCGCCAAGTTATAAAACAGCGTCGGAACCAAATGGAATATCCAGTTAATGATCTGAATAATCCATCCAATGATGGGGATATCCGATGCGTAGTCCTCGATGCTGGACTTGGGTGTGATCGCGTCCAGGTTGATTTCCGTATTCGTGATGATGTCTGCCGTCAGGCTCCTGGCCACCTGGTCGAGGAGCTGAAGGATCTGGGTGGAAATCCCCATGAGCAGGATCCCGGCCAAGAGGGCCACCAGTACCCTGAGAAATGCTCCCCGGCTGACATCCCACAGCTCCAGCGTCATTGCGTTCTGGGCCACGCTGATTGACCAACAAATTAAAAATACGAGGTATCCAATAGGGAGGAAAACATCGGCCAAAACCTTTGTGATCCCTGGGCCATTGATAAACAGGTAATTATTTTCCGTCCCCAGGAGGAAGTATTTCACGGCTTCAAAGCCGATACTCGCACTCTCCGTGACATCCGCTGCCTGTTCATCATAATACTCCGGGTCTTCGACCTCCGTTTTAGGGAACCAGTCCTCCATCCAGCTTGTGAGAAAGCTGAAATCAAAGAAGCCCCCGCCATCGTCCTCCTCGTCCTCCGCCGCCCAGGCTGGCACTGTTGCAGCAAAGACGATGCAAACAGCCATCAGGGCTGCAAGAAATTTTTTCATCCTGGATTTCCTTTCCTATAACTTAAATGGTGGTAGAGAAGCCTGGAATCATGCTGAGTACAATCCCCTTGGCCGAACCCATAAATACCAATACCATCACAACGACGATGATCGTCGTGATGCCTCTCTTTTTTGCTTCCGGCTGATCGTTGGTGAAGCCGTCATACAGCGCCCACCCGCCGAAGGCGACACCTCCCAGGCCGATGATGGCCATGACGGTGCCATAGATCAATTCAAAAAGCTGATTTACTGCGGTCATAATGTTCCTCCTTTTGTGTCCAACTTGGACACATTACCTGGTGATTTGGTGTTTCAGCTCCTCGGCAACGGAGGAAAGGATCTTGTATCCCACCTCCACAGCCAACGCAAGGCCGCCTGTTCCGGCTGCTGCCACTCCCCTGGCAGCAGTTTCGGCTCCCTGCACGGCGGCCTCCTTGCCCAATTCCTTTGCGGCTTCCGCTGTGCCTTTCTTTGCCGCCTCTTTCGCCGCGTCCTGGGCAATATCGTCCTTGACCGCCTCCCGGACGATCTCGTTGTTCGTCCGCAGCGTATTGTCATAGAAGTTGATCTCCACCTCGGGGCGCTCCCTCTTCCACTGCTGCATCAGCCCGTCAACGGTTTCCCGCAACGGCTTCCCGTCCAGGACGATGCTGCGGACGGCAACATCCACCTCCTTGGCCTTGGCTTGCAGCTCCGGCGAGAGATGGGGCGACATCTCCTCCAGGGAGGCGTTCATCGCCTTCAGCTCCGTAAGGGCCTTCTCCGGCTCTGTGGCGGCCTTCTGCTGGATAGCCGCCATCTGATCCTGCATCCGTTCCCAGGTCATCTCCTGGGCCGGTTTCTCCTCGACTCGGCGCGTTGTTTCAGCCGTGATCCCGTCTTCAATTTTCTTCTTGTAATCCATGTCCGCCTTGATGGTTTCCATGACAAAGTTGGTGCTGTACACCAGCTTTTCTCCGGCCTCCGTCAAGGTGGCCTTCCCGGCCTCCACCTTGATCAGCCCTTGCTTTTCCAGAAGTTCAAAGTTTCGTACAACGCTTTCCTTCAGCTCTTCCGGCAGCTTTTCCAGCGATTTCAGATCCAGGGCCTTCCCCTGCCAGAAATAAGATAAATCCGTAATATCGCCTTTGAAGAAGAAGGGTGTTTCCTTCCGGTAGGCTTCCATAACCTCCAGCAGCTCTTCCCCGCCGGTTTTATCCGTCCGGTATTTCTGCACCAGGCGCATGACCTCCAGCCCCAGCCGGACGCCATTTTCAAGGAGCGCGCCAACATCGGCCAGCTCGTCGTCCGTGATATGATCGAGATACACTAATTACTCCTCCTGTCCTGCTCTGCTGGAACCGGCAAACTCAACATCCTGAGCGGTGATCTTGAAGTGCCTCTTGGCCTCCCCGGCCTTGTCTACATACCGTTCCCACTCCCACTTGCCGGACACCAGGATCCGGCTGCCTTTCGTGAAATTCCGGCAGATAAATTCGGCCAGGCTGCCCCAAGCCTCCACATCAATGAAATCCACGACGGCCTCGCCCTTTTGCTGCTGGTTCTGGGCCACGCTGAAGGTGGCCACCACCTTATCCCCTGCAAGCTCTTTTCTCTTCGGGTTATCCGTCAAATTTCCAATCAGTGCAATATATCTGTAAGCCATTATGATACCTCCTGATTCCGTCTGTTTCTGTTTTTCAGGGCTGCCAGCAGGCTTGTGTCTGCCTCCAGCTCCTTCTCCATTTCTCCCTTGATCTCAGCCTCCCCTCCTGGCTTCTCCTGGGCCAGATCGTCAAGGCCGATGCTTCTTTCAAATTCCTCCGCCGAAAGCTCCCGCATCATGCTGTCCTTTCGGCCACCTTCCTCCTCGTCCCCTGCCTTGGATTCCGTCTGTGGCTGTATTGGGAGGTTGCTGCGGCTCCGGGAGGCTGCCATCTGCTGCTCGTATTCCCGCTGATGCTTCGCTGCCAGGGCCGCGAAATCCTGCACCACATCGGAATTGTTTTTGTAATGGGGGTGGCCCGGATCGTCGATGCCCAGCTTGTCAAACAGCGGATGATTTTCCGTCTTGATTTTCTCCGCAAAGATGGGACGGTAGCCGTCGATGAACACGATGGAACGATCCCCCCCGATGACACTCAGCTCATCGAAGGTGAGCAGCTCTCGTCCCATCCCGCGGTCGGAAACATTGCCGCCTCCCTGGCGGCCCCCCACCTGCCGGGAGGAGTTTTCCTCCAGGATCGTCGTCTTTCCCAGCCGCTTCACGACCTCCTCCTTGGTCGTCTTGTCCTGTGTCCCCAGGTAGTTATAGATGGCGCAGTTGGAGATGATGGTGTCCTCCGCCTTTTCGTAATGCTGCTTGAGCTGCTGCGTCCCCTGGATCACCGGCACCAGGCGGACGCCATAGCTCCGCATGAGGGTGATGTAGGTTTCAAAGTCCGGGATCTTCCCCAGGTTCGCAAACTCATCCATGACGACGGAGAGCAGCATGGGCAGCTTTCCGCCGCCGCGCCTCTCCGCCACCGTCATGAGGGTGGTAAAAAGCGTCGAGAAAAACATGGAGGAAATGACCCGGTAGGTCTTGTTTCCCGCCGGGAGGATCACATAGAGAACCGTCCGCTCGTCGGCCAGGGTTTCCAGCTCCATTTCATCGCTATTCGTCAGGATCCGCACGGCCTCATCATTCCAGATTCGCAGACGGCTCGTGCAGGAAATCAGCACGCTCTGAAGCGTTTCGCCTGCCGCCTGCTTAAACTGCTTATAGAGCATGACCGCCGTGTCATAGGGGTTTTTAATTTCCCGTTCCTTCATGAGCCGCTCATACTCGGAAATGGGGAGGATCTTGCCCTGGGCAACCTCCAGTGATGTGATCAGATCCACCACCCGGGAGAAAGTCTTTTGCTCCTCCGGCGTCGTGTGCAGATATGTAATGATGCTGGTCATTAACATCTGCATCGTGTCCTCCCAAAACTGATCCCCGGCGTTGGCCCCCTCTTTTCGGCTGTTATAGGTAAAGGCATCCACCAGCTTCAGAATATCCTCATTGCCGTTGAGATAGCTGAGAGGGTTAAAGGTATTGGAGGAAGCCAGCTCTTTGAGATTCAGTACCTTGATCCTGTACCCTGCCTCCCGCATGATCTTTGCCGTCTGCCGATACAGGCTGCCCTTGACATCCACCACCACATAGGAGCCGGTCATTTGGAGCAGCTCCGGCGTCAGCAGCCGGAAGCTCTTGCCGGAGCCGGTATCGCCGATTCCCAGCTCATGCAGATTCTTCAGGTCGTTGTTTTTCGGGTCTACATAGATGCCCTCCGCAATCGGGATCGTTCCGTTTGGATTTGAAAGTTTTGCCAGCTCCGCCCTGTCCGCCCACCGGGCGCTGCCATGCTCCATCCCCCTATATTTCGAGAGGGAACGAATAGAGAGAAGCATAAACAGCAGGATCACCAAATTGACGGGCCAGAGGGCCAGCCAGTCGGACAGGATCCGCGCCAGGTTGCCCGGATCCAGCAGACTGAAGGAGAGTGTCCCCCAGGAAAACAGCGTGCTGAAGGACATGAGCAGCGTCGCCAGCGACGGCTCAAGCCCACGGGCCGCACAGTAGGCCCGGTTCCCCCAGAGGATCAGCAGCTCCGCCACAACAATGCAGACGGCCCCGATCCCAAATCCAATCAATCGTCGTTTTAGATGTCCTGGGCGAATCACATTTTCGGCCTCGTTTCGATAGCCCATAGAAGCCTCCTTTCGTCAGGCGAAAAACGCCCGTACCCGCTGCATGAAGTCCATCCAGACCTCCACAGGGGCCATACCCTGGTATATTGCCGTCACCAGCACCGTGAGGGCCACAGAGCCAAGCAGCGACACCGCAATGGTGAGGATCAGGCGGAATGTCGATCCGGTCAGGAGCATCACTCCGTTGTAGAGGAGGATCCCCAAGTCCCGTTTTTTCCCGCCGCCCTTGCTCTCCTCCCGGATCTGGTCAAACAGCACCTTTTTATGTTTCACATTGTCACCCCACTACCGGCTGCGCTGCCGGTTCCTATCCTGTTCCTGCTGCGGCAGCAGTTCGTTTTTCAGACCTGGATTCAGCTCCGTTTCCAGCAGATAGGTGCTGAGGGAGTCACAGGCCATATCGCCGAAATCATACCGGGTTCGGATATGCCCAGCCACCGGCTCCCCTGTTTCCAGATCGGAATACTGGTAATAAACCTTGAACATCACCTTGTCATAGCAGCCCGGATAGCCCTCCTGGGTATACCGTTCCTGCGTTTTCTCGTCCAGGCGTTGAAACATCGCGTCTATCTCCGTCAGGCTGTAAAGCTCTCCTTCTCTGAAAACGGGGTTTTCACTCCAACAGATCTCTACCGCAATAGGCTGTGAGAGCTTTTCCAGGGTCAGGATATTCCGATTCAGGATCGCCGTCTTTTCCTCCGCTCCCCATTTATAGAAGTCGGAGGGCTTCGTCAGATACTCGCTGTTCCCCAGGTATTCCTCGATGAGCGCCCGGTTCTGATACCCATCGAGATTGACCTTGGCACGGGCAACATCCAGCTCCTTGACGATCTGATCCGCCTCCGCCACTACGGTTTCCAGGGCGGCATCCATGATCTCCTTCATCCGGCCTCCATAGCTCCAGCTTGCCAGGTATGCAAAGCTGTATTGGGAGGTGTCGATCCCCAGGTGGTTGCAGATGATGAAGGCAATGCTCTCCGCCTCAAATTCCGCCACATCCCGGGGAACCTTTTCCTCTTTTCCGCCTTCCCCGTGCAGCCGGGAGTGGGCCAGCTCATGAATCAGGGTTTTCAGCGTCTGCTCGTCCGACATACCGGCCTTGACCTTGATAAATCCTCCGGCCTGTGTGGATTGAAAATACCCATTTTCCGGGCCTTCTAAATTCTCAATGATCACAGGCACCTTGGACACGGCCCGAAGAGCGGCAATCAGCTCTCCTGTCCTGTCATAACTGCCACTGAGCGGCGCTGTCAGCTCTGGCAGCGGCTCCCCCTGGGTCTGTGACACATCATAGACCGATACTGGGATATACCCTTTCACCTTCTCCCGGACGCGCTCGACAATGACCTTCCCTTTCTCATCCCGCAGGGGTGTGCCATCCTCCCCTCGCTTTGGCCGCTCAACCCACTTGGTGAACTCTGTCGGCGCGAAGATCTTCAGCCCCTTGGCTCCCTGCCCCTTGATGACGCTGCGGCCATACATCTTGTTCCAGTCGCTCATGGACGCCACAAAGGAGGCATAGGGCATTTGAAGCTGGATCAGCATCCGGTTTCTGGCGCTGTACTGATGGAACGAGCTGCAAAAAATCAGCCATTCCTTCCACCGATCAGAGCGAAACACTTCCCTGATTCCCTGCTCCAGCACTCCCCGCACTTCCTCGGTGAAGTCCTTCCTTGTCTTTCCGGTAATGTCCAGAACCAGCCTCTCCCTGTCCGGCATTTACTCCACCCCCAAATCGAAGATGTACTCTGCCAGATCTCCCAGCACTTCTCCTGTATACCGGATCGCATAGGAAACCGTGAGCAGCTGATCTTTGCTCTCGATATTCGTGATATAAGTATCCTGGGTTTCAATTTGAACCCCCCTGGCGGCCAGCCAGGGTACGGTCTTTTTGATTGCGTCATCGACCATTTCGGTCGCTTCCTCGACGCCCACGGGCATCTCAAACAACACAACATCCTGATATTCCTTCATTGGCAAATCCTCCTTGTGTCCAAGTTGGACACATATTATCTCGCTCTCCCCAAATTTTCGCTCGCGGAAATCGTTTGTTTTTCTTCAGCAGAAAGAACATTACAGGAGATATCGCTCTCTGCCATCTGGATAAAATCATCCATAGATGATCCGTAATAAATATCCCATCCGCTGCTGTCCTCGCGCCTGTACTCAATCCCTGCGGGCCAGTACGGCATCATATCATAGCTGAAAAATGCTTGCCCGGATGGAGAATAAAGGCTGCCGGATCCATCCTCATAGTGATGCCACAGCCAACCTTCTGGGAGGCTCTTGGCCTGTATTACCATTCCTTCTTCAAGCTCTTCCCTCATCATTTCCTCATCCCCTCAGAATGTGTCCAACTTGGACACAGAAATAATAAAAGGGCAGGCCGAGAAAATCCCAGCCCACCCCCTTATCAATATCAAACAATCGCTGTCACATCGGTCAGGCTGGCCGGGATGGTGTAGTAGGTAAGCACTTGCCCATCTGCTTCCATCGCCACCGACTGGCCCACATGGCTTGCAGCGTATCTCTTCTTAATGAGAACCGTCAGCGTTTCTGCCGATCCCCTCTTGGCTTTCGCCTTGGTCAGGTCAATCCTGCCGCTGCGCACCCGGGTCGCATAGATCCTCCGGTGGTCGCCGTCGTACACAACGACATTCGGCCCGGCGATGAGGAACAGGACAAAGAGCGCAATCACGCCCGCCGCTGTTGCCGCCACAGGCCCTACCGGGAAGGCAGGAGCCAGCGCATAAGTGGCCACAGCCTTGATCGTGTAGGAATCAGAGGCGTTGTTGGAGTAAACTGCGGTGGTGTCCGCCTCCGCGCTGGTGTTGACGCTGGTGCTGTAATGCGCCACCCAGCGGGCCACATACCGTTCGCCGGTAAATTCGGCCAAGCGGATCTCATTGCCCCGGTCATCCTCCGTCCACTCTCCTGCCCACTCTGCTCCGGTGAGGCGGTACTGGGACTTGGAAAGGCCAAGATACTCCAGGTACTCGTCCTCATAGCCGTCCAGGGCCGGTCTGGAGGAACGGTAGGGAACGATGGTATTGCCGACGCCGAGGCGGAAACCGTCCACATCAGGGCCGCCGTAGAAGGTGCCATCGACCACAACATCGTCGCGCCAATGGTAATCCTCCACCATTTCAATCCCGGTGAGATAGGCCGTCGCCGTGCGGCGCTGGCCGGTGGTGGTATCGGTGTAGCTCACCTGCTTCGTCGCCGGAGCAGAGGGCTGACCGACAGTGTAACCGAAGTCAATCTCTCCCGTGACGGCGACAACCTGCTCGGAAAGCTCTCCGGCCTCGCTGCTCACCAGGGTGAGAGTGACCTCCTCCCCGTTCTCCTCGACGGTGATGGTTTCAGGGATCTCTTCCCCTGCCGGGATCTGTACGGTGCGCTCAATGCTGTGGGTTTCGTCCACCAGCTGGTAGCTTACATCCACCAGCTCATAGTTGGCACCGCCCTGCTGGATGGTATCCGGGACAGCATAGTCGCCCTCCGGCGAATCGCTCTCGTAGATGAACTCATGGGTAATGTTCTCCGGGGCCTCCTCGGCCTCATCCTCCGCTACGCCGGTGACAGGGTTGTCCTTCTCCCATATTCCTTCATCCTCATACTCCAGCACCAGCCGTCCGTACTCCTTTTCAGGATGATCATGCGGATGGTCAGGCGGGTTATCGGGAGGATTATCGGGGTAGTTGACGATAGGCCGTCCGCCGTTGGCGGTGATGATGACCTCCGTTTCCCCGTTGGGGTTGTAGGTAAACTCAAAGTCATACCGGGTATTGGTGTCAATGATGTACCCATCCGGGCCTTGAAGCTCCCGGGCATAATATTTGCCCAGGGGCAGCTCGATGGTGCTGCGGCCTTCGCCGTCCACAATGCGGACAACCTCGATCAGGCTGTCCTTGGGGATCACAACGCGGGAATCCGTTGGCAGCTGTACCTCACTGGACGCCGGGATTGCTGCCGGATAGGCCGGCTGCTCTGCGGGGTCATCAGTGGCGGTGACGACTGTGACCGTTCCCTGTACAGACAGTCCGCTGGGTGTGGTCACGGTGAATCCGGTTTCTCCCACGCTGCCTGCGATAAAGGAAGAGGAGGTGTTATCGAAGGCAGCGATTGCCGGATCATCCACAGTAACAGTAAAGGTTTCATCGCACCCTTCCGCAAGGAAGGTGATGTCCAGTTTGGCTGTCCCTCTGCTGTCACTGCTGGCGGCCAGATAAACATTGCTTCTCTCCAGGATGATCTCCTGGGGATCAAGGCGGACAGTTTCAGCGGTATCTGCTGGATCGTCCTGGGGCTGATCGGTGACAACAACGCCCCCGATCACCCGCAGGCCGCCATCCGTCACAACGGCAAACCGGGCTGCACCCACGGAATTTGCCGTGATGAAGCCGTCCTCGCCGATTGTCACACAGGTCGGATCAAGCTCCATCACCTGGCCGTTTATCTCACCCGAAGACGCCTGCATTACATAGGCTCGCCATGTGTCTGCGACGCCAGCGGGGTACAGCTCTACATCCAGCTGTCTGGTTTCACCAGGGGTCATGTAAATCACGGTTTGTGCTACGGTCATCCCCTGGGCCTGCTGCTGGGAATCCCACTCTACGGCGGGCATCCCCTCCACCCAATCCTCCGGTGCTACGACTTCAATCTGATTGACGGTGCGCAGCCCGTTGACGGTGGCAACGGTGATGCTTGCCGATCCGGTTCCAACGGAAATCACCCGGTAAACACCGGCTTCATCCCCCTCCTCCAGGCGGATGACGGACTCATCATAGCCGAAGATGTTCAGGCTGTCGTCGTCCACATCCTCCGGGGAAAGCTGGATCGTGAGGCTCGTTTCATCTCCCAGGGCCAGGCTGTTGCTGCCCAGGGAGGTCATCAGGCTGTCCGGCACGGTCGGCTCCTCCGGGCCATCCACGCCGGTATTGCCGTCCGGGATGTCGTCGGCATTGACCGCCGGAGACAGGTAAATATCCTCCGCCGCGTAAATGCCGAAATAGACATCGTTGGCAGGCACCAGATCGCCGGAGGTGGTCTGGAACTGCTTCAGGATACGGAAGATAACATTTTGCCGGGCATTTTCCAGCGTGAGAAACTCGGGGTAGACGCTGATGGTCTGGCCCTGGTAGGTCAGCTCCACATCGTACTCTTCATCACTCGGCATATAGCCGTGTACCGTGCGCCGTTCCTTCAGGTAGTATTTGCCCAGGGGCAGCTCCCGGCTGACGGTCATGCCGGATCGGTCGGTCGTCAGCGTCTCGATGAACTCCCCGGCGCTGTACCACTTGGTTCCCTCTGGTGTCACAATATCCTCGCGGGCATACAGGTCAAACTCCACTCCCTCGCCCAGGGGCAGCAACTCCCACAGGGGGCGCAGCGCCGTCATGCCCAGCAGAGTGGTATACTCCTCCGCGCCCACAAGCATATTGCCGATCTTCTCCAGGACAATGCGGCTCTTCTGGGTGGTATCCGCCTGGAGAATGGACAGGTTCAGGATCATGTTGGCGTTGCCAACATCGGATTTTTCAACGGTGAACGGATAAGGAGTCATCTCCAGAACATACCCCTCCGGGGCCAGCACCTCATAAAGGAGGTAATCCCCGTAGACCAGGGGGTTATTGAGGGTAAAGCGTCCGCTCTCGTCCGTCTGGAACTCGTCAATGGTTTCCCCGGACGGGTAGTTGATGGTCTGGTGAATCCAGTGTCCGTCACACTCGTACTTTTTAGGATTCAATGTAACGGGGGCGGAATCAAAATCGTCGGAAACCGTGATGGTTCCCTTGAAATCGTCCATCCCATAGGGTAGAATAACTCTGAAAGCGGTGGTGCCTGCCTTCTTGGCATGGATTAAGCCGTCGCTTTCGACAGCAGCGACAGAGGTGTCCTCAATATCAATGGTCAGGCCGGAAAAGTCCTCCGCTATAAGGGCTTTTTCTTCGTCCGTCCATGTGATCTGCGGACTCCCGTCGTTGAGCAAGGTTCCAGCTGGAGTGTCGAAGTCAAGCTGGACTTGCGGTTTCTGCACGGTGTCGCCCGTCTTGATCTGGAGTTCGCTATAATCCAGGTTTAAGGTGGGCGGCACCAATATTTTTACCTCGGTGCTGTTTTCGAGGCTATGGTAATACGGCCAGATTGGATGTTCGCTTTCCGCCCCGCCCGTTACATTGTTGAGGGTTTCGTTGTCCCAGCTCCAGATCTTATAGGTGATACCTGCCTGGGGGACAACCTTGCCGGTTTCGGCGTCAGTCTTGACGATGGTGATGGTCTGCTTCAGGGTATCATTTTCAATATTGAATACATACTCGAAGTTGTTGTACCCCTCGTCATAGGGATAATCCTCACCGGGATTTGGCTTTTCCTCCACCTGATCCGGGTTGGAGGGATCGCGTCCGATGAACACCTCGAACATCATAGGATCGCGGCCCTCATCGGGGTTCAGTTCAACGACTACATACTCACCATAAGGGAGCTGCATATTGTTGACCTTGCCGCCCGCCTCATTGCCGTTAAACTCCGGCGGTGAGGAGCTGTTCGGGTCATCCTGGGGGAAGCCGAGATCAGCGCCGCCGTTCTCCATCTGGTTGCTATATCCGTCGCCCTGGCCTGCCCGGGCTACCGACCAGACAATGGTGGACGGGTCGAGGGTTGACGCATATCCGTCCTCATTGGTTCTGAGTACCATATAGAGGTCTTTCAAATAGATCTGCGCCGGATCCGTCGGCACGGTGGCGTCCCCGTCGATGGAGGGATTCACCAGCTCCGGGGGATTGTTGGGATCAAGAGGCTTCTGGGTAAAGTATTCATCCGGCAGCGGTGAATAGTAGTTGTCATTCACCAGATCAAACCCGGTGTACCCCTGGGTGCTGTCTCCCGTCTGGGTGCCATCCCCCACTGGGTCGTTGGTGATGAAGGTGAAGTCATTGCCTCCAGCATTGGCCTTGGATTTCAGGTACACGCCGAAATAGATGCCCTCAGCCTTGGGCTTGATCGTCGGATCGCTGTCCTCGTCCTCCTCGTTGGAGATTTCATCGTCATCCAGGCTCTTGATGATGGTCAAATCGCCCTTGATAACGGTGTTCTCATATTCGTTAGAGGTGCCGGTGTAATCTGTACCCTCTGCGGGCTTCTCCAGATCGAGGGTATTGACTTCCGGCGGGTCGATGTCATCGGGATCTGCTTCGCCAGGCTCCGTGTCGCTGGCCCCCTCAAATACCTGATAGGGGTTTCTGACCTCGTAAATCTGGCCCCGCAGCTCCTCGTTCTTGAAAACATAGCCGGTACTGGGCACAAGCTCCTGGAGATAGTAGTTGCCGATCTCGATATCCGTAATGGTGAAGGAACCGTTAGCGTCGGTGGTTGCCGTCGCTACCAGGTCGTCCTTGGAGTAGATCTGTACGCCGGTGGTCGGCAGCACGATGTCCTCCGCCGCATACAGCCCGAACACGGCTCCCTCAAAGGTGGCGTCGCCCTGGGCAATATGCTCATCATTGTGGTTGATGTAGTTATTCTCAAAGTCGATCTTGGTGATGGTCAGCTCGCCCTTCTGCCGGTTATCGTACAGGACGATGACCGGATCCTCGGGGTCAACTTCCGGCTCCTCGCCATAGTCGCCGATGTAGTCGCCATAATCGACCTCGATCTCGACCTCCGGCTCCGGCTGCTCGGCTTCTTCCCCGCCTTCGCCGCCCTCACCACCTTCTCCTTCCTCGGGAGGATCAGGGATTGTGACGGTGATGGTGGCCGTCCAGCCGTCGTTGATGTAGTACCCTCCGGGGGCCATAATTTCTGTGACCTCGAAGGTGCCCTCACCCAGCTCGACGGTGCAGGGCAGGGTGTATTCGCCTGCGCCCTTCCCGTCGCCCTCGATGCGGATACCGGCTCCGGCAATGTCATCAAAAGCCGCATCGTCGCTGTCATGGCCTTCTGCAAACTGCACATGGGATGTATTATAATCCCCCGGATGGAAATGTTCGGGATCCATCTTCACGAAGTCGATCTCCACCGTCTGCTCCTCTTCGGACGGGGTGCCGCCCTCCGTAGTGGACAGGCGGAAGAACGCGCCCGCCGGGTCTTGTACCAGGATGCCCTTGATCTGCTCCGTGCCGTTTCCGACAGCCAAGATGGAAGGCGCATAGGCATCCTCCAGCAGATCGCTGGTTACTTCCGGGTCATAGGGATCCTCCGCTGTGGCCGGATCGTCAACGGTGACGCGCAGGGTATTTCCGTCCTTCTCGAAGGTGTACCCACCGCCGTCCGCAATGTCGAACTCGGACAGGACGCCGTTCTCATCTTCCAGCTCCAGTGCGCTGCCGTCGGTCGGCACCTGGTACGGGAAGGGATCCTCTTCCAGGAGGGCCTCCGAAGAAACCATAAATGAAGGAATCCGAAGACCAGTCATCATATCCGCTTTGATCTGCTCGTAAATGCTGTCCAGGCCGTAATACTCTACAATGTAGTACGCAGAATTTCGGGTGCCGCCAATGCCCGTATGGGACAAATCTACGGCGCTCACCTGGCCAAGAGCAATCTCCCAAATCAAAACCTGGGTACAGATATGTTCTTCCGTATCCGATCCATCGCTGCCGTACAGCATTGCTCTCGCAATCATATCCTGCTTTTGCCACGATAGACTGTTAAACTCAATGGTAGAATAGGTAAGACCTTCTGTGGAGTTCAGATTCAACGGCTGGAGGCAGTACGCCAGCTCATCGCCTATGTACCACTTGCTCCAATCTCCGTAAACATAAAAGCTACCCTGGATGAAATAGTCTTCCGGGTAAGGATAATCCGGGCACCATTCCGCTCTCAGTGTCCCGGAGAATCCGGGCACTTCCTCTGACGAAATCAATGGCATGATCTCTGGAATAGGTGTCAGCTCGCCGGTTGCAAAGTTATAAATAGAATCATAGGTAAAGCTGAACTCGCTTTCTGCTTCACCCGGTACTTCCGGTTCGGGCTCAGAGATGTTCTCCCCCTCGCCCGGTTTCACCGGCTCGCTGCCGTCCGGCTCAGAGGTGTTCCCGTCCTCGCCAGGCTCGCTGCTATCCGGCTCAGAGGTGTTCCCGTCCTCGCTCGGCTCGCTGCCGTCCGGCTCGGAAGTGTTGCCATCCTCGCCCGGCTCTCCCGGCTCGCTGTCGCCCGGCTCGGAGGTGTTGTCTTCCTCACCAGGTTCTCCCGGCTCAGAGGTGTCGCTGTCCTCACTCGGCTCGCCGGGAACAACTACCACAGAACCGGCGTTTCCCGGATCTGACGGCGGCTCTGCGGCCAAGACCGTCATAGAAGAGCCAAGCGACATCACAAGCGCCAGCAGCAATGCCAGCCCGCGATGCAGCGCCTTTCTTCTTTTCATCTGTGTCATCTTCCTTTCTGGGCAAAAAGCCCGTTTTCAGAGAGGGGCATCTGCTGTTTCTATGCCCCCGCTGGGGGCCACACCGGGATCCGCGAATCGTGTCAGAGGGGAACATTCACAAGTTCACAAATTTCGTTTTTTGGTAATATAGCTGTTTTAAAAAACCTTTCACTCTTCGCATCACACAGTAATGGCTCCCAGCGAGGACATACCCCTATAACGGCATATACCCGCTCTTGGATTATTTACATATCATAAGCAAAGATAAAGTAGATCGTCCAATAATCCCCTTCGTCCTCCACATAAAGGTTAAAATACATTTCTTCAGGAGAACGATCAACAGCGTACTCTCTCCCATACAAATACTCTTCAATATTGGCCGAATTTGTCAGGACATCATAGCGTGCATTCCTGGTATCTATAGGATTCCCCCAAGACCCATTGCCGTGAATATCAAGGCTGGTATCCTCTTCCCATCCCCGATCCAGCGCCGCCTGGCGATATGCCTCCACCACGGCGTCCACCTTTTCCTGCGTCCAGGCAGTCGGGTCATCCTGGCTGCTGGCGGCAGGAGCCTGGCTCTGGCTGCTGGGCTGCGTAACCGGCTGGGTCGGCTTCTGGGATACCGGCTCTTCCTCCGGCTCATTCTCTACCGGCTGCTCATCAGGCTGCTCCTCCGGCTGGCTGGCAGGGGCCTGGCTGCTTGTGCTCTGGCCGCCGCTCTGCCCACCGGCAGAGGATGCTGGAGCCGAAGCCTGGCTGCTGCTCTCCGCCTCCTGGCTGGCCTCCGGCTCGCTGGTCGGTTCCTCGGTGTCCAACTTGGACACATTTTCGTCCTCTTCCGGTTCGTCACCTTCTCCCTCGACGACCTCCAGGCTGGCGTCCTCGCCCTCGCTCTCCTCCTGGCCCACATCCTGGCTGCTGGAGCTGCTTTCACTATCTGGTTCACTTGTGTCGCTCGGCTCGCTGCCGCAGGCTGCCATGGAAAGGCACAGCGCCGCCGCCAAAATCAAGGTGAGCATTTTCTTCATTTTCAATTTCCTCCTCCAAGTTGTAGTATATTGGAACCCCTTGTGCAGAGGGGATCACCGATACAAAGTGTCTATATTGTCCTCCAAATGGGATATCAGGTCAAGTTGGCAGCTTTGATGATGAACAGGGAAGAAGGAACGCCCTTCTGGATGGCTGATCAGCAGGGCTTTGAAAAACCTGTTCATCATCAACGCCACCAATTTGTGTCCAAGTTGGACACAAATTTCTGGCCTCAGTGATAGGCAGCCTCTCGAAGAAGGTTTGAAAGATCGAGAAACCCTGTCGGGAAGGGCCGTACAGTTAGGAAACGCTGCTGCCCATCACTGAAACCGGCAAACCCAGCCCGGCGACGGATAAGACCGTTTCAATTTGAGGTGAAAGGAATCTCTGATTGAAGCTCGCTCCTGCTATCGTTCAGAGAAGTCTTATCCATCGCCCAACCGGGTTCACGGGATTGTGTCCAACTTGGACACAATTCACTTTTTTCTGAGTTTTCTCTTTGCAATAAAGCGGCGGACGATGGGCTTCCATCGGCGGAAAATGTAAATTGCCTGGAGCACGAACGCCAAAATCACTATGGGAATTACGATAAGAACGGACGCCATATCGGACAGCGGAACCCCCACCCGTTTGAGGATCCACACAAGGGCCTCTCCGGCAAGCAGTCCGAGGTAAGAAATCCAAATGCCGAAGAAGTAGCAAAAAGCTGCAACAGTCACAAGTGCAAAAATGCCAAGGAATACAGCAAACATCGAAAAACCTCCTTTTAATAGGCTTTTATTCTACCATATCTTAGCATTCTCTTTCCATATTGGCGGCCTCAGTGCCAGGCAGAGCGTTGATGCACTGTCGATTTGCAAAACACTAAGGAAGATGACTTCTGCCCAGCACTGGGGCCGCCAACCTGCGGTTGCTTTTGTGTCCAAGTTGGACACAATTTCATGCGCCCTTTGGCGTTTCGTTGACGGTCAGCTCTCCGGCCCCGATATCAGAACTGTTCTCCGGGTGGAGGACCGCCATCACCACAAATCGCTCCTCGTCGTTGCCCGTACAGGTGGACAGGGTGATGATGTGGTCGTCCAGGCCGGGATCCACCGGATAATTGTAGATGCTGTGGGCCTGGGCCTCCTCCAGCAAATCCTCAAAGGCGGCGTCCGTCGGATCCGCATAGAGGTATTGGGCGGAATCCGGCCAGTAGCCGACGCTGAAGATCTCCGCCACATAACTGGCGTCCCGCGTCGAGAAATAAAAGCAGCGATGTTCGTCAGCGAAATTGAAGAGGTTGAGTTTCTTCAGCTCTGTAAACTTTTTACCCTCTGTTTCATCGTTGAGGGAGGAGTGGCCGTAAATAACTGTGTTCCGGCTCGGGCCGGAGGCGGTCAAATCGGCCTCATAGTCGGCAAAATAGCAGCCCCAGATGGAGTAAGCGCCCTTTTCATCCCGTCGGAGATAATAGGAATTGTCGGCAGCCTGCATTACCACATTGTCGATCTCCGTGCCGGGGAACAGTAGCCAGCCCTTGGCGTCCGCGTTGTCGGGGAAGTCGGCCTGGATGGTGTCCACCGCCTCTGATACGGCCTCCAGCCCCTTCTTATTCTCAGTGTAGGTTTCTTCCTGAGCGCCGCATCCGGCCAGAGCCAGGGCAACTACAAATGAACACAACAGAAATTTTTTATGGATAGTCAAAAGGAAGCACCTTCTTTCTCAATGGTCAATGGAGGATTATAATTAAAACGAAAAAGAATCACAAGTAAGGGAGATTATGGTGTGTAGAGCGTAGCTCTACACACCATTTTCTTTTGCGTAGTAAAAGAAAATCGGCGGAAATTGGGCGATAAAACAAGAACATTTGTTCTAAAACATCAATACAATATCACGCTTTTTCCAGTGAGTCAAGTGCCGTAATATAACGAAACGGAAGCCCTAACGAGGCTCCCGTTCCAATTTGCAGCATTTTTTTGTGGCAGCGTATTGTGATTTATGCTATAATAAACACGCCCTGTAAAAATGCCTTTGGAAGCCTCACTTTTCCACTGGCTACCGGTTTTCAGCGCGTCACCGCTGAAAATCGGCAGGGTTCTTTTTTATCCATAAAAGAATCAATCTTTCGATTTAATTGTACCGCTTTTAATAAAATTGTCAAGCTAACTATATAATTTCATCGGCAAATTATTACCAACTGTTTGCAATTTCTGCAAGAGCCTTCTGATAAACCCGCCAGTTGTCGGATTGCTGGAAGGGATCCGGGTTATAGGAAAGCATCCAGGCATTGCAGCCGCCCCTCTGCATATTGTGAACCAGCTCCTTTCCGTACTTTGCAGGCACGGGATACAGCAGATATCCGATTTTCCGATTGTAGATGTTCTCCCGGACAAAATCGGTCAGCCTGTCGATCTCCCAGCTGGCCGTCGGGCACAGCATGAGCTTGCAGTTCATCTTGAGATACTCCTGGAGCTTCTGATCGTCCAGCTTCCCAAGGTCATAGATCACGGCCCGGTGGGCGTTGAGGGCTTCCGTTTCATCCTTGTAGAAGGTTACGCCGTCCACCACCAGGGGGGATTTCTCAATGAGGTAAAAGCTGCCGATGGCGTCGTACACCTCTGGAGCCACCAGAACGCCCACATCCTTCTTGAGCTTCCCCAGGAACTTCCCCACTTCAATCGCCGTGTGGGTGCTTCCGGCCCGTTCAAACAGGCTGGCAATTCCGATGCGGATATTGCCGACCACCTGGGTCTGCACAGTTTCGCGCTCAATGATCTTCTCGATAAAGACGACCTCTGTTTTCCCCTCCGGCTTCTCCATCACCGACGGGTTATATTGAGGATTCTCCAGCGCAAGATCCTTTTTCGCCTGCCCGGCCTCCTCATGCCGCCCGAACATGGAGGTGATGATCTCCTCCCGGGAGAGCCGGTAATGCTCCACATCGGACAGTGTGTAATCCTTCAGGATGACATCCGCCAGCGAGTAGGGATCTATGGCACCGGCGATAAAGTTGTAGATTCCCTGCTCCACCAGGAAATCCGCGAAGTAACGGAACTCATCGTCTTTGTCGCCGTAGATGAAGACGATTTTGGCTTTGTGCCGAAGCTCTTTGATTTTTGGCAGAATATCCCGGTAGTCTGCCTTTCCCGGCAGCGCCATGGACAGGATCACCGCATGAGGGTTGTAGTTGACGATGGCGTCAATAATTCCCTCCCGGCGGCGCACAGTCGTCAGGACATCGACCTCCGGCATCTCTGTTATGTACTTTTCAAGCGACTTGTCCCCTACGCCAAGGACGACTTTCATTCCCATACGCTATACAATCCTTTCTTTGAACGCCGAAATGTCTGTAACGATACTGGACGCGATGGTCTCATACGCTCGTGCTGCTCGGAGGAAAAGACGAACAGGATCGTTTGCCCCGGGACACGGGTGGGATAGACCAGGCGTGAAAAATAGCGGTCTGTAAAGCGCAGCGGCTTTGACCCTTCGGCGACGATATATTTCGGCCCATCATAGAGGAAATATTGCTCCAGAAGTTCCGGCACCAGCTCCTCGCCGGTGAGATGCACCGGCTTCTCGGTGGCCGGGGTGGTGTAGTAGATTGCCAGATCGGCAATCGCCGCCTGCCCGTACTTTGTCACCATTTGCCGCGCAAAATCCTGATAAATCTGAATATCCATAGCTGCCTCCCGAATGTGTCCAACTTGGACACATTTTTTAATCTCTCCCGATTCCCTGCCGCTGATCCTGCTCGCAGCTCCGACAATACTCTCCCACCAAATCCATTACGGGCTGGCTGCTGCCGTAGTAAGCAATATTGACCTTATCGCCCCGCACAAAGACGGCGGTATCAATTTCGCTCAGGAACCGGCTGTACACATCATTCATGTAATAGGTTTCAAATGGGATCTCCTGATACCGGATCCTCTCCCCCTTTTTCGGGGCATTCTCCTTGAGGGCCGCATAGGGGACATTCCCATCAAACTGCCAGCTGAGTTCTCCGCTTCTGATCCGTTCAAGATCCGTTTTGATATCGTATGCACGCCATTGGAACCGAAGGAGCTTGGTGTCCTGGATGGCCCGCCGTAAGATCTGCTCGCACCGTTCCACCTTCTGCCGCTTCTCTTCCGCAGTTTCGCTCCAGCTGAAGGATCTGCCCCACAGCTTTGCTTCCTTATCCGAAAGATACAGCTCCGAATAATAGTCGTTCCGAGCCTCCTGCAAAACCGGCAGGGAAACCCGTTTGAGCATATTATGGTAAATCTCCGGGTACTCCTTTGCAAGCTGCTGCACCGGCATCCGGTATTTCTCAGCAAACTCCCGGGTTTGTTCTTCCGAATAGGTTTCAAGGTCAAAAGAGAAATTTTTGGTCGCCAGATCAGCTTGAATCCCTATGGCGGCATACTGACGATCTGTAAGCTCTCCCTTCCCCCGCACATGATTCAGCGGACGCAGGCCAAAAGTTTCTCCGATCCAGGCGATGGCGGCCTCCGGGGAAATTTCCTGTACCGCTGCCACCAGGTCAATCCCGGATCCGCCCCTGTTCCCATCGCCGAAATCGCTGTAAGTATTGGTGGGATAGATTTTACAGCTTGGCTCCCGTTCTGGCCGAATGGAAAACCAATCGCTGTTTCCCTTCCGCTTCACCGGGATCTCCAGGGCCTTGCAAATCTCTTGCAGGGGAATCGCCTTTATTTCGGCCAGATCGTAAAAAGCCTTCTTTTCTTTCTCCATACTACCATCTCCCCGATGTGTCCAACTTGGACACATTTACCGTCCTCGCCCTCGCTCATGATTCAGCTGAAAATCATATCCAAAATTCTTGGCCCGGTCGATTTCCCGATCATGCAGCTTCCGAAAATAGTCGGCCAAACCTCCACGGTTCTGCTGCGCCAAGTAATCGAAATACTCTGTGCGGTCGTCCTTGGGAATGACGATTGGCAAATATCCGTTGTTTAACAGCTCAAACGAGAGCAGCGCCCGCCCCGTTCTCCCGTTTCCGTCTGAAAATGGATGGATCCTTTCAAATTGAATATGGGTATCCGCCATCCTGTCAAAAACAGAATCATATTCTGTTTTATAGTAATTATAGACGAAGTACATCATTGCATTTCTGACCAACTCGGGGGCTGGCGGAATATGCTCAGCGCCTCGGATCTGTACCGGAATGGTTCGGTATCCGTCGATTTCGTCAATGTTTCTATTGATCAGCACACCAATGTGAATGATCATCTTCTCCGTCAGAAAATTCCCCGCATTGTCGATGATATAGCTCATCGCATACTTGAGATTGATCGCCTCATAAAGCTCCCTGGCGGTCGCCCGAACCTTGAAGTCGTTGTCATTCCAGATAATCGCATAGGTTTCCGCATAGGATAAGGTGCTGCCTTCAATGGCATTGGAATGGTACACGCTGCGAGTGATAAAGTCCTCAAAATAGGGCCTGTTCTGTAAAATAAACTCTACTGGGGTCATGGAACGATCTCCTTTCCGATGTGTCCAACTTGGACACATTATCTTCTGGTTTCCTCCGGCTCCCGGCTCTGCTCCCGCTGCTGGATCAGCTGCTCATACCGGACAAGCTCGCTCTCCAAAATAGCGACATTGAATTTGTCGTCCTTGGGAAAGTAGGCCATATCCAGGTTGCCCTGCCGCAGCAGCATCAGCCCCCGCAGATCCACAACCCGATAGACCACCTTCTCACGGCTGTTCTTCGCTTCCGCCTTCAGCTCCGCATACCGGCGGCGGTTTGCCTCCCTGAGGAATGACTCCTTTTCCGAAAAATAGTCTTTTCCCAATGCGGCGCACACCTTTTGCAGATCGGCTCCGAAAAAAAATACCGCATAGTCGCCTTTCCTGGGGTTTCTGGAATAGGAAAACGGAAGATTCATTGCCGCCAGGGATTTGATCTGCTCATAGGTCAGGTTATATCGGTAAAGCTCGGTGCCCTCCTGGTATGCTTTCAGCTGCATTTCCCGGAGTTTCATTTTCTGCTCCCGAATCTCGCCGTAGCAATAGAACTGTCCAATGTCTACTCCCAACGCCTGGCTAACCCGCCCGCTGTTGACCTCCTTGAAGGTGATCAATACGGAGCCATCCATTTTGATTGTGCCGGAATAAAAAATCCCCATCCCGGCGAACAGGGCAGCCTTCTCCGCCGGAATCTTAATCGTGACATTTCTGCCAGCAACACCGACCAGGGTTGTATAATCCACATTTCCGATCCGGCGTTCCAGAGGGACTTGAACCGATTTCTCCGCCTTAGCCCTCTTGGAAAAATAAGATTTGGAGGCTTCAAACTGTTCTCTAACCTTTGGGTTGCTTTTCAAATGCCGATAAGCAAGATACCGGATCAGTGCCTTTGCCGGATCCCGGCTGCTGCGGATGCTCTGTTCCAAAGAGAACAGGGAGCGCACTTCCTTTGCCATCTTCTTTTTGGGCTTCGGCTGGCGTTCCTCAAAATAGTACCGCTCATACCGCTGCCATTCCGTCTGGCTCTCGTCTATCTCTTCTTCCTTGGGGGGAGCAAAATCTTTGATTGGCTTCCCCATCAGCTGGCGCTCAATATTTTCCGTCGTATACTCGGCCCCAAACTGGCTGGCCAGAGTTTCCAGGCGGATCCCCTTTTTCTCCCCCTCCTTGCGGACGGTAATATAGCGTTCATACCGGACTTGGTAGCCCAGGGCCTCCAGGCGGGCAATAAACTCCTGCTTCGTATTGCAGCCAGGCAGAATATCATCCAGATCAGCGGCCAGGGCTGCCTTCCAGGACTTCCCCTTTCTTGCCAGCTCATAGGTGGTTTTATCCAACCCCCTTCGACCCCCTTTGCGGATCACGGAGAGACCATATTCCCGGCACAAATCGTCGCTGATCGCCTGCATGACACGCAGGGACGCCTTGCTCCCCAGGTACTTCCTCTGCGTTAGGTAGGACACAGAATTAAACACGATGTGGTTGTGAATATGATCTCTGTCCGTATGGGTGCAGACAATATATTGATACCCAGGTAAGGCACGCTTGGCCAGCTCCATACCGAGTTGGTGGGCCTGTTTCACGGAAACCTCGCCGGGTTCAAAGCTCTGGATGATCTGGTGGGCCAGCACGCCGCCAGGCTTTCCGGCCATCTTCTTTACAAGGAAGAAATCGCGATAGGCAAATTCCAGGGTACACTCTTCGCAGTGGATCAGGTCTTTCCCCATGGTCTTGCTCTCCTGGGAAACATAGTCAATCAGGTGCTTCAGATGATCCGCCGTCGATACCGGCAGCACCTTCACATACGCCAACGCTTTCCCCCCTTCCGGCCCGCCGCAAATACTCCTCCAGGAGCGTTCGCAATTTCAGAAACTCATCATAAATGAAATCGAACTCGTCCCCGGTGCTGGAGTGATAAGTGTTCATGATCCTGGTGGCCTGATTGATGTTATTGCCGATCCGCATGAGCTGTGGGTAGATCTTCCGCAGCTCTGAGAAATCGACCACCTTGCCGTGAAGGCCCTGCTCAACGAGATAAGTGCTCAAAGATAATCCGGCATCCTGGGCTTTCTTTTCCAAAGCTAACTTCTTTTCTTCCTCAATGCGCAGATAGATGGCCGTATCCTTTCCCAAGGCGCTCCCTCCTTTGTGTTCAAGTTGAACACAATTTAACCTTTCTTCTTCGTGTCCAAGTTGGACACAATTTGAGCGAAGCGATTTCTTTTCATCTCCATTGTACCACAATGGAAATGAAAAGCAAGTGATGTTGTATATACAACATCTATGCTTGCCTTCAATGACCTTCGGTCATTGAAGCTGCCGTACCCCATCCCACTCCTGAATAGGAAAGGCCAAACCTCCAACTTAAAAAAAAGAGAAAATTACAAAACAAGGAAGGGCTTGACAGCCCCTCCCTGCACCTCACTGTTCGCCAATTATGGACATAGCGCCGCGCGTTCATGGGAACAGAAAATGCTGGCGCTCCGGCTCATCCATATTCAGCAGCGGCGCGACGGCCTTTTCCAGGATCAGCGCCAGCGAAAATCCATCATACTCTTTAAGGGCAACAAGCAGCTCCTCATTGATCCGGTAGCTCCGCTTGATGACCTTTTCATCCTTCTGCTTCAGCTCCACACTCATCAGCTTCTTCAAACCGTCGTCCGCTGATAAGGTGCGCTGAAGGATCAGATTTAAGATACCGCTCTTTGTCGATCCATACCGGGCTGCGAGAGCGGCCAGCAGATCATCCATCTTGGCAGACACACTCACCGACACTGTCTTTCTACTCATTTTAAGCTCCCCATTTTCATTCGCCTGCCCCCATATCTGAGGGCAGGCCAAAATCATTTCATATCGCCTTTTCTATGATCGCCAGCGCCCGTATCAGCGCCTTCTCTGCTTTCGCCACAGCGGCCACCAATTTTTCCTTTTCTACGGCGGTCATAAAGACCCCGCCCTCCGATAAATCTTCCCTCAGCCCGTGCATCCGCTCTTCCAGCGTCTCAAGAACTTCCGTGTCCACAACGACCTCGGCCTCCAAACCGTCTGAAACCTGCGCGTCGTCGGCGTCCTGATCCAGAGGAGCAGCAGCCATCTGGTCTACATCCTTTTGGGTAATCTCATCCTTCTGTTCCGTCATGGCCTTGAGGGCGGCCTGTTTCTCCGGCGGCAGCTTCGCGGCAGAATCGGCCACCGTCATCGCCATCTTTCCCTCCTTGAAATCAGCCTGTAGTTCAGGGCTGAGATTCTGGCCAATATTGGTATACCTCTGAACCTGTGTCGCAGAGATCCCCAGTTTGTCCGCAATCAGATCCCGCTGGCGGCCCTTCAGAGGATGTCCGGCTGCCTTCAGCTCCGAATAGATCAGGGACAAATTTTGTACCTGCTGCATCAGATCATAGTCCGATTTTGCCCGCTGCTCCGCATTGGTGGTCGTCAGCACATACAGCTCCTTCAGCTCATCGGAAAGCGGCAGATCAACGGCGTCCATATCCACCACAACGCACGGCACAAGATCATACCGGGTATCACCCTGCTCCCGCAGCATCCCAATGGCAGTATAGCGGCGCTCGCCGCCGATCAGCATATAGCTGCCGTCCTCAAGAGCCTTCACCTCCAGCGGCTCCCGGAGGCCCACATCCCCGATGGAGATTGCCAGACTCTCAATATCCTCAATGGAATAGTGATTTTTTTCGTTTCGCACAATATCCTCATAGGCTACCATCGTGATCTTCATTTTCGTCTTGCTTTTCTGATTTAACAGGCCATTGAGGCCCGCCGCCGAAAAATCCATTGGCATCGCTTACCCCTCCGTTCTCTCAAAATACTCGCGCACCAGGGCCCGATAGTCATCCACCACAGCGTTTGTCCTGGCATAATCCAACAACGCTTTCCCCTCAAAAGTGGCCGCCGAAACGGTGGCAGATTTTCGGATCGTCGTGTCAAACACCAAACTGCCCAGAGCCTCCTCCAGCTGGCGCAAAGTTTCCTTGCACGCCTTGTTTTTTTCAGATTTGGTCAAAAAAACGCCTCGAAGCTCAATGTTATCGTTATAGTCCTGGATGTCCACCACCAAAGAGGCGACATCCATCACCCCGCCAAGGCTGTACTCATCCGCCGTGACCGGCACCAGAACATCATCCGTAATCGCCAGCCCATTGATCGTACTGATATTTCTGACCGCCGTCGAGCAATCTAAAATACAGAAATCATACTCCTGCATCACCGGCTTCAAAGCCCGCCTGAGCCGAAGCTGCTGCATCGTCGATGTATCCAGCAGCACCTTCAAGTTTGCAGCCTCCAGCGCCTTATCACAGGGGATCACATCCACCCCATCATACACCGGACTGGCTTTAATAACCTGCCTCACATCTACCGTCTTATCGACCAGTAAGTGAGCCACACAAAGACCACCCGCCTCATAAACACCCATCTGCTTAGAGGTATTGAGCTGTGGATCAAGGTCAATCACCAATACCCGTTTCCCGTGCTCACGATGCAAAATATCAGCCATCACCAAAGCAGAAGTGGTCTTTCCAACCCCTCCTTTAGCATTGATCAGCGCCAATGTCCTCATCTGTAAAACCTCCTTGCGTCCAAAAGAACCGACCCCGTCACAGGCCATCACTCCTTTCAAATATCTCACTTGACAATATCAGTATAGCATAACACAGAATAAAAATCAATAACTTTCAATAATTTTCTTTAATTGAAAATAAAACAAATTTCGCCCCTCAAACATCAACACAAATTGAAAAACAGAAATACACTTATAGAAAAAAACCGGCCCCCTGGGGGCCACCCTGGACATCGACTAAAACAAAAGATATGATGCTTGATACCAACCTCGGTAGAGAAGATATGAAGGTGGAAAGTTTCAACATCCCAACACACCCCCTCCGCCGTCCTCATATTTGTAAGATTTCATTTTTTAATTACTATGATAGTTGCGTAAGCAACACCTTTTAGCCAGGAAACGGCTTCTCCCCCCTGCTCTGCAACTTCAAAATTGTAAAAAATAAGAAATTGCAGGGCAAGGGGGAACCGGAGCTGGCTTTAGCCAGGTATCCGTGTTCGCGGGCATTACTGTCCGCCGCGTGTTAGCTCCGAAGAGCAGGTGCCGAGGTCTGCCTTGACGCACTCGATTATCAGTCGCCACGCTCCCCCCCTCCCAGCCAGCCGACGGCTGACCAGGCGACAGGACGGTCACTGTGATCGTAACCACTTCTCTATTTGTTGGTTCGTACTATGTAAGCACTCGATGTGTTTTCACACCGTACCTCCCCAGACACCCTATAACGGTGAGTGCTACGCTGCTTAGGCGGTGATGACTCCGCATCCGACGGCGCACAGGTTGTTTTATACTGATCGTCCTCTCAACAGTACCCTTATTCAGGGATTTCCATATTTAGTTTGCTGGATTTAGCCTTAGCAAGGTTGCAATTTCTGAATGTGTTTGGTCGCCCTCTTTTGGCAGCCACAGTTGGCACATGGCTTGTCCATTTTCCTCTCCTTTCCGCCCGGCTCCAGCCCTCCAGTTTTTCGCGGTCAATGGATGACTCATTTCAGATCTCCTGGAGGTCTGTAAAAGGGCAATTTTTCGAGCCTTTGATCGGCAATTTCTTAAAAAAGGCTAACTTTAACTAAGCCAAAGCACTTTCTCTTTTTTGAAAGTCTTTAGCCTGGCCGATCTGGCACTCGATATTGAATTGATTACGGTGCGCCCACCCTGGGCACACTCTATGTTAGACGCCGGAGGCGTTTAACCCAAATGGAACAGCAGCGCCGGATCAGGAGCCGGGCCGCCGGGGATCTCAGCTTGTCCCTATCGGATCGCAACTCGTTCGGCTCCAAAGATGTTATGTAAGAAACCGTTTGAAAAAACTTCGCTGCTGCCAGTGGATTTTGGGATCCATTTCTGTTATGTAAGAAAGCCCTTCAAAAAAGTGCGTTACAGGCAAAATATCTTAAAAAAGGCTGCACTTAACAAGGCCAAAGCATCTTCCTTTTTTGAAGATCTTTAGCTGAAGTTTCAAATGAACTTGCGTGTCCAAGTTGGACACATTCGAGAGGCAGGGACACTTATGCGGCCATCCCAGCCTCCATCGCCTTTCAGGTAAAACAAAAAGGCTATGAATGTACCGCAGCACACTCATAGCCTACAATTCTACCAGATACGATAATATCCTTTGCAAATTATACCTACCCTACAAAATACCCTCGTCAATCGCCCTGAAATTCGTCACCGCCCAGAGGAGTTCCAAACCTTGGGGTCTTGACTTTTGGGTACAATTCGAGTAAGATAAATACAAATGATACTTTACCATTTGCGAGATGGTATTGTATCTGGTGCAATCGTTGGGTGTGTTTAACGAGTGTACCGGGCGGCTCCTGGTGCTGCTAACACTGGTTGCCGTCGAGCTGAAAAACAGCTCTTTGTTCTCATTATACCAGAATTTTTTGCAGTGTCAAACGAAACTGCAACAAAGAGCTGACAAAATTTACGGAGTGGTCGAAAGGCCACTCCGTTTTCCTTTATCAGAATTGTGTCCAACTTGGACACAAAAAAGAAAGGTAACTTTATCAGCACATTTTATGAGTTCTGCTGTTACATAGTGTTTCCATTTTTGTATCATTTTTTGTATCATAATTCGTTGACAATCGCGCAACATAAGTATATAATATGAGTAGAAAGGAG
>ERZ824575.1015-NODE-1015-length-29787-cov-20.924324_pt1 | contig 29787 bp, 29 predicted proteins | sample MGYA00519470_ERZ824575 | MGnify/ENA primary metagenome ERZ824575 (study PRJEB31778, sample SAMEA3449170) | human gut metagenome | biome: human gut; feature: human-associated habitat; material: faeces | place: United Kingdom | collected 2010/2012 ...
GTTGATAGGCTGGAGATGGAAGCATAGTGATATGTTGAGTTGACCAGTACTAATAGATCGAGGATTTAATCATATTTGTTTATTAATTTGATTGAGTCAATCACGTTATCTAAGTTTTCAGAGAATTATTTCTCTATAGTTTCATTGGTGATTATTGCTGAGAGGGTACACCTGTTCCCATCCCGAACACAGAAGTTAAGCTCTCATGTGCCGAAGATAGTGTATGCGAAAATAGGTCATTGCCAATGATTTTTTTTGTTTATTAGACTGTTTTACAGTCTTTTTTAATTTTTTGAAAATTTGTAGTATTATATATTGTTTTTAAACTTAGTATTTTGCTATAATAATAATGGTGATAGAAATGGAGAATAAAATTACTACATATAGTGAGAAAGAAACAATTGAAATAGCGCAGAATCTTGAATCGGAGAAATTTCCTAATATGGTAATATGCCTTGAAGGTGATTTAGGAAGTGGTAAGACAGTATTTACTAAGGGTTTTGCACAAGCACTTGGAATAGAAGAGACTGTTACTTCTCCTACATTTAATATTATTAAAGAATATCCAAATGGTGAGTTACCACTTTATCATATGGATGTATATAGATTAGATGGTAAAGTTGATGATCTTGGTATTGAAGATTATTATACTAGAGGTGGAGTTACAATAATCGAATGGTCAGACATGATAAAAGATTATTTGCCTGAAGAAAGACTAGATATTAAATTTAAAGTAATAGATGAAGATACTAGAACATTAACATTTATTCCTCATGGAAGAGTATATGAAGATATTTGTGAGGCGGTTTTATGAGAATTTTATATCTAGATACTTCATCTAGTTTTTTATATTGTGGAGTAGTTGATGATGATAAATTAATTGATAAAATTGCATTAGAACTAAAACAAGATTTATCTACTGAAACACTTTATAATATTCAATTAATGTTTAACAAAAATAATATTAATGTTAATTCTATTGATAAAATTATGGTTGTAAATGGGCCTGGTTCTTTCACTGGTGTTAGAATTGGTCTTACAATTACTAAGACATATGCATGGGCTTTAAATATCCCTATATCAGTTATATCTAGCCTTGAAGCAATGGCAATATCTAGTAATGCTAGTTGTGACTTTTTAGTGCCTCTTTTAGACGCTAGGAGGGGTTATGTTTACTCTGCTATATTTGATAGTAAAACTTATAATCAGGTTTTAAAAGAACAATATATAAGCTTAGAAGCACTTAAAGTTGCTATTAAAAGTTTAGGTGAGAGTCATACGCTTATTTCTAATGATAAATTTCCTTTTGATACAGAAAGTTACTCACCTGATATTTTGAAAATTGTAACTAATTTAAAAGATAGAGAAACTATTAATCCACATTCTGTTGATGCAAATTATTTAAAATTAACAGAAGCTGAGGAAAAGTTAAATGCTAACTAGTAAAATAGATTCTTTAATACTTCAGGAGTTTTATAATCATTATAATAGTGAGACTAACTCTTATATTGATATTTTGAAAGAAGAAAAAACAAATCCTTATTTAAAATATTGTTTTTATGTAGGAAATAATAAGATACTTGGTTATATTACTTATCTTGATATATATGATAGATTTGAAATTTCTAATATTTATGTATTAAGAGAATTTAGAGGTAATGGTATTGCAAGCAAAATGCTTCAGTTTGTTATAGATGAGGGTTTAAATAAAAAGATTAATAATATAACATTAGAGGTTAATAGTAAAAACACTAGTGCAATTGCTTTATATCATAAATATGGATTTAAAGAAGTTGCTATTAGAAGTGGATATTATTCTGGAACTGATGGAATACTTATGGAAAAAGAGATGATTTAAATGAAAGATACTTATATTTTTGCAATTGAATCTAGTTGTGATGAAACTGCATGTTCAATAGTTAAAAATGGACACGAAATAATATCTAGTGTTGTTTTATCACAAATAGATATACATACTAATTATGGTGGAGTAGTTCCTGAAATAGCTAGTCGTAATCATGTTAGAAATATAACAATTGTAATTGAAGAATGCTTAAAAAAAGCGAATATGACTATTAATGACGTTGATGCAATTGCTGTTACATATGGTCCTGGTTTAATTGGTTCACTTTTGGTGGGTTTAGAAGCTGCTAAGACACTTTCATTTGTTTATAATAAACCATTGGTACCGGTTCATCATATCGCAGGGCATATATATGCAAGTAATTTAGTAAGTGAAATTAAATATCCTGCTCTTGCTTTAGTTATCAGTGGAGGACATACAGAACTTGTATATTTGAAGGAAGAATATACATTTGAGGTTCTTGGAAGAACATTAGATGATGCTGTTGGTGAGTGTTATGATAAAGTCGCTAGAGTAATAGGTGTTGGTTATCCAGGGGGGCCTATTATAGATAAAATGGCTAAGGTGGGTAAGCCTAGATATACTCTTCCACTACCACTTAATGATAATTCTTATAACTTTAGTTTTAGTGGATTAAAAAGTGCTGTTATTAATTTGGCACATAATGAGGAGCAACGTGGTAATTTGATTAATAAGGAAGATCTTTCATATGCATTTCAAGATGTTGTTTCTACTATTTTAGCTAAAAAGACAAAAAAAGCTTTAGAAGAAGTTCCTGTTAAGAGTTTCCTAATAGCTGGTGGTGTCGCTGCTAATAGTGGTATAAGAGGCAAATTAGAGGATGTATGTAAAGAAAAAAATGTTGAATTTATATTTCCTAATATAGAATATTGTACTGATAATGCCGCTATGATAGGGGCTGCTGGATATTACGCATATAAAAAGGGAATTACATCATCATTAGAAATAAATGCTAAATCTACTCTTCCTCTTTAAATTTATTAAATATTGTTAATTTATTTTATCTATGATATACTTTACTTGTAGTAAATATAATGCGAAAGCGAAGTGAATATTATGAAAGCTTTAATTACTGGTGCTTCTTCTGGAATTGGTCTTGAAATGGCAAGAATACTATCTAGAGAAGGATTTGAACTTATTTTAGTTGCAAGAGAAAAAGAAAAACTTCAAAAAGTACAAGAAGAATTAGGTAAAAATGTAAAAATAGTAGTAGCTGATTTATCTAATGAGAGCAAACTAAAAGAGTTATATGTCTTATGTAAGAATGATAAGATCGATGTATTAATTAATAATGCTGGGTTTGGTGATTGCGGAAAATTTACTGAAACTGATTTGTCTAAAGAACTTGAAATGATAGATGTAAATATTAAAGCTGTACATGTACTTACTAAGCTATTCCTAAAAGATATGAAAAAGAGAAATTCTGGTTATATATTGAATGTTGCTTCGATGGCTGCATTTGCACCTGGTCCATTAATGGCCACATATTATTCAACAAAAGCCTATGTTTTGAGACTTACAACTTCAATATATGAGGAGTTAAGAAGGGATAAATCCAAAGTTGTTGTTTCCTGCTTATGTCCTGGTCCTGTTAAAACTAACTTTAACAATGTTGCTAATGTTAAGTTTTCAGTTAAACCATTAGATAGCAAGTTTGTTGCGGAATGTGCATTGGTTGGGTTATTTAATAAAAAATTAATAATCATTCCTGGATTTAAGATGAGGGTTACTAATTTCTTTACAAGACTTGCTCCAACTAAGTTAGCTGCATCTATTGCATATAATATACAAAAGAAAAAATTATATTAACATCAATATGATGTTTTTTTTTTCATTTTATTGTATAATATAGAGACGAGGTGATATGATGGACAATATTTTATGTGTTGAAAACTTAAATTATTCATATCACGACAAATTAGTTTTTACAAATTTGACATTTTCTGTTAAACAAAATTCAATAAATGCTGTGATAGGTCCAAATAATTGTGGTAAAACAACATTAATCAAACTTTTATGCGGGAATTTACAAACACAGAACTCTATTAGTGTTGATGGAGTTACTTTAAACAGCAATAATATGTGTAGTTATTCTTCTTTTATTGGATATAACAGAATAATTCTAAATTCTAGAAATATGTCTATGAAAGTATATGATTTACTTGCCTCTTTGAAAATTGATGGAATTTTAAAAAAAGATCTTTTGAATAGAATTAATTATTTGTTGGAATTTTTTGATGTATCATCTTTTAAGCAAAAACGTATGAGAGAACTTTCAAATATTGATAGAGTAAAGGTATATATTATTTCATCTCTTATCAACAGTCCTAAAATTATCTTTTTAGATGATATATTTGATTGTCTTACCTATTCTGAGACTTCAATTATATTTGCGTTTCTTAAGAAATACTTAGATTTATATAGTTTATCTGTTCTTTTTACAACTAATAAATTAGAGAATATATTATTTAGTTCGTATACTATATTTATAAACAATGGGTACGTGCAATTAGATGGTACTCCATCAAAAATATTAGAACATGATAATGTTTTGGCAAGAGAAGGAATAAATATTCCAATAATGATGGATTTATCTTTAAAGCTTAAATTCTATAATCTTGTAGATGATGTAATAATGGATACCGGTAGGATGGTTGATGAATTATGGAAATAAGATTTGATAATGTTACATATAAAAATAAATATAAAAATATGGATTTTTCTATTTATTCTAAATATATTTATGGAATTTTCTTAGAAGACTCAATTACATTTGAAAAATTATTAACTAAAGAATTATCTGTATCAAAGGGGAAAATAACTTTTAAGGGTATGAAAAGAAAGAAACCAATTGTAACTGTTGTTGATTCTAGCTATATTCATTTTTTTACTGATACCGTTAAATCTGAAATCAATTATTATTGTAAGAAAAATAAAGTAACTGATAAATCATTTAAAGAGTTTTTAGAAAAGTATTTAGAAAATATTGGGTTAGAAATTAGTATATTAAATAAAAAAATTAGTGAATTATCAACTAGTGAGAAATATCTATTTTATGTATTTTTAAAAACATTATTTAAGTTTGATGTTGTTATTTTTAGAAATTTATATTTTAATCTTGATAAAAATAACAGAAGAAATCTTAAAAATATTTTATCCATTTTTTCTTCTAATGGTAAGGTGGTTATTATAGAAGATAACTTGGATATATTATATGAAGTTACTGACAAGGTTTTAGTTATTAAAAATGGTAGTGTTTTATTAAATGGTAATACAAAAGAGGAATTAATTAATGTATCTTTGTTATTGAATAATAGTATTGTTCCTCCTACATTACCTTACATTACATATCTTGCTAAGGAAAATAAGAATGTTAAGTTATTTTATCACACTGATATTAGAGATATAATTAAAGATATATATAAACACGTATAAGGAGGGTGTATGAGATATTTAATTAGGTTTTCATACGATGGAACTGGTTTTTCCGGATATCAAAAGCAACCTGGAGAGAGAACTGTTGAAGGTATGTTAGAGAATGCTTTATATAATATTAATAATCATACAGAAACTAGAATATTTTCTTCTGGTAGAACTGATAGAGGAGTTCATGCGTTAGGACAGGTTGCGCACTTTGATATTGATGTTAATATAACTCTTTATAAACTAAAATGTGCATTAAATAGTTTGTTGCCAGAGGATATCCATGTTTTATCCACAGAAATTGTGGATAAAAATTTTCATGCAAGGTATAATGCTATTTCGAAAACATATATATATAAAATAAATGTAGGAGAATATTCACCTATTGATAGGAATCATGTTTATCAGTATTGTAAAGATTTAAATTTTGATAATATGCACTTAGCTATTAATGATTTTTTAGGTGAACATGACTTTAAACCATTTGTTTCGGAAGAAGCTATTAAAAGTAGTTACGTTAGAACTATATATTCTGTTGATATGAAAAAAGAAGGGGATATTATTACAATTTCATTTACAGGAAATGGTTTTATGAAATATCAAGTAAGAAATATGGTAGGTGTTTTAATTAAAATTGGTAGTGGTAAATTAACTACTGATTCAGTTAAAAATATATTAAATGGTACTATGGACAAAAGCAAAATTACAACTGCTAAAAGTTCTGGATTATATTTGAAAGAAGTCGTTTATTAACATATTTTTATTCTACAAAACCGGCTATTTTTTTCTATCTATTTTCGTTGACAAATAAAGAGATTTTTAGTATAATCTTAATCGGTACATTTGATATCCCCACATAAGTTTGATCCCGGGAAAATCAAACTTAAGTAAAAGGAGAAAAAATTATGACAAGCTATATGCAAAAAAAAGAAACAATTGAACGTAAGTGGTACGTAATTGATGCTGAGGGTAAACCTCTTGGTAGAGTAGCTAGTAAAGCTGCACATGTTTTACGTGGAAAACACAAAGCTACATTTACACCTCATATTGATTGTGGTGACAATGTTATCATTATCAATGCTGAGAAAGTTCTTTTAACTGGAAATAAATTAGAGGATAAAAAATATTATAATCACTCTATGTATCCAGGTGGATTAAGAGAAAGAACTGCTAAAGAAATGGTAGAAAAATATCCAGTTGAAATGGTTGAAAGAGCTGTTAAAGGAATGCTTCCTCATAACAGACTTGGAAGAGCTATGTATAAAAAATTATTTGTTTATACAGGTAATGAACATAAACATGCTGCTCAAAAACCAGAAGCAATGGAAATTTAATGGGAGGTAAATGATGGCAAAAGCAAAACAAAATGTTTATTATGGAACTGGTAAAAGAAAAACTAGTATCGCTAAAGTTAAGTTAATACCAGGAAAGGGTAATATAACTGTTAACGGTAAAGATGTTCATGAATATTTACCTTTTGAAACTTTAGTTATGGATTTAACTCAACCTCTTGAAATGACTAATACAAAGGAAATCTTTGATGTAGTTGTTGAGGTAAAAGGTGGAGGTTTCTCTGGACAAACAGGAGCAATTCGTTTAGGAATTACTAAAGCATTATTAGATTATGATAGTACTACTCCTGCTGATAGTGAAAATAGCTATAGAAAAACTTTAAAAGCTGCTGGATTCATTACTAGAGATTCTAGAATTAAAGAACGTAAAAAACCAGGTTTAAAGAAAGCAAGACGTGCACCACAATTCTCAAAAAGATAGGAACCTATTCAATGTGTTTCAAAAGTCCGTATTTTTACGGGCTTTTTTGTTTAAAAATATGATTCATATGATAACTCTAATCCTGGATATAACAACTTTAATATTTCATTATAGTTATATCCTATCTTTGCTAATGTATTAATGTTAAATATATTTCCACTATTTATATAAATTGGTTTATCCTTATACGTTAAATACATCATGTCTGTTTCTTTTATTGCATTATTTAATTTATCTATGAAAAATTTGTATCTATTAGTTTTTTCTATATCAGATATTCCCTTTGTCATGTAATTGTTTTCATCATTTATATATCCATATTTGTACAAATCTTTTATATAGTTACTTCTTATTATTATAGCAACTACTTTCATCGCATCTTTTTCGAATATTAATGGTATTTTATTAAATAGTGCGTTTTCTAAATATTTTGTTAATGGTATTCTATAGTATGTCTTATTGTTTTTGATTAGGATTCTTTCCCTATTATTTATATTAGTAACATCTATTATTTCTAAATTATCATCACTATTTTTAATATCAATATACTCTTTTACTTTTGTAAATTCATCATTATTGTAATTTATTGATGCCGCTATTATATTATTAGTAACTAGATATATTGTTCCTTTATTAAAATTAATATTGTTTTTTTTAATATATGACTTAATTTTATTTTGTATAGAATCTTCTTTTATATCTTTTGAAAACTCACTTGATATTTCATATCTGTTGTCTAGAAATAAATATAAAACTTCTTTATCGCTTACATTTGATATTAAATATTTATAGAACATGTTATCACCATTTTTATTATTGGCGAATATATTTTTCTAATACTAAAAAGAACTAAAATTCGAAATATTTTAGTTCTTGTTTTTGTTTTAGTGGTACTCCTGTTTTGTAGGATAAGTCTTTAAATAACTTTTCTAAATTCACTTTTTTGTTATCATAAATATATGCATCTACCTCTTTTATTATATGTAATGCATCTGATAGAGCTTTTATATATAAATCTCTAAATGACATATTATATTTTTTTCTTTTATTTGTTGGATAATACCATGTTTTATGTTCTTCATTTGAAAAATCCATATCTGTTTTATAATAATATGAAGCAAACTTTAATTTTAGTGTCTTTTTTGATGAAATTATATCTATTAATTTATAAAATCTATACTTAATTCCTATTTTATCATATCTTAACAGTTTGAATGCTAGTCTCATATCTTTAATTGAATGCAACAGAACTTTATCAAAGTCATTTATATGAAATGTTTCTCTATAGGTAAAATTAATGACGTCTTTTAAATCATTTGAAAGGGCACTTATATTGAATACTTCTTTGTATAATTTATATTTATACGGAATTATATTTTCTCTTAGTTTTATTAAATATCTATCAATTGCTGTTTCAAATTCATGATGTTTTGAATTATAGATGTATGTGTCTTTTACATTTTTTTTGAACTCTCCGGTTTTATAGTATACATATGGATGAAATGTTGTATCTAATACATAATGTGAAATCATTCCATATAAATATGCCATTACATCTGACTTTGATGCATAATAATTATATTTAATATAATTTGTAAGTGTTATTAAAAACTCTCCAGTTTTATGTGTGTGAAAGTATTCTGCAAAGGATCGTACTTTTTTGCTCTTTTTAAAATTTTTTGAAAAGTAAAAGTTTAATGGATCCATACTTTGTGCTGATACTTTTAAAAGCTCTTTATCATCTTTTAAAAATATTTTTCTTTCAATAGGTAGTTTATCATATATGTCCATTATAAAATATGCGTGTGTTGCGGTACTTGGCATAAACTCATCCTTTCTATATTACAAAATTATATCACATTATTTCACTATTTTTTCATACTTTTTATTAGAAACTATGTTATAATCAATAATAGGTGAGAATATGAGGGACAATAAGAGGTTTAAGAACCTTGATGAGCAAATTGAAATATTTAGATATAAGGGTCTTATTATAAATAATGAGGAATATGCAAGAGAGGTTTTATTAAGGGAAAATTACTTTTTTATAAATGGGTATAGACATCTATTTATGAAATCTTTTAACAATAAACAATATATTGAAGGTACTACATTTGAAGAACTTTATAGTTTATTCTTATTTGATAGAAGTTTTAGGAATATTATATTTAAATATTTACTTGTTATAGAAAATAATACTAAGTCTATTATTTCTTACCAATTATCTAAAAAGTATGGTTATAAGGAGAGTGACTATTTAAAGGCAAAGAATTTTGATACATCACCTCAAAAATCAAGACAAGTTAATGATCTTATAAAGAAAATGAAAAGACAAGTTAGAGTTAATGGTAATCAACATGCCGCAACAAAGCATTATATTACTAATTATGGTTATATACCTTTGTGGGTATTAGTAAAAGTATTATCTTTTGGTATAGTTAGTGAATTATATTGCATCCTAAAGAAAGAAGATAGAATTGCTATATGTGATTTTTATGGAATTAGTAGTGATGCATATGAATCTTATTTACCAATACTTGCAAATTATAGAAATCTTTGTGCACATGAAGATATACTTTTCTGTAATAAGACACAAAGATCAATTGATGATACTATATATCATAGAATTCTTAATATTGATAAAACTAATGATGAATACATATATGGAAAAAATGATTTGTTTGCGTTGATAATAATTTTGAGACAATTACTTACTCATAATGAAGTTAAAAATCTTGTTATTGAAATAAGTGATGTATTAGATAATCTTGAATATAATTTAAAATCAATTTCTATAGATAAAGTTTTAAATGAAATGGGATTTCCTAAAAATTGGAAGGAAATTGTTGACATAGAGAGGTGAAATAGATGAGAGAAAAATTTTTAAATTTTATAATAGCCTTGGTTGGTGTAATTGCAGGTGCTGCGGTTGCATATTTGATAATTGTAAATCCTTTTGCTAAGAATGAAACTAGTATTAGTGGAACTGGGATAATTAGAAATACTTATACTGGTGATTATAGTAAAGTAGTAGTTGATAATTCTGGAATTAGTACTGCGGTTAAAAAGGTCTACAATGCTGTTGTAATGGTACAAAATTATAAGAGTGGAAAATTACAAGGTAGTGGAAGTGGATTTGTATATAAAACGGATTCTAAATATGGTTATATAATGACTAATCAACATGTTGTTGAAGGATCTACTTCATTAAAGGTAATGCTTACTTCTAATAAGGTTGTTGATGCTGATTTACTTGGTGGAGATGAATATTTGGATATAGCAGTTATAAGAATTCCTGTTGGAGATGTAAAAGCAGTTGCAACTATTGGTAAAACTTCTGATATTCAATTAGGGGATTTTGTATTTACAATAGGTTCACCAGTAGGAGAAGAGTATTTTAATTCTGTAACAAGTGGAATTATTTCTGGTTTAAATAGACAAGTAACAGTTAGTGTTAAATCTCAAAATGATTGGTTAATGGATGTTATACAAGTAGATGCTGCTATAAATCCAGGTAATAGTGGGGGACCATTACTTAATTCAAATGGTGAAGTAATTGGTGTTAACTCTTTAAAACTTGTGGATAGTCAAATAGAAGGTATGGGATTTTCTATAAAGATTGAAGACGCTATGTCACATGTTAGTGAACTTGAGAATGGCAAATCAGTAGAAAGGCCTCTTCTTGGTATTAACTTATTAAGTGTAAGTGATAAATCAATGCTTTACAGATATGGAATATCAATTAGTGATGATATTGAAGATGGTGTTGTTGTAATATCAGTTGAGAAAAATACAGGTGCAGCTAAATCCGATTTAGAAAAAGGCGATGTAATTGTTGCAATAGATGGAAAAAAAGTTAAAAATGCTGCTAATTTGAAATATATACTTTATAAGTATAAACCAGGGGATAAAATTAAGGTTAAATACAATAGAGATGGTAAAGAGAAGACTACTTCAGTAACATTGACTAAGAATAGTGATTAGCTATTCTTTTTCTTTTAAGGGTTGGAGTATGCCAAAATTCGTGGTATACTATGGTTAGCGATAAATAGAATGGAGTAGTTAATATGTTTATAGGAAAATATAATAAGTCGTTAATAATAACTTATTTAGGAGTAGCTTTTGCAATAATTGGAATGTTTTTTGCACTTTCTAACAATTTACAATATGCAATGGTTTGTATGGTAATTGCTGGTGTTTGTGATATGTTTGATGGTAAGGTTGCAAGACTTTGCAAAAGAGATGAAGAAGAAAAGAAGTTTGGAGTTGAGATAGACTCACTTGCAGATATGGTAGCTTTTGTTACTTTTCCAGTAGTAATTGGATATTCAATGGGATTAAATAGTTGGTATAATATTCTTTCATATATTTTACTAGTTCTTGCAGGAATTACTAGATTAGGCTTCTTTAATATATCAGTTATGGATACAAATAAGGATGAACCAGTTAAAACTTATAGTGGTTTACCTGTTACATCTACATCAATTATTTTACCTGCTTTATGGTTCTTCTCATCAGTCTCACATAATGTTTCATTTAAGTCAATTTATACAGTTTTAATCTACTTAATAGCATTTTTATTTGTATTTAATGCTAAGATTCCTAAGATTAAAGGTAAGGCATATATCTTTGTGACAGTAGCGGCTATTATAGGAATATTACTTATATTGTTCTTGGTATAATATGAAAACAGAAATAGTTAATAGAGAAGAGAAGAAGAAGTATACTGAAAAAAGCCCAATAAGTGCTACTGTATTATATAAAACTTTGTTGGGTGGAGTTGTGCTTGCTTTTGCTACTAGAAAAACAGTGTCAAAGGCTAGTTCAATATACATGAATAGTAAAGCTTCTACTAAAAGAATAGATAAATTTATTAAGAAAAATAATATTAATATGTCAGATTATCCAAAAAGAGAATATCTTTCTTTTAATGATTTTTTTACTAGGAAAATTAAGGCTGGGAAAAGGCCATTTTCTAAAAAAGCTGAAGATTTAAATGCAATCGCAGATTCAAAGTTACTTGTTTATCCTGTTAATGAAAAGACTGAGATGTTAATTAAGGGTAAAAAGTATACATTAAAGGATCTTCTACGTGATAAAAAATTAGCACAAGAATACAAAGGGGGTACTTGTTTAGTATTTAGACTTACTGTTGATGATTATCATAGATATTCTTTTGTTGATGATGGTATTTTAATTAGAAGTAAGAAAATAAATGGTATTCTTCATACTGTTGGACCGGTTGCGTTTAAAAGATACAAAGTATTTAAGGAAAATCAAAGAGAGTATTCTGTACTTAATACTAAAAATTTTGGTGATGTTATTCAAATGGAAATTGGAGCCTTAATGGTTGGGAAGATTGTTAACCATGATATTAAAAAGTTTAAAAGAGGCGATGAAAAAGGATATTTCTTATTTGGAGGTTCTACAGTTGTATTGCTGTTGAAGAAAGATGTTGTTGAAATTGATTCTGATATTGTTTTAAATTCTAAATTGGGAATAGAAACAAAAGTTAAATTAGGCGAAGTGATTGGAAGAAGAAAATAGGTGGAGTGTATGATATTATTTAGAAAAGCAGTATTAATTATTCATGGATTTGCAGGAGGAACTTATGATCAAGAAAGACTTGCAAATTATTTAGAAAGACATGCTAAATTGGATGTTTATTCTTTTACATTGCCTGGTCATGAAAAGAGGACTTTTAAAACCGCTAAATATCAGGAATGGATAAAGGCTAGCGAAGAAATGATTGATTCTCTTATAAAAGATGGGTATAGAAGCATCTATTTAATTGGACATAGTATGGGTGGAGTAATCGCAACTTATTTATCTAGTAAGTATCCACAGGTAAAAAAGCTTGTTTTGGCGGCACCTGCATTTAATTATTTGGTAGTAGAGGGTGAGTCATCTACTATGGATAAGTTTAAAAGCGGTATTAACATGGTAATTAATAATGACAGGGATGAAGTTTTTACTAGATTTTTAAAACTACCTATAACTTCATTTAGCGAATTCACAAAACTTGTTGATAAATATAAGGACTCTTATAAAGATGTTAATGTACCTACATTGATTTTACAAGGAGATAAGGATACGCTTGTACCTATTAAAAGTTCTATGGAGTTATATGAAAATCTTCCTGTTAAGGAAAAAAATCTTGTTATACTTAATGGTTATACACATGATATTTTTAGAGAAAAAGATAATAAGGCTTTAATAGAGGTGGAAAAGTTTCTATTATAGCCTTTTTATAATATTGAAAAATTTGGTAATTTGTGGTATAATAAGCACAATTTGAGGGGGAATGTACTATGGATAGTAAGTATTTAGTTGTAAATGGTGGTAGTTCATCATTAAAATTTTCTTTATTTGATAAAGATGAAAATGAGATGATAAATGGATATGTTGAAAAAATTGGTAAGGAGGATAGTTCATATACTTTAAAGTTTGATGGACAAAAAATTGAAAAAAAGGTATTAATTCCTAATCATACTAAGGCAGTTGAAGTAATGATTAATGAATTACTTGAGAATAAGTTTGTTAATAATATTTCTGAGATAAAAGGTGTAGGACATAGGGTTTTACATGGTGGTGAAATTTATTCTTCTTCTGTAATAATTGATGAAGGAGTTTTAAATGATATTAAGGCATTAACTAAGCTAGGACCTCTACATCATCCTGGTCAAGTCGCAATTATTGAGAGTTTGGAGGGGCTTTTACCTGATGTTCCTCAGGTTGCGGTTTTTGATACTGCATTTCATCATACAATGCCAATGGAGAATTATTTATATCCTGTTCCAATGGCTTGGTATAAAGAAAATGATGTTAGAAAATATGGATTTCATGGAACTAGCTATAGATATATAAATGAATATATGAAAAAATATTTGGATAAGGATGATCCAAATTTGATAGTTTGTCATATTGGTAGTGGTGCTAGTATTGCATGTATTAAGGATGGTAAGTGTTATGATACTTCTATGGGACTTACTCCACTTGATGGATTAATAATGGGTACTCGTAGTGGTTCGATTGATCCTTCTATAATTAATTATATATGCAAAGAAAGAAATTTGTCTGTTGAAGAGGTAAATCAAATTTTAAATAAAGAAAGCGGTCTTATTGCGATTGGTGGTAAAAATGACTTTAGAGATTTAACTGCTTTATCTAATGCAGGTGATAAGAATGCATCTCTTGCAATTGAAATGCTTAAAAATTCAGTTGTTAAGTATATTGCACAATATTATTTTGAATTAGAGGGTAATGTTGATTCTATTGTATTTACTGCTGGTATGGGTGAAAATGGTATTTTGATGAGAGAAAAAGTTGTAAATGCTATTTCTGGTGCTATTGGTGTAGAGCTAGATAAAGAAGCAAATGATAATATCTCAAGGTTTAAGGCTAATCAAGAGGGTATAATATCAACACCCGATTCTAATGTGTTAGTGATGGTTGTACCAACTAATGAGGAATTAATGATACTTAGAGATACTCATAGATTAGTGAATGAAAATAATAAAACTTACAAAAAAGTTTAATTAATAAAAAAAAGGGGTGAAATACAATGAGTGATATTAAACTTGATAGATGTGATGTAGTTGATTATGTTAAGAATACTTTAGATAATAGTAAAACTAATTTTGATCATGTTACTGGTGCAAAATATCATCATAATACTAAGTATTGTGATGCATCTTCTGTAATCAGATTTGGTATATTAACAATGTCGGAACTTAATAGATTAAAACTTAGACATGATTCACCTGAATCTTTAAAAATTATGAATGATACACTATCTCAAGTTAATGGTTTGAATGGTGTGTCACTTGCGGTTACTGGTCTTGATGATTTGTATCCTGATGAAGATGAATTTGATCCATTTCTTTCTGATGCAGTTGACTTTAGAATAGCTGATACACTTTCACCAAGACCCGGCAGAGATTCTACAAAATATGGGAATGAGTTTATTTATCGTGGAATAATTAAACCAGAAGAATTTAGGGCAATAGATATTAGAATTCTTGAATATATTGAACAATTAGAAAATAATGTATCTAATATGGGATCTAGATCTATTGAAGAATTAAAGAATAATTATAATAACTTATTAGATATGTTGAAAGTATTAAAGGATGCTAATCTTGATATTCCTGTTAGAGAAACGTTTGGTGGGTTTTCTATAGATAAAGGAAAGATGAGTGAGTGTCCTAGAATAGTTATTAAATAATTAAATGTAAGTAGCAATAAAAAATATGCTACTTTTTTCTTACAAAACTGTAGAGTAAGATATAAATTTTAAGTAATATAATGTTAATTCCTATAAGGAAGTGGTATAGTGGTATATTTTTGTTCTATTAAACAAGCTGTTTTTTTGTTTCCATTTATAGATTTGTTATTTACAATTCTATTTGGTATGTATTTAAGATATTATTATAAATGTAGTTTGGATAAGATTGTTTTAATGTCTTTTTGTTGTTATTATTTTTTGAAGTACTAACTTCCTGAATTATATTTTATATTGTAAGTATTATTTGGGTCTTGCGTAATAAAAATATGTGATATATTGTTGCTAGAAAGACGAATATTATGAGCACAATAAAAGGTCATAGGAATTAATAATTATATTTTACTTTATTAATAATTAATGGTATACTCATGGTGCTTAGACATAGTGTGTAGTAGTATTGTGATAATATGTCTGGTTTGGAGGGCACTATGGCAAGAAGAAAAAAAGATCCTGATGTTACATATTATATGGTTTTAATGATTTTAGCTCCTATATTTATTATTAAATGGTTAATTGAGGCTTTGAGTGAAATAGGGAATGCTATTAATTCTTTTTCAAGATGGATTGACGAAAAGAAAAAACGTAATGAAATAAAATCTAAAAATAGGCGTATAAAAGAATTGCAAATTATAAGAAATAATTATATACATGAGCAAGAGCAAATATATGAACATGCATTTAGTGATTTAAAACGACTTAATCCAATTAAATATGATTATGATGTCTTTGTACAAGAATTAGGGCTTGTTGATAAGAAGGTCTATGATGAATACTTTTTACCTCAAATAAGAGTAAGAGGTCAAAAATATTATCGTGATAACAAAGTAAAGATTATTGCCTCAGATGATGCAACTTACAAAGGTATTGCTTATGGTACTGATACATATAATGTTTCTTTGACTTTTGATAAGAATAACTTGATAAAAGAAGCAAGTTGTACTTGTCCATATTTTGTAGATAGTGGTAACTATTGTAAGCATTTGTATGCATTTCTTTTAGATGCAAAGTTTACTGATAATAGTGATAAAGTTTTTAATAGAGCATCTAAATTTATTAATGATTATATTGATTACATAAATTATGTTCAAAATTATATTGATATGCATAAAACGAAATTAAATATTTCAAACGAATTGGTTACTCAATTTACTGATTATATTATTCAATATAAAAAAGAAGCTAAAGATTATTATAAAAAACTTACTGATTATAATGATAAAAATTATACTCTTACTTTATTATCTATTTTTAGAGATGCAGTCAATAGTCAAAATAGGTTTATTGATAAAGTAAATAGATTTATTGAAAAATATAGTGTTGAGGCTCTGGAAAGGTTGAAGAGACTTAATCTAGGCAATAATGAAGTTAGTTATGTTGACTCTTATAATCCACCACCTTCTATTAATAGATCTCCAGCTAATTCAAAATCATCTGGTAATTTGGGTATACTTGCAGGATTGTTATTAGATAATAATGATGATAGTAATGATGTTGATGAGTACTTAGAAAGAGAAATGAAAATGTATAATTTGGATGATTGGCAAAAAGAAGAAGTTAGAAAGGGTCATTATTCTCCATATAATTTTGAAGAGGATGATAGTGATGATGAGGACGACTATTACTCTGAAGATGATGAATAGGCTTTATAAACATAAAAATTTTGATGATTTTTATGTTTTTTTGTCATATTTTACATAGTATATACTAAGGAGGATAATTTAATGTATGATGATTTAAGAGCTACTAGAGGTGTTGTGGTTGATGCTGGACATGGAGGCGATGATCCGGGGGCAGTAAATGGAAATATTAAAGAAAAGGATTTTACACTTGCAGTTGCAGAATATATTTATAAGAGATTGCAGGAATTAGGAATACCTACTTATATAACTAGAAGTACTGATGAAACATTAGATAGAGATGAAAGAGTTAATAGAATATTATCTGCGTTTGGAAATAATTCTGATGTGATAGTTTTATCTAATCACATAAATGCAGGAGGTGGCGAGTTTACTTACCATTACATAATTTGATTGGGTATTAAGACGGTTGTATTTAAACGATTAAGTTAAATATTATAAATTATCTAGAAAGATATTAAATGTTGTGAAAATAGTGTTTATTTAAGGAATAAATGCTATTTTTTGCTTTTTAACTAAAAAAATAGTAAATTATCTTGGAGGTACTGAAAAAAACGCCGAAATATGATAATATATATTTATAAGGATAAGCAGTATTTAATCTTTTTAAGATGGATCCTGCTTATTTTTTTGAGTAAAGGAAGTGTACATATGAAGAATATTTTAAGTGTTAATTGTAATAAAGCTTTAACTTTTTTCTTAAATAAGGCAAATTATTTTAATCTTGATTTACCTCCATATTTTGATTTTCAAAAAATCATTGATAAAACTTATTCAAAAATCAAGAATAAACAATTAAGTGATGTTTGCAATAAAAATAGTAAAAATAAACCTGATTATCCTAAAAATTATGAAGGCGTTAATTATAAACTAATAAATAATAAAAATGGTAAATATGATTGGAGACCATTTGAAATTATCCATCCAGTATTGTATGTTGATTTAGTTCAATATATATGTAATGAAGATAATTGGAGTATAATAAAAAAAAGATTCAAAGAATTTTCAAATAACGAAAAAATAGTATGTTGTAGTATACCATTATATTATTTAAACAAAAAAAACACAATTTTAAATTGGTGGAGTAAGTTTGAACAAAAATCTATTTCTAATAGTTTAAAATATAAATATATGGCATGTACAGATATTAGTAATTGCTATTCTTCTATATATACTCATTCAATATCGTGGGCAATACATACAAAGGAAGTTTCAAAAAAAGAACGAGATGAAAAAATGATAGGAAATGTCATTGATCAAAAATTACAAAATATGAATTATGGTCAAACAAATGGTATACCACAAGGTAGTACTTTAATGGATTTAATTGCTGAGATGATTTTAGGTTATGCAGATGAATTATTATCTAGTAAATTAGAAGAAGAAAATGTTGATAATTATCAAATACTAAGATATAGAGATGACTATAAAATATTTGCTGATGATTTAACTACCATAGAAAAAATATTAAAAATGCTAACAGAAATTTTAGGAGAATTAAATTTAAAGCTTAACAGTAATAAGACTTACATAACAGATGATATAGTAAATGGAAGTATAAAGAAGGATAAAATTTATAGATTACAAAATCCTATAAACAAAAGTTTAAATAAGCAAAAAAAACTGTTATTAATATATAATTTTAGTCTAGAATATCCAAATAGTGGTAGTTTGAAAGTTCTACTAACAGATTTATATCGAGAAGAGTTTTTAAATTCTAATAGAAGACCAAATAGTTATGAACAGATAATAAGCATTATTATTGAAATAATGTTTAGAAACCAATCTACATATGGAATTTGTATAGCGATAATCAGTGAAATATTTAAATTTTTGGGTAAAAATGCTAGAGAAAAATATGTAGATTTAATATTAAAAAAATTCAATAATACTCCAAATTCTAGTTATTTGGAAATATCATTGCAGAGATTAACTATAATTGATAATAGATGTAAAAAATACAACAGCTTAATATGCCAAAAGCTTTATAATAAAAATAAAATATGGAATTCTGACTGGATGAATTTTGAATTGGATGAATCACTTATTATAGATGAAAATATAATTAATGATTTGACAATAAATATATCAGAGGAGGAAGCTGATAAGTTTTCCGTTTCTCATTACAATAATTAATTTAGGAGGAATATTATGATTTATATTACAGGAGATATTCATAGAGATTTTTCTCGAATTTATAAGTTGAAAAAAGATAGTGATAATATGTTGATAGTATTAGGAGATGTTGGAATTAATTATTATTTAAATGAAGAAGATAAAAATTGCAAAGAATACTTAAAAAAACTTAAATTAAAATTATTTTGTGTAAGAGGAAATCATGAAGAAAGACCAGAAAAAATATCTACTTATAAAGAAGTTGAAATGTTTGGTGGAAAAGTGTTTATTGAAGAAGAATATCCAAATTTAATATTTGCAAAAGATGGAGAAACTTATAATATTGATGGTAAAAAGATTTTAGTAATTGGTGGAGCATATTCAGTAGATAAACAGTATAGATTACTACATGGATATAAGTGGTTTAAAGATGAGCAATTAACTAAGGAAGAAATGGATACCATTTTAGAAAAAGTAAAAGGTAAACATTTTGATATAGTGTTAACTCATACTTGCCCTTATAAATATGAGCCTAGAGAAGTATTTATGCAAGGATTAGATCAATCTAAAGTAGATAAATCTATGGAACATTTTTTAGATGAAATAGAAGAAAATATCAGTTATGACAAATGGTATTGTGGGCACTACCATACAGAAAAACAAGTTGATAAATTAGAGTTTATGTTTGGTAGAATTAAAATATTTAATAAAGATGAATATGTTCCTAAATATGATAGAAATGGATATGAAATAGTTAGGGATGCATATAGTCAGAACGAAGTGATGAAAGAAGAAGCTAAATGTCCTAAATGTAATTCAAAAAATATATCAGTATTAAAAGGGGATGGATTTAGTATTGTTGGTGCAGACTATATAGCAATTATTTGCAGTGATTGTAAAAAAGTATATGGTTTTAATGATGTTAAATACAAAACTAATTGCCCTAAAGAACTATAAATTTATTTTAAATATAAAATTTTAAAAGATAGTGTGCTATAATTCTTATAGCAGTTAGGAAGTGATAATGTGGATGTTACAACAGAAACAAATCAATATTTAAGACCCATGATGAAAATATCAGAAATGGTTCCATATTTAAAAGAAAAAAATATTAAATTTGAAAAAATGTCAGAAAAAGATGCTGAAAAATATTTAAGATATAATAATAACTATTATAATGTAACAGCATACAAGCATAATTTTGAAAGATATGTAATTGATGGAAAATTTGTTGATAAATTTATTGATTTGGATTTTGCTTATTTAAAAGATTTAGCAATAATTGATCATAGAACAAGATTGGTATTGTTTAAAATGTCTATAGACATTGAACACTATTTAAAAATAAGAATTTTAAATTTAATAGAGGATATAGAACAAGAGGATGGATATAGAATAGTTAATATGTATTTAGAAAAAGATTTTAATGATGAAAAAATTCCTAAAAAAGTGCATAAGAGTATTTTTAAAAAAGTAGGAAGTAGTTATTATGATAAAGTTTTTTCTAAATATGACATTGATAAAGATAAAAAACTAGAAAATATTCCTATTTGGGAGTTTCTTGAAATAATAACATTTGGAGATTTAGTTAACTTTTATGAATTTTTTGCTAAAGAATATAGTTTGGATAAAGAAAGAAAAAATATTTTTATTTTCAGAGAAATAGTTAAATTAAGAAATGCAGTAGCACACAATTCTTGTATTTTGTGTGATTTAGACAAAAAGGATAATACTTTTGCTCCTGATTATAAAATATTAACTTATCTAAATAATTGTAATATAAGAAAAGATACAAGAGATAATAAGCTTTCTAATTCTAGAATAAGACAAATAACTTATACACTTTATATGTTTAATGAGATTGTAACAAGCAAAGGTATCAAGAAAAATATTATTGAAGATATAAATAATCTATTTTATGGAAGAATAAATTCACATAAAGAATACTATAATAATAATGAACTATTAAAATCAATATATACATATTTTGATAAGATAATAAAAAAATATTATAGTAATGATATTGATAAAATAGTTTGACATGATCATTGTTATGTGGTATTATGATTATGCGAGGAAAAAGTAGAAATACTTTTGCAAGGGCACTGTCATTTTTGATGGAGCCCTATTTTTCTTTTTGTTATATGATATTATGATTATAATTTATTATAAGATTTTTTTAGGAGTACTATCATTTTTTGAGAGTACTCCATTTTTTTGCTTATAGGTAAATATTGCCTGTTAAAAAATATAAATATGTTATAATAATATATAGAAAAGGAGATGAATTCCTATGAAATGTACTTTAATGAATAAAAATAAAGAAGTAATGCTAACAGAATATGATTCTGCAACAGGAGTATTTACTAGTATTTATGATGTTTATAATATTGATTATGCTCCATATATTTTAAAAAGTTTTTATAAAAATGAAGATGTTAATGATACTTCTTTAAGAACTAATTTAAGTGAATGGTTTAAAGGAAGGGGAATACCATCTTGGAGAGATAAGTTAGACTTATTACTACATAGACTTAATATTAGTGCACCATGTGAATTATTAGATAAAGCATTTGGATTATCTTTATCAGATCAATATTGGTTAAAGCCAGTAGATTCTAATATTAAATATGAAGATATTAATTTTTTTGATAATGACTTTGATTATGCTGAATTTATGGAAGCATCACTTTCAAAAAATAGTAAGATGATTCATAATGTAACATCATTGAAAACTCCTAATAATACTACAGATGGTATGTTAAAAAAAGCATGGATTATTGAAAATGGTACAAGATATTTATTAAAAGGTGGTTATAAGAATGAAACATTACAACCATTTAACGAAGTATTAGCAAGTGAAATATGTAAAAGACTAGGCTTTGATCATGTAGAATATACACTAGATACTTATAAAGATATGGTTGTATCAAAATGTCCTTGTTTTATAACAAAAGATACAGAACTAATTACTTGTAATCAAATAAGAAATGATATGAAAAAACATAATAGTATAGAAGATTATGAAGAATATATTAAAAAACTAGAATCAGAAGGAATTAAAGATGCAAGAGAAAAAATAGAAAATATGTATATTTTAGATTTTCTAATTATGAATGAAGATAGACATCTTAATAACTTTGGAATAATAAGAGATGTTAATACTTTAAAATGGTTAGATGTAGCACCAATATTTGATAATGGTCAAAGTTTAAATATTGAATACTATGATGAAGAAGAAATGCATATTATTGGTGATGGTAAATTATTTTATGAAGTTAAACCATTTGATGAAATAATTAAAGTAGTAAAAAATATAAAAAGAATTGAAGTAAGTAAATTAGAGGATATTCCTGAATGGTTTGATAATTTACTACATGAGTATCAAGATATAACAAGATATTCAGATAATAGAATTAATAAGCTATGTATTTTATTAAATAGACAGATAAATAAATTGAAGAAATTAATAGAAAATGATTAGAAGTTAATATTAATTTCTTCTTTTTTGTTGGAATTAAGCCAAAAAATGATAAAATTCATGATATAATTGTAAATGAAAGTACTAGGAGTGAGGAAGTTAATGAATAATAAAAAAGAGATTGAAAGAGAAGAATTACATAAAACAATTTGGAAAATAGCAAATGAATTAAGAGGTTCAGTAGATGGATGGGATTTTAAACAATATGTATTAGGTTTATTATTTTATAGATTCATTTCAGAAAATATAGAAAATTATGTTAATGAAAATCAAAGAAAAGCAGGTATTACAGATTTTAAATATAGAAATATATCTGATGATGAAGCATTATTGGGAAAAACACAAATATTAGAAGAAAAGGGATTATTTATTTTACCTAGTGAATTATTTTGTAATGTTAGAAAAAATGCCGATAAAAATGAAAATTTGAATGTAGTAATTTCTAATATATTTAATAATATTGAATCATCAGCAAGAGGAACCGCATCAGAGAATGACGTAAAAGGTTTATTTGATGATTTTACAATAGATAATAAATTGGGTAATACAGTTGATGAAAGAAATGAAAAACTTGTTAAATTATTAAATGCAATAGGAGAATTGAATTTTGGAGATTATGAAGAAAATAAGATAGACTTATTTGGTGATGCTTACGAATTTTTAATGACTATGTATGCATCATCAGCAGGTAAATCAGGTGGGGAATTCTTTACTCCACAAGAAGTTGGAGAATTACTTGCTAAAATAGTAATAATGGATAAAACATCTGTTAATAAAGTATATGATCCTGCATGTGGTTCAGGTGGATTATTACTTAAATTTGCTAAGATACTTGGAAAAGAAAATGTAAGAGAAGGATTTTTCGGTCAAGAAATAAATCTTACAACATACAATTTAGCTAGAATAAATATGTTCTTACATAATATTAATTACAATAACTTTAGTATTGAAAGAGGAGATACATTAATACATCCAGCACATTGGAACGATGAACCATTTGATGCAATAGTATCTAATCCTCCTTATTCAATAAAATGGGCAGGTAAGTCTAATCCACTACTAATAAATGATGAAAGATTTGCTCCAGCAGGTGTGTTAGCACCAGAATCAAAAGCGGATTTAGCATTTACTATGCATATGTTATCGTGGTTATCACCAAAAGGTACTGCAGCTATAGTTGAATTCCCTGGTGTACTTTACAGAGGCGGTGCAGAACAAAAGATTAGAAAGTACATGATTGATAACAATTTTGTTGATACTGTCATTCAATTACCTTCAGATTTATTCTTTGGTACATCAATTGCAACTTGTATTTTAGTATTAAAGAAAAATAAATTAGATAATAATATATTATTTGTAGATGCATCTAATGAATTTATTAGAAATACTAATAAAAACAAATTATCAGAAGAAAATATCAATAATATAATTAGTTTATTAAAAGATAGAAAATCAGTTGAAAATAAATCTTATTTAGCTACATATGAAGAAATCAAAGATAATGATTATAATATATCAGTTAATTCTTACTTAAGAGCAAATACTGAAGATAAAAAAATAGATATAAATGAAGTAAATAGAAAACTTGCTGAAATTATGCCTAGACAACAACAAATTAGAAAAGAACTTGAAGAGATAATTAAAGAACTTGAGGTTGATTATCATGAGTAGGATTAACGATTTAATAAAAGAATTATGTCCTAATGGTGTTATATATAAAAAATATGGCGATGTTTTTGAAATAAAAACAGGTAAGGGTATAACAACAAAAGAAGCAACAGATGATGGACTATATCCAATAATAAGTGGTGGAACTACACCAATGGGATATTATCATAGTTATAATAGAGATGAAAATATTGTAACTGTATCAAGAGTTGGAGCTAATGCAGGGTATGTAAATTTTATAACTGAAAAGTTTTATTTAAATGATAAATGTTTTTCAATTATTCCTAAAGATGAATTTGTTAAATGTTTTATTCCAAAATATATTTATCATTATACTAAAAATATAGAAAATAAAATAATGGAACTTCAAAGTGAAGGTGGTGTTCCAACTATAAATACTCAAAAAGTATCAAACTTATTAATGCCAATGCTACCAATTGATGTTCAATTAGAAATAATAAACATTCTTGATAAATTTGGCGAGCTAGAAGCGGAGCTAGAGGCGGAGCTAGAGGCGAGAAAGAGTCAATATGAGTTTTGGCGTGGTCAAATGTTTAAAGAAAAAGAAAATTGTAAAATATCAGATTTATATACAAGAATTAAAGGAACTCCGATTACTGCTGGAAAAATGAAAGAAATAGAAGATCCTAGTGGAAAAATACGAATTTTTGCTGGTGGACAAACTGCTGTTAATGCAAATCCTGAAGATATTCCTAAAGCAAATATTATTGATTATCCATGTGTAATAGTTCAGTCTCGTGGATTAATTGATTTTATTTATTATGATAAACCATTTACATTTAAAAATGAAATGTGGGCATATACTTGCAATAATCAAGTAACAGTTAAATACCTATATTATTATTTGAAAAATGATGTAAATTATTTTAGAGAAATTGGTGCTCAGATGGGTTCAATGCCACAAATATCATTGTCAGTTACTGAAAAATTTGAAATGTATTTGCCTTCGTTGGAAGAGCAAAAGAAAATAGTAAATATTTTAGATAAATTTGAAGAGCTAATAAATAATATTTCAATTGGTCTACCTACAGAAATAGAATTGAGAAGACAACAGTATGAGTATTATAGAAATAAATTGTTAAGTTTTGAGGAATTATAAAATGAATAAAGAAATATTAAATAATTTAGAAGAAGTTTTTAATAATCTAAAATCTAACTTTGATACACCAACTGAAAAAATAAAAGTTGATTTAGTATATGCCTTTAATGGTACTGGAAAAACAAGAATATCTAGAATGTTTACGAATTTATTTGAAGAAAAAGTATTATGCTTTAATTCAATGTTTCAGGATGAATTCTCATGGAATAATTCTAATTCAATATTAATATTTAATAGTAATTCATGGATAGCAAAATTTATAAGAGATCAGGGATTAGAAAATAATATTGAAAAAAATTTTCAAATGTTTTGTGATGACTCAATAGAAGCATCTTTAGATTTAGAACACGGATTTGTTGAGTTTAATGCAAAAACAATAGAGGGTTATGATTATAATATAAAAATATCAAAAGCAGAGGAAAGTATTTTTATTTGGTCTGTGTTTTATTCATTTGTTGACTCTATGATTTATGAGCTTAAAGAAAATCAAGAAGATAGGTCTACTAATATATTTGATAATATTGAATATTTAATTATTGACGATCCAGTTTCATCTATTGATGACATAAAAATATTAAACATAGCAATAAAAATATTTGAATTAATAGAAAGAATGAAAGAATTTTTGAAGAAAACAAATATTTTAGTAACAACACATCATGCGTTATTTTATAATTCTATTTATAATCTTTTAAATAGAGAAAAAGATATTACATTAAATTCATATGTTTTAAGTAAAAAAAATCATACTTACTTGCTTGAAAAAAAAGGAGATTCCCCATTTGGATATCATTTGCTTTTAATGAATAAAATACGTACTGCTATTAATGAAAATTCACTCGAAAAAATTCATTTTAATATGTTTAGAATTATACTAGAAAAAACTTCAAATTATTTTGGATATAAAAAATATGAGCAATGCATCCCTGATAGTGATTATAAAAAGGAGATTATAAAACTTGTTAATTTATATAGTCATGGTAATTTACCAGAATTTGAATATTCTTATTTGACAGAGCATGAAAAAGATATATTTGTAAAATCATTTAATGATTTTCTTAATTTCTATAAAGCGGAGGTAAAAGATGAATAATTTAGGTATTATGAGTGAAAATGATAATTCTACAGTACTTGCTGAGTATAAAGGATTAAATAAAATAGAAACCTCTTATCAAAGTGAAGATGCTTTAGAAAAAGAATTAATAAAAACTTTAGTTGAACAGGGTTATGAAAGATTAAATATAAATTCTGAAGATGAATTGATTCTTAATTTAAGAAAACAATTAGAAAAACTTAATAATTATCATTTTACTGATGGAGAATGGGATGATTTCTTTACTAAAGTAATTGCTAATAAGAATGATTATATAATTGAAAAGACAAGATTAATTCAAGAAGATTATAAGCAAGAAATAACTCTTGATTCAGATGAGAAGAAAAATATCTATTTAATAGATAAGAATAATATTCATAATAATAGCCTTCAAGTATTAAATCAGTATGTTAATAATGATGGTAATTTTGATAATAGATATGATGTAACTATTTTAGTAAATGGTCTACCTTTAGTTCATGTAGAACTTAAAAAAAGAGGAGTAGATTTAAGAGAAGCTTTTAATCAAATAGAAAGATATCAAAGAGATTCTTTCTGGGCAGGATCTGGTTTATATAACTTTGTTCAAATATTTGTTATATCCAATGGAACATTAACTAAGTATTATTCAAATACAACAAGAGAGTTTCATATACATAATCAAAAGAAAAATAAGTCAAATTCATTTGAATTTACTTCATATTGGGCAGATCAAAAAAATAATGGTATTACTGATTTAATTGATTTTGCCAAAACTTTCTTTACTAAACATACGTTATTAAATATATTAACTAAATATTGTGTATTTACTTCTGAAGAAGATTTATTAGTAATGCGACCTTATCAAATAGTTGCTACTGAAAAGATTTTGAATAGAATTAATATTGCATATAATAATAAGTTTTATGGAACCTTAAAATCAGGTGGTTATATTTGGCATACAACAGGTTCTGGAAAAACATTAACTTCGTTTAAAACTTCACAACTTGCTAGTAAATTAGATTTTATTGATAAAGTATTATTTGTTGTAGATAGAAAAGACTTAGATTATCAAACAATGAAAGAGTATGATAGATTTAAAGAGGGAGCAGCTGATTCTAATACTTCAACAAAAATATTAGAAGGACAATTAAATGATTCAAGTACTAAGATTATTATTACTACGATTCAAAAATTATCACAATTCATTAAGAAAAACGAAAACAGTGATGTATTTAATAAGCATGTAGTATTTATATTTGATGAATGTCATAGATCTCAATTTGGAGATATGCATAAAGCAATTATTAAAAAGTTTAATAAATATTATTTATTTGGATTTACTGGAACTCCAATATTTCCAGAGAATGCTAGAACTATTAAAGGTATCTCTGAAACAACAGAACAAATCTTTGGAGAAAGATTACATACTTACACAATAGTAAATGCTATTGCTGATAAGAACGTCTTACCATTTAGATATGAATATGTTGGAAGAATTGATATTCGTGATGGTGTTCAAGATGAAAAAGTATATAATATTGATGAAGAAAAACTATTTGATAATCAAATTAGAATTTCTATGATTACAGATTACATAATAGAGCATTTTAGTACAAAAACTAAGACATCAGAAAGTTATGTTTACTCAATTTTAGATAATGTTTCTGCAGTAGCTAAAAAGCAAGATGCAGAAGAAATTAAGTCTAAGAAGAATATTAATGGTTTTAATTCATTATTTGCTGTATCAAACATTAAAATGGCTAAAGAATACTATGCTGAATTTAAAAAACAGTTGGATATTAAAAAGAGCAATCTTAAAGTAGCTATAATATATTCTTATGGTGTTAATGGAGAAGATGGAGTTATTGATGAAAACTCTGAATCAACAGAAGCGTTAAGTACAGATGATAGAACATTCTTAGAAAATGCTATTAAGGATTATAATAATATGTTTGGAACAAGTTATGATACATCATCAGAAAAATTCCAAAATTACTATAAAGATGTTTCTTTAAGAATGAAAAATAGAGAAATAGATATATTAATCGTTGCTAATATGTTCTTAACAGGATTTGATGCAAAAACATTAAATACATTATGGGTTGATAAGAATTTAAAATGGCATGGATTAATTCAAGCTTTCTCAAGAACTAATAGAATCTTAAATAGTGTAAAAACATATGGAAATATTGTCTCATTTAGAAATTTAGAAGATAGACTTAATGAAGCGTTAGCTAAATTCGGTGATGAAGAAGCTCATGGAATAGTTTTATTAAAACCATATAACGATTATTATTATGGATATGAAGATGATAACGGTAAAACATTTGAGGGATATAAATCTTTAGTTGAAAAGTTAACTTCTAAATTTGCACCAGGAGAACTAATGCAAAGCGAAGCAGAACAAAAAGAATTTATTAAGCTATATGGTGCAATATTAAAGGTAACAAATATATTATCATCGTTTGATGAATTCAAGAATGAAGAGTTAATTAGTGAAAGGGATAAACAAGACTATCATAGCATTTATATTGAACTTTATAATGAATTTAGAAATAAAGCTAAACAAGAAAGAACTGATGTTACTGAAGATGTAGTATTTGAAATGGAATTAATAAAATCTATTGAGGTTAATATTGATTACATTTTAGGACTAGTTAAAAAATATCATGATTCTAATATGGAAGATAAAGAAATTCTTATAACTATTCAAAAAACTATTATGGCAAGTCCAGATTTAAGAAATAAGAAGGATCTAATTATGGCATTTATTGAATCATTAGATCAAGATTCAAATGTATATGCTGATTTTGAATCATTTATGGATAGTAAAAAGAAAGAAGAATTAGATAAAATAATCGCAGAAGAAAATCTTAACAAAGAAGAAACATACAGTTTTATTCAAAAATCATTTGAACAAGGAAGAGTAGAAACAAATGGTACTGAAGTATCATCAATTCTTCCACCTATGAACATGTTTACTCCTACAAATGATAGACAAGAAAAGAAAAATAATGTTATAGATAAATTATTAGGCTTTTTTAATAAGTTTTTTAATATCTCAAGTAGTAAGTTTTAGTATATAATTTATCTTTAAATAATTTTAACAATAATATCATTCGGCACAAAAAAGCATCGAAAAGCATTGAAAAGCATCGAAAAGCAAAAAAAAGTTAAAAAAAGCAAAAAAAAGAAAAATAAAGCACAAAAAAGCATCGAATATTCATTGACTTATAAAAGTCAAGTGGTAAAATATAGTAAAATGAAATAATTATGCAAAGAGGACTTAGGTCTTCTTTTTTTCATTTTAAGGAGGTGGTAAT
>ERZ824575.1016-NODE-1016-length-29751-cov-9.404432_pt1 | contig 29751 bp, 28 predicted proteins | sample MGYA00519470_ERZ824575 | MGnify/ENA primary metagenome ERZ824575 (study PRJEB31778, sample SAMEA3449170) | human gut metagenome | biome: human gut; feature: human-associated habitat; material: faeces | place: United Kingdom | collected 2010/2012 ...
CCCACCTGTACCGGATGCTGCCGTATCTGATCACCCTGCTGGTGCTGGCCTTTACCTCCAAGAAGTCCCGGGCCCCCAAGGCCGAGGGCATCCCCTACGACAAGGGTCAGCGGTAAGCGAAAAACCTATATCCTCCCAATACCCCGGCGCACTGCGCCGGGGTATTTGTCATAATTTGTTACATTTTGTTTCCTCTTTTTAACTGGACTTTTCCGCCGGGGCCGCCTTATAATATGCCTTGCGAGATCATCCGGGGCCCGGCCCCGCCAGAATTAAGAGGGATATTTTCATGGGTTTTAATACACTTCCGTTTGTGTTTGTGTTTCTGCCGCTGTTTCTGGCGGCGTTTTATCTAGTCCCCGCCCGCTGGCAGGCGGGCCTGCTGTGCCTGGGGAGCCTGGTGTTCTACGTCATCGGCGTGTGGCAGCGGCCCTGGTGCCTGGCTCCGCTGCTGGGTCTGGCGGTTCTGGTGTATCTGCTGGGCCTGCGGATGCGGCCCCGGGAGAGCCGGGGACTGCTGGTCCTGGGCCTGGCGGCCCTGTTCGGCTGCCTGTTCTTCTTCAAATACGCCGGACTCCTGGGTCTGGGAGTGACGCTGCCCCTGGCCATCAGCTTCTATTCCTTCCAGCTGGCGGCGTACCTGATCGACGTGTACCGGGGCCGGGTCCCGGCGGAAAGAAAGCCCCTGCTGTTTTTCACCGGCGTGCTGCTGTTTCCCAAGCTGCTGTCCGGCCCGCTGATGGACCCTCTGTCCCTGCATGAGCAGCTGTCCGCCCCGCCCCGGCCGGGCCTGGAGGACTTCGACAGCGGCCTGCGGGACTTTATCCTGGGCCTGTCCATGAAGGTGCTGCTGGCCAACCAGATCGGCGGCCTGTGGCGTCAGGTGGGGAACATCGGCTATGAAAGCGTGTCCACGCCTCTGGCGTGGATGGGCATCGCGGCCTACTCCCTGCAGCTGTATCTGGACTTCTGCGGCTATTCCTGGATGGCCCTGGGCCTGGGGCGGATGCTGGGCTTCCGGCTGCCCCGGAACTTTGAACACCCCTACGCCGCCCGCTCCATGCAGGACTTCTGGCGGCGGTGGCACATCAGCCTCAGCTCCTGGTTCCGGGATTACGTCTATATCCCCCTGGGCGGCAGCCGGGAGGGGACGGCCCGGACCTATCTGAACCTGCTGGCGGTGTGGGTCCTGACGGGCCTGTGGCACGGCAGCACCCTGAATTTCCTGCTGTGGGGCCTGCTGCTGTTCGCCCTCATCGCCCTGGAGCGGGCCGGATGGGGCCGGGTGCTGGCGCGCAGCCGGGTAATCTCCCGGGTGTACATGGTGCTGATGATCCCCCTGAGCTGGATGCTGTTCGCCATCCCCTCGGTGAGCCGCATCGGCGTTTACCTGGGCCGGCTGTTTCCCCTCGTGTCCCAAGGGATCGCCGTCAACGCCGGGGACTGGCTGCAGTATGGCAAACAGTATTGGTGGCTGCTGGTGCTGGGCATCGTGTTCTCTACCCCCGGGCCGGAGAAACTGTGGAACCGCATCCGCGGCACCTGGCTGGGCACGGTGATCCTGGCGGTGCTGTTCTGGGCCTGCGTTTACTGCATGTCCGTGGCCACCAACGATCCGTTTATGTACTTCTCGTTCTAAAGGGGGCGTTATCATGAAGCATATCAAGAATTTCCGCCCCCTGGCGCTGGCCGCCATCCTGGTGGTCACCTCTGCAGCCGCCGCCGTGTGCGGCCTGGTGATGAAGGGACAGCTGCAGAACTATGTGGGCGGCTATGACGACAAGTGGGCCATCGCCGTGCCCTTTCTGATGCTGCGGGACGACACCGACTGGCAGCGGATGCTGGCGGCGAAAAACGCCCCGCCCGAACCGGAACCCGACCCGGAACCCGAACCGGAACCCGAACCGGAACCCGAGCCCGAGCCCGAGCCTGAGCCGCCGGTGGTGGTCACCAACGCCGTATACGGCCAGGACGAGAGCTTTTTCGACGACGCCCTGTTCATCGGCGACTCCCGGATGGTGAACGTGGCCAACTATGCCCGGCTGGGCAATGCCGACTACTTCGCTGACGTGGGCATGACGGTGTTCAAGATGTTCTCCACCACCGCCTCCGACAAGAATTTCGGCGCAATGGACCTGGGGTCCCTGCTGCGCAGCAAGCAATACAGCCACATTTTCGTGATGCTGGGCCTCAACGAGGCCGGTTATCCCCTGGGGAACCTGTTCGATGCCTACCAGAGCGACCTGGAGCAGCTGCGCCAGCTCCAGCCGGGTGCCACCATCTACATTCTGAAGGTCTACGGCGTCACCGCCGACGTGGCTGCCGGGAATCCCAGCTTTGCCCACAGCCGCCTGACCGCCGTGAACCAGGGCTTTGCGGAGCTGGCCGACGGCGACCGCATCCGCTGCCTGGACTCGGACACCCTGTTCTGCGGCGACGACGGCTTCATGCTGCCGGAATACACCGGCGACGGCGTCCATCCCTACGGAAAGTTCGCCTATATGTTCTCCCAGTGGCTGTGCGAGCAGATCACCCAGGGGAAGTGACTCAAAACGCGACAAGGCCCTCCGGCGTCAGCCGGAGGGCCTGGCTTTATGCAATTCATTACTCTGCAAACAGGGGAGTGGACAGATACCGATCGCCGGTGTCCGGCAGAAGCACCACGATGGTCTTGCCTGCGGACTCCGGCCGCTGGGCGATCTGCAGAGCCGCCCACACGGCGGCGCCGGAGGAGATGCCCACCAGCACGCCTTCCTTCTTGCCGATCAGCTTGCCGGTGGCGAAGGCGTCCTCGTTCTCTACGGGGATGATCTCGTCATACACCTTGGTGTCCAGCACGTCGGGCACAAAGCCTGCGCCGATGCCCTGGATCTTGTGGCTGCCCGCCACGCCCTTGCTCAGCACCGGAGAGGACGCAGGCTCCACGGCCACCACCTTTACATTGGGGTTCTGGCTCTTCAGATATTCACCGGTGCCGGTAACGGTGCCGCCGGTGCCGACGCCCGCCACGAAGATATCCACCTTGCCATCGGTATCCTCCCAGATCTCGGGGCCGGTGGTAGCCTTGTGGACGGCAGGGTTGGCGGGGTTCACGAACTGGCCGGGGATGAAACTGTTGGGGATCTCTTTGGCCAACTCGTCAGCCTTGGCGATGGCGCCCTTCATGCCCTTGGCACCCTCGGTCAGCACCAGCTCCGCGCCGTAGGCCTTCATCAGCTGGCGGCGCTCCACGCTCATGGTCTCCGGCATGACGATGATGATGCGGTAGCCGCGGGCAGCGGCCACCGAGGCCAGGCCGATGCCGGTATTGCCGGAGGTGGGCTCGATGATGACGGAGTCGGGCTTCAGCAGGCCCTTCTGCTCCGCGTCGTCGATCATGGCCTTGGCGATACGGTCCTTCACGCTGCCGGCAGGGTTGAAGTACTCCAGCTTGCCCAGCACCTTGGCCTCCAGGCCCTCTTCCTTCTCGATATGGGTCAGCTCCAGCAGCGGGGTCTTGCCGATCAGCTGGTCAGCGGATGTATAGATCTTGCTCATCATATATTCCTCCTAAAAATGATGTTGTTGTGGTTTGTTCTGTTTTGTGTGTTTCGGCTTATTGTTCACCGCGGCAACATCGGAGGTGCAGGTCGTATTTCATGTTAATACCAACTTTTCTTGTAGGTTGGTGTGATTATAGCGCTGCCGTCCCCGTTTGTCAAGGCCTTTCCGCAAAATTTTACATTGATTCCCCTATTAACCATGTTGTATAATGGGTTTATACTGGAACAGGAGGGATCGTATGCTGGTTTCCACCAAGGGACGCTATGCGCTTCGCGTTATGATTGATCTGGCCGAGCACCAGTCGGACGGTTTTATTCCGCTGAAGATCATTGCGCAGCGGCAGGAGATATCTGAAAAATATTTAGAGAACATTATCAAGCTGCTGGTAAAGGCAAAGCTGCTGACCGGCGTAAGGGGGAAGGGCGGCGGATATCAGTTGGCAAAAGCGCCTGAGCAGTACACTGTGGAAAACATTCTGCGCGTCACAGAAGATTCTATGGCTCCTGTTTCCTGCCTTGATCCCGGCGCTGATGTTTGTCCCCGCTCCGCTGAATGTCGCACGCTCCCCATGTGGCGGGGACTGGATAAGCTCATTACGGAATATTTTGAGAATATCACGCTTGCGGATCTGATGCACAGTGACCCTGACGGGTATGATTATGTGATATGATCTGTACTTCGCTCTAAAAAAGATGCCCGCCACATCAAACGCGGCGACATTCATCTTATCGCCCACGAGGGGCGGCTCATGCTGCCGGATCAGGACATCATCAGCGCTCTGTACGGTCAGCGCATTTTGCCGCTGGATCCTATCCGCTGCAACATGACGGAGAAGCTGTTTGCCCTCCACCGGCACAACGGGGACGGCATGACGCCGGAGAACGTGCGGCAGTGGTCGGCGATCATCCACTACTGTGGCCGGAACAAACCGTGGAAGCCAGGTACATGGGAGAACTGAACGTGTTTAATGATGAAGATGCACGGTCTTAATGCCGTTTTCAATACCGACATCCATGTCGTTCAGGGTAACAACGCATTTGAGATATCATCACCCCTCCAGCAGCGCCCGATAGTCCTCCGGAAACAGATAGTCGATCTCCATGCAGTTTCCCTCATAGACGCGTATCTCCCGGATGGCGGCGGCGACCGTCGGACGATCCAACTCGTCAAAGGCCTTGGCCCCGTTGCCGCCGTGCTTTTTCAGCTCCTCCTTCAGCGCCTCATAGAGCAGGCGGTCGCTCTGCGGCATATAGTAGTTGGCGATCTCGCCGGTCTTGGGGTCGAGCTTCAGGTCGGTCAACGCGCGCTTCACGACAACGTTGCCACTGTCCAGTGCTTTCGGGCTTTTGATGGTCTCCTTATGCGCCGCGCCCGTCACCTTCCGGCGGGGCATACGGGACACAAAGAGCTTCCGCACCGGAATGTCACCGTTGGCGTACACAGGGAATCGCTGGGAGATCACAGCGCGGCGGGGGTCATCGCCCAGACGGGCCTCCAGCTCCCGGCGGAACTCCGGCCAGGGATAGGGGAACTGCCTCAGCACTTCGCCGGTGTGCTGAGAAACCGCCATGCTGCCCGCCTCTGTCTGTACATACTCACATTCCCGCAGCGCGGCATAACGGCTCACCTGCTGGATCATTCCGTCTGTTGTACAGGCGACCACAAGTGCATCTACCGCGTGGTGCAGATCCCCGTTTTCACGGATCTTGGTAATGCCCCAGCGCTTGCGCATATAGGAGGTAACAGCGCCGTTGACAGCCGTCACATGCTTCTTTCGCCCGCTGGCAAAATCGGCAAATTCCAGATGGTCGCTGATATAGTTCAATAGGAAGCGGGACATGGTTTTGGTGTCCTGCAAATTCCGTTCCTTGAACTTCTTTTCGTCCTCAGCGGTAATCGTCTCCTTCAGCAGTCGCTGCTTTTTCCTGAAATCGCGGATGCTGCTCTCCACCCAGACGGTGAAATCCTCCCGCCGCTTGCCCTGCAAATATTGCAGCGGCAGGCGGTTGCTCTTGTTTCGGTTTTCCTCTGTGAATACCAGCACCTTGTTTTTATAGCCGTCATCAAAGGAGATGCTGTACGGGATGATATGATCCACCTCCACATACCCCGGCTCAAAGAGCCGTTCAATGGAGATATGCTTTTGGGAATACGCGCACTCGCCGTGCTGCTCCTCCCACAGCTTGAATTTCACCAGATCCTGTCCCGTGGGGCGTTCCTTGCCGTATTCCGTGCGGATGCGCTCCATGATCCGCTCGTTGCGGGCGCGGTTTTCATCCATATCCTTTTTCATCTTGCTGCGCTCCGCAAAATCGCGGGCCATCTCCCGCGCCAGCTCGATGTTGATAAAGGTCGGACTTCCGCCGCGTTCCCGGATAATGGCGTTAAGGACTTTCACCGTTTGCGAGATCGCACGCCGCACAACAGGGCTTGTCACATCCGCGAAATCATCCTCCGCAGGGTGGAGAAGGCGCGTCCGCGTTTCACCGTCATGCCCCTTGAAATCATATCCTGCGGCGGCGCAGGCTTCATCGTATTTCATCCCCTTTTCCAGGAAAGGGATCAGCTTATCGCAGGCCTTTACGGAAAGGTGGCCGAATTTGCTGAAGCTCATCGTCTCGGCAATGTCGATCTCTATCTCCGACAACCCTGCCGCAGCCAGGCGGGGACGGATGTTGGCGGAAGTCTTATAAGTGGAGAGAACGCGTCCCAGCTCATTCTTCTGCTGACGGGACAAGCCATCGAAATGATTTTTGGCAAGCTTGTTGAAAGCCGCCCGCATTTGGTGATAGGCTCTGAGATAGCAGAACTTCGTTTTCTTTTCCGCCTCCTCATAGTCCTCCGCGTTCTTATAGGACACCGTATTAAAGGTCGTACCCGCGGGGATCCCCAGTTCCTTGCGAATACGGGAGAAATTCAGATCCTTCGTCTTATGTGCCAGTGCGATAAGCGTCTCCCGCTGTGCGCTGGAAAGCGGGCTGCTTTCACCGCCGGACATCAGCCGCAGGTGGTTGACATTCTGGAGCAGCGTAAAATACTCAAAGGAATAGCTGGCCTTTGCTGCGCGCGGCTCTCCCGTCTCCAACGTACACTTGCCGATCATCTTCTCGATCTGGCTTCCGCCATAGGGGCTGCCCTGTCCGGGGCCTTCGTCAAAGGAGCGCTGACTCAGAAGTATTTCCAGATACTGCTCCTCCAGCTCTGCCGCCGCAAAGGGCTGCCCCTGCTCACGCTGGGCCTTAAAGATGGCGCGGACCTCTTCCTCCACCATGTCCCGTCCCACAGTCGCAAGATATTTGCCGCCCTTATTGCGCTTATTTCCGCTGTATTGTGGATCTTTCAGCAGCATTTCCCCCACCGTGCGGTAGCCCTTTTCGGACATGAGCGCACGGTTGGCCGTTACGGCGGCAAGCAGCTCGCCGTCCTCCTTCGATGTGCCGGACTTGCGGTTGGACTTGAAACCGCGCCGCTGCGCGATATGCAGAAGGATACGGGCAAATCCGGTGTTGGACACTGGGGCATCCAACGCCTCGACGCGCAGCGCGTAAATATCCTCCAGTTTTCCCTCGAAAAGGGTATCCAGCTCCGCTTGAGATACTACCTTTTCCGCTGCCAAAAGGCGGCGGATGCGTTCCAAGCGGTGCTGGTGCCGGCGCAGGCGGCGGCGCGCACTTCTAGCCTCACGCCGGGGTGCCGCCAGAGAATCGCCCGTTTTGGGCTGCTCGGCGGCGTCAAAAACGCGGGAGCCCATGTTGATGATGCCGAAAGGCCTGTCCTCTCCATCCAGAGCGACGACCGCCCAGCCTACCGATGCGATACCAATGTCAAAACCGATGGCGTATGGATACATAGCATGTCCTCCTCATACTCCCGGATAGAGATAACGCCCCGCTTACGCGAGGCGTTAGAGCTCTGCGGTGTACTACCTTATCATAGTAACCTGCATAGTTCTTGGTATGGTATAAAGAACTATGACCAATATAACACGAATTTCAGCAAATTGCAAGTGCTCTGTATATTTTTCTGTCTATTCTGCGGACACCGTCTCCGCCGCAAACTGCCGTCCCGTGTGGTCGATGGTGTAGTCCCCCGTCAGGATCAGCTGGCTGATGGGCAGCACGGTATAGCCGTCGTTGATGAGGTACTCCAGGATCCGCGGCAGCGCCTCCGGCGTGTGAAGCGCCGCATTATGGAACAGCACGATACTCCCCGGCTGCACCCTGGACGTCACCCTTTGATAGATGGTGTCCGCATCGTAGTCCTTCCAGTCCAGAGAGTCCCTATCGGCAAGGACTTGAAGCCGTTGCGGCGTAAGGGGTTGCGGGTTTGGCGGCGGTGCGCATTGGGCAAAAATTTGACCTGTAAACGGGGCGTTTGGCGGGTGTTTCAGGAACGGGAGAGGTCAAAATCGAGGGGGGTTGCGCGGGGGTGGGTGGTGGTTGAAAGATGGGGGCGGATGCGGTATACTAAAAATAGGATAGATGAGCTGCTAGCAGACGTGAAACGGTTGAAAAGCAAATGGACGATAAGGAGAGGAATATGACCGAACAAGATGTCAAGCTTTTATGCAAGTGTGCAATCGAAAACGGACAGCGCCAGTTAACACCAACAGAAAAAGAGCTACTGAAGAAAGGAATTGATGATGCAAAAAGCTTTCAAGACTTTCTTGCGGTGGCGTTGGCGGCAATGGCTATCAGTTAAAACATGTAGGAGAGACTGTATGCCATAAAGACAGGAAAGAAAAGCGTGCAATCATTGCACACTTTTTTCTTGCAGACAACTTTTGAGGTGAAGCAAAGCACGGAGTCAAAAGGCTCCGTGCTTTACGCTTATTTCAGTTTTTTACCGGCTTCAAAGGCGTTGCCGACTTTCTCGCCAAGGACGAGGTAGTCGTTGTGCACAGGGTCGAAGGTGATCGGGCGCAGCTTCTGCGGATCGATCTTCCCTTCGCTGTCCAGAATGCGCTCGTCGGCGGAGATATTCACGATCTCGCCCAGCAGAAGCTCAGACTCCTCGTCGAAGCTGATCAGCTTGCACTCCAGTGTCATGGGCAGTTCGTCGATGATTGGCGCGTCCACCACCTCGCTCTTGGCCACGTGGAATCCGGCGCGTGCCATCTCTTATCCGGCGTTGTATTACCGGAGACAATGCCCACATAGTCGCAGGCATCCACATGGGCCGCGTCCGCCATGCTGACGGTAAATGCCTTGCGGTTCAGGATGTTCTTCACCGTTTTGTGGCTGCCGCTGAGATACATGGCGATGCGGTTCATGTCCGCGATACCGCCCCACGCGGCATTCATGGTGTCCGGAGTACCATCCTCGCCGTAGGTCGCGATGATCAAAACGGGCTGCGGGTACAGCCAGGGCTTTGCTCCAAAATTCTTACGCATAGTTCCGTCCTCCTGCTTCAAGAATATACTACCCTCATGAGGGAAGGAAGAGAAGGACTTAGTAAAATCCGCATTTAGTTAATGTGCACTGAATAACAGAAAAAGCCTTATATTTCAATCCATAGAGGCCAATCTGTGGTATAATAGGAGCAAGAGAACTGGCAAAAATCCAGCAAAAACCTTGCACCTGGAGGGCAACTATGTATCGTTACAGCAATGGCCAGATCAGCTTGGCGGATTTCAAACAGCCGGTGGGCATGAATCTGAAGGAAAGCAACCGTTGGGTAAAGAAAGCCTAGACGATCCCCTGGCTGGAGATTGAGAAGCGCTACGCCGCCCTATTCACAAACCGGAAAGGCAATGTGGCTAAACCGCTGCGTCTGGCCTTGGGAGCCTGCATCATTCAGGCGGAGTATGGCTATTCTGCCGAGGAAACCGCGCTTCAGATTCAGGAGAACCCATATCTTCAGTATTTCTGCGGGTATCCTGGCTATGATGATGAAAAGCTGCCCTTTGATCCGTCTTTGATGGTGTATTTCCGCAAGCGCCTGACGCCGGAAGTGCTGGGTGAGATCAATGAGATGATCGTGCGGGACGCAAAGGAGCGTCAGGTCAAAGAAGCCGAATCAAAGGATGACGATGATGATTCTGACGGCCAGCCGGGAACTGGCGGAAACAGCGGCACTATGATCGTGGACGCCACCTGCGCGCCGTCCAATATCCGTTATCCTCAGGATGTTTCCCTGCTCAACGAGGCCAGGGAGAACGCCGAAACGCTTTTGGATGTTCTTCACAATCCCGCGGACGGAAAGAAGCCTCGAACCTACCGCAAACGCGCCCGGAAAGATTACCTGAAATACACAAGATGCCGTAAACACACCGCGAAAATGACCCGCAAAGCCATTGGAAAGCAGCTGGCTTACCTCCGGCGTGACCTGGATGCCATCGATGGAAAACTGTCCCTCGGAAAAAATCTGCCCCCTCGCCAGACGGAACGTTTGGGCACGATCCGCGCCGTCTATGAGCAGCAGAAGTACATGTACGATAACCGTACCCACAGCGTACCTGATCGAATCGTCAGCGTGAGCCAGCCCTTTGTTCGGCCCATTGTGCGGGGAAAAGCGGGAAAGCCGGTGGAGTTTGGCGCGAAGCTGGACATCAGTGTCGTTGACGGATGGACGCGGCTGGAGTGCTGTTCTTTTGACGCCTACAATGAGGCGGGAAATCTGCGGGAAATGGCAGAGCGGTTCCGAGCGCGAGAGGGGCATTGCCCCAGCCGGATCCTGGCGGACAAAATCTACCGAAACCGTGAGAATCTCAGCTATTGCAAGGCGCATGGGATCCGTCTTTCCGGCCCAGCTCTGGGGCGGCCCAAGAAGGGTGAAACCAGAGACAAGGCTCAGGACTATCGGGATGAGTGCGAGCGCGTGGAAGTGGAGCGCAGGTTCAGTCTGGCGAAGCGTAAATGTGGCATGGGGCTGGTCACTGCAAAGCTGCGGGAGACTGCGGCTCATGTGATCGCCATGTCCGTTCTGGTGCTGAATCTCCGCAAGATTCAGCACGCTCTTTTGAGAATGCTCGCATATCTTCTGGAGATTCTGGCTCAGAACAAAAATTGGGCACTTGTTCAGTGGACATTATTTATTCTTTATTTTGCTTTTCTGCAGGCCCCCAGCGCAAGGCGCAAAGGCTTGGCCACATTGCCCTTGCGGTTGGTAAACAGGGCGGCATAGCGGTGCTCAATCTCCAACCAAGGAATTGTCTGCGCCTTCTTGACCCAGTGATTGTCTTCCTTCAAATTCATGCCTACAGGCTGCTTGAAATCTGCCAGGCTGATTTGCCCGTTGCTGTATCGATACATAGCGTCCCCCAAGTGCAAGGCTTTTGCCCGATTTTTTTCATTTTTCTTGCACTCATTATACCACAAATGGCCCGCTATGTCTTGCGCCGCAAGGCTTTTTCGATTGTTCAGTAGACATTAAGTAGATAATCAGGAAAGCCCCGCCACCGTTGGCACCTACCAAGTAGGGAAACTTCCACATATTGCCGATGCCAATACAAAAACCGGCCATTGACCTGATATAACCAATACGACTACCAAAACCACGACTTTGTTCCATTATTTTCTCCTTTCCCTTTAGTCGGTGTTAATTAAATGTAATAAAGTATAGCATTGAGAAAAGAGAAAGCAAAACAGCGAAAGCTTTACTGAGAGTAGATTTTTCTGTGCCAAAATCAATAATACGTTGATTTTTCTTTCCCGGTTTAATAGTTTAAAGAGTGAAGAGCTGAGGCGGAGAGAAAAACCATATGGAATTCTCTTTTTAGGAAAGTGGTGGACTATAGAACATAAGGTTTGTTACAGAAAACTGGGCGATTACGTTCACGACTTCTGCTGTATTTCAGTGTAAGTGCAGTACCACTCTGAATCAAGCAATTGGGCAAAAGAGGGCATGTTATCGCTTTCTATGTACTTGGCTGTCTGGAAAAAGGATGTGTGAAGCATTTTATTGACATACCACTTGTCATATCAGCTTTATTTTGCTATAATTCCCAGAGATCGTTTATGGACATATTGAAAGGCTGCGGCAGGAGGAGTATCATGGCAAATAAGCTTTCCGAGCAAATCTACGGCTCGATACTTAAAGATATTGTCAACGGCGTATATGCGCCACGGGAATTTATCAGTGAGGCGCAGATCGCGGCAAAGTACGGTGTCAGCAAAGCACCGGTAAAGGAGGCCATGCATATCCTTGCCAGTGAGGGCTTCCTGCTGAGCTACCCCAAGCGGGGATACATGGTCAACGTCTATACTACCGACGAGATCAACAACATACAGGAGGTAAGGCGGGCGCTTGAAACGCTGGCCATGCGCAAAGCCATCGTTACTGCAACTGACGAGGAGTTAAATGCTCTTCGCTTTTATCAGGAGAGTGAAGAGTTGCAGTGCCGGCCGGGAGAGACGGTCAATACCCGGTTTCATATGGGTATCGCACGTCTGGCAAAGAACAAAGCGTTGGAGGAAACACTCTATCCTCTGCTGGTCAAAGCTTCCGCTTATAATATTATGGGTGATCCTGACATTCAGAACTTTGACCACATCGTGGATGCTATGCTGGCACGGGACGAAGTTCTGGCGGTGAAATGTCTGCTGGAGGACGTACGGTTTCTGTAAAACCGGCAGAGTGCATAAAAACTGAATATTTAATTTGTACAAAATAATTGTGTTGCCGCCGTTTTTCGGCTGGACAGCACAATTATTTTCATTTTGCACAAAAAACGATTGACATCTGGTGACTTAACTGGTAATATCAGTTTAATCTGAAAACACCACTGAGGATATCAGGCATGGGCGGAGAGATATCTCCTTTCCATATGGTGTATTAAGCGAATAAGAGGGAAATGCAGATGATTGATTTTTGCAAGACCATATCGGAGATGAGAGCACACGTTCCTGTTACTCGGCAGTGGGCATATTTTGAGACTGCTTCCACGGGGCTAATCCCCGACTTTGTCTATGAGGGAGTTCGCCGCTATGCGGACGCCCGGTATTATCAGGGAGGAGATTCCCTTTGGGAATACGACGACGGCGCGGTCGGCACTCTGGAAATGATGCGGCGTTCAAAAGAAGCGCTGGCGGAGATGATCCACGGCAGTGCGGAGGACATCGCATTCGGGCAGAGCTCAACGCAGCTGTTCACCCTGGTGACGGAGGGGATCGACTATGCGCCGGAGGACAATATTGTGACGGTGGGGGGCGGCTGGATCGGCACACGCTATGCATGGCAGAAGCGGCAGGCGGAAGGACTTGAAGTCCGCTTTGTCGAGCCGGAGAACGGTGCCGTGACGCCGAAGATGCTGTTTGCGGCATGTGATGAGCGGACAAGAGCGATCTCCGTGAATCTGGTGGAGAGTACGACCGGTTACCGCATCGATATTGACCGTCTGGGTGCCTGGTGCAAAACCCATGACATCCTGCTGTTCGTTGATGCTGTGCAGGCACTGGGTGTGCTGGATGTAAATATCCGGTGCTCGCAGATCGACTTTCTGGTGGGCAACGACTATAAATGGATGATGAATTTTTGCGGAACGGGATATGCCTATATCAGTCCGAAACTGCGACAGTTGATCCGACACTGGGGTGCTGGATGGATGTCCGACTGCGACAGATTCGATACGCATAAGGAGCATGTTACACTTCGGGATGACGCGGGGCGGTTTGAGATCGGCCACCAGCATAACGACGGAATCTACGGTCTTGGCCTTGTGGCGGCGCAGAATACCGCCTTGGGCATGGTTGCTATCGAGAACTATGTACTTGGCCTTGCGGATTATTTCCGGCAGCGGGTCCGGGAAACCGAAGGTCTGCGCCTGACTTACGATTTTGCCCCGGAGAACTGCAGCCAGATTATTTCTCTCCGGTTGGACGCAGCGCTGAATGTGACGGATGCGGCTCTTGAAGCTGGCGGTGTGCTTGCCAAGGTAAGGCCGACAGAAACGGCCGGAGAACAGGAGATCCGCGTAGGGCTGCACTATTATAATAACAAAGAGGACATTGACAGATTTTTTGATGTAATAAACAGAAGATAACATAGGAAAGGAAGGCGACTGTTATGAATGAAGTTGAGAAGAAGCTGGAGGCATTGGGGATCGTGCTGGATGCCGGTCCGGATCCTATGGCCAATTACGTCAGTGTGCAAAAAGCCGGGAATATCTGGTTTTTCTCCGGTGCAGGCCCGTTTAAGAACGGTAAGCCCGCAGTGTTTGGCCGGTTGGGCGAAAACATGACCACCGAGGAGGGGTATCAGGCGGCGCGGCTGGCCGGTATCAACCTGCTGGCGATTTTGAATCGTGAGCTGGGCGGTAACTGGGACAAGCTGGAGCAAATCGTCAAATTGCAGGGATTTGTCAGCAGTACGCCGGATTACTATGAACAGCCTCTGGTCATCAACGGTACCTCCGATCTGCTGGTGGAGGCGCTGGGGGATCGTGGACGTCACGCCAGAACGGCAGTAGGTACCAACGTGCTGCCCTTCAGGATCCCTCTGGAGGTGGAAATGATCGTTAAGGTCAAAGACTGATATGCCAGAACGACAAGGAGGACATCGTATGCTGATCAAAAACGTGAGACTGCTTGCGGAATTGTCAGACGGCTGCAAAGCCGACCACGGTTCCGTCCGGGTGAAGGACGGAAAAATCACTGAGGTATCTGCAGAAGAACTTCTGCCTCTCGCGGAGGAAGAGGTATTCGATGCGGCAGGAAAAACGCTGCTGCCGGGGCTGATCGACCTGCACACTCACATTACGCTGCTGGAAGGTGTTGGCGAAAACTCAAGAAATGAGCCGATGCAGCTGCTGATCGATGCAGCCGCCCAGGCGAAACGGTACCTAAAATACGGCTTTACCACCATTCGGGACTGCGGCAGCTATGAGCGGGTCGCAACCTATGTGCGGAATATGATCCGCATGGGCCTATGCGAAGGGCCGAACCTGATCGCCTGCGGCAATACATTGGCCAACAGCGCTACAGATAAGGAAGGTTATTTGCTGGATGGTAAGTTGGGATTTACGGTGGGCGTCAGAAAAGAAGCCGCCTATTGTGCGGATTTCATCAAGATCTACGCCTCCGGTTCTGCCTATAACCCGACAGGCGTTCCCCTGAACCCTATCATGACCCGGGAGGAGATCAGGGCTGCTGTGGACACCGCCAGGGTGAACGGCCTGTATGTAGCGGCCCACTGTCACGCCGATGAGGCCGTGCGCGCCTGCATCGAGTGCGGCGTCCGAACCATCGAGCACGCCACCTATATCAGCGACGCTACCACCGATTTGCTGCTGGCCACGGAGAATTGCTATCTGGTACCGACACTGGCGTGTACCGATGTGAGTCAGACCGATCCGGTGGAGCGCAAGTTCTGGCTGGAACGACTGACCCCCATGCGGGAGAATATGTGCCGCGCCATCCAGCAGGCTTACCGCGCCGGTGCCATGATCGGCTTCGGTACCGACTGTGCTCCGGGGCAGCCCCAGTACACCAATGGCGTAGAATTCAAATTCCGTGCCGAGGACGCGGGCATGGCCCCCATCGAGGTGCTGAAGCAGGCCACCGTGTATAATGCCAAGATCGCCGGTGTGGCGGATAAGGTGGGCAGTATCAAGGCTGGTCTCGACGCAGATCTGGTTCTTGTGGATGGGAACCCGGACGAGAACATGGATGTCATGTACCACCTGCCCTTTGCTGTGTGGAAGGCAGGAAAGTGCGTGGCACAATAAAACAGTACCCTTAATCAGTTCAATTGGCGGACAGGCTCACAATGCTGCCGCCTGAAAAAAGTTAAGAGGAGAAAAATCATGGACAACACCGCGAAAAAATTACCGATGAGTGTAAAGTGGCTATTCGCCTCCGGCGACTTTGCCAAGACGCTGCTGGTGGTCATGACCGCCGCATTTTCCCTGTTTTTCTATACGGATGTGCTGGGAATGGATTCCAAAATTGTGGCTACCATCATCCTGATCGCCAAGATCTGGGACTTTATCAATGACCCTATGATGGGTGCATTGGTGGATCGCACCAAGTCCAAAGAGGGAAAGTGCCGCATGTGGCTGAAGTACATGTCCGTGCCCGGCGGCGTGATACTGGCCCTGAACTTTATCATGCCTGAGCTGGCCGCTACCGGTAAGATCATCTGGGTCGCCGTGACCTACACTCTGCAGGGTATGGCCAGTACTACTCTGATGATCCCCCAAAACACGCTGATGAGCCGCCTGACCGCAGACCCCGTGGAGCGCGCTGCCATCAACAGCTACAGAGGGTATTTTGGTATGGCTGCTAATCTGGTTGCCAGCAGCTTTGCTATCCCCTTTGTCATGATGGCCGGTAACGGCGATATGCGAAAAGGCTTTGCTATCTTAGGTATCGTCTGCGGCGTTCTGTATGCCGTCAACTATCTGATCGTGTACTGGTGCACCAAAGGCTATGAACCGGAAGAATCTCCTGAGTCCGCTGCTGCTTCCCCCGTACCCGAAGTCAAGGAAAAAGTGAAGCTTACGGAAGTCCTTTCCAACTGGCCCTGGCTCATTGTGCTGCTGGCCTACTTCTGCACGATGGTCGCCGCTTCCGTTGTGAGTTCCACCGGCGTGTACTATGCGCAGTACAATTTGGGTGATATCAATATCTATTCCATTATGAGTTTTGTTGGCATTGCTGCCAGCCTTGCAGTATATCCCATCCTCAGCAAGCTGGTGGCAAAGTTCGGCAATGCCAAGCTGGTTGCGTTTGGTGGTGCTGTAGCAGCGGTCGCCTATCTGCTCCGTTTCCTTACCCATGACGCAAATATTATCGTGATGTACATCCTCTATTTCTTCGGCGGATTTGGACAGGTTCTTGTTTCTGCTGTGGTTATGCTGGTGGTCTACGACAGCTATATTTACATGCGCCACAAAACCGGAAAGCCTGCGCCTGAGGCCCTGCTGGTATCCGGCTTTTCTGTGTCCTATAAGGTGGGCATGGCCATTGCCACTCCCATTGCCGGCTGGCTGCTGGGTTCTGTTCCCTATGTGGCAGGCGCTGCCACCCAGGAGCAGAGCGTGCTGAATTTGTTCTTCTATGAGAACACCCTGCTGCCCGCCGCCTTCCTGATCTCCGCTCTGCTGGGATTGCTGCTGGTAAAGTTTGACAAGCAGATCCAGAGCTTCAAAGCCCTTGACGCCGCAGCGGCACAGAATCATAATGTGGAGGAGGACAATTGATTTACCTGCCGTCTCGGTTTTAGGCAAAACATGGCAAAGGGAATATCCCTTTGCCATATTCTCGAAAGAAGGAGTATTTATGAACAACAAGCCCATATCCCCATCCGACTTTTTGCTGCTGCGCCATCCCATCCATCTGTCCGGTGGCGACGCTATGCAGGGAGTCGCCTACGAGGTGGCCTGCTGGGAGAATGACCGCTTCCGCCGCACGGTAGTGCTGCTGGTAAACGGGCAAGATCTCCGATTTTCCTACCCCGACGCAGACTGCGTCATGCCGTTGCTGTCCCCCGATCTCACAAAGATGGCCTTTCTTGTGCAGGATTCCGCCGGTTCCCGCCTTGCGCTGTATGATATTGCCGCTGCAGAACTGCACATTGTTCCTGAGCATACGGATGTGCTCCAAATTGCGTGGCAGCCCGACAGCCGGGGCCTGTGCATGGTCTGCGGCGAAGATCCGGCGAAGCTGTATTTGTATGACCTAACGGGCGGGATCGATACCCTGCTCTGTGAGTTGTCCGGTCCTGTTCGGAAACCTAATTTTTCGCCTGACGGCACGAAACTTGCCTATATCAATATGGGCGACAGCTTCCGCCTTTACTGCCTCCATCTGAAGACCGACGAAACGGTTTGCCTGTCTCAGGACGTATTTCAGCCGGTAAAGCAGAGTCTGCCGATGTTTACTGCGGACAACAGTCGAGTCATATGCGCAGGACTCTCCATGTCGGCGGGGAATGAGCAGCATCGGGTGTTCTGCCTGGATACCGCCGGAGGCGGAGAGCTTTGCCTGCACCATACCGGCGAAATACCCATGGAAGTAATGCCTTTGTATGCAGACGGAGAGAGCCTGCCCAGCAGCAGCGATTATCTGTGTGCCGAGGGAAATGATTACTTCCTGACAATTGGTGTCAGAAACGGCAGGACCGGTATCTATCGGTTTGCACTGGTGAACAGTACGGTAACCTGGGCGCGGCTGTATGAGGATCGTCGCTGTATTGCCGGTCTTTCCACCGCAGGAGGCCGCATTTCCGCCCTGATGAGCACCCAGCAGGTGCCCTTCGAGGTCTATACACTGACGGAGGACGGCACACCGCTACAGCTGTCTCACGAAAATAACTGGGTTAATGACAGAACGCTCTATCCGGCTGAATGCCTGCGGCGTGTGAACGATGGGGAATCAGGCTGGGGCATCCTCCGCTCCGGCGAGGGAAATCCCGTTGTGCTGCTGATCCACGGCGGCCCGGCCTGCTATTTTACCGGAGGCTTTTCCTTGGAGCAGCAGCTGCTGGCCGGTGCGGGATACGATGTGATTTTTGCCAATCCCCACGGCAGTTCCGGCTATGGAGAGGACTATGCCGATATCCGGAAAGCCTTTGATGGTACGGCGGAACAGGATGTGATGTCGTTATTACACGATGCGGCAGAGCACGATCCCGGTATGGACATGAGCCGCCTGGGTGTCATGGGCGGCAGCTACGGCGGATTTCTCTCCGCGTGGCTCATCGGAAAGCATCCGGATTTTAAAGCTGCATGCGTTTTACGTGCCTTTTTGGGTGGTGAGGAAATGAAAAATATGCTGGGCTTTAGTGAAGCGGAGATGCAGCGTATCGCCGCAGGTGTGAATATCCCGGTACTGGTGATGCACGGTGAGAAGGATACCACCTGTCCCTACACATATGCGCCGGACTATTATAAGGCGCTGGGAACATCACAAAAGCGGTTTGTCTCTTTCCCCAAAGCAAAACACTGTGTGGGAGAATTAGACGCTGCGGACGCAGTTATTTTCTATACGGAAATACTGAACTGGTGGCGCGACCACCTGTAAAAGGGAGGATAAGATGATGGAGTATAATGTACAGCATTATTACCGCTATGATGAAATGATGGATCTGCTACAGGACTGGGCGCAGGCCTATCCCGAACTGATGCAGCTTTCCAGCATCGGTCGCTCTTATCAGGGCCGAGATATCCCACTGGTTACGCTGACGTTGGGAGATGGCCAAAAGCCGGCCGTTCTGCTGAGCGGCAACCTCCACAGTGCGGAGATTATCGGCTCATGTGCAGTGCTGTATGCCATTCACAAGCTGCTGACGGAGGGACAGTCAGACCCGGAACTGCGAACGCTTCTGCAGGACAGAATCATCTACTGCATTCCCCGGATCAATGTGGACGGAGCAGAGGCCAACCTGACTACTTATCAGTTTGTGCGCGGTTCCATGCTGCCCTTCCATCAGGAAGAGGACGGCGTTGTGCCTGCAGATTTGGACGGCGACGGTGTGGCCCGCAAAATGCGTGTCCCGAATCCGGAGGGTGAATGGTACGCCAGCAAGCTGGACAGCCGTGTTATGATGCGTGTCTGGCCAGGCATGCCCCGGCCGGAAGGTGTGACGTTTTACGACATGGTAGACGAGGGGTTCGTCCGTGGCCCAGAGAAAACGCTGATAAAACAGGCCAGATGCCCCTATGATATTGACCCTAATCGTTCTTTCCCTTATGACTGGGACAAAAAAACCATAGGGATCACGCTGCGCCCCAGTGCCGGCGATTACCCCCTTATGGACTGCGAAACGAGAGCACTGGCCCGGTTTGTGCTGGCTCATCCGGAGATCACTATAGTGATCGATATGCACTCCTATATGGGCGGATATATTTCACCGATGGAGTTTTGTCAGGATCACGATTTTGATGCTCGTGACAAATCGATTTTTGACATGTTGGGCGCAAAGGGTACTGCTATCAGCGGCTATATTTCCTCGGGTATCTTTCCTCCTGAGATCAAGGGGGCGGCCCGCGGCTCGTTTACCACATGGCTGTATTATGTGCTGGGCATTCCGGCCTGGTGCCATGAGATCGGCCACCCCGGTAAATTATACGGTGGTGTAGATGCGGCACATCCGATCACTGTCATCAACGATCTTATGAGCGAAGAAGAATTCATCGCCTATCAGCAGAAGCTGTTCCAATGGGATCAGGAGCAGAACGATGGCCGCGGCTTTATGGACTGGCATCCCTTCCAGCATCCAACATTGGGCGAAGTGGAGCTGGGCGGCTGGGATGAGAAATTTGTTCTGTGGAATCTGCCGGGCCAGTATGTGGAAGCTGAATGCAGAGATGCGTTCCAGTTCAATCTGCTGAATTTCCGCTCTGCTGCCTGTCTAAAGCTGCATGGTCTATCCACTGCTGATGGGGCGATCTGCGCAGAGATCGAGAATGCCGGCCTGTTCCCATCTGTCAAGAGCCACAAAGCGACTGCACTCGGTGCAGGTGACACCGGCATGATCACCCTTTCCGGCGTCAGGAACGGGCAGGAGACGATCCTGCGAAGGGAAAAACTGCCGGTTTTGGAGGGCGGAGAAACATTCTGCTGGAAGGCGGATCTGCCAGAGGAGCGCTGGGACAACTACCGCGTCACTGTGGAGGGCAGCAGCGCCGGAGTGCAGACAATGGAAGTGAAATAAGCGAAAAGGAGTTACTGCCATGCGTATCAAAGATACTTCAAATCAGGAATACCGGGTGCAAAAGCAGCTGACTATCAATGGCGCAGAGTTACACTATGAGTCTGTTTCTCAGGACTGGATCGTTACTGATGACAACGGAAACGAAGAAGTGACCTTCTTTACCTACAGCTATTTCCGCACGGATACGGAGGGCAAGAACCGCCCGGTGCTGTTTGCCTTCAACGGCGGCCCCGGTTCTTCCTGCTCCCAGCTGCACTTGGGTATCCTCGGCCCCACGCGGATCGATTTCCCCGCGCCGGAGCAGCAAAAGCCTAGCAAAGCCCCGACCCTGATCCCCAACGATGCCAGTCCGCTGGATGTTTGCGATATCGTGATGATCGACCCGCCGGGAACCGGCTATGCCCGTCTGCTGAACGACGAAACTGCCGCCCAATATCTGTCTGTAGACGGAGATGCTGCCGCCACAGCGCTGCTGATTGAGGCGTGGCTGCTGCGGTATGACCGATTCCGTTCTCCGGTGTACCTCATGGGCGAGAGCTACGGTACCATCCGTGCACCGGAGGTGGTGGGTCAGCTGATGGGCGGCCCTACTTACGGCAACTACCGTGATATTGCCATTCCTGTGGCGGGAACCATCACCATCGGCAACGTTGGCTGGGATGTTTCCAACATCTTGACTCCTGACCCGGAATTTCCGGAGCAGTCAGTGCTGGGTCTGCCTGCCTATGCTGCTGCTCACTGGTATCACCATCTCAGCAGCGACGGCACGCTGAATCGTGATTTTGTGGAAGAGGCATACCAGTTTTCTGCCAATGAATATCTTCCTGCCCTGTATATGGGACAGTCCCTTGCACCTGAAAAGCGGCAGCAGGTGGCGGAGCGTCTGTCTTATTTCACTGGTGTTGACAAGAATATTCTGCTCAGCAAGGGTCTGCGTCTGACGACAAAAGAATTTGAAAACCTGTGCTGTGCCAAGGAGGGCAAAGCGGTGGGTACCTATGACAGCCGCTACACCATGCCGCAGAATGCTTACAGCGGGATGCTGGATCCAGTGGCAGACTGCGCTGCCATGGGTACCTATATGCCGGCTTTTACCACAGTGATGAACGGCGAAAAGCGGGAAGAGCTGGGCATCCCTGCCGGAATGCGGTACGACCAGATCAATTTTTCCGTCAACGGCCGGTTCAAGTATGAGACCATGAGAAGCCCCCTGCAGTGCCTGGCTCAGGCCATGCGGAGAGATCCGGACTTCCGGGTGTTCGTGGGAAGTGGCTACTATGATCTGTGCACCCTGTTCACCGACATCCGCGCGGTGGTCAACAGGGGCAAGCTGGACAACAGCCGCATCACTATGCGCAATTATGAGGCGGGCCATCTGCTGTACATGGGCACAGAGAACGCACTGACCTTCGGCCAGGACATCCGCGACTTCATCCTCGCGGGGCAGAAATAAGCAAAAGGAGAACTGAAATGAGTGAATTCAAGCCTTTCCGCTTTGAAAAAGAGAGCGTACATACCATCTCCGGGATCCGTTTCAAAACCGTAGTGGAGGATTATCTGTTTTATGATGAGCAAGGCGCACCTGAGGCCTCCATCTACAGCTATTCCTATGTGGCACAGCCGGAAAAAAACGATAAGCCGGTGATGTTCTGCTACAATGGTGGTCCCGGTGCCAGCAGCAGCTGGGTACACATGGGCCTGCTTGGCCCTAAGCAGGTAATTTTCCCCAACCATCCCAGCGCCGATAACACCACTGTCTATGGCGAGAACGGCAATTTCCTGCTGGATCGCTGTGATTTGGTCATGATCAATCCTCCCGGTACGCGCTATACCCTAATACGGGATGATGCGGAGGAGAAGTATCTCAATACCGTGGGTGACGCTGAGGCAGTGGGACAGTTTATTCAGGACTGGCTGAAGGGACACGGGCGGGAAAATTCCCCGGTCTATCTCCTTGGCGAAAGCTACGGAACGATCCGCAATTTAGCGGTTGCCGACGTGCTGCTGGAAAAGGTGATTCTTGCTGGCATCGTCAGTATCGGCACGTCCTTTAATGTGGGCTCGCCTACGACCATGCTGGTGGAGCCCAACGTTCGCCGTCTGGGCGCCAACGCGGCCTGCTGCTGGTACCATCTGCATCAGAGCGAAAAACCCCAGCGGCAGTTCGTGCAGGAGGCCATGGACTTCGCCTATGGCGAATATGCCCATGCCCTGCTGATGGGCAGCCGTCTGCCTGCGGAGGAGTTTGAGCAGACGCTGGACAAGCTGCACTATTACACCGGTCTGGACAAGGACATCCTGCGTAAAAATGATTTGCGGTTCGACGAGATGACCTATCTTACAAAGATGATGCCGGGCAAGCTGGTCAGCGCCTATGACTCCCGTATGACCCGTCCACTGGCGACGGAAATGACGGAAGAGGAGTGGAACGAAGCCTTCTCCAGCGAACCATTTGTAGCTTTTGCCGACGGCGCTATCAGCGATGCGTTGGAACGCTATACCCGGGAGGATATTGCTGAACCGGAGGATCGGCCTTTTGAAGATAACATGCTCAGGATCGCCACGAACTGGGGCTATGACAAGCTGGAAAAGGACACTTTGACCCTTCCAGTGGAGTTGATGGAGCGGAGCGCCAAGCTGCGGTTCTTCTTTGTGGCAGGCTACTATGACCTGCAATCCACCTTTGACTTTGTGACCTATTATCTGGGCCGCTATGATCTGCCGAAAGACCGTGTGACCTTTACTACATACGATACCGGCCATGCTGCATATGTGGGAGGAGACGCTGCCAGCCAGGTGTGTGAGGATATCCGGAGCTTTATCTCCGCAAACAGATAAGCGGAAGCTGATCACAAGGAGGTAATAGCATGCTGTTAAAAAATTGCAGACTGGTTCCTGAGCTTACAGAGGGTTACCAAGAACACATGGCCGATATTCTGGTGGAGAATGGAAAAATTGCGGCTGTAGCGCCCTGCGGCACGCTGCCGGTTGGGGGCGAAGTTCTCGATTTGGCGGGCAGAACGGTGCTTCCCGGCCTTTTCGACCTGCACGCCCATCTGATGCTGGTCAACGCGGATTTCTACGGTCTGCTGATGAAGGACAGTAATTCCACCCTGGTGGACTGCATCCGTTTTGCCAAAAACTATCTGAAGTATGGTTATACCACTGTCCGTGACTGCGGCGGTCCCAGCTATACGAATATTGCCGTGCGCAACGCCATCCGCGACGGCGTGATCTCTGGGCCGGATGTCATCAGCTGCGGTCTGATCCTGACGCCTACCGCCAAGGGAAACGGCACCTTTTCCAACATCTATGACGAGATCGATGATCCCAGAGAACTGATGCACGCCGTGAGAAAGGATATCTGCCACGGCGCTGATTTCATCAAGTACATGGCCACCGGCTCCGTTGCCAATCTGGGCGGCGAGCCGGGCGAGCTGGTGGCAACGCCGGAGGAACTGCGCGCCGTCAGTGATGCGGCGGCCTTCTGCAACACCTATGTGGCCGCGCATTGCCACGGTCTGGAGGGCATCAAGCAGTGCATCCGCAACGGCGTCTATACCATCGAACACGCCACCTATATCGACGATGAGTGCATCGATATGATCCTGCATCAGGAGAGACAAAGTGCTTTGGTACCCACTTTTGCCTGTATGTATGAGCGGTACATGAATTTTGACGAGGTGCGCGATGCAGATAACGAGATATCTGTGCAGTGTCATGCCGCTTTTGTGGCCGCCAGAGAGGGTATCCGGAAGGCAAGTCAGGCCGGTGTGCTGGTGGGCTGGGGTACTGACCAGACCATGCAGGAGTTCCTGGATATGCCGGGCCGTGAGTTTATCGCCAGAACACATATGGGGCTGAGCAATGTAGAACTTTTGAAACAGGCTACCATCAACAGCGCGAAAATTGTCGGGCAGGATGGTCAAAAGGGCACGGTAAAGGTCGGGAAACTGGCTGATTTGATCGTGATCGATGGTGACCCCATTGCAGACATTTCCCGAATGAACTGTGAGCCGGCCTATGTTATGAAAAACGGAAAGATCGTCTCCCTTTAAACGTTAACGCCATCCATACAGATGAGTAAATGAAACGTACCGGCTGAAAAGCCGGTGCGTTTCATCTGGGAAAGAAGAAAAAACTATGTGGATGTGGATTTTTCGAGCGCTGTGGGCAACTGTGTCATCTATGTGTATTTCATCAAGAAGGTCGCGGCAGAGCGAAACGTTCTGTGAAGCACTGACCTAAATGTGGTATCTTTCTGAATTACATCAGCGTGTGGGGCGTGCGTATCACGCTGATCTTGCTGCTGGTGGGCGGCCACGGTCTGGTGTGTGTATGAATCGCCGGCATCGTCGAGATATCCGTCAGAGGCGGATGTTTATTCTTCACTTTATACTGGTACTGGTTTGCAGGCTGAGCCGGTAAACCGCAATAACATGATAAGACGGTGGGAATATGCATGCATATGAAAAACTGAAACAATATGGGATTATCACCTTCGGCTGTGCGTTGTACGCATTCGGTTTTTGCTGGTGCTGTGTGCCCGGCCATATGTCCCTCGGTGGCCTGACTGGCATAGCACAGATCATAAATGCCTTTTTCCCTGATTTTCCGGTGGGCATTATGACGCTGATGATGAATATGCCGCTGTTCGTGCTGGGTTTGAAGCTGCTGGGAAGGAATGTGCTGTTCAGCTCTCTGTACGCCATGGCGGTCAGTTCTTTGCTGATCGACGGTATCAACGCTATTCACAGCTTTCAGCCGCTGGATCCGGTGCTGGCCTGCGTATATGGGGGTATTATCTGTGGCTTGGCCTTCGGTGTCATGCTGCAGCAAGGTGCTACCACCGGCGGCACAGAGCTGGCAGCCCGACTGGTAAAGCTGAAAGTGCAGCAGCTTCCCGTCGGTAAGCTGTGTTTGGCAATCGATGTGGTCATCATCATCGCCTATTCGCTGACCTTCCGCCAGCTGACACAGGCTTTGTACGGCATCGCCATGACGTACATCTGCACTACCATGATCGACAAGGTGGTCTATGGCGGCAACGCCGCCAAGATGGCCTATATCATCAGCTCGCGGCACGAGGAGATTACCCGCCAACTGCTGGAGATAGATCTGGGCGTCACATTACTGGAGGGTTCCGGCGCTTATGCACACAAAACCACACAGGTGGTCATGTGCGCCTTCAGCTGCAGCTATGTAATTCCCGTCAAAAAGCTAGTACAAAAGATCGACCCCGATGCCTTTATTATCGTCTGCGATACCCATGAGATACTGGGAGAGGGCTTCGGTACCTACGACCCGCAGGGATTGTAATTCCCACAATGCACGCGCAAATCATACCTAAATAGACGTCACACCGTTATTTTATCATTATATGATATGGCGAATGCCTCGATCGAGAAAACTGGCCGATCTGATCGTGATCGATGGCGCCACATTGCAGATATTTCCCCAATGAACTGTGCCGGCCTATGTTACGAAAAGCGGGAAAATCATCCCTTTTTAGCGCTCAACGCCATTCAATAAGCAAAAAAGTGAAACGTACCGGCTTTTCAGCCGGTGCGCTTCATCTGGAAAGAAGGAAAAACTGTGTGGATCATTTGGGCACTGCTGGCGGCAGTGTTTTCCGGGGTATGTGTCATTTTTCAAAAGAAGGTCGCGTCGGCCGGCAAGGTTCTGCAAACAGCTGCCGTCAATGTGGTGATCGTGGTGATCACGGTATTTCTGGCTGCCCTGATGAGAGGGAAATTGCCGGAGCTGGCTCTGCTATCTGCAAAGGGCTGGTATCTGGCCGCCGCTGCAGGGCTTTTGCAGGCGGCTTCGTGGATCGCCTATTTTCTGGCGCTTCGCGATGCCAATGTCAGCCTTTTTATGGTGCTGGACAAAACAGGTATCATCTTTGCCATGCTGATGGCCACGTTGTTTTTGCGGGAACAGATTACCCTTGTAATGCTGTTGGGCAGTGCCGCTATCCTGTTGGGCACCGGCCTTATGGCGGCTCCCCGGAGTGGGGGATCCCGGATATTCAGCAGAGAAAATCGGTGGATGCTATGGGCACTGCTGTCCGCCTTCCTGACGGCGGCCACCAATATTGTCATCAAATTGGACGCCTCACCGGTGGATGTAACAGTACTGACGCTGGTGAGAATGTCGGTGGTGGCGATGTGCCTCTGCCTGTTGGCTCGTATAAAGGAGGGCCCCTTTTGTATTCTCCGGATGCTGGGCAAACGGGATAAAGTTCTGCTGTTTCTGAGTGGCGCCATTATGGGACTGGCGTATCTTTGCATGTATCAGGCCCTCGTGACGGGAACGGCCTCGGCAGTCACTGCCATCACCCGCGCCGGTTTTCTGATATCCACCCTGTTGGCGCGGATCGTGTTCCAGGAGCGGCTGTCGCGCAAAGGTGTCATCGGATTCTGCGTTGTGTGTCTCGGTGCCAGTCTGTTTGCTGTTTGATAAAGCCGGTATATGCACAAGCTGATGGATATTTCCTTCGTAAGCCGGATGTATTCAACAAGGAGTCAATGCTGCCGATTTACGTCTCCAAATGCAGCAAAACTGGTAGCCCGTGTTCTCCTCGCCGCAAGTCACGGTCGCTACAGTACGCCGAAAAATGTGCAATGGGAAAGATAGTCGAGACCGTTGTGTGACGATAATAGGGGAACACCTTGCAATCATTCCTTAACAGAGAATGCGATCCACCGGATGGAGTTCTTGAAGTTCATGTATATGTTGGAACACTGTGCGCGGGGCTATACTTTTTGAAAGTACATCAGAGAAGGAGGCTGCTATGGAGCCTACGAAAGAGTTGACCGGAATCATGACAGAAGGCAGTATACTGAAGCAGCTGATCCGTTTTGCTGTGCCTATGTTTTTCTGCTCACTGTTTCAGCAGCTGTATTCGACGGCAGATGCGGCAATTGTGGGCCGTTATGCAGGGACAGAGGGACTTGCGGCCATAGGGGTGACCAGCCAGATCATCATGCTGGCAGTCAGCATTGGACTGGGTCTGATGTTGGGTATCTCTGTTGTAGTCAGTGAGCACTGCGGCGCAGGAAACTGGGACAAGGTTCGCCAGGTCACTGCAGTTTCAGTTTATGTTGTCTTCGTAACCTGGATTCTTAAGCTGATTACAGGTGTTTTTCTGGCAGAATCTATTCTGCGCGCCGTGAATACACCAGAGGAAGTGCTGGGAAATGCAGTCATATATCTGAGGATTGTGTTCGGCGGAGGACTGTTTACATATGCCTACAGCATGTGTATCTACATCATGAGGGCCTGCGGAAACGGAAGCAAACCGCTGCTCTTTCTTGCATTCTCCAGCATCTGCAACGTCTTTCTGGATCTCTTTTTTGTCAGGACGCTGCAGATGGGGGTCGCCGGCGCAGCTGTCGGTACGGTTATCGCAGAGTCGTTGGCAGCAGCTATGTGCCTCATCTATATCAGGAGGAAACTGCCGCATATATGGCCCGGACGAAGGGATTTCCATAATGTAAACAGGGACCTTGTTATCAAGGTAATGAAGCTTTCCGTGCCGTCATGTCTTCAGATCGGAGCGGTATCTTTCTGCACTATACTGGTTCAGTCAGCGATAAACAGGTACGGCACCACAGTTGTCGCAGGCTATACAGCAGCCCAGAAAATTGAGCAGCTGATGGTGATGGGCATCAGCGCAATAACGGGTGCACTCAATACTTTTACTGCGCAGAATCGAGGCGCGGGAAAGTATGAACGCATAAAAGAAGGCATGAGAACAAGCCGTTTTTTCACTGCCGCTATGACGATTCCGATAAGCCTGCTGATATTTATGACCGGGAAAGAACTACTCCGGCTGTTTGCCGGAGAAGGAACCGGCGTGGAAATGATCGAAGAAGGCTTTCGATATTTGCAGATAACCTGCGGTTTTTATTTGATTATGGGATTGTTGCAAGTGAATATGGCAGTTCTGCGAGGTATGGCGGATGTATTGATACCACTGGTGATCGGCGGACTTCAGGTGCTTTCCAATCTGGCTGCCATCTGGCTTATGGAGCCGCTTTTGGGGAAAGAAGGGATCTGGTGGTCCACAGTCATAAGCTGGAGTCTCTGTTTCCTTTTTTCAACAATCAGGATGAAGATGCGAAGTGATTTACTTTGAGAAAGCACAAATGCCTATCTTTGCAGGACTTCCAATGAAGCGTGTTGCCTACCTAGAACATTAGAGGCATTAAGAGCAGAGGGAGTTAAAATCGTTATTCTGGATTCCCCGGAGATCTATTCTGAATGTGCGCCGTATACCTGCATTGAGGACTTGAAAGAATTTATCGTCAAAGTCGCTCAGCTGAGCCGGGTTGCCTGATTTGAGTTTCATCCAGACTACTATTTGACTACTACTGCGAAAAACCTCGGAAGCCTTGTGGCGCAAGGCTTCCGAGGTTTTATTGTAAACTGCCGCAAATTTGTGCAATTCCTACCAAACCATTGTGTCACAACGGTTTGCGGCTTGACAGCCTGATAACTCCGACTCTAAAGGCCGCTGGTTCGAATCCAGTCGGGCGTACCAAGTTAACAAACAGGTTTAGATGCCATACGGTGAAAACCGCATGGCATCAAGCCTTTCCGGGGTTTTCCACACCCCAATTTTACCGGTTTCGAGCATGGATGTCAGAGCCGTCTGAGAGGCGTCCGACGTGATTTGAACCCCTCTTTTTCTGTTTTCTGGCGATAAAATCAGATGTAGATCCCTTTTGTATGAGGAATTTCCTCGCAAAAGGGGGCTTTTTTCATAAAAAAGTTTCACAAAGTTTAGGGTAACACCGCACAAATACAAAATACACTTTTCCCGACAACAACTCTGCTAAAAGATAGGGTGTTGCCCTGTATTTTGGGCCGCAAGCGCGCACTGATTCAAGCTGCCAGGCAGGATCTGTCAGCCAGAATCAGATTCGCTAACGCGAACATGATATTGAATTTGGCTCTCTGCTTTTCGAGCCCTCGGTATCGTGTTTTTCGGAAACGCAGCTGTTTCTTGACGACACCGAATCCGTGCTCCACTTTCGCACGGACAGAGGACTTTACGCGTTCTGCTTTCTTTGCGGCATACTGCCCGCTTTTGCTCGGTTTCTTCACTTGGGATGGACGGCGATTGATCCTGTATTTGATTTTGCGGCCAGCCTTGTTGCGGATGATCGCATCGCCACGCTTTCCTGCTCCGAGGTAACCGCTGTCGCCGTAGACTTCATCTTCGTTTTCAGTCAGCAATTTTGATGTTTCTGTGACATCATGGACATTGGCTGCTGTTGCCTCCACGGTATGAACAAGTCCGCTGTCCTTGTCAACGCCGATATGTTCCTTATAACCGAAGTGCCAGGTATTGCCCTTTTCACCTGATGTGCATCTGGATCCCGCTTCTTCTCACTGTTTTTGGTGGAAGATGGTGCGGAAATGATGGCGGAATCCACAATCGTTCCCTTTTTCAGAATGAGTCCTCGTTTCATGAGCGCGGCAACTACCTGCGCGAACAGCCGCTCTTGCAGTCCGTTCTTGATCAGCAGATTGCGAAAACGGCCAAGGGTATCGCCGTCTGGACCCTGATTGCTGGAATCGATGCCGCAGAAATCCGAAAAC
>ERZ824575.1023-NODE-1023-length-29622-cov-6.929178_pt1 | contig 29622 bp, 25 predicted proteins | sample MGYA00519470_ERZ824575 | MGnify/ENA primary metagenome ERZ824575 (study PRJEB31778, sample SAMEA3449170) | human gut metagenome | biome: human gut; feature: human-associated habitat; material: faeces | place: United Kingdom | collected 2010/2012 ...
CGAATGCCCTAATGAAACGGAAGCCATAATCCGCCGCGCGGCATCCGGCGCTCTCAGCGCACAGGGCGCGAAGGGGGATATAAGTGTGTTGGTAACGGACGATAACGGCATACGGGCCGTGAACAGGGATTACCGCAGCGTGGACAGGCCGACGGATGTGCTCAGTTTTCCTTCAAACGAAGGGGACGCTCTTTCCGCAGTGCCGGACGGTTTCTTGGGCGATATTGCAATATCGATTGACCGTGCTAAGGCTCAGGCCGAAGAATACGGGCACTCGTTTGAACGGGAGCTTTCGTTTTTGACCGTGCACGGCTGCCTGCACATATTGGGCTACGACCACATGAATGATGAAGAGAGGCAAGAAATGTTTGCCCTTCAAGATAAAATATTAAACGATATGGGGATAACAAGATGAGAAACATACACGAATTTGAAGTAAAGAATCTGCTCAGGATGGCTAACGACGCTAAGGAGCGCGCGTATGTGCCGTACTCCGGTTTCCGCGTAGGCGCGTGCTTAAAGGGCGCTTCCGGCGCATATTATTTCGGCTGCAATATTGAAAACGCCGCCTATTCGCCAACCGTTTGCGCCGAGCGCGTTGCAATGCTGCGCGCCATATATGAAGGCGAACGCGAATTCGATGCCCTTGCAATAGTTTGGGATGGCGATACTCCTGCGGTCCCCTGCGGCGTTTGCCGCCAGGTACTCAGCGAGTTTTGCGATGGCGAAATGCCAATAATCTGCGCCAACCGCAAAGGCGAATACAAAATGGTATCGCTTGATGATCTGCTTCCGTATGCTTTTTCAAAGAAGGACATGAATCTATGATAAGTTCCTCTTACCGTTCCGGCTTTGTATCCATAATCGGTTCACCAAATGCGGGCAAGAGTACGCTTATGAACCGCATAGTCGGGCAGAAAGTGTCAATAGTTTCGCCCAAGGCGCAAACAACCAGAAACCGCATAATGGGCGTTGCAACAAGGCCGGATTATCAAATCGTGTTTCTTGATACGCCGGGCGTTGCCGCGCCAAAAAACCGCCTTGGCGAATATATGCTTAAAGTAGCATATGAATCGCTTAATGAAGTTGAATGCGCGCTGTTCATGGCAGATGCCGCGAACGGCATACGTGAGCGCGACGAGGCGATAATCGCAAAGCTTAGAGACGCTAAGGCGCCGATAATCGCCGCCGTAAACAAATGCGACATTGCAGGCGCAGACGCAATATCAGCCGCGCGACAAAGGCTTGAAAAGGAGAATTGCTTTAGGCAAATAATAGAAATTTCCGCTGAAAGCGGGAATGGAGTAGATGCACTTGAAGCCGCCATAGCGGCATACCTTGTGCCGGGACCTATGTATTTCCCCGAAGACATAGTCACCGATATGCCCGAGCGTATAGTGTGCGCGGAGATAATCCGCGAAAAGGCACTGAACCTTTTGAAGGACGAAGTGCCGCACGGCATAGGCGTCGGAATAGATAAAATGGCGCTTAGGCCAAGTGGCGAATTATACGACATGTGGGCCACCATATACTGCGAACGCGAAGGCCATAAGGGCATCATAATAGGCAAAAAGGGCGCAATGCTGAAGCAGATAGGCAGCGAAGCGCGCAAGGACATGGAATGGATGCTTGGTGCGCGCGTCAATTTGCAGCTTTGGGTAAAGGTGCGCGACGATTGGCGCAACAGCCCCGGCGCATTGAAAGAACTTGGTTACGAATAAAAAGAGGTATTTACCATGAGAATGGTTGACTTGATAATGAAGACCCGCCACGGCGAGCCGCTGAGCAAAAACGAGATAGAGGCCATAGTATCCGGCTTCACTTCCGGCAAAATACCGGATTATCAAATGTCCGCATGGATGATGGCCGTATGCTTAAAAGGGATGGGAGCTAAGCAAACAGCCGAACTTACCATGGCCATGATGAATTCGGGCGATACAGTGGATCTGAGTGATCTTAACGGCATAAAGGTGGATAAGCATTCCACCGGCGGCGTGGGGGATTCAACCACGCTTATTGCCGCGCCGCTCGTTGCCGCATGCGGCGGTACTGTTGCAAAGCTAAGCGGCCGCGGCCTTGGGCATACTGGAGGAACGCTCGATAAGCTTGAATCAGTTCCCGGCGTAAACATAGAACTCAGCATGGAGCGTTTCAAAGAGATAGTATCGCAAATAGGCGTATGCGTAATGGGTCAAACCGGAAACTTCGTGCCCGCGGATAAGCTTATGTATGCCCTAAGGGACGTTACGGGAACAGTTGAGGGCATCCCGCTTATAGCTTCAAGCGTTATGAGCAAAAAGCTTGCCTCCGGTTCAGATGCGATTGTGCTGGACGTTAAGGCCGGCAGCGGCGCATTTATGCACACGCCAGAGGACGCCGAAACGCTTGCGCGCACAATGGTGGACATAGGCAACCGCATGGGCAGGCGCACAATGGCGCTTATAACGGACATGAACCAGCCACTCGGGCTGGCCGTAGGTAATGCGCTTGAAATAATAGAGGTATACGACGCGCTTTCCGGTAAGCTTGACAAAAATGACCCGCTGCTTTCCGTAAGTCTTACGCTTGCAGGCAAAATGCTCATCCTTTCAAACCTTGCAGGCGACATGGCTGATGCCAAAGCAAAGCTGATACGCGCGCTTGAATCAGGCGAAGGGCTTAATAAGCTTAAGCTTATGCTAAGCGCATTGGGCGGCAGGGATGAATTTGTTGAAGATCCTTATAAGCTTGTAAGCGGCGTTAAGCAGAGGATAGACATATATCCGGCAAAGGATGGATATATAGGCGATATGCATGCGGACATGATAGGCATAAGCGCGCAACTGCTCGGCGCGGGCCGCGCAAAGAAGGGGGACAGTATAGACCCCGCAACCGGCCTTGTGATGCATGTAAGGCGCGGGGACAGGGTAACGACACGCGATGCGCTGGCCACAATGTATGTGAATGATGCTTCGCATCTTGATGAAGCCAGGCAGACGTTCGTCAGCGCGATACGCATAGAGGACGAAATGCCCGCACATATTCCCATGGTATATAAAGAGGTGGATTAAATATAATGGCAAAGCTCATCGCAATAGACGGCAACAGCCTTATGCACAGGGCGTTTTATGCCCTACCTGCCATGACTAACCGCGAAGGTACGCCTACGGGCGCGATATACGGTTTTTTAAGCATGCTGCTGAAGCTTGCCCAGCAGGAGCCTGAATATATGCTTGTCGCTTTCGATATGCACGGCCCTACGTTTAGGCATGAGGAATACAGCGAATACAAGGCCGGCAGAAAGGCCACTCCGGACGAACTGCGCACCCAGCTTTCGCTTATACGCGACCTGCTGCCCAAGATGGGCATAACCGTGTGCCAATGCCCAAGCTATGAAGCGGACGACATAATCGGCACCTTTGCGCGCATGGCAAACGAAAACGGTGTTGACGCGCTGCTTGTTACCGGCGACCGCGATGCGCTGCAGCTTATAGGCGAGCATACGCATGTGCTCATGACCAAAAAAGGCATAAGCGATACCATTGAATACGATGAAGCAACGCTTATGGAGCAATACGGCCTTGAACCCATGCGCATGATAGACTTGAAGGCGCTTATGGGTGACAATTCCGATAATATTCCCGGAATACCCGGTGTTGGCGAAAAAACGGCATTGAAACTGCTTGCAAAATACGGCACGGTTGAAAACACGCTTTCCCATGCAAGCGAAGAAAAAGGCGCGCTTGGGCAAAAGCTTGTAAACGGTGCGGACAGCGCACGCATGAGCTACCGCATAGGCACGATAAACACCGCCGCGCCGATAGACATTGCGCTTGAAGATACCCGCTTCACTAAAAACACTTTATGCGGCGGCATTGCCATGATGCGCGAACTTGAACTGCGCAACCTCATAGACCGCATACCGCAGAACGCTGAATTCGTTGCAAAAGAAACGGCTGCATTCACCGCTAAGCACATAGTAATAAATGATTCTGTTGCCCTTGCCGAACTTTGCGCAAAGCTTGGCGATGCCGATATTGCCGCATTCCATATTGACGGTGTATTCAGCGTAAGCATAGACGGCAGCACGCAGTACGACATTATGCTTGGCCAAACACTGCTTGACTCCGGACTAAGCGAAGATGAGGTTTATTTCGCATTAAAGCCCATACTCGAAAACGCAGCCATCGAGAAGGCATTTTTCGACAGCAAAGCAATGCGGCATATCGCGGCGCGCTTCGGCGTGAATATATCAAACGTAAGCTTCGACGCAATGATAGCGGACTATCTGCTGCACGCAATACATCCTGCGGCAAATCTGAAAACGCTTTCAGCCGAGCGGCTTAATTCCTCAGAAACCGGCGCGGCGGCGCTCATTAAGCTTAAAAGCGAGCTTATGAGTAAACTTGAAGCGAAGGGCCTTAAGAAACTCTATAATGAAATTGAGCTGCCGCTTATAGATGTGCTTTACGATATGGAACGCATAGGCTTCACGGTGGATCGCAATACGCTCAGTACCATGAGCAAAGAGCTTAACGCGCGCATAACATCGCTTGAAGCAGACATATACGAATGCGCAGGGGAAAAGTTCAATATACTTTCCACAAAGCAGCTTGGCACGGTTCTGTTCGAAAAGCTTGGCCTGCCGCCAGCAAAAAAGACGAAAACCGGTTATTCTACCGATTCGGAGGTACTTGAAGGCTTATACGACATGCATCCGATAGTACCAATGATACTTGAATACAAAACGCTCACAAAACTGTGTTCAACTTTTATAGACGGACTGCTGCCGCTTATCGATAAGCAGGGCCGCGTACACACGCGCTTCAACCAAAACGTTACGGCAACGGGCAGAATATCAAGCACGGAGCCCAACCTCCAAAACATACCCGTGCGCACTCAGCTTGGGCGAGAGATACGCAAAGCATTTGTTGCAAGCGAAGGCCGCGTGCTTGTGGATGCGGATTATTCGCAAATAGAATTAAGGCTGCTTGCCGCCATGAGCGGAGACGAAGGCATGTGCCGCGCATTTATAGAAGGCGCTGACATACACCGCCGCACCGCAAGCGAGGTATTCGGCGTGCCGTTTGATGAAGTAACAAGCGAAATGCGCAGCGCCGCAAAGGCTGTAAACTTCGGCATCGTATACGGCATAAGCGATTTTGGCCTTGCGCGGCAGCTTGGCATATCCCGCAAGGAAGCCGCCCGTTACATAGAGCTATATTTCATGCGTTATCCCGGAGTGCATACATATTTGAAGGGATGCGTTGAGCGGGCCAAGCAGCAAGGCGCAGCCACTACGCTTTTCGGCAGAAGGCGCGAAATGCCTGAACTTAAATCTTCAAACTATAATACGCGCTCCTTCGGCGAACGCGTGGCCATGAACATGCCCATACAGGGTACCGCGGCAGACATAATAAAGCTTGCCATGGTAAGAGTGCATAATGAGTTGAAGGCACGCGGTATGAAGTCAGAGCTGATATTGCAAATACACGACGAACTTATAATAGACGCCGTGCAGGAGGAAGCAAATGCCGCAGCGGAAATATTGAAAAGCTGCATGGAAAACGTCGTCAACCTGAAAGTGCCGCTTCTTGCCGAGGTACACACCGGGCATAGCTGGTTCGATACTAAGTAAAAGGGCAGGGCAGCTACCATGATAATAGGGCTTACGGGAACGATAGGTTCCGGCAAATCCACTGTGTCTGCGCGGCTGAACAGTCTTGGCGCGCTTATATTGGACGCGGATATCATCGCGCGCGAAGTTGTTGAGCCGAATACCGAAGGGCTGCGCCAAATAGAAAAATCATTCGGCAGCGGCGTTATAGCTGCGGATGGCTCGCTTGACAGAAAAGCCGTTGCCGCGATCGTATTTGCCGATAGCGAAAAGCGAATGTTGCTTAATTCCATAATCCATCCGGCCGTACTAAAAACGCTTGAGGCGCGCACGGCTGCCGAATTAGCTACGAACAGCAACCGGCTGATAGTTTGGGATGTGCCGCTTTTGATTGAGGTGGGCTGGACAAAATACGTTGATTCGGTTTGGCTTGTGACTGCACCGGAAGCCGTGCGCATAGCGCGTATAATAAAGCGAGACGGCTGCACACCTGCCCAGGCCGAGGCCCGCATACGCGCACAAATGAGTGAGGAAGAAAAGCGGGCATATAGCAGCGAGGTAATAGACAACAGTTCGTCTATCGGTACGCTTTATGAGCAAATAGACGCGCTGTATAAGCAATACGCCGGCGCCGGAGCCAATGCATGAGCGCAGCACAGAGCGCAAAAAGAACGCAGCCAGGCAAGGCCTATGCAAAGAAAACGTCCCGTCAATCGGCCGCTAAGCGCAGCAAAAAGGCAAAAGCAGTAAAGAAAGCCAGTACGCGGCGCATCATCATTGCACTTGTTGGCATTGCGGCAATAATCATGCTTACAATAGGCGGTTTTATGGCAAACAGGATGCTTGAGCGGCGCACCTATAAGCTGATATACGCAGACGAGATATTGGCCTGCGCGGATGAGTTTTCGCTTGATCCATGCCTTGTTGCGGCAGTGATACATACGGAAAGTTCAAATCGCGCGGCTGTGGTATCGCCCAAAGGCGCAATCGGCCTTATGCAGATAATGCCGTCAACAGGCGAATGGATCGCGGGTAAATTAGGCATGGCGGACTACAGTGAAGAAAAGCTGATGGAACCGCTCATAAATATCCGCCTTGGCTGCTGGTACCTTAGATATCTATCGAATAAATACGGTGGAATGGAACGCACGGCGCTTTTAGCATACAATGCAGGCCCGGGCAACGTGGACAAATGGTTAAACGACCCAGCATATGGCGACGGTAAACGGCTTATCAGCATACCATACGTCGAAACGGCCGCATATGCCGACAAAGTCCTTTCGGCAAAGGAGAAATACAGCGAACTATATGAAAAAGAGCTTTGCAAATAAAATAAAAAGGCCCTTGGCGTTATGCATGGCAATAATAATTCTTACGCTTTGCGGCTGCGCCGGCAATCAGCAGAATGCCGAATCAACGCCCGATGCAAGCGAACCCACTGAAACGCCGGCTTTGCTTGCGCCTACGCCCGCGCCCGCGCCCGTGTACGGCGGCACATTAAGGCTTGCCATGCCCGAAAATGCCGATACGTCAGACCCGCTTTCGGTGAATACGAAGGAGATGCTCGGCTTCTTTTCGCTTATATACGAAAGCCTTATAGTAATTGACCAATCGGGCGTAGTTACGCCTAAGTTAGCGGAAAATTGGAGCTGTGACGATACCGGCCTTGTTTGGACGATGAAGCTGCGCTCTTCCGCCCGCTGGCAGGATACGGGAGCAAATATTACCGCGGCGGATGTTGTATATTCGTTTGAACGCATAAAGCAGACGGGCGGATACTATTCATACGCCACGGATAAGATAGAATCCATTGCCGCGGGAAGTGACGGCGGTGTTGTTGTCACAATGAAGCAGCAAGGCATAGCCTCGCTGTACGCGCTGAATTTCCCTATTATAGAAAATCCCACTGCGTCAACATCCCGCTATGGCGCAGGGACAGGCCCTTATTACATCACCTCGATATCAGGCGATAAAGTTACGCTTGAAATAAACCAGAACTGGTGGAAGGAAGAACCCTATATAGAAAAAATAGAGTTCTATCAAAGGAGCAGCAACGATGTTTCCCTCGCTTCTTATGTTGCCGGTCAGCTTGACATGGTATTCACATCGTCGCTTTCCGTGGGGCGGTATCGTGAGGACGGCGTTACGAATGTTATGGACGTTATGACGCAAACGGCAGAGGTAATGCTGTTCAATTATGGCAATTCGGAACTTTCCAACCCGCTCGTGCGCCAGGCCATAGCCTATGCCATAAACCGCAGCGCCATAATAACGAACGTTTATATGAACCGTGCGCGTGCGTGCGACGTGCCGATCGCACCTGACAGCTGGCTGTATAACAGCCGCTCCAAAGTATATGATTATAATACGGAGCTTGCGCTCAGCCTTTTTGATCAAGCTGGGTGGAAGGATACCGACGGCGATGGTTATCTTGAAAAAAATGCGCACCGCTACGATGAGCTTACTTTAAAGCTGCTTGTGAACAAGTCAACCGATTCAACGCGCGAAACTGCGGCGGGCGTTATCGCAAGCCAGCTTGAAGCGATCGGCATACACGTTGAAATCGTAACCGCTGGCTTTACCCTTGGCGACAGCAGCAGCGAATACGCCCAAATGCTTGAAAACAAGGATTTTGACATCGCGCTTGTAGGTTTCAATCTGGCGCGTGACTGCGATATTTTGCCCTATATTGACGCATCAGGCGCATATAATTACGGCGGATACAGGAACGATGCCCTGTCCGCGCTTGCAAGATCGCTCAATACCGCGCGTGACGAAGCCTCCTGCCGTGAAGCCGCGGACGCGCTGCAAATGAGCTTTGTTGAGGATTTGCCTTTCATAACGCTTTATTTCCGCCTTTCGAGTATACTGTACCATGCGTCCGTCAAAGGCTTGGAAAGCGAGCGCGAGCCGGATTTGATGAGCAATATTGCAAATTGGTACATAGAAAGTTGAATGCAGCGCCAAGGCATGATAGAATATGCACCGATGAAGGATTTGGGGGTTGACCTATGCTGAGCATAATTATAATACTTATAGTAATAGCAATAGACCAGCTGAGCAAAATTGCCTGCGCAAATGCGCTTAAGCTGGGCGAAAGTGTAGAGATAATAAAGGGAGTGTTCTCCATTGCATATGTTGAAAACCGCGGAGCGGCATTCGGCATGCTTCAGAACGCGCAGGTTTTCTTCATAATTGCTACGGTAATCGCCTGCGGAGCAATGCTGTATTTCATGATAAAGGAATACAAGCGTATGCATACGGCCATGCGGATATCGCTTGCGCTTATATTCGCGGGCGCGCTGGGTAACTTTATTGACCGCGTTGCGCTGGGCTATGTTCGCGATATGCTCTATTTCAAGCTTATTGATTTTCCCGTTTTCAACGTGGCGGACAGCGCAATATGCATAGGCGCTGCAATATTGATAATAGACGTACTTTTCTTTAAGGGCAAGACGTTTATAGACAGCCTTGATAAAAAGAAAAATACCAACAGCGAAGAAAAGGAATAAACCGCAATGGAGCAGCCCAATTTGCCGATAATTGAATACAGCGAATACGGCCGCACTATAAAGGCAACGGCGTCCGGCGGTGAACGGCTGGACGTATTCCTTGCATCGGCCTGCGGCGAAACGCGCTCCTATGTACGGCGGCTTATTGACGAAGGTGAGGCCAGCGTAAACGGCAAGGATGAGACAAAGGCAGGTGCAAAGCTGAAGGCTGGGGACGCAGTTGAATTGTTTATAGCCCTTCCCGCAAGCACCGAACTTGCCGCAGAAGATATACCTCTGTCTATAGTATATGAGGACAGTGACATTGCCGTTATAGATAAGCCGAAGGGCATGGTGGTTCACCCTGCGCCCGGCAACGAAACCGGCACCCTTGTGAACGCCATAATGTACCACATAAAAGATCTTTCCGGCATAGGCGGCGAAATGCGCCCGGGCATAGTGCACAGGATAGACAAGCTTACATCCGGCCTTATAGTAATAGCAAAAAATGACAACGCACATAGGAGCCTTGCCGCGCAGATGAAAACACACGAAGCCGGCAGGGTGTATCTGGCGCTGGTAAACGGAAACATAAAAGAAGATCGCGGCACGATAGACGCACCGATAGGCCGCCATAAGGCGGACAGAAAAAAGATGGCTGTGCGGCCGGACGGTCGCAGCGCGGTAACGCACTTTTCCGTGCTTGAAAGGCTTGGCGATTATACGCTTATCGCCGCAAAGCTTGAAACCGGACGCACACACCAAATAAGGGTTCACATGGCGCACATAAAGCACCCCGTTGCGGGAGACAATGTATATGGGCCTGAAAAAAACAGCCTTGGCCTTGAAGGGCAGGCGCTGCATGCCGCGCGGCTTACGCTTAGGCATCCGTCCTCGGGCGAAACGTTAACGTTCCGTGCAGCCATACCCGAATGGTTCACGCTTGCGCTGAAAAAAGCCGGACATGACAGCAATATCGATATAGATAAGCTTATAGACGGAGCGAAGTTTGATGGATAAGCAGAAGCAAAACGGCAGCGCTGCAAAGGAAAAACGCGCAAACATATTGCTCACGCTGTGCATTGTGCTTATTGGCATAATGCTGTTTCTCATGACCGATAAAGGCGCCGCAATGCTTGCTTCGCTCGGCATTAGCAATACAAATGCTGATTATTACGAGTACACCGTAATAGGTGAAAATGAGAAGGTAGACCCCGAAATTTACGCCGATATTGATCCGGAGGCAACCGTAAAAGCAATATCCGCCGATTGGCCGAGCAGCGAATGGTGGAACGCTTATTCCGATGCCGGCAAGCAGGAATATAGAATAGCTTCAGAATGGCTGAATATAGATATTACTTTTATCAGCACCGGCGGCGTTTTCAGCAGCATTACCGTTCAGTATGCTGCGCAAAGCGAACCAAGCGAACCTAAAGGCGAGCTAAGTCCAATTGAGCAATATATGTTTGCAAAAGAGCGCGAAACCTATGATGCGCATTGCCAGGAAGTACGCATAATGCTCAATGCTCTGCTTTGCGCAATAAACGGCGGCACAGACGGAATAGACACCGCGCTCAATATGTTGCACAGTGCAGCGGTCTCAGCCGAAGAAAGCGGCAAAGTTAATTCATTTAGCGAGATGCACATGGACTTTCGCATATATACAACCGGCTCCAAGGCCGAAAAGGCGATAGTTATCAGCATTGAGCAAAATAACCAAACCAAATAAAATCAGCCAAATCATACAATATGTAGATGAAAAAGGTTGAAAGTTGCCACAACGCATAGTATAATATGACTGAGGTGTTGCATCTATGGATAACAATCGCACTATCGTGCGTATAGCCGGAATGGAATTTAAGTTGACCGGCGACGAAAGCCAGCAGTATATGGATTCTCTGGCCGAAATGGTAAATGCAAAGGTGGACGAGGTCAAGCGTACATACCCCATGCTGAGCACGGGTAACTGCGTACTGCTTGCGGCGCTCAACATGGCGGACGAGCTTACCAAGCTTCGCAGCGATTACGAAGCGCTAGATCAGCGCATATCCGATCTTAGGGAAATGCCAAAGCGCAACGGCGCTTCCGCGCCCGTAAAGCGTCCTTTTGCCGCCAAACAGGAAACTGGCGTACACTAAAAGGGGCATTGGCGGAATAGACCACCGCAATTCATGACCATAGGTTATTTGGCGCGGCCGGAGCGTTTTGTTTCGGTCGCCTTTTTTATGTTCAATAATTGCGGCGCTTGAAAGAATAACGGAGTAAACAATGGAAAAAAGAGTACTGAAAACACTTGAATACGATAAAATACTTGCCATGCTAAAGGAGCGCGCATCGTGCTGCATCTCACGGGAATTGGTGGATACTATGGAACCTTCCGGCGATTTTGATACGGTTGAACGCGAACTTAAGCTTACCGCGGAAGCCGAGACGCTTTTCTACAAAACCGGCCGCTCGCCTGTGGACGATTTTCCGGACATGCGGCACTGCCTTGAGCGTATGCATGCGGCGCTGTTCCTTTCAACCGGCGAATTGCTGGGCATAGCAAGCTGCCTTAAAGCGGCAAGGATAGCCAAAGACATACTTGCCAAGGAAGTGGGGGAGGAAAGCTATCTTTATAACCTTGCCGGCCTGCTCATTACCCACAGGAGCGCAGAGGAAGAAATAAACCGCTGCATAATAAATGAAGACGAGATATTCGACGGGGCATCGCCCGCGCTTGCACGCATACGCCGTGCCATGCGCCTTGCCAACGAAAAAGTGCGCGAAAAGCTGAACAGCATGATACGCTCCACTGCATACCAAAAATATCTCCAGGAGCCGATAATAACAATACGCAACGGCCGCTTTGTAATCCCAGTTAAGCAGGAATATCGCCAGCAGGTCCCCGGGCTTATACACGACCAAAGCAGCAGCGGCGCAACGCTGTTCATTGAACCGTCGGCGGTAGTCGAACTCGGCAATGAATACAAAAAGCTGCTTGCGGAAGAAGCCGACGAAATAGAGCGCATATTGACGGAGCTTACGGCAATGCTTGCGCCTTATGCCGACGAAATACGCGAAGATCTTAACATAATGGGCCAGATAGACCTTGTATTTGCTAAGGCAAAGCTTTCGCGTGAGCTGAATGCCGTTATGCCCAGGCTCAATCGCAATAACTATGTGCGCATAGTGCGCGGCCGTCATCCGCTCATACCTGCGGATAGGGTAGTGCCCATCGATATATGGATAGGTAGGGATTACCGCTCGCTCATAATAACCGGCCCGAATACCGGCGGCAAAACGGTTACGCTCAAAATAGTAGGCCTATTTGCGCTAATGGTACAAAGCGGCATATTCGTACCCGCAAACGAAGGCAGCGAATTCCCGGTGTTTGAGCATATTTATGCCGATATAGGCGATGAGCAGTCCATTGAGCAGTCGCTTTCCACGTTCTCTTCGCACATGAAGAACATCGTGGGCATACTCGATAAGGCCGACGAAAACTCGCTTGTACTACTTGATGAACTTGGCGCAGGTACAGACCCGATAGAGGGCGCTGCGCTTGCAATGAGCATATTGGAAGAACTTAACGACCGCCATTGCATATGCGTATCCACAACGCATTACAGCGAAATAAAAGCATTCGCAATGACGCATGAGGGCATGGAGAACGCCTCCATGGAGTTTGATATAGACCGCCTATGCCCAACATACAGGCTTTATATCGGCATTCCCGGAAAATCGAACGCATTTGAGATATCCTCACGCCTTGGGCTGCCTAACAGCATTATAGATAAGGCAAAAGGCTTCCTAAATGGAGAAGATGTGCGCTTTGAGGACATTATTTCAAGCGCGCAGTCTCAGCACCGCATAGCCGAAGAGGAGCGAAAAATGGCAGAAGAAGCGCGCGTAGAGCTTGAAAAGCTGCGTGCCGATGCCGAACGCGAACGCAGAAAGCTGGACGAGGATAGGAATCGCCTTCAAGCTAAGGCAAAGGAGGATGCAAAGCGCATAGTTGCGGACACGAAGCGCGAAATGGAGAAGCTTATCGTTGAGATACGCTCCATAAAGGATATAGACAGAAGCGCCGCCGACAGGGTCATACAGGCCGCGCGGGACACGCTTAGGGCAACCGAAGCCGCCGTGAACGAAAAAGAGGCAATAAAGAAGGAGGATAATACCAAGCCTCCCAAAACAGTGCGCGCGGGGGATACAGTAAACATTGTTACGCTTGACCAGAAAGCAACCGTGCTGTCCGCTCCCGATTCAAAGGGCGAGGTCATGGTACAGGCCGGCGTTATGAAGCTGAACGTAAAGCTTAAAGACATACGCCTTATAGAAGAAAAGAAGGCCGCCGCGCCCACATCCGGCAAAGTTGGCCTTGGTGCGGGCAAGCAGGTAGGGCTCGAGCTTGACGTGCGCGGAATGCTTGTTGACGAAGCCAATATAATAGTGGACAGATACCTTGACGATGCGTATAATGCAGGTCTCAGCGAGGTAAACATAATCCATGGCAAGGGCACAGGCGCGCTGCGAGCGGGCGTGCAGGCATTCTTAAAGCGCCATCCGCTCGTCAAGGGCTACCGCATGGGTAGCTACGGCGAAGGCGATGCCGGCGTTACAGTTGTGACGCTGAAAAAGTAAATTAATTAGGGCATTTTGTCCTTATTCATACCATGTTCACAAATTGATGCTATTATTATACCTATCATGGCGGCTTTTAAGCCGCCGATAGGCAAAGGGAGGTAGACATGGAAAACAATAACGTTATATTGGTTGTTGATGACGATACTAACATACTGGCTATAATAGAAATGTACCTGAAAAAGGAAGGTTATACCGTGGCCACCTGTACACGCGGGGATACAGCGATAGACGCATTCCGCAGCGTTAAACCCACGCTTGTTCTGCTGGATGTTATGCTGCCGGGCATGGATGGCTGGACCGTACTTGAAAAGCTGCGCAGCGAAAGCACCGTGCCCGTTATAATGCTCACGGCAAAAGGCGACACGCTCGACAGGATACAGGGGCTTGAACTCGGCGCGGATGATTATATTCCAAAGCCGTTTGAAGCAAAGGAGTTGCTTGCCCGCATAAGGGCCGTGCTGCGGCGCAGCGCCACACCCGGAGACGAAAAGGAACTCAGATTTCCCGGCCTTACCATATCGCTTGATAATTACACTGTAACGCTTGACGGCAAGCAGCTTGATATGCCGCCAAAGGAAATAGAGCTGCTGTTCTTCTTAGCTTCGCGCGAGGGTAAGGTATTTACCCGCGAGCAGCTGCTTGAGCAGGTTTGGGGCTTTGATTTCTTCGGCGATTCGCGTACGGTAGATGTACATATCAAGCGCATACGCGAAAAAATAGGCGAAAGGCCCGAATGGGAGATAAAGACCGTTTGGGGCGTTGGATACAAATTTGAAACGGCTAAGTAATATGGCTTAGCGGCGGAGGCCGAATGGGCAAAAAATCGTTCAACACATTGTTTTCGCGCATGCTCAGCACATATTTAGCCATAATATTGCTGATAATATTCCTTTTGGGCATCACCATAAGCGGAATGTTCAAAAGCCAATACATGACAGAAAATGAAAACGAGCTCAGGCGTGAAGCCGCCGAAATAAACCGCGTTATAGTTACCCAATATGTGGACGCCGAAAAGCGCGCCGTTGCAAAGGATACGCTGAGAACTACCATGCGCAAGTACGACGCAATGCTTCAACTCTATTTCATAGATTCGGCATTCGGTAAGGTGATATTGCGCGACGAACTGAACGAAGCAAAGTGGGACCCGCCTTGCGATGCAGATCTTAGCGCGGACGCATCGGCAATAATAATGGGCAATGGCGAAATAGAAATAAGCTCGGATAGGTTTACTTCCGGCAATATCCCCATAATGACGCTCAGCCGGCAGATAACCACCACCGAAGGCGAAGTTATAGGCGCAATGTTTTTCCATACGGACGTGAGCCGCACAAACGATTCCATCCGCAAAGTATACCTTGATGTTTTGCTTTCGGCCTGCATTGCGGTAATACTGGCCATTCTTGCGGTAACGTACATAACAAGCCGCATGACAAAGCCGATAGTGGACATGAACAACGCTATAAATCGTTTCTCCCGCGGCGAATACGAAGCAAGGGTGAATATCACCAGCCATGATGAAGTTGGCCAACTTGGCCAAAGCTTCAATGAAATGGCAAATGAGATAAACGCACTGGAGCAATCCCGAAGGAGTTTTGTTGCAAACGTTTCGCACGAACTGCGCTCCCCGCTCACCAGTATGAGAGGCTTCCTTGAGGCAATGCAGGACGGCACGATTTCAAGCGAGGATCAGCCAAAGTATCTTGACATAGTAATAAACGAATGCAAGCGAATGACCGGAATGGTGAACGATTTGCTCGACCTGGCGCGAATAGAATCGGGCCAATACGAATTAAAGCTTGAGCCGTTTGATTTGAATGAACTTGTTATTCGCACCGTGTTTACATTCGAAGCGCGCATCAACGCAAAGCATATAGACGTCAATATGGATTTTGATGCGGAGCATACAATGGTTGAAGCCGATCAGTCTCAGATAGCGCAGGTCATACGTAATTTGGTGGATAATGCTATAAAGTTCTCTCCCGATGGCGGCGCGCTCACAATGCGCATAGTCACGGATAAAAAGCTTGCCGTAATGAGCGTTATCGACCAAGGCGATGGTATTTCGCCGGATGATCTGCCATATGTGTTCGACAGGTTCTATAAAGCCGAGAAGGCGCATACGCCCTCCGGCTCATCGTCAGGGCTTGGACTCAGCATAGTCAAACGCATAATTGAGCAGCACGACCAAACCATAAAGGCCGAATCACAATTAGGCAAAGGCGCAACGTTCACGTTTACGCTTAAATTATATGAACAGCAGGGAAGGCCAAAGGCAAATCCCGCACAACGGAGGTAACAAAAGATGGAGTATCCAAACTATTATTTCGACGGGTACAACAATACCCCTCAGCAGGAGCCCAAACCGCCAAAGCGCGGCATAGGCGGCTATGTGGTAACAGCGATAATATTCACAATCGTCGGCGCGCTGCTTGCCACCATATTTATGCCGGCGGTGCTAGCATCGTATATGCCAAGTGCGGATAACGGCACGAATAATAACGCCCCCGAGCCTACGCCTTTCTTCGATGGGCTTATTCCTCAGCTTCCGAGCGCTACTCCCGAACCCGGCAAAACAGCGGAGCCTGAGGACAGCAACTCCGCCCCCGCAATGACTCCAATTCCGCCTTCCGGCACCATGCCCCAGCTTGACGGCGTAGCCCCCGAAATAACCAACCCCAGCAATCCGTTGCTCGATATAGTGGACAGCATAAGCGAAGGCGTTGTCGGCATAATCAACTATGGTTACAGCGAAAAATACACCCGTGAACTTGAATTCGGCTCCGGTTCCGGCTTCGTTATATCGTCCGAAGGCTACATAATAACCAATGCGCACGTTGTTGAAGATGCATCAAAGCTCGGCGTAATGTTCGTTGACGGTGAAGAAGCGGAAGCTCAGCTTGTGGGCTACGATAAAACGTTTGACGTTGCCGTGCTGAAGGTGGATAAAACCAACCTTAAGCCGCTGAAACTTGGCGATTCGGAGGCCGTGCGTGTGGGCGAATTCGTTATAACCATAGGCGACCCCACCGGACGCGAACTTTCCGGCACGACTACATTCGGCATAGTGAGCGCAACGGCAAGGAGCGTGAACATAGACGGCGTTACAAATGTTTACATTCAGACTGATGCCGCCGTTAACCCCGGCAACAGCGGCGGTGCCCTTCTGAATATGCAGGGACAGGTCATCGGTATCAACTCTGCAAAGCTGGCATCCAGCCAGATCGACGGCCTGTTCCAGAATGCTGTCGAGGTTGACGGCGTGCGCATTGTTACCGTTTATCTGAACGGCACCACCCCTGATACCCTGCGCAGCATGATGGATAAACTGCGTGATAAAGAGCCCAACGCAGTCGGCGCTTTGATCGGCACCGATGGCAGCAAGACCACCCTGGCTGTCGGCGTTGGCAAAAACGCCCTGGCCCGCGGTCTGAAGGCTGGTGCCCTGGTTAAGCAGATCGCTGCCATTGCAGGCGGCAACGGCGGCGGCAAGCCGGACTTCGCCATGGCCGGTATCCGCGATACTTCCAAGATCGACGATGCACTGAACGCTGTGGAAGGCATTGTGAAAGAAAACCTGGAAAAAGCAAACTGAGCGTGCTATAATACAACTGTACAATTTTGGGGTGCCGGGCCAACCGCCCCGAACCCTGGGAAAGGGGGCAAAACCGATGGATGACTGCCTGTTTTGCAAAATCGCAGCGGGCCAGATCCCGTCCAATAAGCTGTATGAGGATGACACTCTGCTGGCATTTTATGATATTGACCCGCAGGCACCGGTGCATTTTCTGGTGATCCCCAAGCAGCATATTGAATCTGCGGCAAAGCTTACCGAAGCGGACGCTGCACTGCTGGGCCATATTTACGCTACCATCGCCAACCTGTGCAAGCAGCTTGGCGTGGACGAAAGTGGCTACCGCGTTGTGACTAACGTTGGCGCCGATGGCGGCCAGAGCGTGAAGCACCTGCACTTCCATGTGCTGGCAAAGCGCAGCCTTGCATGGCCTCCGGGCTGATGCCGAGCGCTGTAAGCACACTCGTGAAATTATAAAGAGAGGTAAACCAACATGGCAGATACCTATACACTGCATATTGCAGGCCTGACCCGCGAACTGCCCATCTGCAAGGTCAATGACCACATGGACATTGCTGCCTTCATCATGTTCAGCGATGTTGAATTGACCGAGGCCTGCGCCGCAGCCCTGCTGAAAAAGGCCCCTGAGTTTGACGTTATCCTGACCGCCGAGGCAAAGGGCATCCCACTGGCCTACGAAATGGCACGTCAAAGCGGCAAATATTGGATTCCTGCCCGCAAAGGCCCGAAGCTGTATATGCGCGAGCCCGTCATTATCGAGGATCAGTCCATCACCACCGCCGGCAAGCAGATGTTGGTCATCGATAAGAAGGATATCGAGTATATGGACGGCAAGCGCATCCTGATCGTGGATGACGTTATCTCCACCGGCGGCTCTCTGCACGCGTTGGAGACGCTGGCCGCCAAGAGCACCGGCACCGTCGTCGGCTGCTGTGCAGCACTCGCCGAGGGCGATGCTGCCAAGCGCACCGACATCTTCTTCCTAGAGCCGCTGCCGCTCTTCCTGCACTAAGCAATGAAACGAAAGCTCGGTTGGTTCGGTCTCGGTTTTGCCGGGGCTGAGCTTGCTGCGGCCATTCTGCCGCCGCTGGTCTGTGTGCCCGCGGCGGCATTTTTGGTATGGCTGGCCTTTTTCAGCAGGAAAAGGCGCAGAGATCATGGGATCCCCCTGCTGGGGGCGGTGTGTGGCCTGGCGTGGTTTTTGATGTTCTCCCTTGTCTGGGTGCGGCCCGCCAGGGCGCTGGCCGGGCAGACTGTGACCTGCACGGCGGTCGTTGAGACAGATGCCGATGCCTCGTACAGCGAGAGCAGACTGCGCGGCACGCTGCGGCTGACTGAGATCGACGGCAGGCCCGCCAATGTCCGGGTACAGTGTTCGTCGTTCCCCGGGGAGAATGCAGGGGAGCGGTTCACGGCGCAGTTTGCCCTGGCCGAACTGCCCGACAACAAATACCGCCTGAGCCGCAACAGCAAGGGCGTCTATTTGCAGGCGGAATACCTGGGCAGCTACCAGCCCCTTGCGGCAAGCCGTGCGCCGCGCTTTGCGCTGTACCGGCTGCGCCAGCGGTGGAGCGCTGTCCTGCGCCGCTGGCTGCCCCGGCAGCTGGACGGCATGGAAACCGCCATGCTGCTGGCAGACAAAAGCCGCTTGGACGATGCCGTACAGCAGGCCTTCCGCACAGCGGGGGTGTCGCACCTGCTGGCGGTATCGGGGCTGCACCTGGCGCTGCTCTGCGGGCTGTTTAGCTTTGGCCGCAGGTGGAAATTTTACAAGCCGCTCATCATCCTGCGCGGCGCGGTGGCGCTGTTCTATGTGCTGCTGACCGGGGTGCCTGTCTCGGTGCTGCGAGCAGGGCTGGTGTTTGCGGTGGCGCTGGCGGGGGACTTCCTGCTGCTGCCGTTCGACCTGCTGACGGCAACCGGCTTTGCGGCTATCTTGATGGGCCTGCAAAACGCCTACGCGCCCTGCGATATCGGCTTTCAGCTGTCCTTCTGCGCCGTGCTGGGCGTACAGGCAGCCGCCGCGCTGACCCGCGCCGAGGAGCGGGCAGCGGAGGACAAGCCCGCCGCAGTCAGGCTGCTTTGCCGCCTGGCAGAGCCGGTGCAGAGCGCCGCGCTTGCCAGCCTTGCCACATTGCCGGTGCTGGTAGCCCACGGCATGGCTGCCAGCCTGGCGGGGCTTGTCTGCAACGTACTGGTCGTCTGGATGCTGCAGCCCGCGCTGCAAATGGGTATCCTGTTGTTGGCAGTCAGCGCTGTACCGTTTTTGCTGCCGTTTACGAACTTGACCGCGCTGCTGCTAAGTCTGTGGCTTAAACTACTGCTCTGGTTGGTAGAGCGCTGTGCCGCGCTGCCGTTCGCGTCGGTTTGCCTGCCGCAGCGGTACACGCTGTTTGTGCTGGCGGTGCTGGGTATGCTGGCGGCTGCCTACTGGCATGCTAAAAAGCTGCGGGCCTGCCTGCCCGCAGTGGCCGCCTGCGCGGTGCTGGCTGTGGGCATGGGACTGTGTATGCAAAGGGACGTTGTGCAGCTGGCTCTCGTGGGTGCGGTCAACAACCCCTGCGTGGTCTGTGTGCAGAATGGAAAGGCGGTGGTGTTTTTCCGCGGCGGGGAGAGCAACCTGGCCGCCGTGAAAAACTACCTTGCCGGGCGCAGCCGGGGCGAACCGGCCCTGCTTGTTGACCTACGGGCCAAGCCCACCGAGTTGGACTTCGCCGCCGCCGAGGTCGTGACGATGCAGGAACAGCCCGACTTTGCAACACGCCCGGTGCTTGACGGATTGGCGCTGGACCTGTATCATAATAAAAGTGCCAGCCTCGCCGTGCTGGAGGTGGGCGGGCGGCATATCGCCGTGGGTGCGGGTAATATCCAGCTGGCGGAGCCTGTGCGGGTGGATGTGCTCTGCGCACCGGGCAGTTGGCCGGACGCCGTGCAGCCGGACACCGTTTTGTACACCAGCACCGCGCCGAAATGGCTGGACAAAGCCGAAAACTGCACACTGCGCTATGGCGAAGAGGAGCCGGGCTTGACCCTGCGCCCCGGCCGCAGCATACTTTGGGAGGAGGCACAGACCGTTGCTGTACAGTGAAAATGAACTCAATAAGCGTCTGAAAGCGGGCTGCGGACTGTACTATTTTTACGCATCGGACGAAGCACTCGTCCACAACGCCGCGCAAAAGGCGCTGAAATTCCTGAACCAGGATGACCCCGAAACCACCGTGTTGGACGGACCGACACCCGCTGTGGAGGAAATCGTGCTGGCTGCCGGTACGATCTCCTTTTTCGGCGGGCGGCGTCTGGTGCTGATGCCGCTGGTGCGTCCCTCGACCTACTCGGACAAGGATTTACAGGAGCTTTGCGATACGCTGTCTGACACCGAGAACGCCATCTTTGTGATGACGAGCGTCGTCGAGGAAAGCTACGGCAAGCTGCGCCCCGGCAAGCGGGAGCAAAAGCTCATCAGCTGCTGTGAAAAGCTCGGCTACTGCGTGCAGATTAACAAGCCCACAGGTGTGGCCTTGCAGGCTATGGCCCGGGACTGGGCGAAGGAGAGTGGCGCGGTCTTTGCGCCGGGGGCAGAAAACGCCCTGCTGACCCGCTGCGGCGACGATCAGTTCCTTTTGAAAAACGAGGTGGAAAAACTGGCTGCGCTGGCAAACTACGGCACTATCACGCCGCAGATGGTGAGCGAGATTGGCACCGTGACGCTGGACGCAGATACCTTTGACATGGTCAAGTTGCTGACCGGCGGCCAGGCCGACAAGGCCCAGCAAAAAATGAAAACGCTGCTGGCGCTGCAAAATGACCCCATCATGATCACGGGCGCACTCATCGCAAACTATCTCGATTTGTACCGTGTGTTGCTGGGCCGCCGCAGCCGCCGCAGTCTGGCCGATGTGGCAAAAGATTTCGGCTACAAGGGCAACTGGAACTACCGCCTTAACAACACTGAGCGCACGGCCTCGCGGTTCAAGCGTGGCCAGCTCGAACGCTGCCTGCACATCCTGCAAAAGTTGGACACTGACTTGAAAAGCAGCAAGCTGGACGCAGAACTGCTGATGCAGAAGGCCCTGTGCGAGTTGGCGCTGGCAGGGAGGGCGTGATGCTGAAATTGGAACAGGCCCTTCTGGTGGAGGGAAAATATGACGCCGCGCGGCTGGCAAATCTTGTGGATGGCACGATCTTGACGACCGATGGCTTCCGCGTGTTCAGGGACGGCGCATTGCAAAAGCTGCTCAAACGCATTTCCGCGGCGCAGGGACTTATCATTTTGACCGACTCTGACGCGGCGGGGTTTAAGATACGTCACTTCGTCACAGGGTTAGTGGGAGCGGAAAATGTGCTGCAAGCCTATGTGCCCGCCATCCCCGGTAAGGAATCCCGCAAGGCAGAACCCGGCAAGGAAGGTCTGCTGGGTGTCGAGGGCGTGAACAATGATTTGATTTTGCAGGGGCTGGAAACAGCGCTGGCAAGCAAAACTACTTGTCAGCAGAAAACCGCACAGCTGCGGCCCATAGCGTATACCGACCTGTACGAGTGGGGCATTTCCGGCACGGCCAACAGCGCCGACAACCGCCGCGTCTTACTGCGTCGTCTTGGATTGCCGCCGCGCCTGAGCAAAAAAGAGCTGCTGCAAATTCTCAATACGCTTTACACCTACGACGCGCTGAACGCGGAAATCGAAAAAATAGGAAGATAAAAAATGTCCGAAACCGAGCAAAACGGTTTCGGACTTTTTTGTATCACTCAAACTTCCAACTTTTCCAGCTCGGCCATCCACAGGGTGTTGCAGGCGTCGCTAGGCATACGCCAGTCGCCGCGGGGCGACAGCGTGACAGAGCCGACCTTCGGGCCGTCGGGTAGGCAGCTGCGCTTGAACTGTTGGGCGAAGAAACGGCGGTAGAAATTCTTCAGCCAGGCCAGCAGCACTTCCGGCTCGTACTTGCCGTCAAAGGCCGTGCGGGCCAGGTGGTAAATCTTCGTTGGGCTGAACCCAAAGCGCAGCACGTAGTAGAGGTAAAAGTCGTGTAATTCATACGGACCAACGAGCTTTTCTGTCTGCTGGGCAATCGTGCCGTCGGCGGCGGTGGGTAGCAACTCGGGGCTGACCGGCGTGTCCAGGATATCCACCAGCACGTCCCGCAGTGTATCGTTGCCACAGGTGTCGGCCACATACTGCACGATATGCCGTACCAGCGTTTTCGGCACGCCGGCATTGACGCCGTACATACTCATGTGGTCGCCGTTGTAGGTGGCCCAGCCCAATGCCAGCTCGCTCAAGTCGCCGGTGCCGATGACAAAGCCGCCGTTTTTGTTGGCATAGTCCATCAGTTCCAGCGTGCGCACGCGGGCCTGGCAGTTTTCAAAGGTGACGTCGTATTTGTCGGCGGGCTGGTCGATGTCGGCAAAATGGCTCTTGACGGTCTCGGTGATGTTGATCTCGCCAAAGGTCACGCCCAGAGCCTCGCACAAAATCTCGGCGTTGGAGCGGGTGCGCCTCGTCGTGCCGAAGCAGGGCATCGTCAGCGCAATGATATCTTTGGGGGCGCGGCCCAGCACATTGCAGGCACGCACGGCCACCAGCAGGGCCAGGCAGCTGTCCAGCCCGCCAGAAATACCCAACACGCCGCACTTAGCGTGGGTGTGCTCCATACGCTTGGCAAGGCCCTCAGCCTGGATGCGCAAAATCAGCTCGCACCGCTCGGCGCGGGTGGCGGCGTCCTGCGGCACAAACGGCGTGCAGGAAACAGGGCGCGTCAGGGAAAACTCTACCGGCGGCAGCTCAAACTCCACGGTGGTATAGCCGTCCGTCTCGGGCATAAAGGTCGTGTTGCGCTGGCGCTCCTGTACCATGCGGCCCAGGTCCAGCTCGGTCACGGCGTCCTCACCCGCAAAGGGGGCGGTGTCGGCCAGCAGACTGCCGTTCTCGGCAATTAGATTGTGCCCGGCAAAGGTCATGTCGGTGGTGCTCTCACCGTGGCCCGCGTCGGCATAGAGATAGGCGCAGAGCAACCGTGCGCTCTGCCCGCAGACCAGCTCACGGCGGTAAGCGGCTTTGCCGACCGTCTCATCACTGGCAGAGAGATTCGCCACCACCGTGGCCCCTGCCAGCGCATGGGCGCAGCTGGGCGGGACGGGCGCCCACAGATCCTCACACACCTCGGCGGCCAGCACAAAGGCGGGCATCTGCTTACAGGCAAACAACAGGTTCGTGCCAATCAGCGTTTCCTGCCCGGCCAGCTCAATGCACTCCGGCTCACGCATACCGGGGATGAAGTGGCGCTTCTCGTAAAACTCGCCATAGTTGGGCAGGTGCATTTTTGGCACAAGGCCCAGCAGTTCACCGTTGCAGAGTACCGCCGCGCAGTTGTAGAGCTTGCCGTTGTGGCGTACCGGCAGCCCGACGAGGACAACGAGGTTCAGCCCTTCGCTGGCTTTCAAAATCGCGGCAAGGCCGTCCTCGGCCCCGCGCAGGAGCGTTTCCTGCAAGAACAGGTCGCTGCAGGTGTAGCCGGTCAGCGCAAACTCCGGCAGGCAGAGCAGCTGGACGTTTTTCTCGGCGTATTCGCGCATGACGCCGATGATCTGGTCGGCGTTGTAGGCGCAGTCGGCCACGCGCAGGGCGGGGCTGGCTGCGGCGGCGCGGATGAATCCATTTTCAAAAGCGGGAAAGCTGTACTTCATAGCCAAACTTCCTTTATCATAATATAAAACTATCATAGCACAGCAGGCCGCTTGCCGCAAGTATGTGTTTTGTGTGCAAAATATAAATTTCAAAAAGTAAGATATACTTGACAAAATGTAATGCAAATGATATAGTAAAGCCACAGCAAGAGGAAAGGAACGTAAGGCTATGGCAAAAAACCTGAAGCTGAAGGCCGCCCGCGCCGTGCGCGATATGACGCAGGCGGATCTGGCGGCGGCGGTGGGCGTGTCCCGCCAGACCATCAACGCCATTGAAAAAGGGGAGTATAACCCCACGATCAACCTGTGCCGCAGCATCTGCAGGGTGCTGGGCAAGACATTGGACGAGCTGTTCTGGGAGGAATAAGCAATGAATCTGAGGGAAATTTTTAAGCGCGAGAATCTGGACGAAATGCAAAAGCAGACCCTTTTGAAGATCGAGTCCCGCGGCTTCTGGGGGCTGTGGGTGCTGCTGCTGGCGGCGCTTATCATCGAAAGTCTGCTGGGCTTTGCCCCGCGGGAGATGGCGGCAGAATGGTTTATCTTTATGCTGGGGAGTGCCTATTCGGTCATAAGTGATCTGCGTGCCGGTATCTGGGACCGCCACCTTAAGGCGAACACGAAAACCAATGCCGTTGTGTCCGTTGCGGGCGGTGCTGCCGTGTTTGTGTGGGGGCTTATCAAATTTGCAGCGCTTGGCACGGGCATTGCGGTGCTGCAGGCGGTCATCATGGGGGTCTGTACCTGGGTGCTGTGCTTTGCATTGCTGCAGCTCAGCATGAAGGCTTACAAAAAGCGCCACGCTGAACTGGAAAACCCCAAGGAGGACGACGATGAAAACGAATAAAAAAGAGCTGACTGTCTTTGCGCTCTGTGCTTACGCAATTCCGTTTCTGATGATGCCGCTTTTGTACATCTGCCTGCAGAACGGGCAGGATACAAGCATTTTTGCCAACGCCCAGATGTTCTACCCGGCGGCGGGTGTCATGCTGGCCTTCCTGCTGGCGCGGCGACCGGATACGCCCAAGCGGTTTTACAGTCTGCACATCGTGTCCGCCGTGCTGATGCTGGTTATGAGTGTGTTGTCCGTGGCTATGCCGCAGACGGGGTGGCTGACCATTGCCAACGTTGCCATTATTATTGCCTCGGTGCTGGGCTGGATACTGCTGCTGACCGAGAAAAAGGAGCGCCGTGAAGCCTACGGCTTGCGCCTGCACGGCAAATTTTTGACGGCACTTGCTATCTGCGTGTACTTCCTCGCAGTCAAGACCGGCATGGTGTTCCTCTCGGTGGCAATGCAGGGCGGGGATACCTGGGCCAACTACCTGGCCTACTGGCGCAGCCCCACACCGTGGATCATGGCGATGGCGCTGATTCCCAATTTCTTTCTGTCCTTCCTGCCGTTCTTTGGCGAGGAATACGGTTGGCGCTGCTACCTGACGCCCGCCCTGCAAAACCGCTTCGGTGCGCGGCGCGGTGCGCTGGCCGTGGGTGTGCTGTGGGGCTTGTGGCATCTGCCGCTGAACCTGTTCTTTTACAGCCCGGAAACAACCTTGCAGAGTATCGCGTCGCAGCTTGTTGTCTGTATGACGCTTGGCGTGTTTTTCACATTCGCCTACGAAAAATGCGGCAAAAACATTTGGGTGTCCATACTGCTGCATTATTTGAACAATAATATGATTCTCGTCTGGACAGGCACGGCGGATATCTCCAACCAGGTCATCCACTGGGCGGACGTGGGTGTCAGCGCCGTGATGTATGCGGCCGTGTTCCTGCCGTTTTTGGCGGCAAAGTGCTACCGCCGTGGGGAAAAGGCGGTGTAATTCTACGGAAATTCGATAACAGAAGTGCATAGTAAGCTTTGCATCACCAAAACAAAATAAACCCCGCCGGGCATTCCCAAAAGAAAAGCCCGGCGGGGTTGCTGCTTCTGCTATTAAATTACACCGCAAACGCCTTGTGCAGTGCGTCGAGGGCGGCGTCCTCGTCCTGTTGGCGGATGAGCAGGGAAATGTCCAGGTCGCTGGTCGTGATGAGCACGATCTCGACATTGGCACCGGACAGGGCAGCCAGGGCGCGGGCGGCCACGCCGCAGCTTGTGACCATTTCCTCACCGAAGAGGTTGATCTTGCTGTACCCGCCGGAAACAAGCGGGGGATTGGCCTTGGCCGCAGCGGGCAGGGCCTTCATGACAGCGGCAAAGTTGTCATAGCTCGTGGTGAAGCTGAAGTCCACCGCTGCGCCGCGCGGGGCGCTCTGGCAGATCATATCCACCACAATGCCTGCCTTGGCGAACACATCCAGATGCTCGGCCAGGCTTTGGGCGCTGTACTGCGCACCGGGAAAGGTGGTGAGCATGATGTTCTGCTCACTGTTGATTTTGCTGACACCGTACATAAACAATCATCCTTTCTATGCAATATGTTAATCCAACGTAATAAACTGCTCATCAATCGCACCGTAAAGCACACTTTCAATGTATGCGCGGGAGAGGGTAAACACGCCGTGGGCTGCGCCCAGTTCGTCGGTATACTGGCTGTACGGGATGACGCGGATATTCTTGTAGCCGGCCTCATACTGGCTGATGACGCAGTGCAGCTTCGGGTCGCGTATCGTGATGCTGGAACTGCCGTCCGGCTGGGTCGTTTTGTCAAAGTAAACGTCCAGAATCGCACCGATGGTATTGTCGGCCGAGGACTGGGCGTTGATAAAGTTGCCCAGGCTGTACACCACAAAGGTCGTGTTGCCGTTGGCCCCGGTCAGCCATTCGGCGTTCTGCACCACATGGGGGTGGGTGCCGATGATAACATCAACGCCCTGATCAGCCAGCCATTGGGCGGTCTGCTTCTGGAAGTCGTTGATCTCGTGCGTGCCTTCGGTGCCCATGTGGGCGCTGACGATGAGCACATCACAGTTGGGGCGCATATCGGCAATCTGCTTGGCAATCGTCTCCCGGTCGTCGAGGTACACAACGCCGTACTCCGCGCCCGAGGGCGTCGGCAGGCCGTTCGTGTGTTCGGTGTAGGATAGGTAGCCGAAAGTGATGCCGTTGACGGTCTGGTAGACGTAGTCGTCGTAGGTGCTGAGATTGTAAAAGCCCATCGTGACGACATCGTCCGGCATGGCGGCCCAGTGCGCCATGGAAGCCTCAATGCCTGCCGCACCCTTGTCGTAGCTGTGGTTGTTGGACAGGCTGAATACCCGGAATCCCAGATTATACAGCGTGTCGGTGATGGCCCCGGGCGTTGAGAACATCGGGTAGCCGCTGGCGGCAAACTCATCGTTGACAAGTGTTTCCTGATTGAGCCAGTTCACGTCAAACTGGTCGTAGTAGCCCTGCATCGCGGCATAGGCGGCGTCAAAATCGTAGTGGTCGCCGCCTCGTTCTTTCGCCTGCAAGAAAATACCGTCGTGGATCAGGTCGTCGCCGGTCGCGGAAAAATGCACAGTCTCCACGGTGGGTGTCGGCTCGGGCGTTGGCTCCGGTGCAGTGGTGGGTTCCGGGGCAGGCGTTTCCATCATGACCGGCTGCGGATTGACGGCAGGCAGGGTCACAGGCTCATTGACTGGGGCCAGCAGGGAGCCGACTATCGTACCGCCCACGCCCAGTGCAATTACCAGGCAGGCGGCAAGGTCGTTGCCTTTCATTCGCATACGAGTTTACCCCGCAGCAGGTCGGTCATCGTGTAGTAACCGGGGGCCAGCGCTGCAATGTAGAGCGCGGCCTGCACGGCACCATCGGCAAAAACACCGCGGCTGCCTGCACTGTGGCTCAGGGTCACGACCTCGTCGGGGCCGCAGAACAGCACATCGTGCTCGCCCACAATGCCGCCGCCGCGGATGGAACTGATACCCAGTTCCTGCGCACCGCGCTTCTGGCGCACCTGGGAGCGGTCGTAGACGTACTCATACTTGCCGCCCGCCTCGGCGTTGATAGCATCGGCAATCATCAGTGCCGTGCCGCTGGGGGCGTCCAGCTTGTTGTGGTGGTGCTTCTCGACAATTTCAATGTCGAACTCTCCGCCAAGGATCTTCGTGGCCTGGCGGGCCAGTTCGATCAGCACATTCACGCCCACCGACATATTTGCACTGCGGAAGATGGGCACCTTGGCGCTGGCGGCCTCCAGCACGGCCTCATCCTCCTTGGACAGGCCGGTGGAGCAGATGACGCAGGGCAGGCCGTTCTTGGCACCGTACTGTGCGGCGGCCACCGCCCCGGCGGGGGAAGAAAAGTCGATGATAACGCCCTTGCAGGGCAGCTCGGCAAAGCCTGCGTAGACCGGGATGCCGCCCACATTGCCCGCCTCACGGTCAACACCGGCCACGACACGGCAGTCGTCACGCGCACCGATTTTTTCCAGCAGGGCGCGGCCCATGCGGCCATAGATGCCCTGAATGATGATATCCGTCATTGTTACGTCCTTTCGTGAAAAAAGCGAAAAGCCGACCCGCAAAAATGCAGTGGGTCGGCTGTGAAATTATTTCAGCAGGCCGAAATCCTGCATGGCGTTTTCCAGCTGTGCTTGCACAGCGGCAGAGGAGGCGACCAGCGGCAGACGGCATTCACCGGCCTGCCAGCCCAAGCGGTTCATGGCCCACTTGACCGGGATGGGGTTTACATCGGCAAACAGCGCCTTGATGAGAGGCAGGGCTTTCAGCTGCATGGACAGGCTCCCGGCGGTGTCACCTGCAAACCACTTGGCGCAGATGTCGTGGGTGTACTGGGGCGCGACGTTGGACAGCACGCTGATGACGCCCTTGCCGCCCAGTGCCAGCAGCGGCACAATCTGGTCATCGTTGCCGGAGTAGATGTTCAGGTTATCCCCACAGGCCGCCGCAATCTCAGCCACCTGGCTGATGTTGCCGCTGGCCTCTTTCACGGCGTTGATGTTCGGGTGTTTGGCAAGCTCGGCCAGCGTGGCGGGGGTCAGGCTGCAGCCGGTGCGGCTGGGCACATTGTACAGGATGCAGGGCAGGTGCACCGCGTCCGCAATGGCCGTGTAGTGGGCGATAAGGCCTGCCTGGCTGGTCTTGTTGTAGTAGGGCGTGACCAGCAGCAGGGCGTCGGCACCGTCGGCCTCAGCCTGCTGGGACAGCCAGATGGCGTACTTGGTATCGTTGGAGCCGGTACCCGCAATCACAGGCACGCGCCCGGCAACCTTTTTGACCGTATAGCGGATGCACTCGGTATGCTCCTCGTCGGTCAGTGTCGGGGACTCACCGGTCGTGCCGCAGATGACGATGGCGTCAGTGCTATGGGCAATCTGGTCCTCAATGATGCAGCCCAGCTCGTCATAGTTGACGCTGCCGTCTGCGTTCATCGGGGTGATGACGGCCACGGCGGCTCCTGTAAAAACGGGTTTCTTCATACGAATTTCTCCTTACACCAAAGCTGCTTGGCGCAGCAAATCAGTCAAAATAGCCCTTGGCGGCCAGCAGTTCAGCCAGCAGCACACCGCCGCCGGCAGCACCGCGCAGCGTGTTATGTGACAGGCAGACAAATTTGTAATCGTACTGGGTATCCTCGCGCAGGCGGCCGATGCTGACAGCCATGCCGTTTTCAAGCATACGGTCGAGCTTGGGCTGCGGGCGGTCGTTTTCCTCAAAGTAATGCAGGAACTGCTTCGGGG
>ERZ824575.1024-NODE-1024-length-29593-cov-7.823245_pt1 | contig 29593 bp, 36 predicted proteins | sample MGYA00519470_ERZ824575 | MGnify/ENA primary metagenome ERZ824575 (study PRJEB31778, sample SAMEA3449170) | human gut metagenome | biome: human gut; feature: human-associated habitat; material: faeces | place: United Kingdom | collected 2010/2012 ...
CGCATTGTCGGCATACTGCTTGGCCGTCTGCAGATTCGACGTGTCGGCGGCCGCACGGGCCGATGCCTCATCCGAAACCTCCGAGTTAGTGTACTCTTTCGCCGCTGTCAATGTAGAAGCATCCGCTTTGGCAAACTCGGTGCGGATGGCCGCCTCCTGCCCTTCTGCTCGGTTCTGTTCAGCGGTAATATTCCCCTGCAGGGTCGTATCGGCCTGCTCTCTGGCGGTGGATTCATTGTTGAGTTCGTTCGTAACCGCATTTTGCGACATTACCGAGGTTGTACTGGTTCCCGTTGTCTGAACGACAAGAACGCCATCGTCTCCCCCGCCGCCGGAAATTGTATCGAGTTTTGTTTTGTCCTCGGCAGACATTAAGCCCGCAGCAGATTCGGTGGCGCCGGGCAATACAATAGGAACCGGAGTGTCCTCGCCAAACTTCCCCGTCGCAGTTGATCGTGTGCGCTTGGTGATGTTAATTGTCGCTGAATCCGCGTCAATATCTACCGAAGGAGATACGTCTGTCAGAATGCTCTGCCCTACGGAAGCATTCGCCTGGGCAGGTACAGATTCCGTGTCGGCGTAATTCTTTGCCGATGTCAATGTTGCCGTGTCAGCTGCAGCAAACTCCCTCCGGATTGCGGATTCTTGCCCCTCGGCTCGCGTCTGTTCGGCTGTAATACTCTGCTGCAGGGTCGTATCGGCCTGCTGCCGGGCGCTGGTCTCTGCATTGACCTGCTCGTTTACATAGGTCGTCGTCGCCTTGTCGTTGATCTTCTGCTGGAGCGCGAGCGATAGCTTCTCCCACGCAATCGAGTTGGCGACAATCGACGCCTGGATCGTGTTTCCTTCGCCGATCGTTACGACGACCTCCGTGCCGTTCGATCCGACATACTCCTTGACGAACTCCGACACGGGTACCGACGACACGCTGCCGTCGCCGTTGTCCAACTCGATGGATTGCGTCTTGGCATTGTACCGCAGATCCATCTGCTCGATTGGGAGATCGACGACGAGCTTCTGGCCGCTGGTCGTCTGGAATGTCAGCTTGTAGGTCGCGGGGTCGTACGTCGGGAGCCCGGTGCAAGTGGCAAGTATGCCCCGGATGTCCGTGTGGGCCGTACCGGATGTGTTGTGTGTCGATACCGCATTGTCGGCATACTGCTTGGCCGTCTGCAGATTCGACGTGTCGGCGGCCGCAAACTCGCTGCGGATCGCCGCCTCCTGCCCCTTGGCCCGCGTCTGCTCGGCCGTGATACTCTGCTGAAGGGTAGTGTCGGCGGCTTCGCGCGCCTCCGCCTCGCCGCTTACGGCATCGGTGATCTGCTGCGGCATGCCGTCCAACGATGCCTTATCGGTCGCCGACATGAGGCCGGCGGTAGCTTCCGTGGCGACGGGCAGGGTGATAGGCAGCGGCGTATCACCCCCAAACTGCCCCGTGGCGGTCTCTCTGGTCCGCCGATTAAGGCTCAACGTTACCGAATCGGCGGCGGCCGTCACCGGTTGTTCGGGCACTCCGGTAAGAATAGACGTCCCAAAAGATTCGTTTGCGGCATCTGCCGTGCTCGCAGCCGTTTGTGCCGCATCTGCCGCTTCGTTAGCATTCTCTGCGGCCGAAGATGCCGCTGCTGATGCCGAATTTGCCGAATCGGCCGCCGATGTTGCTGCCTGTGCGGCGTTTGTTGCATTTTCTGCGGCGATATTGGCTTCTGATGTAGCTTCCCCTGCCTGTGAAATGGCCTCGGCCACAACTGACGTGAGCAATTCCCCATCGACATAGATATTCCCCTGCTCGTCGGCCGTTATCTGCGGCGTCTCACCCTTAATGCCCGAGAAATCCAGCGTAATGATGCGAGCCTCGGGCGTGCCCCCCAGCGTAACTTTACACGATGGAGTACCCGTAGTGTCGTCCACGTTTACAATAACATTATCGATAGTGCCGGCGGGGCCGATGTTCACCGATGCCGATGCATCCATCGGCGAATGATCACGGAGGCAGAAAGCGGGGACATCGATAGATCTCTGCTCTCCGTATTGGTTGGTGTAGGAGCATCCGATAAAGTACACTCCCGGGGGCGTAGTCTCGGTAGTCTGAATCTGTAAAGTGAACGGATTGGCGTCGTTGGTGGGCGACACGGTCGGGCACGACGAGCACGGGAACCCCTGCAGGGTGCACCGCCACGTTACGTTGGTGATCGTCGAGGCGTCTACCATGTTTCCACTTTCATAAAGCGCGAAAGTGATAGGGATAGTGTTCCCACGGCGAATTTCCGGAACTACCGGAGATGGGTTGAATGAGCTAATCGAGTTCATATCGCTTGCAACTGTTAATCGCTTGGAATTTCTTCACGCGCTTTGCGCGATGGCAGCATCCGAGCAGCCCCAGCGATTGGAGGTGTGCTACAACCTCCCGGGCACACTCATCGGCGATCTGCTTTGCCTCGCTCGAAGCACGGGATATAGACGCGTAATCGAGTTGATCGGAATAGTCAGACCGTTTGCGAACTACTCCGAAACTTGTAACGCTGATCTGATTGTCGAGGATCATGCGTGAGTAGGCGTAGTAGGCTACGGCATTTACCAGCCCCATGGAATGACCGGTGCCGCTGCAGCAGGCGCCGTCGAAATAGCCTCCGAACATGATGGCTTCGTACTGCTGCGGGGAAACCGAAACTTCCGTTCCGTCCTCCCGGGTGTATGTCTGCGCCTCGGTGATAGCCGGCCCCAGCCCGTCAAACCATTGGTAAAGGTGCGCTCCGATCTGCGGCAGAATGTTGAGTTTCTCGGCCTCCTGGATGTACGGTTCGACGCGCGCGAGGCCGTCGATGTTCTGTGCCACGGGACGCACACGGCGAATGCAGTTGATGTTCGTTATCATTGTGCGATGAGTTTATCGATGTCCGAATCCGTGAGGCCGTATGCGGTCGAAAGATAGGCGCGCTTATGGACATCGTCCGTTGTCGTATCGCGGACTATTTCGAGAATCTTATCCACGGCCTCCTGCCCGAATCGGGCGAGCAGGGAATCGCCGGTTGTGTAGGACAGCGGGCGGATGTCGAAATCGTCGGGGATGAAGCCTACCTTTTCCCACCGGCGGAACAGTCGCTGGAAGGTGCGCGTCAGCACCTCACGCTCGCCGTTTGTCCGGCTGTTGTAGTAGTCGTAGGCATTGCGCATGAGGTCCGCGCCGAAGCCTGCGCCCACATCCACAGCCCGGAGGATCGGGGGCTGCGAGAATGCGCGGCCGATGTTGTCGGGAACAACCTCCTGCGTCCGCTGATAGGCCTTGTCGTAGCTCTCACCCGTCATCTTTATAAACTGCGGAATCTCGTCTTTCGATGCGACCTGCAGATACATGAGCGTCGAGCCGTTCATGTCCCCTACGAACTGCTGGAGCTGCTTCCTCACTCCGTTGGCTTCCTCTTCGGATTGCTCCTCGGCCGAAATATCGACGAGAGCACCCGCCGGGATGAAGTTGCTCGTCGCGTTTCGGTTCATGACGTTGGAAACAGCCTCCTCGGTCCGCATATCCGTGAGCGCGGGAGCGTATATCGGGGTCGGATAGGTGTTGGGACCATCCCCGGAATAGTAGAGAATCTGACCGGGCCATTTGGAGAAACCTCCGGCCAGCTGAATACGGGCCCGCAGCACCTCATCGCTATCCGAATACACGTCATAGCGCCGAATGTTCTTTTTGTCGAAGTTGCGCCCCAGGTAACGCTCGAACTCGCGCGCCCAGTCGTCATACTCCGCAATCTTGGAGAATGACAGCGTGCTGTCTCCATGGCGTTCGAAGCGCAAATGCTCGAAGGGTACATGCCGCAGCTCGAAAATCTCTCCGAGCGCGTTGTAGTTCACATGTATCCCGAACCCGTTATATTTGGCGAGGTCAGCGGCAACAAGTGCCATGACCTCGTCCAATGTTTGGCCCATCGAATTGACGACGAACGTCTTTGTCGCGTCGTCATCGAAACCTTGGCCGATGATGAAATCCCGGTATATCTTGAGGCACGATTTCCCGGTCGATGAGTTCTCGACGATGCGCGATACACGCTGCGGGAAATCATTGCGTTCCCCATAGGTCTGAATGTTCAGACTGCGGTCGTTATACGATTCGAACGGCCTTTCTGAATGAATATAGGATACTTTCATGATAACCGGATTTGCGACGGATTATGCCTCCGTCTTGGCGGCCTTGCGGCCTCTCTTTGCCTTCTTCTCCTCGGCGAGTGCCGGGGCGGCCTCACTTGCAGCCTCGATGGCCCCTTCTACCTCTTCGGCCGTCGGCGTTGCCTCCGGTTCCGGATCGGCTTCCTCGGCCGGGTCCTTCTCGTCGGCCTCCTCGGCCTTCTTCTCCTCGGCGGGTGCCGGGGCTGCCATGCGGGCTTTGTACTCCTCGACCTTGTCCCAGAAGTCCGCGGGAATTTCGCCGTCGATGTACTTCACGACGTTGGGATTGCGGCTCGCGTGGCGATACAGCAGATCGTCGCCCTGCTCGGCAAGGTGTTTCGGACAAAGGATTTTCCCGAACTCGAAATTCACGGGATCGGGGAGACACGTCCCCGCCAGCAGACGATAGGACGATTTACTCTTGGGTGCGCTCATAGCTTTTTCGATTTCGTGTTTTGAAAACAGCCTCATGAAGGCATCATGCCAGCAGTTACCGCAAGTGCGGGTGAACTTGCCAAAGAATGCCTTGTAAAGACTTTCGATCTCTTGCGAGAATTGAGTGTTTTTCGATCGCTCGGCATCGAAAGCCCGGCGATCATACGCCAGGCTTCGATACTTTGCGCGAAATTCAGAGAGTTGTTCGAACCGGTCCATTACTATTCACCTGCAGCGGAAAGGAGAGCATTAACAGCCTCGTCCGTCTCTGCCTCGCTGGTGGAGTAGAAGGACATGGGGATCATAGCTTCGCTGCCGACGCTGGGCGTCGAGAGCGTCATCGAGTAGGCGACGTTGTCGGACATTTCCGTGGACGCGGAGAGTTCGGACAACGAAAGGCCGGCATTCCATCCGTATACCTCCCACTTCACTTCACCTTCGTCGCCGTGGTTCTTGTTCTCAACAAGAGCAACCACAAGTCCGTTAACCATCTGGTTGACGAAATCCTTTGCGCTCTGATTCTTTGCAAGAATTCGGAGCGCGAGAGAGTGCGATACGGTGTTGATGTAGGTACCCTGCGTTACCGAAGCGTCTCCGGTTACTGCATTGGGAAGCGTATCGAACTCATAACCCTTCTTACCCGATTTAAGGATAATGCCGGAGATAATACCTCCGGTAACTGTCGATCTACCACGGTCGATGTCATTGTACGACATGAGGACTACGCGACCGGTCGTGCCGGGGGTAGGAGCACCCCCGCACGCCTCGGCCACATAGCCTGCCGTGATTGCTGAACAATCAAGCTGTGCCATAGTTCTTTTCGTTTTGGGTTAGATACCGACGGAGAACATGTTGGCCCGTGCGATCTCGGCGTCGAGCATGCCAACGCCGCGCGCGTACACCTGCATGTCCTTGTCGTCGTGGAATACCTTGAACTGGTCGAACGACGTCGTCGACGCGACACCCACGGCCAACACCTCCTTCGTTGTGAAGAGGATACGGTGCGGATTGTTGAGCTTCGTGCCGTTGTTCTCGAAGGCGTTGATCATCTCGTCCCACAGCGGCATTGCCACGAGGCGATAACCGTTGTACGACAGCGACGACTGACCATCCACGAGGTTGCGGTAGGTGTCGGAGATACCCTTGCCCTGCAGATAGAGCGTGTAGGCGTCGTAAACCGACTGGGTAACCAGCAGCTCCGTGCGCGAAGGTCCCAGGAGACGCAGACCGATCGGCGCGTTCATGATGACGTTCTGCAGGTAGGTGACGACGTTGTCGGGCGACAGCGCCTGCGCGGCATACGATTCGCCGGCATTCTCCGTGATCGTCGCCGTGTGCTGTGCCTCCTGATCGCCGGTGATGAGGGTGTTGATCTGCTTCCAGAATCCGTCGATAACGGTGAACAGCGTAGGCGATACGCCCGAGGTGATAACACCGCTCGACACGTTCTGCGCGTCGGTGTCGCCGAACCAGATGAGGCGGAAGAACATCTTGCGGAGCGCGGTCGAAAGGGCCTCGTTCACGATGTTCATGTAGTCCGAATCGGTGAAGTCCGAGACGTCGCCGTCGAAGTTCAGCGAGTAGACTGCCGCCGTGTTCTCCAGGTCCTTGTAGCACATCTTGATGTAGAAACCCCACTCCTTCGGGTCCCACTTCATGACGTTCGTGGCGATCTGCCATGCCGTATACGTCGGATCGCAGCCCTGCGAAGCCTCGCCGATGGGCTGACCCTCTCCGATGAAGCCTACTTCACCCTTGGCGCGGATTCCCGTCCACACACGGCTGTAGTCGCTGATCGCGGGGGCCTTGAGAATCGAATCCTCAAAGGTCATTTCGTTCACGGCGCGCAGCTGGTCGCCGCAGAACGTGAATTTCGAAAGGTCGATAGTTGCTGCCATGGCTTACTCGTTTTTGTGGTTGAACGATTCACGGCGAGCACGGGCCGCCGCCTTCATTTCCTCGGCGCTCTTCGGCGCTCCATCTCCGGCGCTGGGGGCAGCGATTCGGTTTGCGGGGCTTCCGGTCGAGCGGATCGAACGCAGCTCGTTCTCCAGCGACGTAACCACCTCTCGGCTCTCGCGCAGAAGGTTCATCGCCTCGTCTCGCTTTGCCTCGGCTTCCCGGCATTTGTTCATCGCCTCGTCGCGTTCACGCGTGAGACGCTCCCGCTCCCGGCGGCTCTCTGCGGCATCCGATTCCTCGATCTGCGTTACTACGTTGTCCTTAATCGTTACGACGGTACCATCCCCCAGATTGAACTCTCCTTCGGTGCTTCCGTCCGCGATGCGAACACGAACACCAACCTTGAGCACCTGGTCGTAGCCGTCATCCGTCGAGAACAGCACCTTGCCGTCGGCGTCGGTGTAGTCGTAATTCTTCGGCTCGCCGAAGAAATTACAGATGTCCGCGAGCAGCTTTGCTACCCGCGTTTTGGCTTCTTTCTGTGCCATTTGTCTGTTGTTTTTGGTGATTAAATTGGTTGTGTATGGATTGATCTTCGAAATGAAGCGATACTCCAGGAGCTCATCCGTGTAGCGGATCTTCTCCTCGTTCATGAGCTGCTCCAGCAACTCACGCGGCTCACCGGTGCGATCGGTGTACACGTCAATGATGCGACGCCGGGCGGCCGCGATAGTATCGGCGGCGCCCACGGCATCCTCTTCGGTTAGATGACCCGCGTAGTACATGGCGACTTTGTGGATAAGCGCCGATGCGTTGGGGTTTGCCGATCTCCGCTCATAGGGAGCGGCCAGCAGGATGAGCACGGCGGCCGAATGACATGCGCCGATAATGTTGGTAGAGATATTCCGTCCGGAGGTTCGAAGCACGTCGTAAATTCCGAGTGCCTCGTCGACCGACCCGCCCATGGAGTTGATGTTGACCAGCACGTCTGGGTCGGGATCGGAATCCAGGATGGCGCGGACGGATTCGATAGAGCACGACCGGTCCTCCATGCCGAACATGGATATAACCGGGTCGTTTGAGGGTGCGAAAATGTCGCCCTTTATCTCAATAGTCAGCATTCTTTGATATTGATTTACCCAAAGTTACCGACCCACATGCGGGGCGTCAATCCTACCAATAATTAACCAATTAATATTAAACTTGAAATCAACAAGACACAAAAAAGGAGGCATTTGCCTCCTTTCTGCAAAGATGTTCCCGGATTCAGGCGGTGCCGGCTGATTCGATTTGGGTGTACTTGCGATCGGCTCGGCGGATGTCCTCGATCGTCGTGTAGATCTTCAGCGACTTGATACCACGTTCGACGGCCTTGGCGATCGTGCCCTCCGATACGCCCTCTTGCATGGCATAGCGGGAAGCGAATCCGCCGTCGCTGGGCATCGGTCCAAACGGAATGCCACCGCCGGCCATGTTGATGGCAGACAGCAGGGGTTCGAATTGCTTCACGCTGCGCCGGTTGATAATGACCTCACCGTCCTCGGCTTCGATGATCTCACCGCCCTGCGAGTGCCGCTTCCCGGTAATTTTACGACCTCGGGCCGCCTTGGGTAGCGGCTGGCTGGCTACGGTTGCTAACTGAACAGCTCCAATAGCAGCCATTGAAGCGGCGGCCACAGCTCCGGCAATCGGTCCGAGCTGCGCGAAACTCTGCATGATAGCCGTAGCGGTGTTGATGATGATCTGGAACATATTCACCGCCTTCTCTTTCTTGGCCTGCTCCTGCTGCAGCTTCTCCTTCTGCTTCTTGTAGTCGGCATCGAGCTCCTTCTGCTTCTTGTTGTACTCCTTGTCCGACATAAGACCTTTGTCGTGCTGCTCTTCGAGCATCTGCGTCTCTTTGTCGTACTTCGATTCGAGGTCCTGAAGCTCGGCCTCATTGTTGGCCTGCATGAGCTGTAGGACGTTCTGCATGATCTCCTGAACGGCGCTGGCCCATTGGTCTATCGAATCGACCAGGCTCTGGATATACTGTTTCCGGTTATCCTCCAGCTGCTTCGTTATGGCGTTTTCCGCGTCGGCATTGCCTTTGGCCGCCTCCAGCTCCTTTTCCAAATATTCCTTTTTGATCTCATAGGTTTTCTTGGCGCTATCCCGAGCCGCAAACAGCTGTTGGTTGAGCGTCATGAGATTCAATTTCCTGGTGGCCTCGTTGATCTTGGCGTCCTCCTCATACGTCTCGATACCGTTCACCGCCTTCAGCGCCTTCTGCTCGTTCATAGCCTTGATGGTCGTCTCCAGCTTCTTGCGCTCATTGGCTGCGTATGCGGCGAAATCTCCGGCGTATCGGTCCTGCACCTCCTTTTCGATCTGCTCGGTCTGCTTGCGGAGACTCTCGTCCTGCAACTGCTGAATATCCTTGATCTGCTGCTCTTCGAGGCGCTTGCGAATTACGGCCTGCTCCAGCAGGAAATCGTTGTAGTTGTCGAGTGCCTCCTGGTACTCCTGCGGCGTACCGTAGGCAGAAGCGATCGGCTTGGCCTCGGCCTTCGTCTGCTCGTCGAGTGCCGCAAAGGCCTTGGCGTATTGATCGCGCACCTCCTGGATCCGCTCCTCAATCGTCCGGTCGAACATGGAAAGGATCTCTTCCCGCTGCTTCTCATAATACTTGCTGATATTCTCGGCGAGATCCTCCGTTTCATCTTTCACCGATTTTATCTCGGCCTTCACCTTCTCGACTGTCCCTCCGCTGCCCGACAAACCGAGACCGGATATTATTTTATCTGCAGCGGCACTTTCGGCGACAGCGATATTGGTCAGCGATTGTGCATACTGACGACGCTTTGAAATCGCTTCCTCGATCGCCTTGGCTTCGTCATCGAACGACTTGGCGCGCTGCTCGGCGAGCTGCTGGGCGCTTTGTACACCGAATCGAGAATCTCCGAGCACGGCCGTGGCGTCTATCTGCTCCGTATCTCTCGCCGTCTGTGCCTTTGCCCGGAGTTGCTCTGCCTTCTGCTGTAGTTGGAGGATTTCTTCGTACTCCTTTTCCAACAGCGTCTGTGCGGCCGCAGCCATTGCCCGCCTGTTGAATGCGTCAATGATTTTGTCCGTGTTTGCGACGAACGCGGATTCCGCATCCGATACGTTGTTAATAGCCAAACCCAGATTATCGAACTCGGATTTGTTCCGTTCGATGAACTGTTGCTTTGCCTCCAGATTGTCGCCCAGGCTCTGCCATTGGGCAGATAACAATTTCAACGACGCTATCTGCTTGGCTACAGTGGACGACTGCGAAATCATTTCGGAGGTCACTTCGCGCTGCGCATCTGCCGTGGTCTTCAACGCGTCATCCGCCTTGAAGAGATTGGATATAAAGCCTCCGATCTCCTTGCCGTAAGCGGTGAGCAGGGTGATGCCGAGCACAAGCGCCGTATTCCAAGACAGCGCGCCTTTCAGCACCTGTTTCCAAACCGGCACGGTCTTCTGACCCTCGGCGTTCAATGCAGCGTTTGCATCCTTGGCACGCTTCAACTCATCGACGAGCATCGGGAGGTTGTTCGAGATCGCGAGGAAGAACTGCTGCGCCGACATGGTGAGCGATGGAAGCTCTCGGGCGATCTGACTGATCTGAAACTGCAGGGGGTTAAACGCACTTGCATAGTTTCCTACGTTCGAACGGAAGTTGAGCAGCGTCTGCTCGGCGGCGTTCACCTCCTTCTGCATCTTCTGAATCTCCTCCCCGAGGGCCATACCCCTGGCGCCTTCTCGGTCCGCGCGGCTCAATGCGTAGTACTCGGCCGTGAGTTTTGAGATCGAGGCCCGGAGCTGATTTACCGATCCGTCGAGCTGCGACGCCTGCTTGAAGGAGTTGAACAGATCCTTCTGTGTGGCCCGGAGCTGCGTTCCTACGGCCTTTATCTCCACACCGAGGCGCTGGTACTCCAACTTGCCCTCTTCGGTGGTCGTGTCGAGATTTTTCTGCGTTTTTCGCAGCCCTTCGAGTTGCTTCTGCAGCGCTGCGGCCTGCTTTAAGGCGTCCGACGCCTTCAACTTAAATTCGAGAATGTTGATGGTTTCGATAGTCTCTGCCATATTACATCGGTATTAGGTCCACGGCCGTAGCTTGGCCAGCCTGGAAGTTGCTGATTTTAGAGACATAAAAGTAGGAGCCGTAATGTTCGATCCATACCGGCTTGAACGGGTCGAACGAGGCAATATCTGCCACCGTGAGCAGCAAAGATACGGTGATCGGCCTCTGCCGACGGAGCATCTTCACGATCGGCGTGTAATACTCTGTGTAGAGTTCTACGATCGGAACTGTCTGGACTATTGGCATGGTAGTGGTTACCGGATCGCCTCCCGATTCTATTTGGGCGCGTTGTGTTGCTCCATTGACGGGCGCGACTATGTGAGCAGCGCATCCATTGTAACCGAAAGATACCCCGGTTATGGTGCCCACGTCATCCGTCTCTATGTCGCGCTCGACCGTAGGAATGACGGCCGTTGTAATCTGCGCATTGGATAGACCGCGGAAAGATATGTCTCTACCTGCCTCCGTGGCCAGCGTGAAAAGCGTTTTCGACCCTTCCAGCTGTTTGTTTCCGATAGAAAATGAAACCTGCTCTTGTGTGCCGTCATCATTGTTTTCCGTCGCTTCTATGATGTTTCTCTGACCGTATCCGTCCATCGAGAACGAGATCGTGCGCTCTTCATCCATGACGAGACGATCGGACCAATCCACGAAGTTTCCCGACGTAATGTTATCGTAGATATGTCGATAGGTGTAAATCCTTGCCGTGCCGCTTCCATCTGACGCCGTGCGCTGTACGTCGATAATCGCCCCGAATAGCTGGAGAAACGTTTGAAGCGCATCCCGGTAGGTCGAAAATCCAAAGGCTGCAGGATAGTTGAATGATACGCCGGGACCGACATTGCTATTCTCTCCATCGATGGATATTGTTACAGCAGCTTCTACCATGATCTGTGTCGCCGGTGATGCGACAAGTTTTCTGCCTGCCATAATACGAATAATGCTGCCTGGCGATAAATCGACCTGTGTATTAATTTTGATGGCAGGGCCACCAGCAACAAGACTTATATTTCCTGATTCTACGTCCGTGGGATATGCATTGCCTTCTATGGTCTGAATAATGTATAGAACGCCGTTATCTACCGATATTGAACCACTTCTTATAGAAAATGTGATATTGACATCATACGTCCCGCCCTGCTGTGCGGTATAGGATATGGCGCCGAATTGGTCGCCGTTAATACTGTCGGTAATTATTTCATACTTTGCAAATATAAGGCTCGACGATCCAGTCTTAATAAATGGCGCCCAGCTTGCTGTCTCCGGCTGTCCCGATGTTACCGAATCGGCGGGAACACCTCCCAGCATAGATGTTGATATCTCCGAACTTCCCGAGTTATTCACGCCGTCGTCGTTGGTCATGTTGGAAGCCGTAAGATAGACGCTCTTGGCCAGCGCATCCGTCGTGAGGTCGCTTTCGATGGTGTATCCGAACGACGCCAGCAGCTCCGTGATGAACTGCAGGAAATTGTATGCCGGGACCGTCTGCAGGATCGGGATAGAGAGCGCCGTGCCTGCGCTGTTCTTCGCCGGGGAGAATGACTTGGCCCCCTGGATAGTGCAGACGAGAGGCCATATCCGCGGGCTGTAGACGTCGGCATTGTCCGAGACGATCGTATGCGGGTCCCACGTCGAGGCCCATTGCTTGTCATTCATATTCTCCGTATCGACCTCTCCGAGCTTTGAGAACAGATCGAACGTGTCGGCCTTGATCTGTGTGGATATGACGCCCCCGGGCTCTTCGCCGACGGAAAGGATGTAGAGCATAGCACCCGGCGGCGATATGATGGCGCCGTCCAGCTCCAACTCGCACGGCTGCGGATCATACGCTGCCGGCGATACCACGTCGTAGCAATCGGGGAATCCGAGGATGCGAAGGTTGTTCCGCGTCTTGGGCAGGTCGATAGACTGCGAGTAGGAGGCGTTGCGGTCTTTCAGCTCGTTGAGCTGGTTGATCTGATACGTCATGGCCGGGACCTCGTCCCCGAGGTCGAGGTCCTCATAGCCGGTCGGCGTGTAGTATCGGAGTTTGTAGGTGTGAGACATGGTCAGAACTGAGTTTGAATCTGCGGGAGAGCGAAGGTGTAGGAAACAGAGTAGAATCCCGACCACATGCGCTTTGTAGTGGTTGCGTCCTCCGATATGGTGATCGTTACCCAGTCGCCCATGGTCTCATTGTACCATTGGATGCGCGGCGAGTAGGCTATGCCTTTGAGGATGTTGAACTCGTCTTCCGTCAGCAGGTCGGCCGACGTCGCCACCGTGTGCGCTACGTTAGCAAAGATTGTCCGCTGCCCGTCGGCGATATTCGACCGCTTCACGATTATCGTCTCATACTCGTTTGTCGTTTCGCTTTCAGTATGGCGGCGGAACATCCAATAGTTATATCCGCCTTGCTGATTTACCCAGCGGACGTAGAAAGGACGGTCGGGCACGCATCCCTGCGGCACGGAAATGTTACCGGAATACGACCCATTTATGTTTGTCGAATAGCGAATAACCCCCGAAAAATCAAACAAAGATCCTCCGACAGGTGCATTAGATGAACCATTTGGTACCGGATAGGTACTTAAAATGAAATTGCTTGTAGATGAATAAATTGAAACAGGAATCGGATAACCAGGGTATGTTTTAATTGTTTCGGTTAGGATTCTCGATGTACCCATACCCGAATTGTTAAAAACATCGTACTGCTGTACAGCATTATATGCATATCCAGAAAACAATAATGATTGATCGAAATAAAGGATATTATATGTCCCAAATAAATTGTTATCTTTGTAAAAATTAGTGGATCCATACCTTTGAGAGGAATTATTGAATACTGTACTTACAATCCAGGATATGTCAAATGTAGCTTTCCCGCTTGAATCTACTATTCTGCTCAAAGTAGTTTGAGCAATAATGGTGTCGCCGTTTGTCACTTCGACGATAATTGAAACGGAGCTTTCAGATGATCGAACCTGGAAAATCATAGGATTGAACGCAGGTGCATGTTTGGGCGGAGTTTGGAGTATGGTCATATTTTCGGACGTTTTATCTGATCCAATATTTCTGCAGTTATGAGGTTGGAAAACCTTTGCGCGATGCGCCGCGTGAAGTCGTTGATCGGCGTTGTGAATATGTCGAGCTCCTGGCCGACTGATCCGCGCGTGCGCCACAACTGCGTGCCTTCGCGACGTATTTTCCACGATACGGCCTCGGCCCACCGGTTGAAATCCTCCTCCGATTCGAAGGATATCCCCTTGTATTTAGCCCATTCCTTGATGATCTGCGGCATATTGTAGGGCACCTTACCGGCGCGTCGTCCGTACGCCAGGACACCCGAATATCGCGGGCCGACAATCTTTCCTCCGGTGTTGCTCACGTCCTTTACGAGGATCTGCGCATACGTCTGCCCGCTGGCCTTCTGCCCGGCGGCTTCGGATCGCTGGATGATCTCCGAGCGGGTAGTCTCCAGCTCCTCGCGTATGACGTCCTCCCAAGTCATTACCGTGATCTCCTTGATTTCTTGGCGCAGATCTTCTGATAGCGCGCATCGAATTTCGACCGCTCCAGGTTGGCATACAGCAGGCCGAAGACCTTGCCGTACTCCCACGAAAGAATCGTATCGGGGTCCTGCCCGAACTTCTCGGCCAGAGCCATGACGGTCATCATTGGGCCGATCTTTGCTCCGAGTTGCTCGCATCCGGCGGCAACCTCCTCCGGCGTGGGGTCGTAGTGCAGCATTGAGCGCTCGGCCTCCATCCAATACTTCACGCCCTCCAAAATATGCTCATATACCGTGAGCCATTCGGCGTCGTACCCCGGCATGGCATCCGGGTATAGGCAGGCGATGGCGTCGAGGAACCGACGCGATGAGTGCATCTTCTCATCTCCGAGGATGCGCCCCAGCTCGATGCGCTGGCCGTAGGTCAGCTTGCCGCCTTTGATATCGATCTCTTCTACCATAAGTTCGATGCGCACGTCGCGCGCTGGGTAATTGTGAAGTTGAACTCGACGCCCACCTCGTTAGCGTCGAACCGGCCGTGCACGTAGCGGCATTCGATGGTCGAGAGCGTGAAGCCCGGGAAATAGGTCTCGAACTGATTCGAGAGCAGATCGAGGAACGGATACGCGACTTCTGACTCTATGCGGTCGCGGAGGCGCTGGCGGGTCGCCGTGAGGTTGTCGAACGACGTCGAGGCGGGCGTGTCTCCGAGCCCGGCATACTGATCCAGCTCCTTCGAGAACCGGCAAAACTCCAGCGTGATCTGCGTCTGCTTCTGCATGAGCAGCGATCCCGACACCTGCGGCACGGTGATGGTCATGTTGCGGACCTCCTCCAGGTAGATGAGCCCGGCTTCGTTCTCGACGTAGTCGGCCTTCTTGTTGATGTTCGTGGCCTCGTCGTACTCCCAGTAGTAACCGCACCGGATCGTGTCGATCATGGATTTGAGGGCCTGCACAATCTGTCCCGTCATATCAATATCCTGCAAATCGAATCCCCCGCGCCTTCGTCGTGAGGATCTCGCGCTCAACTACTCCCGTGAGCGCATCGGGGGCGTCGTCGTGCCGGTTGGCACGGAACAGCCGTTTGAATGTCTTGAGGTCGGCGGCGAACCTCGGCCAGCGTGTGGTCCACCCGGCCGGCATACGCACGAAACGTGTTACCGTCGCGGCGTTGGTGAGGATGCGCGCCTCCTTGTTGGCCGACTGGTGGAACCACTCGACGCGAACCTTCGGCGCCTTGGCCTGCACCGCCCGGGCAAATCCCCGGCCGCCGTTGTTACTCTCGATCGTCGCCACCCGGACACCGTCATGGATGAGCATGTCGGCGACCAGCCCCTCCGTTACCTCCATCGGCTCCGTGGTGTAGGCTACGTCCGTAACGTAGACGGTCAGCGTGTCGGCGCCTTCCTTGTAGACGCGGTAGTTGATGGAGCAGAGATTGTCGTCGCCGGTGTCGGACGTGTCGGTATAGTTGCCGACGTGCACCAGCGTAGCATCGGCGGGGAAATCGTCGTACGTGGCGAAATCTCCGTAGAGCAACCCTTCCTTCGATCTCGGGTCGCCCTGGTAGAGGGCCGCGAACGCCAGCGGGTCGCGCCTGCGCTCTTCGAGCAGCTTCTCCACGCTGTGTCGTGCGGGCCAGAGTGCCGCACCTTCGGGCCGTGGGTCTATCGGTGTGGCCGGGCCTTCTTTCAGCGCCGGAAAGTTCACTTTCACATAGGCACCGCGGGGAATATCGTCGAGCTGGTCGAGGCTCTGCAGATTCACGACTTCGTTGGTCTTCTCGATGTATCCGATCAAGTCGTCCTCATGCCAGCGGGTGAAGACGATGAGTTCGCGCGAATCGTTGTGCATGCGGGTGCGGACCACCGTGGAGTACCATTCGACCACCGCGTCGCGTATGACGGGCGAATTAGCCTCGGCGGCGTCCTTATAAAGGTCGTCAAGGATGAAGCAATCGACCCGGTTTCCGGTGAGCGATCCACCGCGTCCCACGGCCTTGAGTGATCCTTCGTGCCCGACGATGTCGAACTCTTCGGTCGTCTGCTGGTATCCGTTCACCTCCGAGGCCGGGGAGTTGCTTTTGAGCTTCGACCAGGGGAACACCGCAGCATATTCCGCGGACGTCATGTGCCGCTGGATGCGCTGGGAAAACTTTCGGGCAAGGCCGAACGAGTAGGAAGCAATCGCCACACGCAGATCGGGGTCGCGACCCAGTAGCCACGCCGGGAGCATCTCCGACGATCCGAGGCTCTTTCCGTGCTGGGGCGGAACCGAGACGATGAGGCGGCGGATGCGGCCCGTGGCGAACGCCTCCAGGATAGCGTAGTAGGTCTGGTGGAACGTCGTCGCCTCGAAACCCGTCAGCATGTACTCCGCGAAGTCGAGCAGATGACGGCGGGATAGCTCGCGCTGAATCTGCGGCACGGTAGGTATGGAAACCGTCTTACTCATCGGTCTCTTCCTTTTTCTGCGCCGCCGCAAGCTCCCGGAGTGTCTCGTCCGAGAGTTTGGCGACGTCTATTGTGGGATTCTCCAGCGTGGCGCGTGTAGTGGCATCCAGCGTTACCGGCTGGGATGCCTTGCCGAAGACGCGATCGAGTAGTGAGGAGAGCGTGGTCGTGAGGCCACGTTTCATGTCGGCGAGGATGGCCGAAGCGACGACAACAACCCATGCGGGCTGCGTGGTATCCTTGCGGAGTGCCTGCAGCTCCACGACGGAGAGCTGCAGGAGATATTTCGATACGCGGTCGAATTCAGCACGCCCGATATTGTAGCACTCACGAGCGATGGTGTACAACTCCGGCTTCCGGCCGCGATTCTTTGGCTGGTAGTCTTTCGAGAATTGCTTTCCCCTGCCTCTTAAATCCTGTGGCATAGTCGTTTCGATTTCGTTTTTACAAAAATAGACCGACAAACAACTATTTGAAAGGCCGCCAACAAATTCAAAACAAATTCGGAAAAACTTCGCTAAATTCCCAGATCTTTGCGGATGCGATTGTAGCGGGCGCGGGCTGGTTCGCTGGATTCCAGGTTCCAGCGGAGGCGGATCGTCGAGCATCTCACGTTCTCGGACGTGACGCCGAAGTACTCGGCGATCTGCTCCATGAACTCGCCCGTATCTACCGCGATGAGCATTGCATAGTGTCGGGCCGTGGTCATGAAACCCCGACGCTGGTGGATGAGGTCGTCAACCGAGATCGAAAAGTCGTAGGCCACGGCCTCGACGATGCGGGCAATGCGCTCGGCGGTTCTGTTAGTTGTGTTGGTCATATTCGAAAGAATTTAAGGTTGCAATACCGAAGAAAATCACTATCTTTGTTTTGGGCGGGGTGATCCTTCGGGGTTGCCCTTTTTCTTTCGATCTCACCGATTGTCTCCGTTCCCGTCTATCACTCCCCGCTTCTGCCTGCTGGCCAGCTTTTCGAGGTTCATTTTCGCGACCTCTTCCAGGTCCCAGCCCATGACGGAGCAGAGGCCAGCGAGCTGCCAAAGGATGTCGCCCGCTTCGAGCTGCATTGCCTCTATCAGGTCGTCAGTCATGTGAAAAGGTTTCCGTTCCAAATTACCGTCGTCCGAAAATCCTATGTCATCCTTGCGGATGGCCTTTGCGACCTTTGAGGCCAGTTCGCCAACTTCTCCGACGAGGTTCAGCATCATGTAGGAAAAGTTGTTGCAGGTGGGCAGGCACGTTTTCATGGCCTGCTTTTGGTATTTTTCGAGTGTCATAGTTATTCTGTTTTTTCTCCGTCGTCCGGCAGTTCGACAAATCTTTCGCAGGCAAGGTCATCGTTCAGCACCATAGCCTTGTTATGATTGCACCATCCTACACCATCAAAGTTGTCGCACTCATAATTGGCGCATTCGTCACACGTTTTCATACGTCTACGGTTATAGTTCTTTTCGTTGTTACCATGCTATCTACTAATCTTGGGACTCCCAGTTCCGTCTCGGCCCGGGCATAGTCGCGGGCCAGTTCATACAGATCGCCGCAGCTTTCCTGTTTGCTCTTTGCCATGGCTACGGTTTTTACGATGCAACCCGACCTGCCGCCTGCTCCGAAAGAGCTCCGGCCAGCGCCTCGCACATCGCCGTAGCTACCTGCGTCACCACGGCGTTGCCGAGGTACTTCTTCTGCTCCTCCTGGGTGCCGACCAGCACGTAGTCGTCACCGAATCCCTGGATGCGCTTCATCTCGGAGATCCGCAGCATCCGCATCGTCACGTCGACGATACCGTACAGCGCGCAGAACGCCTTGATGCGCCGCATCGCCGGGGTGTCATCCGGACAGATCGCCCAGGCAATACAGCGACCTTCAAAGAACGGACGCACCACCTGGAAACGATCCTTCGTCGTGAGAGTCGGCGCCGGGCTGTCGATCGACGAGTTGTAACCGTTGCCGTAGTAGGCCGAGACAAAGGCGTGATGGTCGACCGTCGTCAGAGTCCCGGCCGGACCGTCGACGCCAATGTTCTTACTCTGCGGATCCCCGCCGACCTGCTTCGACAGGAAGTTCACGCGGGCCACACCGAGGCGGTTCTGCGTGGCGACCGTCGGGCACGGGGCATCGAGATCCGGGGCGATGTATTTCCCGGTCTTTCCGTTCACCGAGTTCCACTTCACGAGGAAGGCGTCCTGACCTCCGGCCACAAACTTCACCAGCCCGGCGTGGATCCGGTTGAGCGTAGCATCGACGAGCGGCTTGCGGCGCGAGAAGATCGACTCGCCACGATCGGCAAAATCCAGCACGTCGCGCACGGCCTGCCAGGGTTTCAGCGAGCCTCCGAACAGATCGGCCGCGGGTTTCCGGGCGTGCGTCGGCCGGGGCCACACCATCGGCAGGCCGGCACGGGCGAAGAGCCCGAAGTAGCGGATACGCGATGTGTAGGCGCCGAAGTCGGCCGAGTTCAGGACACGATGGTCGAACCGATAGCCGCGGGCACATACCTCCTCCACCCATTTGCGGTAGAGGGTTCCCTTCTGTTCGGGATCCGGGATCCAGACGGGAGCGACCGTCGTCTGTTTCCGCTTGCGGTCATGCTTGATGTCGAGCGGGCAGCTCTCGGCACCGGTCTCCGGATTGCGGACGACCTTCACCTGAAGCGGGCCCCACTCCATGAACTCGACGACGTTCTCGATCTGGATGTAGTCGGGGCTCAGCTCCTCGATGTAGCGAAACAGATGTTCGGCCAGTGTCCGACTGTCGGCATCGCGCGACATACCGCCCTTGGCCCGCGAGTGGTTCGTGCATTCGAGCGACGCCCAGAGCACGACCTTCGCGTCGGGGTTCTTCATGCGCTCGACGGTCGTGTGCACCTTCAGGGGCCCGAGGTCGAGCGTTCGGATGTCCTCGGTGAAGTGGCGGGTATGCGGATGGTTGGCCGCGTGCGACAGGATCGCGTTCGCGTCGTGGTTCACGCAGGCAATCACCCGGGCGCACTTCCGCCCATCGAGGCGTGCCCGCTCGACGCCCGTCGAGGTGCCTCCGGCCCCGCAAAACAGATCGATGTAGAGAAGTTCGGTTGCCATATCAAAATTCCATTTTCGGGTTATTCTTTTCCTCCATCACCTTTTCCACCCGTTCGATCTCGTCGTCGATCACCTTCTCCAGCCTCTTGCTGTCGGAGAGAGCGCGACCCGACCGTGTGCGGAAATACTCCTTCTGCGCCTTGCGCATCCGGGATACTTTGTCGAAAAATTCTTTGTGGGTCATAGGCTTTCGTACATGTTGATCGTGTCAAAGATTCGATAGGCAACCTGCGGAACTATCGCGTTTCCGTAGGCTTTGATGGATTCGGCCCGCCACTTTGGAAAACTCTGCGGCGATGTCGAACCCGCCTATGCCGCTGAATAACGATGCGTGTGTCATATCTGCAGATAGTTTTTCACCGCCTCCACGGCCTCGTCAAAGGTCCGCACGATGACGTACTTGTTTCCTACGCGCTCGAACGCCTCCTGCCAACGCTTCTGCGCCGGACTTTGGCGGCTGTCCTTCTGCGTCGTCTTGAACTCGATGCCCAGGGCCCCGTAGCCGCCCCGAGGTACCAGCAGCAGCAGGTCCGCAGCTCCGGCCGTCATGCCCTCGGCCTTCATGATCGCCGCCTCGACCTTGCGCCGGGCGCCTCCGTTCGGCACGCTCGTCAGATTCAGCGCGTAGTCGGGGAATTGCAGGCGAAACCACGCGACGAACGCCTTCTGAATATTCGATTCGATGTGTCTCATTTTCTCAAACTTTTTCCGTTAAACGCCACGCGGCGGCAGAGGTACTTGATTCGGTCCAGGATGCGGTCGCCGTATCGGTCCCGGATCGCCTCGGCTGAAAGATTCGACGATATGATGAGCATCGTGCCCGTGTCGTCCTGCGCCTTGTTGATCGCCTCGACGACAACGTTGCGCAGCGTCCCGAAGTCTTTCCGATCTACCTCCGTACCTATATCGTCCAGCGCAATGAATTTTCGGCGCAAAATTTCGTCGATATTCTGCTGGGTGGTCCCGCAGTCCACAACGTATACGAAACGCCGGCAGAAGCCACGAAACAGCATCGGAATCGCATATCTTACGAGCAGCGACTTCCCGCGCCCGCAACTTCCGTACAGAAACAGCCCCTTCCCGTTGTTGTCGGAGAGCCAGTCGGCCACTTTGTCGTACTCGGGCAGCCATACCAGCTTCTCGCCCATACGGGACAGCACGGCGGCCATAGCCTTCTCCAGCTCCTCACGTGCATTCGGTATTGAAAATCGAAACCGTGGCGACGGCGTGGGGTTGCCTTCGGTTTTCAGCTGGTTCAAAATCTCATCATAGTTCATTTTACCACTCCTCAAAAGTTTGGTTATTGTCAAAATTAGCCGCCGGATGTTTTACCCGACCAACCGGAGAGCGGGGCCTCGGCGGCTCTTCCTGCATTCGGCGCATCCAGTTGTTGAAGTGCCGGATGCAGTCGCGCTTGTCCTTGGCCGTCTCGCCGTTGTCGATGCAATGCGCCTCGAACTCGTCGATCCGGCGCTTTACGGCCTCCGGGTCCATGTGGTTGTGCATGCAAAAGGCTTCGAGCCATGCGGTGTTAGACTTCATCCATTCGGCCACCTGCCCGATGGGGACATATTTGGGCCGCTCTTCGCTTCTTTTCTTTTTCGCCGGAACCTTTTTCTTTTCTTCGTTCGTCGAAGTATCTACCGGAATAGTCTCAGATTTCGAAATCTGTCCTTTGGCGGCGGCGTTGGATTCCCCCTTGGGGGGACAGTAATACAACGTATTACTGGGGGGTATATTATATTCTTCTACTTCTTTATATTCTATGTTTGTGGCTACGGTGCTGGCTATACCATTGGCTACGGTGCTGGCTACGTCATTGGCTACGGTGCTGGCTACGTCATTGGCTACGCTTCCGGTATTTTGCTGGCTATCCTGTTGGCTATCATGTTGGCTATCGTCAAAAAACAGACCATCGCAATTTATTGAATTATAGACCGTTAATATTGTGCATCTATTGGCTATATTATTGGCTATATTATTGGCTACGGTGCTGGCTATACCATTGGCTACGGTGCTGGCTATACCATTGGCTACGGTGCTGGCTACGCACTTGGCTACGATTCCGCAGTCAATCAGATTGCGCAGAGCCACACGCACTTTTATGCGCGTTAGCTTCAACTCGGCGGCCAGCGTTTCCTGCGATATAACGACCTGCCCTGGCTGCAGCACTATGCCACGCCACACGCGTGTAGTCCATGATGCCTTCATCAGAATGTGAACGTATACCTTGACCGTATTCGCGTCGGTGTACCATGCAAAGTTGGTAATGTCCCTCGGTATTTTTACAAATCCTGGCATATTGTACAAAATTTAAGGAGGACTTATCCGTTTGCCCCCGGATAAAATCCTCCTTTGAACAGCTCGTTTTAGCTGTTAAATCTTATGTCCGACGGGGCAACGTCAGTACAAAAGTAACTATTTTCTTTTATTTTGCAAAATTACAGCCAAACTTTTTGGTGTTGCATTTCGCACTCGATGTAGCTTATCCAGTCACCATCGTCCGGCGACGGCAAGTCTATCCCCGCCTCGGCCGATGCCCAGTTGCGGAACCGAATTATCTGCCGTTATTCATTGCCTGCCTGTACGATTCGAAAAGTTCCGAAAAACGCTTGACTACTTCGTCGCCAGCGACCGCGAGAGGCTCATGATAACCTCCCGCTCGTCGTGGAAGAACTTGGCAACGGCAGCATCCCTCATCCCTACAACCTCGCTCAACAACTCGCCGCTGCGGGCGTAGTACACGCCGAGTTGGTCCAGGCGTCCGATCATGGCGTTGATGTCGGAATCATTCAGGCATTCCAGCAGGTTCTGAATCTCTGTCGCCTCGCGTCTTATCTGCTCTATTCTGGTCATGGCGTTTGCTCATTTTCTTGTATAAAAGCCTGGCCTTCCTCATAGCCTCCTTGAACTTCAATGATCCGGGGTCGCTCGTCGTAAGGTCCCGAAGTATGCGGCGCACCAAATCATACTCGCATGAACTTATTGTATGCATATCCGAATGATTCTACCGGTTATCTGTTCCTTGATTGCCTCGGCTCTGTCGAGCGCCTCTTTGATCCGCTTGATGAACTCCTCGTCGCGGTTCACGCGGAGGATTTTCAGCGCGAATTCAGCCCGCACGCACCTCGGATCGTATGATATGAAGTCGCACCACTTTCGGCCCGTGACGAGCAAGTTGCCTTGAATCTGCGCGTAATATTCGGGCTTCAGTTCGTTCAGTTCGTATTGGCTTTCAAGAAGAAGATAGCGCACATGATTCGAAGTGTTGAACGGGCACTTTATTTCGATGATTCCGTCCTCTCCCACAAGTCCATCGGGGCTGCCGCCGAAAATTTTTGACCACTCGATGAATCCGCACAGATCGACGCTATTGCCTGTCACGGTCTCATACGCCAATCTTGCATCCGCCTCGTATGTCTCGCCCCATCTCAAAGCTTTCGTATCGAGGCTGTCATCATATCGGCCCGTCAAATCTTCGGCCAGCTTCTCGAAGATGTACTCCTCCGCTGTTTTGGAGGGTTTCCCGGCCTCCTGGTCCTGCTTCGACTTCGGCTTCGTCAGGAGCTTGTAAAGCTCCGACGAAGTGAAGTGAAACAGCCGGTCGTTGAACCATTCGGGGGTGCCTTGATATATGTTGCGTCCATCCATATCCGGTTATTCTTCTGAAAAAAGTTTATCTGAATAATCGTGATTGGCTTCTGCCGCCTTTTCCACGGCGGCGGCGATGTCGGCGGAAGCCTTGCTCTTGGTGAGCTGCTCGCGGAAGTAGTCGGCCTCTTCCATGCTGATCTGGCCTCGCAATAGCGCCGTGTTGATGTCCGATTCGTTTTTGAGATGCGACGGATCGAACGGTCTCACCTGCGGCTTGCTGGTCACGTCCTCATACTGGGTGTCCACGATGTCGTTCAACTCCTCGACGGTCTGCATCCCCATCGAGATCTCCGGGGCGTAGGTCCGCTGGAAGAAGGCCGCCGCCCGGTATTGCAGCATCAGTTCCGGCATGGTCTTCCACTTCGACCCGGACTTGCTGTACCATCCTTCGTCTTTGGCCATCTGCATCGAGACCCATGCCCCGTGCAGCGGAGTGTTGGTAGTCTTGTCGATGGCCCACGCCCGGCATCTCCACTTCACCAGGTCGCCTTCGTTCTCGTGCTCGTAGCGCAGCGGCGAGAACCGGCCGCAGGTGTTCAGCGCGGCGATCAGGAACTTCGAAGACCAGCCCACGTTACCATACACCACATAGAGGTTCTGCATCACCAGCAACGGCGACATTCCGATCCGGTTGGCCATTTCCAGAGCGATGATGCAGTTGGCTACCGCTTCGGGCGTCTTGGCCTTCTGATACTGAACCGGGACGATCGTCGATGCAGCAAGAGCCTGCGCCATTCGCTGCGCCTGCTCGAAGTTGGCCTGCGACGAAAAGACCAGCATCGTGTCATTCCTCTGCTGGGCGGCGGGCATTTGGGGCGCCGCCTGCTGGATTGCATTGTTTTCTTCCATAGTATTATAGGTTTTTGAGTATTTCGTTTTCGTGCTTCTTGTAGTACTCATTCAGAGTATAGATCGTGCCAGGGAGCGTCGTGCGGTTCTCGAAGTCGTGGGCCCCGACGATCTCGAAGCTCTCGACCAGTTCGGCGTATGGTTCGGCGATTCCCATGTAGGTATCGCCTCCGGCCTTCTCGATCCATCGGTAGGTGTGGCGTATCTCCACGTCCCACGGCCCGAAGTAGACCTCCAGTTCCTCGCTGGTGTAGACCCGTCCGTCCCGGTCGCTGTCCGTGCGGGCCGATATGGCCTTTACCGCAGCCTTCCAAAAGGCGGCTATCGTCGCCTCCCGGAAGCAGACCTTACCGGCGGTGCGCGGTCCTTTGTGCTCGACACGTCCGGTGATGAACTCGCTGGGGTAGTACCCGAGCGATTCTACTGGTTGGTTCTGTGTGTTCATGGTCAGTCAGAATTTGGCGTGCTGACGGCTGTATATCTTCCGCATCGAGTTCATCAGATCGGGGAACGTCCGGATATATCCCATGTCCACCGAGAAGGCCAGCTTGCGCTGCAAGTCGTCCAGCGCATGCAATTGCTTTGGGGTTGCCGTGTTGCGGATGTCCCGCTCGTGCTTGTCGAAGATGATCCAGTTCAGCCCCCTGGCCACCTGCGAATAGTCCACATCCGGAAGCGCCGCGATCGACCGGGCCAGTACGTTGTAGTTGTCGCCCGCCGTCGTGCGGAACTTGATCAACTCGTCGTAAACGAACTTCACTACCTTGACCTCGAAACGGGGGTTGAGCCACATCGCGAACTTCACGAACAGGTAAGGGTGCATCCAGGTACCCGAATTATCCCCGCGGCTGGCCCGGGATTTTACATACGCAGAATTTTGCGTATGTAAATTTTCCTCCTCCATCAGCGCCTCGATAAACTGTTTCGTGGCCTGGTTCTCAAAGAATTTGGTGATCTCCTTTTTGTCGCCGGTCGTTCGGTTCCACTGGGCGAGTAGCGCCGTGGCATTGAACATACCGTCCTTCGTGCGTTGGAGCACGTTGAACTGACCCATGCGTCGGGTCATGATTACGGAAGTTTTCATATCGGTTCAGTCGAATTTTTCGAAAATACGGTTGAGAATGGCATCCACGGCGTTGTAGATGCGCTTGTCGGAGTATACAATCCCGAACACCGCTGCAATGGCTCCCAGCCACAACAGCAAGGTTACAAGGTGTGCCATAGTCAGAGATTCTTGTAGATGTGATGCAGGCTGTCGAGCGTCGTACAGGCGAAATTGCAGTTCCGAACCTGGTGGCACCATTTCGAAACGGCGGCAATTGCGCAGCGGTAGAACTCCTCGAAGGAGAGAGGATGATTCATGACGTTGCCGTTGATGATGGCAACCAGTTCGGCTTTCGTGAGCCGCGTGTAAGACGTGGTCGGGGTACCTTGTACCCGGGTCCCACTTGTGTTGTTTTGTCGCATTTTGTTGAACACAAGTTTGGTTAAAGTATGGTATAAAAAGAGGGCGTGCCCCCTTGTTTCTGCGACAAAACCACTACTATACGGAAGTGCAACGGAGACACGCCCAAAGGGCTATTTATGTACTTTTGATCGTACAGTATGGTTTTGTCGCACTGCAAATATAGCGATTCATTTTGAATTGGCAAAATTATTCGTCGGATTTTGATAACTCGTCAATGATTCGCCGCTCTCGATTGGATAATTCCCACACGATAGATTCACGTTCGTCGGCTTTCTCGGCAGCGGCTTTCTCGGCAGCGGCTTTCTCGGCAGCGGCTTTCTCGGCAGCTTTCGCGTTGGATAACAATACACCGCCTCCAAATATGTTAGCCCCACCTATTTGCGAATCGAGATGCGATATAAATCGGCATTCAGACGACCGGACTACAAAATCAACATAAGGGGCAATTTTGCCGAGCAACGCCGCGGATGTCACATTATACGGATATCTGTATTTGGGTGCTTGCTTGCGGTTTTGCTTGCGGTTTTGCTTGCACGCCTCTACGATGCGACGCCTTAATTCGGGAGCCGTCATTACACGAATATCCCCGAATAAGTTGCTTGCAAAGCTCGTGTTCACGTTCGCCCCGTTCTCATATATGATATGAGCACTAGTCACTATATACGTCCATTCGGTATTTCGAGAACTGAACAGTGTCAAGTGCGGCGCGAATAGAAAGAAGTCGATCTTGTGCGCCATATACCATCGGTAGATCTTCGAGATGATTGAGAACGGCGGATTATCGACAACTACGCAACCATCCGGGTATTCAAACCGCTCAAAGTCTCCGCCCGGATAGAACGGACGCACGATCTCCCGACCTTCAATGTCGACGTTCTCCCGAAGCCACCCCAGTATTGCGTCATATACTGCAGGCGGAGTGTAGCAATCATCCGTTGTCATCTTCGGTTTCGGTTTGAACTTCTCTACAAACCCGTCGTAATCCTCGAAAACCTCCTTCCTTCCTCTCCTGGTAGTAGCTTCCGCGACGTGTTCGTCAATGTCGAATAGGGTTCTCTGGGCCTCCATACTACCAGATATTTTTCGCCATTCGCTGCGACCGCTCGCAGTCGCGCTTGAACTTCTCGGCGCGTTCCTTCGTCGCCTTGTCGGGTGATACAAGGAGCCACGTCCGAGGCCCCACATTCAGCGGCTTCAACTGCTCGCCGCGCTTGTTCTTGTATGCGTCCATAGTCTGTTGTTGTTGAGTTGTTGACCCTCCCGGATTCGAACCGGGGCCAGCAGAACCAAAGTCTGCGGTGCTACCGTTACACCAAAGGTTAAGAACCGCCGCGGGCCTCACGGATGGCGGCGGAAGTGGTAAGTTTGCGAATTGACCGGCTATTGCAAGCCGCCGAGGTCATGTCCCATCCGATACTCGTTGAACCATACCCGTCGGCCCGTTTTCGTCTCGCCGTATTGTTTATCGGCGATAACGGGGAATCCCCGGTCTTTCAGCCGGGATACGATACGTCGCAGTTCCGTTGTATCGAACATCTGTATTGCCTTCTGTACCGTCAGCCTCCCGCCAGCCAGCAGGTAGGCGAGGATTTCGCGTTGTGGGTTTCGTGCCATATCCATGTAGTTTTGGTTTGCACCCGGATAGGCGGTCAAGCCACACCGGGTAAGTCGTTTCGGCTCCGCGGATCACTCCGCATCATCGCTCGATGATTGGTATTTGTCGGTTGCCCGCCCGGTCGCCGCCAAGTCGGTCTCCGGGTTAATCGTCGTTTCAGACATTCTCACCGTGTCAAAGAACTCGATCGCTTTCTGCCTTTCGGCTGGGGTTATTGCCAGCGGTCAAACCCCTCACCTCGTCGGGTGGCTATTTGAGGGTGATCCGGGAGTCGAACCCGGTAATGTGGCCAGAACGTGAAAGTCTTTGTGCATACTCCGCTCGCCCCTATCCGTTTAGGACGCTATATCACCCTGCCGTCGTTATTCTTTGGCCTTCTCGACTTTTAGAGAATCATCCGCCACGACGATGCGGTTTTCGTAAACATAGCGGGCGATGCTATGATCTTTCACCTGGCATTCGATGGTCGATGTGTGGATAATCATCGTCGAGGTGTCCAAGCTCTTGGCGTTGATCGTCGAGGTGTCCCAGCTCTTGGCGTTGATCGTCGAGGTGCCCAAGCTCTCGGCGTTGATCGTCGAGGTGCCACAGCTCTTGGCGTTGATCGTCGAGGTACCACAGCTCTTGGCGTTGATCGTCGAGGTGCCACAGCTCTTGGCGTTGACAACTCCTTCAGTCGAGATCAGATACCCGACGCCTTCTCGAATCTCCACGTCCCGATTTGCCCATATTTGATGTTCGGCGAACTGCTCGCGGTTTGCCATTATAACATCTGCGAAGTCCCGATACCTGGCGCACCACCAGAAGTTATCCTTAACAACAGCGATCACCTCTTCGATACTCTCCGCCTTATAGAGCCGCTGATACTGCTCGACGCAGGCGCCGTTCTTCTTCCCGAAGGCTAAAAGGTCGGCCTTTATCTTTTCGTAATTGGTATTCATATTGTCATATTTTATTTCATCATTTCATCCCCAGCCAGCACTTCACCATGCACTTCACAATCGCCCAGCGGCGGCGCCGGTTGTCTTTCCGATTCTGCCGGTATGCCTCCTCCGGCGTCAGGTCGTAGACCTGGAATTCGACCCCATGATAGGGCCAGCGTTCTGTCATTGTCATATCTGGTCGCTATTGATTCCCCTTTTCTTGTATCTCTTGATCCGGCGCAGCTCCTTTTTCGTGTGCGTCACCACCTCATCGCCGAATATCAACACCCGACCGTTTGTGGACTTCGGGTGGCGTCGCAGGATCCCGCGTTTCAAATAGTCCCTCACGGTGTCTTATCTCTTCCAGCTCAATATCGAAGTTCGTGCAGAACCACCACGCCACCAGCCCGTGAATGGAGTGTCGGCCGATCTTCTCGTAGATGTTCTGTGTGTGGCGGATCACCGTGTTGTACGATATGCAAAGACAGTCGGCGATCTCCTTGCCGCTCAACCCCTCCACGTACCCACGCGATACGCGTGCCTCGGCCTTTGAGAGTATGGAATCCGTCTTCATGACCTACTCACCCCAGGGGTTCTTCACACCGAAAGCTACGAAGGTCTCTTCGATGCGACGGGCGACGTCTACGTCGAGGTATTTCGTTTGACCGTCACGGTACTTGCGCCAGATAGGTTCGGAGGCGATTCCGATTGCTTTCATAAGCGCAGCCTTCAACTCCTTATACTTGCCGTATGCCACTTCGCGCAGGCCCTTGTTGAATGATTTCGATCGCGGATATTGCATTTGTTCTCAAAAAATTATATATATATTTGCTATTTCAAGCCGTGAACAGTCGCCGTATCTTTGCGGTATCGGTTGCGTTCACATCGCAAATATACAAACAGTTTGTATATAATGCAAATAGTTTACTTACTTTCTGCAAACTATTTTATAATTTATTGATTTTCAGATATGGAACTAAACGATATAATAGACGCTATTCTTTTCAAATGTGTAGAATCCCGTGGATATTATCAGGACATAGGCGTTTTGGCCGACAGCGTGGCAGGCCGTGTGCTGTCTGATTCTGAAAAGGATGATATTGAACGTGAAATAGTGGATTCGGGACTTTTAGATCAGGTAGGTGCCGGATGGGGAGCGAATGCAAAGACTCGTGAAATATGCAAAAACGGCGGCTATGTCAAATACATAACCGCCATTAACAAAGAGCAAAAGATAAGGCACAAGGCGCAGACAGCATCGGGAGGCCGTAACCGCCGCCGCCAAGTCGGTATCCGGGTTTATCGCGACCACAACGGTACGGAGGCGGAAAGGCCTACTCGGGGGATAGGGTTCCGCAGCACGTCGTCGGCCCCGACGGTGGCGCTGATGGTAACAAAGTTAAGATCGACAGAAAAAGCCAGCTCGGCATAGGGCGTCCACCCGGCTCGGGAGTACTCCGTGCCGG
>ERZ824575.1041-NODE-1041-length-29148-cov-32.510123_pt1 | contig 29148 bp, 30 predicted proteins | sample MGYA00519470_ERZ824575 | MGnify/ENA primary metagenome ERZ824575 (study PRJEB31778, sample SAMEA3449170) | human gut metagenome | biome: human gut; feature: human-associated habitat; material: faeces | place: United Kingdom | collected 2010/2012 ...
GAGAGGCATGCGCCTCCCACCACCAGAACCTTAAACTCCTTTTTTTCTTAAGAATAGTTTATAAGCTAATCCGATAGCTCCACCAACAAGTGTAAGACCAATTGTAATCTTACCCATTGGATTTGCCCAAAGAGAAGTGAAGAATTTACCAGTCATATCAATAAAACCAGTCATAACGTTTCCAGCTTCAGTAAAAATATTTGAAGTTGTAATTGTTGCTGCTGCTTCTTGTCCTTCCATAATTACCTCCTTAAAAATAGTTTGAGTACTCTACATAACTAAATATCACACAAAAAAATATTTGTCAACCTTTTTTGGTTGACAAATACTATGAAACTTTTTCGTATATGGAACCATAAATTCCGTAAACAAGAAAGCCTACAAAATAACTTAAAGCATTATAATTGTTAGTATATTTCAGTATTGAAACTGCTATAATATTAATGATTAAACTAGCAATACACAATTTAAAATTAAATTTATTATTTTTCATTTTATAACTCACTTTCTACGTAAAGACACCAACGGTATTTATTATCTGAACATTTTTTTTTAATAAATTTGCGTGTTTCAATAATATTATCTCCGTAAGTTACAAAAATTACATTTTTTAAATATAATGGTCTACTAACCATCATTATATTTCCAAATAAATCTTCTATAATATATGCTTGTTTTACATAATATAATTTTAAAAAAATTTCTCTTATTTCAAATAAGTTTAAATCAAAATTGTCATTTAAAAATTCTTTTATTAATTCGTCTTTTATTTTTATCATATTTTTATATCTCCTTTTCTTCTGATGCTGATAAAAGTGTTTTTATAAATTGAAAAAATAAACCAAAAATTAAAACTAATCCAAAAGGATAAACAATATTTAAATATCTACTTAAGTAGTAATTATCTATTCTACTTATTTCAATTTTTTTAAACGGTACATTATAATAAATATAGTCATTATATTTGCAAAATGAATCACTTAATAAACTATCAAAATCGCAATAATCAGCTATAATTTCTTCATCGTTAATAATTGCAATGTATTGATATTCTATTTTGTCTGCTATTTTATGTTTTTTTAAAAAGTTTATTGTTAAATCTGGAAGATTTAATGTAATAATCATTAAAACAAGAATAAAAGTTATTTTTAACATATTTTCTTTATTTATCATATTTTTTACCTTTCATTTATTTCACAATATTTACGATTATTTATTGTTATACACGTATCAGTAGCTTCAGTAATTTTTTTTAATTGATTCTTAATAGTTGCTGTATTATCAGCTATAGCGCAAAGTAGAAACGCTAGTACTGTTAAAAAAATGTATGGTAGTACTTCTTCTATAGCATATTTCATATGTTTCACTCCTTAATTTTTATCTTCCTGGTTTAGCCAGTCATATTCAAAAATTTTTGATAATTCTTCAAATTTATCAGCTGATAAATTTTTTTGCATGTTTTGAAAATCTAACTCTATTGGGTATATCTTTCGCACATTATAGTTTGAAATTGATACTCTAATAAAATTTAGTTTCACTAATTGACTAATGTAGTTATTAATTTGTCTGATTTCGATTTTACCGAGCATACCAGACATTATGCTTGCTAGTTTGCGATTGCTTGCAAAACAAAAGCCAGTTTTACTTGACAACGCTAAAAGCACAGCATAAAATATTTTTACGTTACCTTTTGTGGAGGTGTCGTTTAGAATATTACCTGGAATAACTACATATTGATATTTTCCAATAATATCGTCTTTTTTTTCTTCCATTTCTACAAGTCCTTTCATTTTTTTCGTTTTTACGGGCTTGTGAGCTGTTTTTAGAGTAGGGTGGAGCAATTCCCATCACCTGCTCCAAATTGATAAGAAACTCGAACACTTTGATTCGAGAGTAATAAATGCTAACTAGAAATGATATGAACCCCGTTTCTTGGACATGGAAACGAGGTTTTTATATGCCAAAATAGTTAGTTTTTTTGTTATTTAAGAAAGGAAAGTGATGAGTTATGACAATAGAAACTAAAAAACTTGTAATAAGTGAAGAATTAAAAAGAAAGGTTGAAATGATATGTAAGTTTGCTTATGTGGAATATTCCTTTACTAATGGATATATTATAAATCTTAAAAATACTAATATAGCCTATGTAAAACCCCATATTTTGAAAGTTAAAGACAATGACTACTTAATATTTGAAAATAGTGAAAATGTCTTTATAAACGGTTATAATAACAAAATTAAGTTTAAAGATTTAGAACAATACTTAAAAATGAACTAATATGATTTGACAAACTAAAAATAAATGATACAATATAAAACCAATAAAGGAAGCAGTATCCAGTCTTTTGTTAGAAAGTGATGATACAAAGTTATTACCATTCATAAATAAATTAGAAAAATAAGCAAAATAAACATTTAGAAAAGTAATAATAGTTCCAAGTCCAATCGCAAGAAGTAATTTAGAAAAATAATACTTCTTTTTTGATATATTTGTAGATACCGTATTTTTGATTGTTCCGTTTGAAAAATCACAACATAAAACAAATACTACTACCGCTATATAAAAAAATAATACATATTGTTATTATGAACAACATTTGCTACATCAACTTCATAATGTCCATGATTAATAAGTATATCTCTTGTTTCACTCATACTTTTAAAACTATATAATTTTTCCAACCATTCATCGCTTAGTCCATAATTTTCAGTTGTATTTCCAGATACATTAAGTCCTACATTAAGAGGAGATACAGTGTATGCAGACATAAGTGATAAGAGAAATAAAAGAATTATAATTATATAAATACCTTTTCCTTTTAGTATTCTAAATAAATCTGCTTTTATTATATTTAACATTATTTAGCCTCCTTAATAATCTCTTTGAAGTATTCTTCTAGTGAAATACCTGATTCATAGAATCCTTTTATTTTTATTTTATTGTTTACTAAAACATCACTTACTTTATCAGAATCATCTGTGTAATCATATACTCTAATTTCTTCATTATTTATCACTTTATAATTATTTGTATTTAGTTCTTTTTCTAATAAAACACTTACTTTTTTTGAATCATCTGTTTTAATTACTAGACATTTAGAACATTCTAAATCTAATTCTTCTTTTGATAATTCCTTAATTAATTTTCCATTTTCAAGAAAACCAAATTCATTTGCTAAAAGGTATAATTCTGATAATATGTGACTAGAAATAAGTAGAGTTATTCCATTATCTGATAACTTCTTAAATGTGTCTCTAAGTTCACTAATACCTATTGGATCTAATCCATTTATTGGCTCATCTAATATAACAAAATCAGGACTATTTAATATTGCTAATGCTATTCCTAATCTTTGTTTCATTCCTAGTGAAAATGTTTTAACTTTTTTCTTACCTGTGCCTGTTAGATTTACTAACTCTAATACTTTATTAATTTGGTTTTTATCTACAATACCTCTTTGAATAGTATAATATTTTAAATTATCATAAGCCGATAAATTTGGATAAAACGCTGGATATTCAATTAATGATCCAACTCTTTTTTTATTATCAAAAAGTTCATCATTTTCACTGCAAGTGTTAAACAATTCAAATGTTCCACTTGTAGGAGATGCTAGCGTTGTTATTATTTTCATTAATGTTGTTTTACCAGTACCATTGCGACCAATTAAACCATAAATATCCCCCTTTTTAATTGTTATATTAACATTATCTAATACTACATTTTTATTATATTGTTTTGTTAAATTATTTGTTTTTAATACAACTTCTTTCATATAATCATTCCTTTCAAATTAATTATACAAAAAAAGTGTTAAAAATTTCTTAACACAATCCTTAAATTTTCCTTAATTTTTGAACTTATATCCAATACTCCATATAGTTTCTATATAGTCTTTGTTTGGATTTGCTTTTTTTAGTTTATTTCTAATTTTACTTATATGAACATTCAAAGTATTTTCATCAGCAGAATCAATATTGCCCCATACATTATCAAATAAAATACTTTTTGTTACTACTTGATTATTATTTTCCATAAGTAGTTTTAATATGTCAAATTCTATTTTAGAAAGATTAATATTCTTATTATTACAAACAACACTATATGACTTCTTATTAATTTCTACATCATCAATAGTTATTATATCTTTACTATCTGTATTTGTTTTTCTCAAATGAACTTTTATTCTGGCAAGTAATTCGGCATTATTAAATGGTTTAGTAATATAATCATCAGCACCTAATTCAAATAAATCTAATTTTTTGTCTATATCATTAATTGCTGTAGTTATGATAATAGGAACATCATTAATAGTTTTCAATTTTTTGATAATTTCTTCACCATTTTTCCCAGGTAACATTAAATCTAAAACTATTAAATCAATTTGTTTATTATGAATCAACAATGCTTCAGTTCTAGAATATGCAGAACTAACATTATATCCATTATTTGATAATAATTCTTGCAACATTTCATTTATATTTTTATCATCTTCTATTATTAAAACTTTTTTTCATTAAAGCACCACCAAACATATTAACTAACAAATATTATACCACAAAAAGTAATTCTATAATTGAACTGTTCCATAGATTGTAATTTTTCAATTACTTACATATCTTTTTTGTGTTTTATAAATTCAATATTATTTCTTTCTAAATCTTCAATAGTAATATCGCCATATTCTAAAGATGTTGCAACTGTTTCTTGATAACCATTAGAATAAATAACAATTACATTTTTACTTTTGATACAAGGAAAATAATAAATAAATTCTTTATCTTCATAAAACTGTTCCAATGCTTCAGCACAAGCGATATTTTCTTCTTTTACTTTATCGATTATTTTTAAATGAGTAAATGGCTGATTATTTTTATTTATATAATTTTTTTCACTTATCAATACTACTCCAATAACAAGAATAATAGGTATAACTATAATTATAATCTTCCTAAATAAATCTTTATAATTAATCTTGTTTTTTTCTAAAAGAAATATATTTTTCAATAACTCATTAATAGATTTTATATGCAATATTTCATACATTATTAAAGAGCCAGATACATTTAAAATTACATCATCAATATCACAAGATCCAGACATAGTAATAAACTGCAATAATTCAATTCCAGTCACTATACAAATCATAGTTAATAGAAAAGTTTTAAAATTATTTTGTTTCTTAAATAGTAATGGCAAGAAGAAAGCAAAAGGCATTAATGCAATAACATTACCTAATATATTATAGATAAAAATATAAGGTGCTATATTGCCACTAACAAACTTTGTAACATAAGAGATAATCGTTTTGAAAGGAACAAGATTAAGTGAATTAGATAAATAGTTTTTAAATATTTCATTGTCCCAATTTAATATATTAAAATTACCTCTGTAAAAGTAATTATCAAATAAAGTAAGTGTTGAGAGTAGTATTATATATAACAATAACCATATTGAAATATTGATTTTGAAAATTTTCTCTTTATATTTCTTATCAACATATTTAGTTAAGAAGAATCCCCCTAAATACATTAGCAAACAACTTGCTGATAATAATATTATTCTTCCACTAGGGCTTAAGTGGAATAGTTTATTAAATTGTAAACTAAAATAATAGATTAATATTATTGCTGACAATAAATAAGTAATTATACTAACTATCAAATTTATCTTCTTTTTCATATTTCATCTCACTTTCAAATTGTTATTTGCATTACTTTCTATTTAATGATTTGCATATTGAACTTCCAATAAATAATCCAATACTTGCAACAACTAAATACCATACAGAATGAATTAAAGCCGATTCATTATAATAGATAAAAACTGATGGTATAAATATTATTGAAGTAAATACTGAATAGAAATATTTAATTTTATTATTAGATAAAATTCCAATAAGTAATGATAATATAAATGTTCCAACAATTATTAAAAACACCATTCCCATTGCATCTGTTGGTCCTGCAAATAATGGTAAAACATAAAATAATAATAATTGTAAAATACCTATTATAATTTCTTTAATATTCTTTTTCATAATCAATCCTCCATTTCTACAAACTTACTATTTGTCTTTCAGTTTATATTATATCATTTTATTTACTTAAAATATTAAAATGTTGGTTAATTTTACTGAGAACATGTTATACTAATTTTAGTTAGTAGTTATTACTGCCTATAATTATTGCTTTTAATGGTTGTTTTACCAGAACCATAAGGGCTCCAATTGAAATCGACTTACGGACTGAAAAGTTCGTGAGTTTTTATTTTATACAAATACTATAAAAAAAGAGAAAAAATATCAAAATAATTTCATCCTCTTTTTATATATTTTTAAATTTGGGATTAAAATTTTCGTCTAGCCAGCACTGAATTTGTACTTCCACACAAATTCTACTATAGAAAATTTAATCCTCATATTATTAAAAATTAAAATTTAAATATACATAATTATCCATATTGTAAGATAAATTGTTTTTTATCATTTTGTTAGCAAGTTTGCAACATTTTGAAATTCTTTTACCATTAAATAATGGATCAATATATCTAATCTTTGCCCCATGATGCACATAATAGATGTTTTTTGGCTTTTCTTTTGATATTTTTACTTTCTTAGCATTTTTCCAGATATTGAATATGTCATTATATTTAGAAGATTCTATAATATTTATTACTTCACTTTCCTTTAATTCATATAAATCTTTTCTAGATATTTTGTTTTCATCGCTTAATCTTTTTAGAATATCAGCAATTAATTGCATAGAATATCTAGTTCTATCCTCACGATATATAACAGATAATCTACTTGTAACCTTAACAAAGTTTCTAGCATTTTTTTTAGTTTTAAATCCTAATTCTATTTCTTTTTCTTCATTAGTTTGTATCTCAATATCATCATATATTTCTTTAATACTTGCTAGATCCAATAGCCTATATGTAAACAGAGCATTTGATAATGAATATTCCAATCTATCAGCAGATAATTTAGGTGTGTTATTATCAGCAATAGGATATAAATGGTAATTATCAATTTCTGATATTTCAATATTATCCCTTTTTAATAATTTCATTATTTCTTTAGATTTTTTTTATAATTTCTGTTGTTAAATCTTCTGTTGATTCTTGAGTCATATAATCTCCATTAAGAAAATCCACACAATGCTTAAATGCAGGTGTTGCTATATCGTGAAATAATCCAGACAAAGTTTGCTTTTTATCATGTGTAAAATGCCAAATAATTAAAGCAACTGCAACAGAATGATCTAAACTTGAAAAGAAAAAATCACTTTCAAATAAGTCTGAATAAATAGTGCCACAAGTAACACTTATATATTGCTGTGATAATAATTCTTTTGTATCTATATATTCATTTAACCATTCTGGAAAATTTGGTTCTAAAATTTTAAAATAATCTTTTATTTCTGTATTTAAATTATCATAATATTTTTTCATTTTTTCACGTCCTTACATTGTAAACAGGCTTTACATAATCTTTTGCAATTTAGCATTCAATCCAAGTTGATTTTTTCCTTATATTTTTTTCTAGATAATTTTTCTTTTTCATTTAATAAATACAAATTTACCACTGACATAATTTTGACTCTAGAAATTTAAATTATAATTATTATACTATAAATTAACAAAATTCTCCATATTTTCGTGGTATTTAAATAATAAATTATATATAATAATTTTAGAAATGAAACATAGTTCGTAATTTGTTACTCACCTGCTATAGATTGATTATTTAGTCGAACTTTTTAGTTAGATTTTTTAATACAAAAAATAATGATGGTCAAAAAGTGATAAAATTAATTGATAATATTTTTATTTCTACTTCTATATTTTACAGTTAAAATAAATAGATTATGCATTAAAGAAATGTTATAATTGTATTATATAGGTGATAGATATGGATGAAATACTAAATAATCTTGGTTTACCTAATGATATTGGCTTTGAAATATCATTAAAAACTTTAAGGTCTTTGCTAAATCGTGATGCATATGATAATTTGTATTTGACTATTAGAAAAATGTTTGATAAAGTCACTGAAAGTATTGGTTTAGATGAATCTTTAAATCTTGGCATTTCAATGGATTTTACTATAAAATTTAAAGATGGACAAAAAATAATAGCAATGGATGAATATACGATTATTCAGTCAATATATAAATATTTTAATACTGATTATGAATATAGTAATGATGTAAACTTTGCTCTTGAAGAAAAAGAAAAATTAAATGCTGAACTTAAAAAACTTAAAGATTTTTTAAGAGATAAAATCAATGAAATGCGTAATGTTACCGAAGTATCACAGCTAAAACAAATTTCTAATAGTCTATATGAAAGTTACATGATGGGTTATAATGATCGTGTTAAAGAAAATGATATAATATCAATTTTGCATTGGAATAATTTTCTTCAAACAGAAATGGAATTAGATATTGAACGAATTTCAAGATTACGAATGTGGCTCGAAACTTTTATTAGTGAGTTAACTAAGCCATTATCATTTTCACTTTTTTCTGAAATTAATGAAGATAAAACAAAACTCTTTTTTGCTATTCAATTTTTAAATTTAGCTGTTGCTTTAAATGATCCTTATAGAAGCATTTTAATTAGAAATTCCATTGAATTAGTCAAATCTATTAAAAATAAAAATGTTTATATAAATGATGTGGAGTTTTGGGAACTTTCTTCAAAAGAAAATGATGATAGTCTCTCTAGAGTATTTTATAAAAGAGTTGATTTAAAATTACCTTTGTCGCTTATTGATAAGTTTTCAAAATATGAAGATATACATAAAAATGTAGAAGTTTTATTAAAATATTCAAATAAAGATTTTGAGAATAAAAATATTCAAGATGTGTATGAAAAAATAAGTTCTTTAATTCAAAATGCCTTAAAATCCTCATCAGAGATGGGTCTAGAAGACGTAAATTTAGTTGATTTAAAAAATAATGCTTTACAGGAATTAAAGACTTCTAATAATAAGGAAAGACAATTAAAATTAAAATCTTTTATAGAAAGAGTAGATACTTTTTTACATTATTTACAACCTTTTAAAGTTCAAGAGGGAGCAGGTAAGTTTAAAAATTTTCATGTACTTTATTATAAAAATGGAATGGTTGCATTAGATAAACTTAATGGTGAATATGGTTTGATGTATGTAATGCCAATTATGGTTTATTTAACTATTTTAAAAAATGATAATATCAAAGATTTGTATGAAGTTAGAAATATTTTGGGAGTAAGATGTATCAGTCATAGAAAGACAAATTGGAAAGATATAGCAAAAATGTATATTAATAATCATGAAATAACAAATGATGAAATAAGCGTTTTAGAAAGTGTTAAAGATATATCTTTACCTATTAGTGATAATGGTTTAGAAACGTTGAAAGAAAAATATAGAGGTAATGAATATTTACAAGAAGAAATAAAAGAAAAAGAAATTGAAAGAAAACAAAGATATGAAGAGATTGATGAAGAAATAAGAAGTAATGTTTCATCTGAATGCGCTAAAGAATTATTAGATGAAGAAGAAGAAAAAATTGCTGATGAAGTAAAAGAATCAAATGATTTTTTAGCTATTAATGATTCATCGGTTACTTCAACAGCTACTAGAAATCCAAAAGTTTCACTTTTTACGAAACTTAGAACTAAAGATGAACATGGAGCGATGCATTGTGATATGTGTGATGAATTTACGAGTTTTGATACTAGAAATTTTGAAACGCATCATATTATTCCTTTATCAGCTGGTGGAATAGATAATATTTACAATACTGTATGTTTATGCGAAAATTGCCATAATAGAATGCATAGTAAATTTCCACCTACTATGTATGAAATGGGCAAATTATTAGAAAAAGTACGTGAAAGGATAAAAAGTACAACGCCATATTACTTGCAAAAATTTGATAGATTATTTAATCCAAATTATAATGCATTGTATGGTGATGATGATTATGATAAAGAATCTTTATATTATGAAAATAATAAAGAAAGAGAAGATAGAAATTTTTTAGTTGAATGGAATAGTAGAAGATAATATATTACGATTAAATGAATTAATAAGTAAAGGATGATGTGTATGGCTTGGTAAAATAAAATATGAAAGATATAAATTAGTGTTGGTGTGAATATGAAAAAAGGAAAAATAAAAATTATAAATGTAATTAAGGTGTTTCTTATTTTTGTGATTTCTATTTTTATTGTGTATAATGTTTTTGGGGGAGATATAACTGATAAAACTCATTCAAAATTGATTTTTTCAGGTTATTGTCGTGGAAAATTTAGAATTACTAATGAGAAAGAATTAACAGCTTTTAAAGCTATAACATATAATATGGATGATTTTAAATACGATCTTACTACTAATGATATTTTTGTTGACATTAATAATAATTGTGCATGTCCACAAGACGTATATGTTAAAAATGTAAAAGTTAATAATTTTGTTACAATAAAATATGATATTTATAATACGACATGTGCTTCTATAAGCACTTGTGGTGTAATGACAGTTGTACCTAAAAACACTTTATGGCATGCATATACAGGAAATTGGAATAATCCAATAGATGTATTAAATAATTTAGATACTAAAAAACATTCGATATTAAAGGGTTATTATTGTACAGATGATATTTGATAGAAAGGAATAGTTATGGAAATAAAAGTAAAAAAGATATATAAACATTTTAAAGGGGATTTATATTTTGTAGAGGATATAGCAATACATAGTGAAACAGGAGAAAAATATGTAGTATATAGAGCTTTATATGGAAATAATGATTTGTATATAAGACCATATGATATGTTTACTTCAGAAGTGGATCATGTTAAATATCCAGAAGTTACACAAAAATATAGATTTGAATTACAAAATATAAAATCAGTTAAAGAGAAATAAGACAATTAATAATAAAATTGTCTTTTTAAATATTTTAATCGCTAACAATAATGCCTAAATATCTTGATAATATTGCTGCTTTAAATGTATCAACTTTAATATTTTTAAGTGATATTAAATCAAAATTAATATTATCAATTATGCAATTAGATAAATCAATTATTTCATGTTTTGTATTTAAAAATGAGAATTTCTTTAGAGAACATTTATCTAATATAATATTTTTGATGTTTAATTCTTGAAAATATCCTTCATCTAGATTTGTTTCATTAAATAATATATTTTCTAACTTTGATTCATAAAAATTAGAATATCTTAAAATACAATTATTGAATATAACATTTTTTAAAGAAGCATTATCAAATGAAATACCTAATAGTTTACAATTATTAAATGTACATCTAATAATACCATTCTTATCAAAAGATTTATTGGATAAATCACAGTTATTAAATATACAATCAAGTAATTCAATATTACTAAAGTCTATATTACTAAAATCTACATTATTGAATATGCAACTATTTAATGTGATAGAATCTAAATTTATAATGTTATTTTGATCAAATTCTTTATTATCTATGCTATATTCAAAATCATCATTTATAAAATATGATGTATGATTAATTTTGGGTTTAATAATTTTATTCTTCATAATTTATTTCTCTTTTCTATAAATATATTATATAATAAATACATGGAAATAATAGATATATTTTATAATGATATTTTAAAAGAAGCGATGGATGGTAAAGTAGATTGTTACTTTAGTTTTAATATTCATTTTTATAATAATTTAATGAATTATAATGATGATGGTATTGTTCCTGTATTAAATATAACAAATAAAGAATTATTTAATTCTTTATTGATTTTATATGTTAATAAAGCAAGAAATTATTATGATCTAAGTAAGTATGAAAAATCTATTGATGAAGATAAAGAATATAATATAAATAAAATGATAATGACACTTTTATGGTCTAATGCGACATATGAAAATTTTAATGATCCGATTAGTTTTTTAAGAAAACAGATAGCTTTTTTAGATAATGATTTGTTTAGTGAGTTTGTAAATGGAGAAACAATTGGTTATAGTGAAATATTAGGTGGAGAAATTAAGGTACAAAATATTAAAGAAAGTATTATGAATGAAACACCTAATAGTATACAAATAATATTTACTGATGGTAATGAAAATTATTATTTTCCTAGAATAAGATATGGAATAGATGGAGAAGTTTGTTATATATATGCTCTTCAAAATGAAATTGAAAGTGATGAAAATATTAAAAAGAAAACTAATAGAAAACTATTTAAAGTAAATGAGAACTTTGATAGTAGTAAAGATAATGAAGAAATATATGGGGTTGGTAATTTAAAAGATGTTACTTCATCTTTTGTGGTTGCTTCAAATATATTTTTAGGATTACTTTTAGAAAAAGGTATTACTAAAGTTGAAGTTCCATCTATACTTGTTGAAAGATGGATTGGTAAAGAGAGACTTATAGCTGATAAAGGTAGTAGTTTTGAGAGAAGAGGATTAGATAAAGAAGAATATGTAAATAATGAGCAAGAAAAACATATTTTGATTCAATCTAATTTAACTGAGAAGTTTATAAGAACTTTTTTGAGGATTATTAGTCATCATAAGGGATTTAATATAAATAGTTATCCATTTGATGTGGATAGTAGCTTACATTTCGATATATGTGAAAATAATGAATGTGATAATACTTTACTTAATGAAACTTTTTTAATCGCAAGTGGATATAAAAATAAAAAACTATGATATAATAGATTTGACTAGGAGGAATAATATGCTTGTAAGTAATGATTGGAAAGATTATGAGTGTATTGATGCTGGTAATGGAGAAAAGTTAGAACGTTGGGGAAATGTTATACTTAGAAGACCAGATCCATGGGCATTATGGACACATAAGGATAGTAATATATGGAATAATTATCATGCAGTTTATCATAGAAGTGATAAAGGCGGTGGTTATTGGGAAAATGTACGTAAATTTCCAGAATTTTGGACAATCAATTATAAAGACTTAAAATTTAAAGTAAGTCCAACTGGATTTAAACATACAGGCCTTTTTCCAGAACAAGCTGCTAATTGGGATTTTATTATTGATAAAATAAAAAATACTAATAGAAAAATTAAAGTTTTAAATTTATTTGCTTATACAGGAGGTGCAACAATGTCAGCATCTTATGCAGGAGCAGTAGAAGTAGTACATGTAGATGCTTCACTTGGAATGAATGAATGGGCTAAAGAAAATGCTAAATTATCTGGACTTGAAAACAACAGAATAAGATATATTTGTGATGATTGTTTAAAATTCGTCGAAAGAGAAAAAAGAAGAGGAAATAAATATGATGCGATTATAATGGATCCTCCAACTTATGGACGTGGGCCATCAAAAGAACTATGGAGATTTGAAGATAGCTTAAATAAACTAATTGATTCATGTATAGATATATTAAGTGATGATCCGTTGTTCTTACTTATAAGTTCGTATACAAAAGGAATAACACCAGAGATTTTAAAAAATATTTTAGAAACAAGTACAAAAGATAAATTATTAGGTGGTAAAATTAGTACAGATGAAATAGGACTTAAAATTACAGAATCTAACATGGTATTACCATGTGGAATATATGGAAGGTGGGAGAAAATATGAAATTAAAAATTGTATTAAAAAGTATATTATTTACAGGAATAGCATTATTGTTAGTAGCATTATCAATAATAGCGTTTTCAAGCTTAAATAATGTTGAAACAATTAATCCAGAAGATATGGCAAAAGATTATCAAATTATTGATTATAATGGAATATGTGCTGAAGTGGTAGAATGCTTCTATAATGATGGTAAAAAAGATTATTGTTTAAGTTGCGCTAAAAGTGACAAAATTATATTAAGCTGGAGTGATGGATCACAAACTAATATGATGGAAGATTTAAAAAGTGGAAAAGTATCAATAAATTCATTAATAGAACATGGTCTTAAAGTAGTAGATGCTCCTAAAACACAAACTGTAAATGATTAATATTGTATATGAAGATAATCATCTTTTAGTAGTAGAAAAGCCAGTGAATATAATTGTTCAAAAGGATAATACTAATGATAAAGATTTACTTTCAATGTTAAAAGAATATCTAAAAGAAAAATATAATAAGCCTGGTAATGTATATTTAGGACTTATACATAGATTAGATAGACCTGTTGGTGGAATAATGGTGTTTGCTAAAACATCTAAAGCAGCTGGTAGACTATCTGAACAAGTAAGAAATAAGACATTTAAAAAAACATATAATGCAGTTGTGATAGGTAACATTAATGAAAGTGGTAAATTACATGACTACTTATTAAAAGATGAAAAAAGAAATATAGTTAAAGTAGATAAAAATGGTAAAGAGGCAATACTTTATTATAAAAAACTAAATTATAAAAATAATATGTCGCTTGTAGAAATAAATTTAGAAACAGGTAGGAGTCATCAAATAAGAGTGCAAATGTCTAACTATGGATATCCTCTTTTTGGCGATCAAAAATATAATAAAACTGCTAAAGTAGGAGAACAAATAGCATTGTTTGCTAAAAAGATAGAATTTATCCATCCGGTAACAAAAGAAAATATGTCTTTTGAACTTGAATTACCTAATAGGTATCCATTTAACATATTTAAGTAGGAGAAACATGAAAAAAGAATTAAATATAGAAGTTGATATAAGAAATAAAAATGATTTTGTGAGTGAATATAATGATAATACACTATCACCATCATTAAAAAAATATTTATTAAATGAAATAGCGGGTTATGATATAAATTCTAAGATTAATTTAAACATAGACTGTAAATTTGAACTTACAGATGAAGAGAAAGATAAATATAAAAAGATAATTATAAAAGAATTTAAAGAAAGTAAAGATGAATTGTTTTTAGAGATAGCAGAAAGTAATGTTAAAAAAGTAATACTTTTTACTATAGGAATGCTGTTTATAGTAGCGGCTTACTTTTTAAATCATATATTTGGAGAAGTACTTGTTGAAGTGTTTACAATATTTGGATGGGTTGCTTTATGGGAAGTAGCGTATGCTATATTCTTTACAGATGCTAGTAGAAGAAGAAATATAAAGAAATATAATCAAATAATAAAGTCAAAAATTAAGTTTAAGTAATCTTAAACTTTTTAAATTATGTAAACTTTATAAAAATACATTTAAAAATAAGAAAAATATTATATAATAAAATAGGTGAATGATATGGATATGGAATTTAATAATGATATTAATTATTTAGATCAACATTTTTTAGTTGATAAAAGTGTTATCAATGCTTTTGTTGATGCGGCTGATTTAAAAGTAACAGAGGATGTTATTGAGATTGGACCAGGAAAATGTGAAATAAGTGATACTATTGCTAGAAGAGTAAATCATTTAACATGTATTGAAATAGATAGAAATTTGGAGCATTTTATTAATGTACTAAAGGATAAACATGATAATGTTGATGTTATTTATGGAAATGCATTAAATGTATATATACCACCATGTGATAAGATTATATCTGCTTTACCATATTCGATTACTGAACCTTTTATTGAAAAATTGCTTAGATGTGAATTTAAGGAGTGTACATTAATCGTAGGTAAAAAGTATGCTGATGCAGTTATAAACAAATCATTAACAAAACTTGCACTACTTACTAATTCATTCTTTAATGTAACTAAGATAATGGATATAGAACCAGAAGCATTTGATCCGGCTCCTAGAGTAATGTCATCAATGATAAAATTAGTTCCAATTAAAAAAGAAGATTTAAAATATAGTTTTAAAAGATTTATATTTAGAGAAATGTTCTTTCATAGAGATAAAAAACTTAAAAATAATTTAATGGAAGCACTAATTGAATTTTCTAAAATGCATGATCAAAAGTTGACTAAAAAAGAAAGCAAACAAATAATAGAAGAATATGAAATACCAAAAGAAACATTAAATAAATTAATGGAAAACTTATCTAACGAAGAATATGAACTTGTTTATAATAAGTTAAAATAGAAAAATAACTACATCAATGTGATATAATTGGTGTAGTTTTATTATTATTAAGGAGTAAAGTATGCAAGTAACTAATTTAAGAACAGAAATTGGTGGTAGAGTAATATTAAATAATATATCATTTATACTAAATGATAATGATAAAGTTGGTTTAGTTGGAATTAATGGTGCTGGTAAAAGTACACTTTTGAAAGCACTATCTAATAAAGATTCAAATTCAGTTAAATTAAATGATGAAACTATTAGTTATCTTGAACAAGAAATTCCAATAAAATATTATAATTATAGTGTAATTGATTATATTAAAGAAGTTACACATATAAAATATCTTGAAAACAAATTACATGAATTAGAAAATGATTTAAATGAATCTAATATGGAATTATATAGTGATATTCTTAATGAATTTTTAATATTAGATGGTTATAACTTTGAAGAAAATTTAAAATCTATTCTAAGTGGACTTCATTTTAAAAATGGTTTAGATAGTAAAGTATCTGAATTATCAGGTGGAGAAAAAATAAAAGTATTGTTATCAATTTTATTACTTCAAAATGCTGACATTTTATTACTTGATGAACCAACTAATAATTTAGATATTGAAGCTATAAAGTGGCTAGAAAATTATTTAAAAAGCACCAACAAAAAAATGATTATTGTTTCACATGATGAAGTTTTTCTTGATACTATTGTAAATAAAATTTTTGAACTTAGAGATGGAAATATAAAAGTATATAATATGAGTTATAAAGAATATTTAACTCAAAAAGAAATAGAATATAATATAAGTAAACAAGAATATGAAAATGCTAAAGCAGAAAAGGATAAATTAAAGAAACAATTAGTTAAAGCAACTAGTTGGAAAGATAAAGGAACAAGCAGTAAAGCTCATAATGACAATGATAAGTTATCAAATAATTATGCTCGTGAGAGAACTAATAGTTCTAATGTTTCTAAAATTTCAAAAGCATTAGATAAGGTAGTTATTCCAAAATTTGAAGAGAAAGAGAGTATTAATTTCTTTTTTGAACTTGATGATTCCAAAGGAAATAAAGATATTATCTTAAATGATTTAGTTTGTGGTTATGATAAGTTTCAGACATTACCAATAAATTTAAATATTAAGTATGGTTCTAAAATACAAATTGAAGGTGGAAATGGTAGTGGAAAAACAACACTTATAAAAACAATAATGGGAATTATTAGTCCAATTTCAGGTACAATTGAAATGGGAAACAATGTTAGAATAGGATATATTTCACAAGATACTTTAACAGATAATAATGATGAATCAATTATTGATTATATTACAAAAGATTCTTCTGATGTTGACTATTCTATGATATTTACTATGCTAGATAAGTTTGGTATTTCATATGAAGATAAAGATAAAAAATATTCAACTTTATCTCCAGGAGAGAGAACGAGAGTAAACTTAGTAAAACTTGCACTTAATAAAATAAATGTACTAATATTAGATGAAGTTACTAACCATTTAGATATTGATGCTTTAAATTTAATATATGAATTAGTAAGTTCTTATAATGGAACAATAATAAGTATTTCCCACAATAGAAAATATAATGAAATATTGAATGCTACAAGTGTATTAGATATAGAAAAAGGAATATGTTGTTCATATGAATTAGCTAAACAAAAAAGACCTTAATTAGGTCTTTTTTTAGTTAATCATCTTCTTAATCTCATCGTATAAATATGGCTTAAATTCATTAATAGGTAGTGGTTCATTATTTAATATAGAATTATAACAAGTACTACCGACAAGCTCTATAATCATGAATAATGTAACATTAGGATTCTTTATATTTTTAGAATATTTAGTTATTTCATCAATAAATTTATCTTTTAAATCTTTATATTCTTCATCAATAATCTTAATTATGTTTTTATTATAAAGACCAAGTGATAAATTTTTGTTGATAAGTTTTATTAGGTCTTTGTTATTACTAAGTACATCAATTATATAGTCAATAATACTGATAATTTTATCAGGGAAAGATTTTAAATTCTTTTTGGCAGTTTTTTCTATTGCATCATTAAATAACTTTTTAGATTTTTCTATAATAACTGCTTCATGTATTTCCCATTTATCTTTAAAATATAAATAAAATGTACCTTTCGCAACACCAGCTTCATTTACAATATCACTAATTGATGTATCATTGATACCTTTTTTAATAAATAAATTATAAGCGGAAGAGAGTAAATTCTCTTTTTTTATTTGTTTTTTTTCTTCTATTTTAGAGAGAGTGTTTTCAATATTAATCATAATATCACCGTCCATTACATAAATATTAATATAAAAATGACTAAAAGTCAATAAATTTAAATAAAAGTATTGACTATTAGTCAGTTTTGTTGTATATTGCATATTGACCGTTGGTCATAATGGAGGTTATATGAAGAAATTTGGAGATTTTATTTGTAAAAACAAAATTGCAATACTTATAATATCATTATTACTTTTAATACCAGCATTTATTGGGTGTGCGAATACTAAAATTAATTATGATATATTAGTATATCTACCTGAAGATATTGAAACAATGAAAGGTCAAAATATTTTAAAAGAAGAATTTGGCATGGGAGCTTTCACTATAATATCTGTAGATAATAGTAATGCAAAAGAGATTCTAGAATGTGAAAAAGAAATAAGAAAGATAGAATCAGTAAACAAAGTAATATCTATAAATGATATTACAGGTACAGTTATACCACTTGAAATATTACCGGATGAATTACTTGAAAAAGTAAAAAATGGTGATAAAACTCTTATGATGGTTACATTTGAAGAAACAACATCACATGAAAAAACTTTAAATGCGATTACTGAAATAAGAGAAATAATGGATGATAAAGCAAATATTGGTGGAATGAGCGCTATTGTTAAAGATACAATGGACTTATCAAATAAAGAGGTTCTTATATATGTAGTAATAGCAGTAGTACTTTGTTTAGTTGTATTAACTGTTTCACTTGATTCATATATTGTACCATTTATATTACTTGGCAATATTGGTATAGCAATAATATATAATATGGGAACTAATATTATGTTTGGTGAAATATCATATATAACAAAAGCAATAAGTGCAGTACTTCAACTTGGCGTTACAACAGACTTCTCAATATTCTTGTATCATAAATATCAAAGTAATTTAGAAAAAATAAGTGATAGAAATAAAGCAATGGCTGCGTCTATAGAAGAAACACTTGTATCAGTACTTGGTAGTGCATTTACTACAGTTGCTGGATTCTTAGCACTTTGTAGTATGAACTTAACACTTGGAAAAGATATAGGGCTTGTAATGGCAAAAGGTGTTATCTTTGGTCTTATATGTGTAGTAACAGTATTCCCAGCTATGTTACTTATATTAGATAAATATATTAATAAAACAAAACATAAATCATTATTACCTAAATTTAATCACATAAAGAAATTTAGTTTAGAACATTATAAACTAATATTTATTGCATTCTTAATATTATTAATACCTGCTTATATTGGTAACCATAATGTAAATGTTTATTACAACTTAGATAAATCACTTCCTAAAACATTAGAGAGTGTTAAAGCAAATGAAGAACTTAAAAAAGAATTTAATATTGTTTCACCAGAAATAGTATTACTAAATAAAGATTTAAAAATAAATGAAGTATCATCTTTAGTAGATGAATTAAAAAATACAAAAGGAATTGACTTAGTACTTAGTTCAAGTGAACTTACTAAATATGGATTTCCACTTGAAGTATTAGATGATGAAGTAACTAGTATATTTGAAAATGATAATTATCAAATGCTATTTATAAATTCAAGTTATGAAGTTGCATCTCCTGAATTAACTAGTCAATTAGATGTAGTAAATAACTTAGTACATAAATATGATAAGAATGCAATAATTGCTGGAGAAGGACCTCTTACGAATGACTTAATTAAGATTAGCGATGAAGACTTCAAAAATGTTAATTATGTTTCAATAGGAATAATATTTGTAATTATGTTTATCGTATTAAAATCATTGTCATTACCTGTATTATTAATATCAGCAATAGAATTTGCAATATTTGTAAATGTAGCTATATCTTATTATACAGGAGTAACACTTCCATTTATTGCATCAATAGTAATTGGAACAATACAACTTGGAGCTACAATAGATTATGCTATTCTTATGACAACTAAATATTTAGAACTTAGAAATAATGGAAAAGATAAACATGATGCTATGAGGGAAACATTAGATACTTGTGTAAGTTCAGTATTCGTAAGCGGTATGTGTTTCTTTGCTGCAACATTTGGAGTAGGTGTTTATACTGATATAGATTTAATAGGTTCAATATGTACTCTAATATCTAGAGGAGCAATTATTAGTATGTTAGTAGTTATATTAATATTACCATCATTACTTATGTTATTTGATGGAATAATTATGAAAACTACATATAAAGGTAAAGGAAAGAAGGAATTAAAAATGAAAAAGAAAGTTTTAGCTGGATTATTAATTACAACAATGTTACCATTAACAATATTTGGAACGACTAAAGATGAAACAGTTTATTCAAGACTTGAAAGTGATGGATCTGTTTCTAAAACAATAGTAAGTAATCACTTATCAAATTTGAATAAAGGTAATTATAATGATAAAACAAATTTAACAAATATAATTAATGTTAATGGAAATGAAAAATATAATTTAACAAATAATAAATTGGTATGGAATACTGATGGAAAAGATATTTTTTACAAAGGAACAAGTGAAAAAGCTTTACCAATAGAAACAACTATAAAATATTATTTAAATGATGAAGAAATAAGTAATAAAGAATTAGATGGTAAAAGTGGTAATGTTAAAATAGTTATCAAATATAAAAATAATTCTTCAAGTAAAGAATATATAAATGGTAAAAAAACAACATTATATACACCTTTCTTAGTAACATCATTTATGATGCTTGATAAAGAAAATGTAAGTGATTTAAAAGTTGATAATGCTAAAGTTATTGATAATGGTATTAATTATATGATAGCAGGTTATAGTGTTCCTGGACTTTATGAAAGTTTAAAAATAGATGAATTAAAAGGAATGGATACAATAACTATTGAATATAAAACTACATCTTATAAATTTGCATCAGTTTATATGGCTGCTTCATCTAATTTATTTGATGAAAATAATAATTCATTTAGTGAGTTAAATAAAATATATAGTAGTGTTAATAAATTAAGTGATTCAACAAATAAATTAGTAAACGGAAGTAAAAATTTAAAAGAAAATCTTGCTAAATATAGTGAAAAGTATAATGAATTTAATGATGGACTTAAGACACTTGATAGTAAAACTGTATATATGATGGAAAGTTATTCTAAGATTAATGCTGGCGTTCAAAGTTTAAATAAGAATGTAGAAGATTTAAGTAAATACACTTCATCAATAAAAGATCTTGCAGTTGGTATAAATAATTTAAATGTAAAAACTAAAGAACTTGCTAATTCAAGTGAAAAAATGACTTCAACAATTAATGATAGTGTTACTGCTATTATGAAACATATTGAAGTATTAAATCAAATAAAAGAAAGTACTACTGATGAAGAAACTAAAAAATTATTAGAAGAAGAAATAGTTTCATTACAAAAGAATGTTGATGTTAAAACATTAAGTGGTGTATCTACTACAATAAATTCTCTTAATGGAGGTGTTAGTTCATTAAATAAAAATATGACAGGACTTGCAGAAGCTTCTAAACCATTATGTACTGAAATAGATAAATTATCTCCATCAGTAAAATATTTAGCTGAAAATAGTAATAAATTTAACGATGGTGTTGTTGAATTAAATACAAGTGTTAAATATATAAATACAGTATCAAATGAATTTAATACATCAAGTAAATTATTATTAGAAGGAGCAACTTCACTTAATGAAGGATTAAATAAATTTAATAAAGAAGGAATTTCAAAAATAACAAATATTGTTAATGGAAAATTAAAAACTACATCTAAAAAAGTAGAAAAATTAATAGATTTAGGTAATTCATATAACTCATTTAGTTCTAAAGATAATAATACAGACGGAACTACAAAATTCATTATGATAGTATCTGAATAAAATATAGAAGCACCTTATGGTGTTTTTATATTGCATTAATGTATCATAAATGTTACATTTTGTTTTGATAAAAATAAGAAATGTGGTATAATCTAAGCAAATAAAAGGGGTAGGATTATGGACATAAATATTTATAAAAGCGAACTAAAAAACATGTCGGAAGAAGATAGAAAAAAAAGAATAAAAAATCAATGGGAATTAGTCACAGGAAAGCAATTAGGACCTTTAACTGGATATAGTTCAATTGATTTACAATGGTTAAAACATTATAGTGAAGAAACAATTGATAAAATGATCAATTTTGAAGTAAAAGATGAGAGTATGTATGAAACACTCTACAAATATGCATCAAAACATTTAGAAGATGTTGCTTTTGAGTACTTGGGTGTGAAGTGTACTTATAGGCAGCTTTTATATAATATAGATAGAATGGCCAATGCACTAGGTGCATCAAATATTAAAGAGAATGACATTGTAATAATTGATTTACCTAATATGCCAGAAGCTAGATATTTGATTTATGCTTGTAGTAAAATAGGGGCAATAGCAAATCCAATAATGCCAACTACAAGTGAATTAGACTTTGAAGCAATTTTAAAGAATACTAATTCAAAACACTTATTTTTGATGGAGGGATTAACTGAAAAATATTCGAAATTATTAGAAGAACACAATATTCCAAGAGAAAATGTAGTGGAAATAAGTCCAATTAGAACATCAGCCGGTATACTTAAAATAGCTGGTAGAATCAAAAGCAAAGGAAAAATAAGTGAGTATGATAAATATTTACAAAAAGGGACAGGTACAACTGCAACATTGGTTGAAAGAAAAAGCGAAGATATAGCTTTAATTGAACAAACTGGTGGAACAACAGCTTATACAACAAAAGGAGTATCAATAACAAACGGAAATGTCTATGCATCAAATTTTCAGTTATCAAATGGAGAATTTAATTTTCAAGCTGGGGACAGTTTATTAGACATACTTTTACCATCAATATCTTATGGTGCATCATTTGAACATTTGACTTTAACGAATGGTATTAAAAATTATATGATACCAACATTAGTTAAGAAAGATATATTAAAGAAAATATCAAAATTTAAACCTAATCACATAATGATGGGACCACTTCATTTAGAATTTATAACTGCTGATAAGAAAAGTAGAAATTGGAGTTTTTTAAAAAATGCAGTTACTGGTGGAGATACTATGTCAATTGGACTTGAAAGGGCAGCTAATGAAAAATTAAAAAGAAACAAAGCAAATGTAGAAGTAGAGCAAGGCTATGGAATGTCTGAATGTTTTGGGGCTGCTGTATGTAACCATAATGGTTTTATTAAAGAAGGAAGCTTAGGAATTCCTCACATACTTACTACAATAGGTATATTTAAATATGATGAAGAAAAAGATGATTATACAACAGATGAGGAAGTAAGAACTGGAAATGAAGGCGAAATATGTGTTTCTTCTCCAATTGTAATGAAAGAATATTTAAATAATAGTGAAGAAACATCATTAGTGTTAAAACAACATAGAGACGGAAAAATTTGGTTGCATACTGGTGATATTGGATATATAGATAAAGATGGTTATTTATATATAACAGATAGGATTAAAGATTTAATATTTAGAAATGGTTTTAAAGTATCACCAAAAAAAGTAAACAAAATATTACAGGATAAAATAGGATATATGATTGAAGATGGTATTGTCATTGGAGTTCCGGATGATATCGAGAGAAATGTTCCTGTATTCTTCTATAAATTAAAAAAAGAATATGAAGAATACGAATCTAAGCTAGAAGAAGAATTACAAAGTATTTATCAAAGCGGAATATTATCAGAGGTTGAAATACCAAAAGCCAGTGTTATGCTTGAAGAAATTCCAAGAACAGGTGCGAGAAAAATCAATAAAAAAGAAATAAAAAAGAATTATCTAGAAAACATAAAAAATCAAAAACAATTAAGAAGAATAATGTAATATTATACATTATTCTTTTTTATGATATAATTAATCTATAAGGATAGGTGTTAATTATGTTTAGTTTTTCTTTTAATATAGCCTGTATAGTTTTCTTAACATTAGTATCGGTATTTTATTTCACTAAGAAAAAAATAGATAGTTACGAAAATAAAATATATAAAAGATTGATTTTAATATCATTTTTAGGGTTATTTCTAGATGTGATAGGGTATATATGTTTAAATATTATTGATGATACAGCGGATATGTTAAATATTAGTATTTCAAAAATGTACCTAATATATTTTGTCCTTTGGATAGGCACATTTAAAACATATATAGTGTGTATTACAGCAAAAAATGAACAAGAGATCAATATTTCACATACTTTATCATTAATAATATGCTTGTTGTTTTCTTTTATAGATTTGTTCTTACCATTGGAAATAGTTAAGAATGGTGAAAAAATATATTCAAGTGGAATAGCTGTAAAAATTTTGTATTCTATAGTAACCATTTATATTTTATACATAATAGCAAGAATGATAATAAATCGTAAAAAATTAAAACTAAATCAAAAGTTACCTTTAATATCGTTTCTAGTTTTAGGTGGTATTGTGATGCTAATTCAGTATTATAATCCTGCAATTTTGTTAATAACAAGTACTGAATGTTTTATTACATGTCTTATGTATTTCACAATTGAAAACCCAGATTTGAAAACAATAGATGCTTTGAATTCTGCAAAAGAACAAGCAGCGAAAGCAAATAGAGCTAAGAGTGATTTCTTAAGTAGTATGTCTCATGAAATAAGAACGCCTCTTAATGCGATAGTTGGTCTTTCAGAAGACATGCAAAGTAGAAATAATTGTCCTGATGATATGAAACAAGATCTTGAAGATGTAGTTTCAGCATCAAAAACTTTACTTGAGATAGTTGGTAATATAATAGATATAAATAAAATAGAAAGTGAAAAAATGGAAGTTGTTGAAGTACCATATAACTTTAAAGAAGAAATAGAATCATTAACTAGAATATGTTGTACTAGAATAGGAAATAAACCAATTGAATTTCATCTTAATATAGCTGAAGATATCCCACATGAGTTGTTTGGTGATAAAGTTCATATAAAACAAATTGTTAATAATCTGTTGACTAATGCAATAAAGTATACTGAAAAAGGAAATATTAATTTAAATATAAGATGTATTAATAAAGATGATACATGTACATTATTTATAACTGTACAAGATACTGGACGTGGTATTAAAAAAGAAGATATTGACAAGTTATTCACAAAGTTTGAAAGGCTTGATGTTGAAAAGAATACGACTACTGAAGGAACTGGACTTGGTCTTGCTATTACTAAACATCTTGTAGAAATGTTAGGTGGAAAAATAAATGTTCAAAGTATATATAAAAGTGGTTCTATATTTATGGTTACAATACCTCAAAAAATAAGCAAAATATCTAAGCCATTAAGTGAACATAATAAAAATGAAAAAAATAAATTTAAAGTAGATTATAGTAATAAGACAATATTAGTAGTTGATGATAATAAACTTAATATTAAAGTTGCTCTTCGTAGTCTTGAACCTCTTAATTTTAAAGAGATAGACACATGTTATAACGGACAAGAATGTTTAGATAAAATAAATAGCGGTAAAAAGTATGATTGTATTTTGATGGATATAATGATGCCTGTTATGAATGGTGAAGAAGCTTTAAAGAAACTTCAAGAAATAGATGGATTTAATACACCAGTAATTGCTTTAACTGCTGATGCAATAAGTGGTAGTGAAGAGAAATATAAATCACTTGGATTTATTGCTTATGTTGCTAAGCCATTTAGTAAAGATACTATTAAAATGAAATTAGATAACATTTTAAAAAATAAATCAGAAAAGGAAATTGATAATAAGTTTGATAATTTAGATACTGAACTTAGGAATGCTCCTAAACATGAATTTGGAAGTATTGAACCTCTTGATAATGAAATAATAATTAAAAATGAAGAACTTAAAGATGTAATAAATGAAAGTGAATCTAATGATACTAATAGTGAACAATATCTTAAGAATAATGGTATAGATTATACTATAGGTTTAGATAACTTTGGTGATATTAATACTTATAAAGAAATGATGAAAGATTGGTTACTTGAAGTAACTGATAAATGGAATAGAATTGTTTCAAGTAAGAATAAGAATGATATGAAAAACTATAGTATAGATGTACATTCACTAAAAAGTGATTCTAAATACTTTGGATTTACTGAACTAGCTAGAATATCATATGAGCATGAACTTAAGAGTAAAGAAGATAATAAAGAATTTGTTAAAGATAACTTTAATGAACTTGAAAAAGAATACAATAGAATTATTGAAGTAGTTAATAATTATTTGAAAGAAGACAAGTGATAATATACTTGTCTTTTAATGTTGTAAAACTAATTTATAATGTGTTATAATACCACTGAAAGGTGATATTATGAAATACATTGGTACAAGAATTATGTATAGTAGTGATATCACACTTCGCTTATTCCTTGCAGAGTAGCAAAGTGTGATTTTTTTAGCATGCAATAAAATAAGGAGTAAGAAATGATAGAGATAAGTTTAAATAAAATAAATAAAAGTTATGGGTTTAATCCTATACTTAAAGATTTTTCATTTGAAATAAAGAGTGGTGAAAGAATTGCTTTAATTGGGCCTAATGGTTGTGGTAAAACAACTACACTTAGAATCATTATGGGAGAAGATATAGATAGTGGTTCTATAAACATAAGAAAAGGTGCTAGAATAGGTTATTTATCGCAAATACCAAATAAAGAAAAAGATAATGTTAAAGCAAAAGAAGTATTTTATAGAGGAGTTAAGGAATTAATAGAACTTGAAAACAATATAAATGAATTTGTTAAAAATATGAATTCAAGTGAGAAATCTATTAAAGCATTAGATAGATTACAAGAAGAATTTAGAATAAAAGGTGGATATCAACTTAATGAAAGAATTAACAAGATTAAGAACGGCTTTAAATTAAGTGATGAATTACTTGATACAGAATACAATAATTTATCAGGTGGAGAAAAAACTATTATTAATTTAGCATCACTTGTACTTAGTGAAGTCGATGTACTTTTACTTGATGAACCAACTAATCATTTAGATATTGAAACATTAGAATGGTTTGAAGAATATCTAAATAATTATAAAGGTGCTTGTTTAATAGTAAGTCATGATAGATATTTTTTAGATAGAGTAATTAATAAAATAGTTGAAATAAAGAATTGTAAAGAAGAAGTATACTATGGAAATTATAGCTATTATTTAAAAGAGAGTGAAAAGAGATTCTTATTACAATTTCAAAGTTATAAAAATCAACAAAAAGAAATTACTGCTATAAAAGAAGCAATAGTTAGACTTAAAGAGTGGGGAACTAAAAGTGATAATCCTATGTTCTTTAGACGTGCTGCTGCTATGCAAAAAAGATTAGACAGAATGGAACTAATAGATAAGCCAGTAGAAAAAAGTGAACTTAAAGTAAACTTTGTAACAACTGATAGAAGTGGTAATGAAGTACTTAAGATTAAGAATTTAGATTTAAATATTGGTTCTCGTGAATTATTAGTTTCATCTAATATGGAAATATATTATCAAGATAGAGTCTGCTTGATGGGACGTAATGGTACAGGTAAAACAACACTTATTAAAAATATAATAAATAATACACACGATAATATTATATTAGGTACAAATATTAAGATAGGTTATATTCCACAAGAGATAAGATTTGACAATGAAGAGTTGACAATTTATGAACACATGAGAAAGATTTTTGTAGGAAGTGAAAGTGAACTTAGAAGTAAACTAAATAGATTCTATTTTGGAAGTGAAGAAATAGATAAGAAACTTAAAAATATAAGTGGTGGAGAAAAAGTAAGAATTAAACTTTTAGAATTAATATTACTTAAGTCAAATTTTTTAATACTTGATGAACCAACTAATCATATTGATATAGATACAAGAGAAATACTTGAAGAAGCATTATTAGATTTTGATGGTACAATATTGTTTATATCACATGATAGATATTTCATTAATAAAATAGCTACTAGAATAGTTAGAATAGAAAATAAGAAATTAGTAAGTTATGAAGGAAATTATGACAGTTTAAAAGTAAAGACTGTTCCAGCAATAGAAAATACTATTAAAGAAACTCCACAAGTTATTAACATTAAAGGAAGTAATAGATTAAACGAATTTATAAAAGACGCTAAGATAGAAGAAGTTACTATTGGATGTAGTAATACTAAAGTATATAAAATAAGAAAGAAGAGTAAAGTATTCTTTCTTAAAGTTGCTGATCATTTATCACAAGAGTCAATAAGGCTTGATTATTTACAAGATAAAATATTAGTTCCTGAAAAAGTATTTTATGAAAAATATAATGGTAAATCATATATATTAACAAAGTCATTAAAAGGTGAAATGTTATGTAGTGATTATTACTCTAGTCATCCACTTGAAGGAATAAATATTATAGTTGAAGCATTTAATAATTTATATAATATTGATTATAGTGATTGTGTAATTGATGAAACTATTGATACTAAGATAAAGAGAATTGAAGATAGATTTAGTAAGATTAATAATGAAGATATAAATAAAAAAATATTGAATAGATTTATTACTAAAGAAAATATCCTTAAATATTTAAAAGGTAATAAGCCAAAACAAATAATAGGCTTTACTCATGGAGATATGTCACTTCCTAATATATTCGCATGTGATGGGCATTTTAGTGGACTATTAGATGTAAGTGAATGTGGTTTAGGTGATATATATTTTGACTTAGTAATATGTGAAATATCTATTGAAAGAAATTATGGAAAAGAATATATTGATAAATTCTATGAATCACTTGGAATTGAGAAAGATGAATTTAAAAGTGAATACTATAGAATACTTATGAGTTTATAGAATAAAAAAAGAAGTTAACATTAAATTGAACTTGTCAATAAAAAGTAGACACTAAAAGAATATTATTTAAACCCTAGT
>ERZ824575.1072-NODE-1072-length-28240-cov-2.926486_pt1 | contig 28240 bp, 29 predicted proteins | sample MGYA00519470_ERZ824575 | MGnify/ENA primary metagenome ERZ824575 (study PRJEB31778, sample SAMEA3449170) | human gut metagenome | biome: human gut; feature: human-associated habitat; material: faeces | place: United Kingdom | collected 2010/2012 ...
GGTCTGGATGAGCTGGTCACGGCCGATGGAGTCGACGTCCGTGCGCATGGTGGTCAGGGTATCCATGATGAACTGGTTGCCCTGGTTGTTGCAGCAGTTGCCGCCGCCGCATCCGCCGTTGTTCCAGCGGTTGCCGTTCCAGGCACTGCCCACGGCTCCGCCGATGACGCCGCCGATGAGCGCGCCGCCCCAGTCACCCCAGCCGTTATTGTTGCCGTTGATGTCGAAAGTAGGCTGCAATCCGTCCATGACATAACCTCCAAGATATTTTCCGCTCCTGCGGCGTTGTTTGAAGGTCAGCATGGCGCGGTTCGCGGCGGACGCACAGACGCGCGGATGCATGATGCCGGAACATGCCGGATTATGCCGAATGGTACCAGATCGACTCTTTCCAGTCATCCAGCCATTCTTTCGTATACCAGATATGATAGCCGTTGGGGCTGGCGTAGCGCGGGCCCTTGTCGCCCTCGTGCCACTGCTTGCGGCCGCGCCGCATCTTGGCCAGCCATGATTCGGATATGCCCAGATACCGCGCCGCCTCTTTTGGGGTAAGCTGCATCATGCCCGTTTCTCACGCGCTTGCCCTGAAAATCCGCATGCGCTATCGTGCGCCTGCTTACCTGTACAGACAGGAGCACGACAACGGCGGATACTCTGCGCGGCAGATCCCCTCTGCGCGCGGGGCCGTGATGGGGCGGTGGTGCGCCTCATCGGTGGGGGCGTGCCGCGCCCCCGCCACTACTCAAAGCTAAAGCTGGTAAAAGTTTACCTGAGGGTAGTCATCGCCAGTGGCGGACAAACGGAGTTTTACGGTTGAGCCTGTGATGATAGCCATATCCATATTCTGCATACCACCTACATTGGTATCTCCTGAATCCCGATATCCAATGCGAGATATCGGGATCATTTCATATCTACCAGAAGTATTAGGTTTCAGACCATGACCAACAAGTAGCCCGGACACGCTGGAATAGCTGGCGGCAGTAATTGTGATGTATGAAACCTCACGCCAACCATCAGACTGATTGGCAATTACCATCCAGAGCAGCAATCGGCCGGGTGTCAAGCCGGAGATGGTGACATCGTTGCCGTGTGTAAGCACTGCCGCGGTATGTACCAATTTAGGCCCACCGCCAATAAGCCCGGTCTGCTGAAGGGACTGCGCCAATGCCTGCAAGCTGTTGACGCCTGTTCCCCCATTGGCAGGGTTGAGTATCCCCGATACGCCGGGAGTTATATTCGCGGTTCCGTCAAACGCCTCACCTGTCTGCCTAGCGAGGTTAACGGTAATCGTTCGGGCCGTCTGCAACTTCTTTGAAGACAAGGCCACGCCATTGCCCTCAAGCGCAGTCCCGGAGTCATTTCCGTATTTGACATCGTAGGCATTGGCTTCCGCATCCAGTTCCAGACCAATGCCCGGCTTTGGTATGTCAACAATATTTGCGATCTGTCGCCAATATTGCGCGGAAGTCTCCAGACCAGGCATACGCACTCCCGCCTCTGTCCCCACGCCTGATTCCTGCAACCAGAGCCAGGGGGAGCCGTTATATGCCACAATAATGGGATCGGGATAGCATTTTTCCTTGTCCCACCCCAACGCGACATATTCGTAGCCTTCAATATTCACCCGGAGACCAGTGGCAGGCATGACCCCGCCAAGCGTGGTGGTTGTGGCCGGTTCGGCGTTTACCCGATTGCCCGGATCGCCCTTGAGGTCTACCCGGTCCCCCCATGTGCCGTCGGGATTCTCAAAACGCAGGGCCGTGCCTGACCAGTCATGTTTGGGCATGGGGCCGGTATCGCCCTTGTCTCCCTTTTCGCCCGTTATTATCCACGGCAGATCGTTCCAGTGCGTGCCGGTGATGACCCTGTCCTCTCCCATGACGCCATCCCCGACTTTCTCGCGGATGCGCGTAACGTGCCCGTCTTCGTCATAAAATTCGGCAAGCCCCCTCTCTCCCCGCAGCAGGATGGGATTTTTCAATTCCCAGTATTCTGCACTGAATATCGGCGTTGTCATTCTGTGGGTAGGCATGGCTCTTCCTCCAGTTCAAAAAAGTCTCAGTTCAGGCGGCATCTGCCGCAAGAGGCGCTCAGACTCGTAGCTTTCCCGGCAATGGTTCGTATCCCCGAAAATGGCGGCCGCACGGTCAATCACCCTGCGCGGCCAGCTTCTTTTCCCCGCCTGCTCCCATCGCCATGCCCGGCTGGACAGTGTTTCGTCCGGCCGGCCCCCACACAGGGCATTGACCACCTGATCCAGCGCGATCAATACCGATTTGCCGTAACTGTATGATCCAGGCATCAGACAGACTCAACTTCTTCAATGGTTGTCGCAGCTTCCACCGCCGCCTTGCGCCGCCCGCCTGCCTCCATTTTCGCCGCCTTGTGTGCCAGCGCCCCGCCCGTGTACAGGGCGAGAAAGGCTGTGGGGTCAAGCGTCAGCCGCACAAGCTCCCCGCCCGTGTCAGCCGTGTAATTGCGGTAGGCATTCCATGTAACCGAAGACGGCAGTCCCTCCACGCCGGAAATGGTCAGCGCGGCAACATTGGCACTGTCGGCAAAATTCTGCTGATCAAAACTGTCATAGCTGAAATGCAGGCTCTCGGCCGTACCCGTGCCCGGGTCGATCTCGTACTCGAAGCCTGCCGTTATGGCCGATGATGTTTGCGCGTCGATGACCGCGATCCTTTTTGTCTTTGCCTGCTCCAGCAGTTCCTCTTCCGTGGGCACGGGCGGCGCGGGTTCTTCTGTCACCTGTTCGGGATGTGCCTGCGCGTAGGTGTCGACTTCGGCCCAGAAAGACGCCATCTCCTGATCGTTGGCAACATGATAGCGATAGCCGTTGTGCGTAATGACATAAGAGCCATTAGCACGTCGAATAATCGGGAAATCTCTGAATGTCTGCATTATTGTATCCTCCATGCCCAACCAGACCCCATTACGGTCGATGAGTCATAGTTACTTGCGACGACCGTCCCCCCCGGCACAACACCAGCTCCATTTCCCAGCGGTATGCCAGCAGCAGTAAACCCCTGATGATAATATATCCAGGTACCGCCATCAGGAAGTTGAATATTAATTCCCGATAGCTGCATGAACTGGCCCACACCCGCACCTGAGCGAGGCAGGGGTGTGAAGGCTCCAAGCTCCCACCATTGCGCATCAGATGTAATTGTTCCGCCTGGAGCGAAGCCATACGAACCGCGCCTGTAGAGCTTGCTGTCGTTATAGGCAATGAGAAGCTGCGTTCTGTAATACAACTGATCCGAGTTGTTATATACAAGCAGATTCAGCAAGACCCCATCAGTCACTCCTTCCGGAAGCGTACCTGCAAAACTCCCGGCGAACCAGCCGGAACGCCTCAACTGATCAATGTCCAGACCGTTCACCAGTTCTCCGCCGAGAGCAAGCGTCGTTTTATTCTTCTCCGCGCTCTCTGCCGAGGGGAACAGGGCGGAGGGGTCAATCTTCATAAACCCCTTGGCACTTAGGAAACGGTTCAGCAGCTCATTCTCCGGCGTCGCTTCCGGCGCGGGCACCAGCCCGGCTGTGCCCGGCGCGGACTCTGTGGGCGGAGTGAAGACCGATGCGGCCAACCCTCTGCCATAAGTGCCGTCCCCCTTTAAATACTTATCTTTTTCTTCCACAGTCGCCGGAGGCACAAGCCCGGCAGTTCCCGGCTCAGTGGCAGTCGCGCCTTCATATTCCGGCACAGAAAGCTTTCCGTTGGTGACGCGTATGCCGTCACCTATATTTGTATCTGCAATGATTTCCCGCCATGCCTGCCATTCACCACTTGTACCCTGATGGCGCACCCATATTTTTGATGCAGCACCGAACACCATAAAGGTCTGCCGGTATCTGACAACCGATGAGATGCCGGTAGCGGAACTCATGGCCTCAACCATCAGCATACCATCATTTGATGTTGTGCCGGTGGTGAACAATAAAATGGGAGGAGCGTTCAGCGTTGTTTCCTTGTGTACCGCCACATGGTAGCGGCCAATGATCGTGGCAGCATCGAAATCCGCAAGCGGCGTATCAAAATATCCGGGATACCACGGCAAAAGCTCGTCCACGATATATCCCCGCGCACTCGCCAGATCAGTCGGATCTCCGCCGATGGCGATATCCTGCGCCACCAGCTTGCCGGATTCATTCTTTATGATGGTCACATCGTCCGGTGCACCGGTAGCCGCAATGTCTGTCTGCATGTCTTCCAGCGCCGCATACACACCGCCGGAAGCAACCGGATTGCCACTGCCCTTGACAGGTGCAGGATCTATTTCCTGCACCACGCCGAGATTGTCCCACTGTGTGCCAGTCCATGCGTAATTGGCTCCGGTGGAGGTGATGTTATACACATCGCCTTCCGCCGCATCCGTGGGCAGATCCTCCACCGTCGCCACACTGCCACGATAACGGTATATCCTGTCGACCAGGATTGACGGGTAGGGCAGGTCATTCCAATGGGTCACACCGTCCCCGGTCTTCCACAGCAGCTTGCCCTCCGGAGTGCGTTCGTATCCGCTTTCGCCGTCCTCAAGCACGGGATTCGCCGTGGCCCACTGTGCAGAAGTGCCGATGCGGGCAACCTGCCGAACAATCGTCCTGTCTCCCGGTTCATCCAGTGCCGGATTACCGCCATAAATGATGCTCAGGGCTTCATCCGAAGGATCGCCGCCATAGATGATGTCAATGGCAGGAGCCAGACCACGTTCGCCTTGTATGCCCTGCTTGCCCTGCGGGATGCCAAATTCAATTTCCCCTGTACCAGAATTATAATAGGCTGTGGCCGGATGATCCGGAGGCAGGGTCTCCGCGCTGGCGGTCAGGGCCTTCAATTCTTCTATCTTGGCCTTCAACTTCTCTGCCAATGCGCCGATTTCTTTTTTTGCCTCGTTGATTTCCTCTTCCGCCGCCTGGCTTGACCGTTCGTCAATCTGACGTATCAGATTGCGCAGGGTCGGCACTTCCCTGCCGCCAAGCACCACCGTCTCGAACTCGCCGCCGTTGACCCACTTGTCCAGCCTGGCCGCATCCACAGGAATCTGAAAAATACTTTCAAGGACTTCTTCAAGCTTTCCGCAGTCAATTCCCGAACTCATACAATACTCTCTTTTTCCGGCAGGCTCCGGGTATCCAGAAATCCGGAACCGAAATGTCAATGTTGCCCAGAATCTCGTCGAACGTCTTCTGCCATTCCATGAAATCTTCCGGCGGACGGCATATCAGCAGTTCGGTAATCCACGGGCACATGGGGTTTTCCCGCCGCCACACGTCCAGCTCGAGCGTCACGCGCATGTGCAGCCCGGCGAAGGGTTCAACCTTCGGCATGCTTTTCAGCCGCGCCGTGTGCATGTCGATGTGTCCCGCCGACTGGAGCGGCATGAGAAACCAGCGCGTGCCCCGTTTCAGGTCATGCCGCACAAAACGCCGCAGGCCCGCCACTTCCTCCCGCGTCATGATGACCGCGCACTGAAAAGCCGTTTCGTCCGTGCGGTACTCCACACGCCGCAGATTGCCCACTTCCATCTGCGCCGATGCCCGGCGGTCATACGGCGAATAGGAGTAGCCGTCCTGAAGAGGCAGAGGGAACTCATCCGGCCACGCGGGCAGTTCTTCCAGGCCCGGCGCTTCGTCCGGCCCGTCGTCTACCTCCAGTTTCAGCGCGGCATACGTGTACTGACACCCCACAAGGTTGCCGAGTGAGGGGCGCTCCCGCATCCGTACCTTGTGCCATGTCACTTCCCGCCCGGAGAGCAGCGGCATTTCAAACCATTCCGCGCCCTGCCGCAGCAGTTCCTGCTCCAGACTTTCCAGCCATGCCGTCTGCACCTGATCCAGCAGGAGGGAACATTCAATATTGCCTTCCTCCATGCCGAACTCGTCAACCAGTTCGCCGAACACCCCGAAATCCGGCTTTGTGCGCCGATCTTCCGTCTGCGCCGCATAGCCGTCCTTCTGCGGCACGGGCATCCATTCAGGCCACCTACGCATTGCCGCCGTCCGCTGCTGTGGTCGTCACGGGCAGCACGCCGCTGAAATTCAGGGCGGCGTAGGACGCGGGCACATCGTCGAACCACGCATCCTTGCCCGCGAGCCGGAAATAATAGGTTGTCTCCGGCGTCAGCCCGGAAAGGGTATAGGGCAGGGCGCTGATGATCTGCATGCCCGTCACCGATGACGCGTCGAAGTCCGGCGTCGCGCCCTGAAGCAGCACATAGCCCGTGACGCCGTCCTGCCCGATTGGGGCCGGGCCGGTCACGCTGTTGAGCGTGATGCTGTCCGCTCCCACGCTGATATCCGCAGCCGTTACCGCCGCCGGAGCAGCCGCCTCGGCGGATGCCGTCACCACCGGACCCGGCCCTGCGGCATTCCGCGCCCAGACTTCCGCGCTCATCTTGCGCCACGGGCCGCCCGGCGCCGCCGCATCCTCCGGCGTCAGCTCGTATTCCAGTGCCTCCGTGCCCGTAACAGCGGCGACCTTGACGGAGTCGGCCAGAACATTGAGACTGTATTCCGTGGCCCCGGCAACCGCCTGCCACTCAACGCGGAACGTCGCCCCGTCGAACCGGGCCGCCGCCGTTGTCGCCGCCGGCTTGCTGACCCGCGTATCCCCTGCCCACACGGCCCACGGGCTCTGCATGTCGTCGCGCACGGCGGCAACGCGCAGCCAGACAGGGCCGCGCGAAACGGCAACGCCTGCCCGGTTGATATTCATGCGGCCCACACGCAGCCACGCTTCCCCGTCCGTGCCGGTTTCCACCTCGTAGGCGTCCGCGCCCGTCACGGTCAGCCATGAGGCTTCCAGAACCGGCGATGCGGCCGTGCCGCCCACGGCCACGGTCAGACTCTGCGGCGCGGCAAGACTGTCCACCGTGGGCAACTGCCCGCGCCCTTCCCATGCCGGTACGGGCAGTTCATCGTATCCGTAGACGCGCTCGTCATCGTTGACCAGACTGACCGTGTACGTCCACAAGTCGGAAGGCACCACGCTCTGTACCAGCATGCGCCGGGCAAACTCCCGCGACTGCTGGAGCGTCCACAGCGTGGGCAGAGATTCCTCTCCGGCGGTCAGCCAGTTCCACGGAGCGTCCGCGTCCTCCAGCAGCAGCGCCGCATATTCCCCGGCGTCGAGCGTCACCTCATACGCGCCGCCGTCGCCGTGCCATGCGGCCAGTCTGCACGGACCCCATGCCGTGCCGTCCGGCCGGGACAGGGCAAGATACAGGTCGCCCTTTTCCGGGATATCCCCCGTATCCCGGCGCAGGGTGAGCGCAAGATCTGCCTCGTCCCATGCATCCACCTTGCCCGACGCGGTATTTCTCAGGCGGGGATGCGATACCGTCACCACGTCGCCCCGGTTCATCAGCCGCCCCAGCCCCTCAACCTGACATTCCACGCCGATGCGCCGCCAGCGGTTGCGCGCCGCATAACCTACAGCAACACGGAACGCATGTTCCCGGCCGGTGATGCCGAGCATTTCCAGACTGGTTTCCTCCCGGCTTTCGCTCTCCGGCAGAACCGCCTTCACGTCCCGCTGCTGGAAGCCGTAAGCCGCGTCCAGGTAATTCATGACCACATCATCCGGCGTGGAACTTGACCATGTGTTCCAGGTCAGCTTGAAACTGCCCCGCCGGATGTTGCGCGGGGTGAGCATGTAGCGCACCGGACGGCCCGCGCAGTCCTCCACAAAGGACAAGACCGAACCTTCCAGCCTCGGCACGCACAGCATGGGCTGGCACATTTCGGTGATCAACTGCCAGACCGTATAGGCCCCGTCGATATAGGCGTCATAATGCCAGCCGCGTGCCTGCAAACGCTCGTCAATGGCCCACAGCGCGTCAAGATCAAGCTCCCGGTCGCTCAGACCGCCGCCCCATGACGCCTTGCATACCGCGCTGACGGCGGCGGCCCATGAACGCGTGGCCGTTTCCCCGCTCCATGTCCGGGTCGCGCGGTCATAGAGCGGGAGCCTGCGCGTGCAGATCAGACTGAGCTTGCTGCTTGCGCTGTTGCTCAGGGTGTTTGTGGCCCGAATCTTGATAGCCACGGCGGAAACGCCATAGCTCAGGCTTCCCGGCAGCATGGCCCGCATGGCCTGCCACTGGATGCTGTCCATGGTGCGTCCGTTGACGGCGCTGTCCGAAGTACGCGCCAGCCTCACCTCATAACGGCCCTGCGCCACATCGCACAGCAGCGTGCGCCGCTGCGGGGTGAGCGTCGCCCCCTTGAACGTCTCCGTCCGCAGTACGGCCCACTCGCTCAGGGCCGCACCCATATCGTCAATGAGCCGGTATTCCGCCCTGATATCAATGCTGTATTCCTGCAAGTTCGCGTTATCGTCGTAACGCCCGATGCCCTGCGGCAGCACGATGTCGAGCTGGATCTGGTTCGTCACCGTGCCCGGCGGGTTGGCGACATACGGCCCGATTTCGCCGTTATACTCCTCCTCGTTCGGGCCGTAGAGTTCCTGCCCGGACACTTCCGCAGAGGTAATCACGTTGTCCGGAAACAGCGTCACCGGACTGCCCGCAGGCACAAACTCCACCTGCACATTGTCGTATGCCGAGTCCACGCCGCCGGAAGCGCGCCAGAACACCGTATCCCCGAAGCTCATGCTTTCCACATCGTAGTTTCCCCGGCCCAGCGCGTACACGAAATAGCCGTACTGCTCGTTTTCGATGTACTGCACCCAGGGCGTGGCGATGTAGTCCGGGGTGATTTGCATGCGTCCGAAGCCTTCCGGCTCCGGCTGATACAGGCGGGCCTGATTGCCCGATGAGTTGATGTTGTAGGTGGGGGACGCCGTGGCCGCGTCATAGGCCCCGGACAGGCCGGACGGCACGCTGGAAAAGCCGCCCAGCGCACCCACAAGCGCCGTCGCCCCCATCATGATCGCGCCGTTGACTATGCTGGAAAGAATCATACCGCCCGCAGATAATCCCAGCGCCCCAAAGCTGCCGGTCATCCCCAAACTCAAGGCCAACTGTCCGCCCGGAGTGAAAGCCAGCACCACCGCCGCCACCACGCCCAGAATCGCCGTGAGCGGATTGCTCCCGCCCCCGCCGCCCATGGGCAGTTCCACGAAAATCACAATCGCATGCGGCGCAATAGGCAGGCTCCAGCCGTCGTTCTCGCGCAGAACAGGCTGTCCGCCCGCAACGGCAATGGTCGGAGCCAGAAATTCCTCGCTCCCCGGATGCAGCAGGCCGGCCAAATCGCGCAGGGCAAGCGGCCCTTCCGCCGTCACCCGCCGCCGGAGCTGTCCACCGCAAATCAGTACAGCCTCAGGCATGCAGCCACCCCCGTTCCGTCAGCGCGGCGTCCATGCGTTCGTGCCGGTACCAGCGCAGGGCGCGATAGCCGGAGGCCAGCAGTTCGCCCGGGCCGGACAGATGCACGCCCACGCGCTGCTGACAGTGCAGGATCAGCAGACCGTCCGCCGTCATGCAGGCGATGCCGCAATGATCCTCGTAGCGATTACGACTCAGGAACACGGAATCGAACTCGCGCGGAGCCTCCCCGTCCGGCAGGGGCCGCAGGCCGTAGAAGCCCGGAAGCATGCTGTCGATGCAGTCTTTCAGCACGCGGGCATCCGGCGCGGGCACGGGCGGCGTCTCGATGCTCAGCAGGTCAAGATGCACGGCGCGCAGAAGTTCCCCGCAGGTATAACTCTCCGGCGGATTCGGCACGCCCGCCCAGGGCTTGCCCAGATAGCGCAGATGCCAGTTTTCCGGTGATGTTACGCGCATGCCGCCCCCTCATCCCCTCACCAGCGCCGGATACCTGCCCGGCGTGTACAGCCGCCCGAACGGCAGATTAATCCAGTCCAGCACCGTGCCCGTGGCCGTCAGATCGCCCGTGGCCGCGTCAAGATACGGTGAGCCGATATGTATGCCCGGCCATGCCTCCGCCGGGCCTTCCTCCTCCCGCCCGAGAACATAGCCGCGATATATGGCCGTGATGCTTCCCCCGCCCAGCGCCGCCGCCTCAAGGTCTTCATCGAAATAATCCCCCACGCCGCAAATGCGCAGGTTCACTTCGCCGGGCGTGTTCTCGCTCTTTTCCGGCAGGGAAATGTCAAAGGGCAGGCCGATGAATTCCGCCAGCGCGCCGGGGTCATACGCCGCGTCGTCCTCCAGGCGCAGCATGAAGCGGCGCGGCTCCGGCTCCAGCGGCCAGCGCGCCACCCGCGCGGGCTGCGTGAACGATTTGTGATTCAGTTCCAGGGTGTGCAGCATCTGCACTTCCACAGGGGCGGAAGCGTAGGCTTCCGCAATGGCTTTTTGCAGAAGGTCGTTCATGACTTGCCCCGCCCTCTGTACAGCCGTCCGGCCCTGCTCAGGCCGCGCGTGCGGTCAAGATGGTTGGCAAAACGGCTGCGTCCGGCATTGTCGCGCTGCACCATGCCCGCTTCCACCTGATCCAGCACGACCTCGATGTTCAGGCCGCCCTGGCCGTCCGGTGCGGCCGTGGTCTGCGCCTGAACCTGCTGCCCCGTGTTGTTGATGACGTTGACCGTCACCTCCGGCGTGGGCATGGAAAAATCAGGCGTGTAGCTCCGCACGCCCAGCGTGCCGTCCGGCCCGCGCGTGAGCGGCATGACGGCTTCCGGCCCGGCTTCGCCCATCAGCCCCGCGCCCTTGCGGAACGCGGTCAGATGCTCATTGAAGTCAAAGGTAGTCGGAGAACTGACGACCGAGCCGGAGTAATCGGATATGCTGCCGCCGGATACGACGCCGCCCATGGCCATTTTTACCCAGCCCATGGAAGCGGTAGGCGAGAAATCGCTTGAAGCCAGACCGCCGCTCACACTCATGCTTGCGGCTGAACCTCCTCCGAACATGCCGGTAATCGCCCGCACCAGCGGCGCCACCACCATGGCCTGATAGGCGATGCGCACCAGATCCCGGATCATGGAATCCGCAAGATCAGAAAAGCTCAGCTTGCCCGTGGTCGTGAACTCGACAAGGGCATCTTCCAGAGAGGAAAGGCTGGTCTGCGTAAAGCTCTCGAACTGCCGCCCCATGTTCGTGGCGTCCGCGTAATAGCTCTTCATGGCCCGCTTCGCGCCGTCCCATCCTTCCGTACCGGCTTCAAGGCGCAGGAGTTCCCGCATCTGATCCAGATATTCCCGAGGGATATCCGCGTTCTTCCATTCCTCCATCTGGCGGTCGATAAGCTGATTCGCGTATTCCAGACTCAGATTGTACTGCCCGGACTTCTCCGCAAGCTGCTGATAGAAATCCAGCCGCAGATCGGAATTTTCCCTGGCTTTCCGCTCCGCTTCGGCCCTGTCCTCTTCCGCCCAGCTTTCACGCCGCGCGGCGGCAACTTCCTCGATTTTTTTCTTGTATTGAGGATACAGATCGATCTGTTCCTCAACCCATCGCTTGAGTTCCCAGTCCCGGAATTCGGCATCCGTGGATTTCAGTTTTTCCAGTTCCCTGTTGTATCCTTCCAGCGCCTTCAGCGCGGCCTCTGCCCTGCGCTGGGCCTCCGTCTTGCCGGAGCCGCCCGTTTTCCCCGCGTCCACCTGCGCGAAACGCTTCTGGTATTCATCCGCCGCGCGCATCAGACGTTCATAGGTTTCCCACTGGCCCATGCCCGCGGCCACCGCCGCGGTGGACTGGATGAGAGCCAGCGCGACTTCCCGCTGTGTCCGCTCGAATGCCGCGCTGGTTTCCTTTGCCAGCGCGGTGTTCGCCGTGTACCTGTCCAGCCAGGGGATGACCTCATGGGTTTCGGTTATGAACTGCCCGCCGGCCTTGTCCAGCGCGGCAAGCTCACGGCTGAAACGGTTGGTGGAGTCTGCGGCTTCTTCCATATTGCCTGGAATAACCGTGGAAAAGGTTTCAAGGCGAAGAGTGGAATCCAGCAGGGCATCAAGATCTTTTTTTATTTTGTCGAAACCAAGTCCTTTGTCGTTTTCTGCGGCGATTTTCTCAAGTTCTGTGATGATTACCTGGATATCCGACGCCTTGAGCAAGTCGATGTTCTCCTTTTCCAGCGGTCTCAGAACATCCCGCAATTTGTCACCGAACTTGGCTATATCCCTGTCTGACTCCACCAGAGCCGAAAAAATGGCCTGCCGCAAATCTCCGGCAAAAATACTCCCGGTCTCCGTCAGTATTTCACGCTGAGCCTGCAAAATCCTTTGATATTCCAAGTCAAGTTTTGTCTGGCTCATGCCTTGAAGTTTTTCGGCATAAGCGGATATCGCCCGCGCCGCATCATCGGCATTATCGCTGACGAGGCTCAACGCATCCGCATGCTTGCGGGCATATTTTTCAGCTCCGCTCTCCTGCATGGCCAGATAACTCAATCCGCCTGCGGCAGCGGTAATGGCCACGCCCCATGGCCCGCCGAATATGCCGAGAAGGCTGCTGAATGCGCTCCGCACTCCAAGACCGGCTTTTTTGAGCATTTCCAGAGATGTGGCGGCAGCGATATGACTGCCTGAGAGTTTTTTTTCAGCCGCATTGAGCTGATTGTCCAAAGTGAGCAGACGCGCCCGGACATTTGCAAGAACCTGTTCGGCACGGGCCGCATTCTCTGTTCCGGCGAGTCGAGCAGCCAGTGCAGCGGCCCGCTTTTCGTTCTGCACAAGCGCCAGCTTTTCCCGCTCAAGACGGATTATTTCCGCGTCCGCCGCCTCGCGGGCGGCAAGCGTGAGATTTTTCAGCCCGGCAACAGCATTTTTCCTGATGCCTTCACCCTGCGCCAGAGAAGTGTTCATGAGCTTGTGCTGGGCAATAAAGGCGGCTAGCGCGGGGACACTTGCCTTCAGCGCCGTGTCGTATTCCTCCACGCCTGCGGTCATGCTTTCCACCGCGCCGCGCACGGTCTGGATGGATGACCTCGCAAGATCCGTATCCATGAAGCTGACCTTGAAATCTTCCCATGACATTGTCAGGCGGTTTAGTTCCGCCTGCAGGCCCTGGGCAGCTTCATTCGCGCCTTTTTCATATTTGTTGTGCAGGACATCGGCAAACTTGCCCAGCACGTCGATGCCCACTTCGCCGCGTTCCAGCATCTTGTCCAGTTCGGCGGTGCTGACGCCCGCCGCCTGCGCGAAAAGCTGAAACGCGCCGGGCAGGGCTTCACCGAGCTGCTGGCGCAGTTCTTCCGCGGATACCTTGCCCTTGGAGATCATTTGCTGGAGAGCCAGCAGGGTGCGGTTGTACTCGTCCGAGCTGAGGCCGAGAGCGGTTGACGCCTCCGTCACGGATTCAAAGATTTTCTGCAGGTCGCCTTCCACGGCAGTTCCCGCTCCGGCCGCAAAGAAGCCCTTGGCCGCTTCCGCTGTCTGGTAGAAATTCTGCCCGAGCCTGTCGCTCACCTCGCGCAGGTAGTCCAGACGCGCCGCGCCCCTGGCGGAACTGCCCTCGATGGTGCTGAATGCCTTGTTCAGCCGGTCAAGGTTCAGCGCCGCGTCAAGGCTGGCCTTGCCGAAAACGGTAAAGCTCCCCACCGTGGCGGAAAGGCCGAAAAAGCGCGTCAGCGAACCGGCAAGCTCCTGCACTCCCTCGCGCAGAGCCGCCGCGCTGCGTTCGGCGGACTTGAAAGCTTTGCTTGCATTGTCCTGCCCATTGATGATAATCTTCGTCTGCAGTTGACTCATATGGCCCCCTGTGCGTGTTGATGTTTTTTTCTTTTCCCATCATGCCACAGGGGGTCATTTTTGGCTACAACAATATGGTTTTTTAATATATCAAACACCATAAAATGAGATAACCATGAACATAATGGAAACCCTTGCAAAACATCATGAAAAACAAAAGCCCCCGCCCGGCGGATCAAACACCGGGCGGGGGCTGAAAACAGCAAGACGGAAAGCGCGTTACGCCAGCGCCATGCTGGCTATATAGCCGGAGCGGGTCATGCCTGCCCTTTCCGCCTTGCGATCCAGCGCGGTCAGGGCGTTGCGCGGCATGGAAATCGTTACCTTTACCGGCGTTCTGTCCATGTCCGGCGCATGCACCATCTGGTACAGCGTATCAGGGGGAGTTTCCCAGCCCATTTCCCTGTCTTCCCGCTCCACCTTTTCGCGCACACGCGGCAGGGGAGTCGGATCGGGAATGGGGCGGCCTTCCCGGGCGTATTCCTCAAGGGAAATCCGTATGGCGTCCTCCGCCATTTCCATGGCTTCTTCCAGAGAATCGCCCTGCGTGGCCACTTCGGGAATATCCGGAACGCGCACTATATATCCGCCGTTTTTTTCCGGTTCAAATGCAACACCATAATATCTCATAGGCGCTCCATCGGGGGGCCTCCCCCATGTTTTACAGAATCCGTATTCCTGTCTGTCTTTCGATGACCTTGACCATCCTGTCGTCAATCTCGTTATGCCGTCCCACAACGGTGACATAACGCCCGTCTTTCAGAATCCGGGTATGATTTCCGCCCTCCGCAAAGGTGAAACCGGCATCCCGGAGTTTTTTCAGGATATCCTTTCGTTTCATCCCGCCTCCATGGGATATATAATTATGTATTTTTTACATAATGTCCACTTTTTTATGTAAAAAATACATAATTTCTTTTTTACAATACCTTTTCCTCGCCTGCGCGGTTCTGGCCGCACAGTTCCGCATACATCCGCGCGGCCACGGTCTTCCCTTCCGGGTCCAGCCGGGCGAAGTCAATGGCCGCCTGCAGAAAACGGGCGCGTAGCTTCACGCTCATGCGCCGGTGTTCGCGCAGGGTTTCCATCATCAGGGCCACGGCCCGGGCGTTCTGTTCCTTCATGGCCTCAGCCGACAGGGCGGATTCGTTCATATTACTGCGCGACATGTTCGGCCTCCCGCGGCTGCGCGCCGGCATGCGCCAGCATTTCACTCAGGGCGCGCATCTGCGCGTCAAGCTCCTTCGCCAGCGTGGCCGCTCCGGCCAGATCCCCCAGGTCCAGCTCCTCAAGGTCGCGGTCATTCAGAAAATGGTTCAACACCCGGATCTTGTCGGCTATGGGGTAGTATTGCGGCAGGAAATCATACATGGAACAGGGCATGGAATCGGACATGGGACACCTCTACGATTTTTTGATAGGCCTTTCGCAGGATGCAAAAAAGGCCGGGAGCTCAAAACCGTCGTAGAACGGCGGGCCTATTTCCCCGAAGGGTCTTGTATTAGCCCACTCCCGGCCTGAAAGCCGAAAAAACACCTTTGCATGTGCAAAGGGCACAAAAAACGCCACGCTGCGGGGTTGGCTGCCGTCTACGAAGGAGTTTTGAAGCTCCGTGGGATGGAGTAGAGCCGAAAAATACGGATCTGTCAACTGCTTGGGCTTGCACTCGAACTGTTTTCAAAATAACCTATCCACGAAAAACCATTAAAATTCAAGGATAAAGCATGAAAAATAACATAGCAACAGGGTTCGTTTTTCTTGCTATCATAGGTTTTCTTTTGAAAGGATGCTCAACGGCTTTAGATTATATTTCCCATGGCTTTTCTTCATTTATAAGCCTCGTAGGGAGCGGAATGACATCGCTTTACGAAATTATTAAAAACTTGCTTCCCTCTTTTCTGTCACAAAAAGATGAACATGTAGTATTGTTTATAATTGTATTTATTTTTGTAGTATTAATGTTTGCAAGCTATGTTTCTTGCAAATTTAAATCAAAAAATACGACTACAGAGAAACAGAATAAGGAAAATAAGAAAAGTACGATAATTCTTTCTGGGTCTGAATACAGAAAAAAGCAAAACTATGATGAAGATATGTCCTTTCATGCTGAAAACTCTTTTCGGGAAGAGGTTAAATTTTTATCCATGCAATTTGAAAAAAATACCGAACGCATAAAGGAACTTGAACACCAGCTTGAGGATTGCAAGTCCAGAAAAAATGAGTGTGAAGAAAAAAATATGGATTTGCAAAATAAAATTGACAAACTTGACAATAAAAACAAGGAACAAGATGAAATTATCAGGGAGTTGAATCATAATCTGAATGAATACAAAAATGTCAAAGAAAAATATAAAGAGATCATAGACGCAAGGGGAGAAGCCAGCAGAATTCTTTCGGAAGCAGATGAATGCGTAAAAAATATAAACTGTGAAATTGAAAAACTAGCTCAAAAAAAGCAGGATATGCTTTCAAAAATAAATTTTGAAATAAGTACGGAATATGAAAAACTAAAAAATCAGGCTCAAAAGGACTATGAATCACATATCCAAGCATACAAGGAAAGTTTGGAAAAACAGCGTAATGATTTGAGTCTTCTAAAAAAACAAGGAAATTTTGAAATAGAAGATGCCCACAAGCGCGCACAGACTCTCATTGCCGAGGCAGAACAGAAGGCATTGGAAATCATGGGAGATGCCGCCAGATTTAAAGGCGAAATCAGTCATTATGAGAGCATTGTCCGCGCGTTGAAAAATAAGATTGAAGGATACTCTGACGAATATCTCATTCCGACGAGAACCTTTATTGATGATCTTGCAGATTATTTTGGATATGAGGATGCTGGAAAAAAATTCAAGGAAGCCAAAGCATACAGTGAAGAACTTCTAAAATCAGGAAATGCCGCGAAAAGTGATTATGTTGAGCATCAACGTAGCTTTTATGCCAGAGCTTTTATTACAGATTCTTTCAATGGAAAAGTGGATTCCATTATTTCACGCGTAAAAAATGATAACCTGGGGAAACTCATGCAGGAATTTTCCGATTCTTTTCTTCAGGTCAACGTATATGGCAAGGCATTTCGTAATACGCGCATCACTCCTGAGTACCGCGAGGCTCGCAAGGAAGAATTGAGATGGGCTGCGGCTCTGATCGGACTGAAACAAAAAGAACAGGAAGAACAGCGGGCCATTCGGGAAAAAATACAGGAAGAAGCACGCGCACAACGAGAATATGAACGGGCAATGCGGGAAGCTGCCAATGATGAAGCAAAAATTCAGAAAGCACTGGAAAAAGCCAGAGTGGAAATGGCTAAAGCAAGGTATGAAACTCAGATAGACGATTTGACAAGGCGTCTGGCAGAAGCGGAAGAAAAATCCAAACGAGCACGGTCAATGGCTGAATTCACCAAGGCTGGGCATGTTTATATTATTTCCAATGTGGGGTCATTTGGCGAAAATATATTTAAAATCGGCATGACTCGTCGCCTTGAGCCTATGGATCGCGTCAGGGAGCTGGGCGATGCCTCTGTTCCGTTTGCCTTTGATGTACACGGAATGATTTATTCAGAGAATGCCCCAGCTCTGGAAAATCTCCTTCACCGTAAGTTTAATGACTTACGGGTAAATAAAGTTAACTCGCGTAAAGAATTTTTCCGGGTAAAACTGAGTGATATTGAAAAGTTTGCTCAAGAAGAAAATCTTGAACTCCATCTGACCATGAAAGCAATGGCACAGGAATACCGTGAAAGTCTCGCGCTAGAACGTCTGCCCCAAGAAGAACTTGAACGCAGGCTTGCCGCCTTGCTCAATCGCGGACATGTGGATATGCTGGAAGAGTAGCAAGAAGGCCGCCTAAGTGCGGCCTTGCTACATGATATGGTGAGTATTATTTTTTTATTTCTGACAAAATTTTCTGTACACTTGGTTCTCTGGCAAACATTTCATATCCAGCCAAAACCATTTCACTCATGACAGATGAAAAATCCTTTGCAAATCCAAATTTTCCAGTTTTTTTAGGTTCTGGCGTAAACACTTTGTCAAACAATACTGTACCTGTACTTTTTTCTTTGATTATATATTGGATACTATATTCCCAAGTAATGGAATATCCAAAATCATCACAAAGAAATTCAATTATGTTTCCATTTATTGAATATGGACATGAAGAATCAAGAACAATACCGCTTTTTTCAAGTTCAAGCACTGTGCCACGCTTTACATAATCGGCAATATTTGCACTGATATATTGTCCGCCAAGAGCTGTATTTCTGATTTGATTGGGCTTTTTTACTTTTCCATTTTTTAGATGAAGATACTCAAATTCTCCTATGTCCGTAGTTCCCTCAAGACGTACAACTGTTTGCGGTTCATAAGGTTCTGTCGGTAAAGTATTCGCACATCCCGCCCCCAGAGCCATGACCAGAGCCACTGTAGCCAACAAAAGCGACTTTCTCATAAAGGCAAACCTCCGTTCTCGCCTTGTAGCGTTAATGGAGGCCTTCACGCAAGGCTGTCCGCCTGCGGCGGGCATGACACGCTCCTCCTATATGGGGCATTCCGCTCTGGCTTGAACACTGAAGCCCCCGGCCTCATGACCGGAGGCTTTTTCGTCACTTCATCCGCGCCTTGCGCTGTTCCGTCTCCTGCTCCCGGCGGGAGGCTTCCAGCGTCCAGTGTTCCAGCCACATCAGGTGCCCGAATATCCGTTCGTCGATCCTGATGCCCAGCCAGCCCGCCGCCACCTGCACGGCGTTGTAATCCAGACCCAGCGGCCCCAGGCCCGCGCGCCACTGGGTCCGGCAGCCCAGCCACAGCCTGCGGGTTGTCCACAGGCCGGGCACAAGCCGGGGCTGGCGCTTGTCGCAGCCCCGGCAGTCCACCTTCTGATTTCGTCTCTGGCGGCGCTCTACGCAGCCGGCGCAGTATTTCGCGCGCCCCGCGTCGTGGAGCCAGCGCCACCAGATTTCGAGTTTTTTGTTTCCAGCTCCTCCGAACCGAGGGCATCAATGCGCCGGGCCAGCGCCACGGCGTCGGCGCTGGTCATCAGTTCCTGCTTTGAGGGGTCGCGCAGGCAGGCGGCGATCTTGTTCTTCCGGGCGCGCCATTCCTGCGCCGTCACGGAGAGTTCGATCTGCGCGCGTTCTGCATCCGAAGCGTTGGTAAGTTTTTCCAGCGCATCCACGCGGGCATCCATTTCCTCGCGGAATTCCGGCCAGCTCTGGGCGCGCACTTCCACCCGCAGGCCGGAGGGCAGTTCCACCATGTGATACTGAGTAGGCATGACAACTCCTTACGCGTATTCCGCTATGCGGTTGATCAGGGTAAAGCCCAGCACGGATTCCCCCTTGTCCACAAAGGCCATGGCCGTGACATCCTGCATCAGCCCCTCCTTGCCGCTGATGGCCGCGCCGGGGGTATCGAGCACGCATTCCGGCATGTCCACGGCAAAGGCGTCGCCTTCCAGCCCCGCGCCGTAGATGCGCACGGGAACGGTGGTGTCCGCGTCAGCGATATCCTGCAGGGCGTCGCTCTCAAGATAGGCGCTCATGGACAGGGAAACTTCCGGGTCGCCCTCGGGCATGCGGGTATACTGCAGCCGGTCACCGATGGCGTTTTGCGGCGTAATCCCGAAACTGGCCGAAAAACTGGCCGTGGCCACGTCGCCCCGGCGCACGCCGTTGATGAACAGCGAGAGATCGGGCTTGTCGATGAACACCTGCGGCAGTTCCACCGGATCGGCGTCCAGCGCGGAGGAACTGCCGGTTTCACCGCCCGAGGCCACGTCGATGGTCAGCAGAAACTCGCCGTCGCCGCCGGCATCAAAGGAGATGCCGTTGACCTTGCAGTAGCTGTAGCGCCGATACGGCGAACTGGCCGCGTCTTCATCGAAATCGAAGAACTTTTCCCATGTCTGGGTAGGCTGGCGCTTGGGAAGCTGCCACTCGTGGCGGTAAAAGACCGGCACGGCCAGCCCGGCGTCAAAGGTTTCCGCTGTATAGGCCGCGGTGATGACGATTTCCGCCGCGCCCACGGAATCGATCACATGCTCGCCGTCGTAGTTGGTCGTGCCGGAAATGGTGACGCTGTCCCCCGGGCGGAACACATGCGGCACGCCGGAGGCCAGATCCTGCGGCAGCCAGATTTCACTGCCGCCGGGCAGCAGGGGCAGCGCCACCTTGCCGTCTCCCCTGTCCACGGCATCACCCCGGATATCGCAGGCGCGGCCCCGCGTCGCGTGGGCGTCGGAGGGCGTTTCCGCCACAAAGGGCGCGGTGAAGACAAGGGCGTCCGCGCCGCTGCCCTTGGCCAGCACATAGGTGCCGTCATAGTTGGCTGTGCCGTACACGCTGATCAGATCCCCCGGCACAAAGGGCGAATTTTCCGCGGCCAGCGTAACCGTGCCGTCCTTGTTGTCCTTGACCGCCCCGGCGGAAAGGGCAAGGGGCGTTTCCTTCGAGGCTGCGGTGGTTCCGCACATGGCCCGGAAAATCAGCCCCATGTGCGGGGAACTGGCGCCCATGGCAACCTGCCCGCTGGGCGAAGGCAGGCCCCGGAACGGCTTGCCCGCGCCGCGCTTGCCGGTGATGACGCTGCGCTGGTTTTTCGAGGTGCCGGTTTGCAGACTCTCGTTGGCAATGGGGATGACATAGCCCGTTCTGACCGGCTGGCCCGGGCATTCCTCGTTGTACAGCACAAGGCGGCTCGAACCGCCCGTGACCTGCGTGAATTGGCCGCAGTGCATATGACCTCCTACAGGCTGCGGCGCGAGCCGATGGGCCGCTGCTCGCGCACGGTGAAATCAAGGGAAAGCTGGAGCAGCGGATACGCCTCCAGAACAATGTCCGACTGCCCCTCCACAGGACGGTAGCAGGGCAGGGCGGCCAGCACGCGCAGAATGTGCGTCTGAAACGCCTCAACCAGATGCAGGCCGTCCATGACTTCGAGATTCTCCACACGGATGAATCCGTCCCGGCGCAGGCCCAGCACCATGCCCACCTTGTGCGGCAGGCTGTAATCCGACTCCGCCGCGCCTGTTCCCTCGGGGATGATGGCGATAAAGGGCGCATCGCGCTCCGAAGGGGGGCGGCGGAAATTTATGCCGACGCTGATGACCGGCGCTCGGCCGAACTGTTTTTCTGACCAGTCTTTCAGTGATGCGTCGGCGCGCAGGGCGGTCGCCCAGGTAAGGGCAATGCTGTAGGGGGTAAGTCGGGGAATCATGTTTTTCCTCTCGTGAGTAGCTGGTGCATCTTTTGCATGATATACTCACGCATATAGGGCTGCTCGGCGCGAAAAACGGGGTAGACCAGCGGGCGTTTGGGCTGGCGTATGACTTGCTTGTCGGAAAGCGGGATGCCCGCCGCCCAGAACATGCGGCGCATTTTGGGCGTGATTTTCTGTGTGCCGCGGTAGACAAAGCTCCCCACTTCGCCGCGCTGACCGCCCTGAACTGCCGCCAGATACATGGCCGGACTTTTGGCCACAGCTCCGATTTCCACGGAAAGATCTTTTGTGCGCCGGTAACGTATGGCGTTGATCAGCCGTCCGCCCATGGCTGTTTTCCCGCGCGCGCCGGAACCGCCCTTCCAGCGGTTCATCATGTTTTCTCTGCCGTACACGTTCACGCCCAGCAGACGCTTTTTCAGCTTCAGCTTTTCGTAATTCCTGCCGTAGGCTCCGCCGCGTGCCCAGTCCAGACGGCGCATGCGGTGCATGTCGGAAAGCTCCTGCCATCTCGTGCCGGGAACCTTGCCGCTGCGCATGGCGGTCTTCATCTCGCCGCGCAGATGCCAGGAAAGACTCAGAATGGCGGAACGGAACGTTTTCGGGAAACGCTTCATCAGACGGTTCAGTTCCGGCGTGGCTTCGTCGATGACGAGCACGGTCTTGCCCGTGCCTCCCAGCCCGAAACGGTCATAGAGGGAACCGGAACCATCCGGACTTCCGAACGAATAAAACCCCTCCGGCGCGTTCTCCCATTTCCTGCTTGCCATACTATCCTCCCCCGCTTGTCCCCCTGCTCATATTCTGCTCGGAGCGGCAGAGCATGCGCCGCCCGAAGGTCTGCCCCCGCTCGCGCAGGGGCAGTGAATATTCGATGCGCCATACCCGGGAGTCCGAGTCCAGAAAGCAGGTTTCACCGTCCGTGATTTCCGGCAGATCGTCGGCCATGGCATAGGCCACGGCGTAGCGCGCACCGTCCGGCATGACGCGTCCCTCGGCCCATGCGGGCACGGAAGAGCCGTGGTCATGCACGAACAGCAGGGCGCGGGGATAGCCGCCATGATCCATATCCAGCGGCATGACGGGGGAGTCGGTGAAAACGGCCTCTTCCCCCACGTCCGCGATGATGGCGGCCAGCCCCGCGGCGGCGCTCACGCCTCGCTCCCTTCAAAATAATCTTCCGGGTCACGGGCGGCGGCAAGTTTGGCTTCCAGCTCTTCCGCCGTGATTTCCTCGGTCTCAAGTGTATTGATAATGGCCCGCACGGCGGGGATGCCGTATTTCAGGGCCAGTTCCAGCACCCATTCAATGGTTTCTATCTTCATGCGCTACTCCAGGGCCGGCGTTTTGCTTTCCCAGCCCATGATGTTTTCCACGTCCAGTTTCAGAGCGGCCGCCAGCGTCAGCAGTTCATTCAGGCGTCCCCTGATCGCTTCAAGCTGCTTCAGCACGTCGCCCCTGTTCTCTTCGCTCTGCGCGTCCACATAGACGATGAGCGCGTTCATTCCCATCCGCCACGCATCGATGTACATCTGCCCGGCGTCGATCACCCTGTCGCGTCCGGCATTGTCCAGCCTGCCGCTTTTGTGGGCATCCGCCGCCACCTTCATGGCCGCGTCGTAGGCGGTATATGAGATATCCAGCGTCTGCGCGGCGCGCAGCGCGAATTCCCTGCCGTCACAGGCCGTGAGCGGCAGGCACAGCATCAGCGCGGCGCTCAGGGCCACAAGAAAACGTCTCATGAAAACCTCAATTAAAGCTTGAAAGGTTCGGGCCATGTGCCGCCCAGTTCCCTGAGCACCTTGGCCGGATATGCAGGATTGCTCACATGCTTGAGACCCTGCACGGCGCCCATGCCGCCGTTGTAGGCGGCGCAGGTTTCATACCAGCCATAGCTCTTGGCAAAGCAGCGCCGGGCCAGTGAGGCCAGGTGCAGGCAGCCGTATTCAAGGCCGATTTCCGGCTGGCAGAGGCGGGACAGGTACGGTTCCTTGCAGCCGTATTCCCGCGCCACCGCGCCCATGACCTGCATCAGACCCCAGCTTGCCCGCTGGCCCCACCATTCCTGATCGCTGTCTCCGGCCAGAGCCGTGAACCCGGTGGGCGGCACGGCGGATGCAACTTCCCGCGCGGACATCTCGCGGAAGGGACGGCCCGCGCGGGCGTCAACCACATAGCGGTATCCGGGTTCGGGATTCCATGCCCATGTGTTCCCGCCGCTTTCCACCGCAACAATCGCCGCGACGAGCCCGGCAGGCAGAGCATGCTTTCTGGCCGCGTCGCGGATCTGTTTGTCAAATGTTCCCGTTGTCATTGCAGCCCTCCCGGCTGTTGGCGCATACGCCGTTTTTACAGTTGATTTCCGGGCATTTGTCGTTGCGCCATGGACAGAGCCGCACATGCTCGTCCTGCTGTTCGGGCGTCATCATGCTTTTCAGTTCATCAGGCTTGCGGAAATTGACCACGGAAAGCCCCTGCATCCTGCGGATCAGCATGTCGAAAAGTTTCTGCCCCATGCCGCCGCCCACAAATCCGGCCAGCAGCGTCATTTCCGGCGTAACGTCCGGCATCTGCCCGGCTACAAGGGCCGCCACGCAGCCTGCCGTGCCGCTCACCATGGCGGCCACAAACAATGCTCCGGCCCGCTGCCGCCAGTTGCGTTCGTAGTAACTTCGGCCCATGTAGCGCACCACGCCCACCGTCGCGCCGACAACGAACAGTGGCAGCAGGGATATGAGCAGCGCCCAGTACGGGCCGGAACGCTCCATGCCCTGGCGTATATAATCCTGTTCCATGACACCCCTTATGGCTGTCAGCCTGTATGTGGACTTTCCGAACGATGCACGTTCCCCCCGGAAAGTCCCGGCGAAACAGGGGGGAATCATCCCAGCAGCACCTCGATTTCCGTGGCGGATGACGCCGCGTCATAAGCGGCGATGCCCGCCGGGGTATTGGATGATGCCGTTTCCGTAATCTTGCCGTCAGAAGTCAGATACAGCGGCGTGCCGCGCGTGACTTCACCGGAAAGCGTGCAGGGCAGAACCCACACGCCGGCCAGTTGGATCACGTCTTCGCCGCCTGCCGGGATATCGTTGACCGCCACGCCGATCCGGGTTGTCCCGAACGCCACGGGGGTTCCGGCAGGGATGACGCTGCCTGTCGAGTTCTTGTACAGCAGCCGCTTGCCCGGCTGGCGATAGTTCTGGGCCATGATGCGCTCCTTACGATTTGACGACGCCGGGGTTCTTCAGGGCGCCGCGATAGTCAACCCATCCCGCGCCCATGACCATCCGCACCTTGTAGCTGATGGCATCCACGCGGAATTCCTCGTGTTCAATGATGTCAGGGGTCTGTTTGCCGTCCAGGAAAGCCACGTCCATGGTGTTGATCAGCGCCGGATCGGCCAGCAGGAACCACGGTGCGGGCTGGCCTGATGCCGGCTCCAGACGCGGCTCGACCACCAGTTGAAGCCCGGCGTCCTGCCATACGTTGTAGGTGCCGCTGTTCATCTGGGCCACGGGCATGGCCGTGCTGTTGAGCAGCAGCAGGGCCTGCGTGCGCAGGCTGGGCGGCACGAGAAGGATGCGGGGGGTGATATCCAGGAAGTCCCCGTCCGGGCCGCGCTGCGTGGTCATCATCTGCCATGCTGCGTCAAGGCTGTCCCCATCGAGCGCCGTGCCCGTGGAAACCAGATTGCCGTGCCTGGCCGAAAAGACGTTCTGTCCGTCGCTCATCTTCGGGTTGGCCAGCAGCAGGTCATAGACCAGCGATGCCTGCTTGCGCGCGGCAATGGCCCCGAAATAGCGGGGCAGACGGGCAAACGCGTTCAGATCATCGTTGACCAGCATCTCCCATGACAGATCGAAAATCTTGCCGTACTTGCGCACGGAATAGCTTTCCATGCTGTCGGCATAGGACCCGTTGCGGTATTCCTCATTTTCCCGCACCAGCTCCAGTTCGCCCAGGGCGGAGAACTGTACGCCGTATACCTGCCGGAAGTCCGCCACGGAAACGGTGTTGGTCCATGTCGGCCATGTGGGGCGCTGAGCCTGATAGGCCTTGAGCAGCGTCTTGTTCGCCACATCAAGGAAAATGGCCTTGAAATCGCTCGTGCTGGATGCCAGCCGGGCGGAAAAGATGCTTCTGGCCACTTCATCCTTGCTCATACGGACGGAATTGCAGCCCGCGCGTTCCAGGCAGAGCCGGGCAAGCTGCTGCGGTCCCATGTGGGCAAACTCTTCCGCGCCGGGCACGGCTTTGCCCTGTTCCGGCCTTTCTCCCAGCTGGAGAGCCAGACCCGCCGCGGCCATGCGCCGGAACTTGTCGCCCTCGCTTTCGCCCTCGGCCAGACTCATGCGGTTGATGCGGCCGTTTCCCCTGGCCAGCTCTTCCAGAACCACCTGCCGGGCCTTGTCCAGCGTGGCTCCTTCCCGACAGAGACGAGCGGACAGTTCCGCGCCCAGCCCCATGCTGTACACCAGGTCATTGATTTCGGCAGTGCGCCTGCGCTCCCCGGCCAGTGCCGCCCGGACAGCGGCGGACAGGTCCTTGCCTTCATCGCCGCCGTCTTCTCCGTCGCCGCCGTCACCGGAATCACTCGACGACGCGCTTTCGGCATTCCCGCTGCCCTCGTTGTCGCTCTTGTCGTCCCAGGCGTCATCGCCTTTCTTTTTGTTCCTGTCCTCCGCCATCTGCGCCAGATGGCGCGCGGCAAACTCCTGCATTTCCTCGTCACTGGCCTCGGGCGGCATGCCCAGGCCTGTCAGGATATCACGCAAATTCATGCTTCCGCTCCCGGTTTGCGAGGCCAGAGCTCTGGCCTCCGTGTTCTTGTCCGCGCCGAGGGAGACGAAAGAAACTTCGCGCACCTCGGATTCCAGCCATATGTCAAGCGGGCCTTCCAGTTCCCGTCCGTTGACCGTCTGCTTTTTGCCGCGTTCCAGACGCAGCACCTTCAGCGGATCAACCCCGATGCTGGCCTCCCATGGGTATCCTTCACGGGCCAGCGCCAGGGCTTCCCTGCCGTCCGGCGTCGCGCCGGAAAAATTGCCCTCGACGTGAAACCCGTTCTCGTCCACGCGCCATGCTTCGGCCATGCCCACGATGCGATCTCGCTCATGCTCGCGCAGCACGGGGAATCGCGGCTTGGCCGTCATGCCGGAAAGCGAGATGACAAAACGCCAGCCGTAAAATTCCACCGGCGCTCCGGAATAACCCAGAATGGAGAAACGGGCGGGCGCCGTCGCGCCGTCACTTTCCGCCCCGTCCGCCAGCAGAGCCACAGGCGCGGAAAGTTTCGCGCCGCGCCGGTCGTTTTCAGCGAGATCCGCGGTTCTCTTCATTGTCGTCCTCCTGTATGATTTCCCCGCTTCCGCCGTCCACGTCCGCGCTCAGTCCGGCCTCTTCCAGCATCTGTTTTTCCTCGGCCAGAGCGGTCACGGTTTCATCGAAATCGCGGCCTTCTTCGGCGCACAGCTCACGGCGGCTGATGATGCCCAGCTTGACGCGGGTCTGCGCGGCATTGGCGTCCTTGACCGGATCGACCCAGCTCCAGCCCGGCATCTGCCAGACCACGGGCACGCGCTCTTCCGGCCCCAGCCCGAATGCCTTGCGCCACATGACAAAACGCCGCCATATGGGCGTCATGAGCTTGCGGGCCAGAAAAATCTGCTGCATGCGGTAGCCGCGCCGCTCTTCAAGCACCGCCTGGCGGGCGGCGGAATAGCTGGCGTCGGAGTAGTCATTGCCGAAACTTTCGTAGCTCATGGCCATGCCTGAACTTGCTCCGCGCAGGCTGGTCTTGGTGTAATCCGTGTAGTTGTTGGCCGGGCGCCTGTTTTCCACGATCTGGATTTCCTTGCCCGGGGGCAGTTCGTCGATCCGGCCGGACGAAATGAAGGTATCCATGGAAAGCGCCCGCCCCGCTGTGGTCTGCCCTCCGGCCAGAGGTGCGGGATTCAGGGGCGCGCCGGAAAGGCTGTTGCCCATGCTTCCCGCGCCGAATTCGCCTGAATCCTTGAGGAATATGGCGAATGCCGCTGCCAGCCGGGCCGCTATCTGTTCGGAGGTCTGGTATTCGTCAAAGTTGTGCATGCCCATGATCACGGCATGCATCCAGCTTACCGGCAGAGTCTGTCCGATGCGATCCGGCTGCATGACCAGACGGCAGTCTTCCGCTTTCAGACGCAGGGTACGCCCTGCGCCGAAAGCGGGATGCACCGCAGGATCTCGTGTCCAGCCTTCGTCCAGCACTCCGCCGTACAGCGATTCCTCGAAAATATGCCACGCCAGCAGATTCCCCCTGCTGTCATATTCCGCGCCGTAGCGGGCGATATTGCCGTTCGGCTGCGGGCCGTGAACGCTCATGTCCAGGGCGTCCATATCCAGCAGTTCCACGCCCAGAGGTACAAGGCCGTCCTTCTGAAAACGCGGTACGGCATAAAAATGCAGAAAAAAGCCGCCATCAAGCCACAGATGACGCAGGGCCAGCTGCTGAATCATCCATATGTCGTTTTCTTCGGCCCAGTCCTTCCAGTCGTTCTCCAGCGCCCCGCATGCCGCGCAGTCCCGGGCGCCCGTCGCGTCGCGGTGCTGTGCCTGCGGCGTCAGACCGCTGTACACCACGTTGGCCACAATCTTGCGCAGCGCGCCTGAAATATTGCCGTTGTCGCGCGCCATGGCCCGGGCCCGGGCGCGGATGATGCGCGCGTCACGCGCCAGCATGGGGTCTGCCTTGCCGTCACGCGGCAGCCAGCGCCCGTTGGGGCCGTCCCGCCGGGCCGCGTCGTATCCGATCAGACCGGCTGCCAGCCGGGCATGGCCGGCCAGATAGCGCCCTGCCGCTGCCGGGCTGATGAACGACAGAGGCAGGGCGATAGCGCGGGCCAGAGCCATGCGGAGGGAAGTCTCCGGCCCGGCCATCAGAACACCACCTGCGTTGACCGGATGCCGCCATAGCCGGCGCCGGAGGAGGTCTGGGCCACACGGGCGGAAAGCGCGGCTTCCATGCGGCGCAGCTGGTCAAGATTGGCCAGCGTATAGACCACGCCGTCAATGGTGAAGCTCTGGTGTCCGGTGGTGACTCGATATATGGCGTCCCGTACCGCAGCCAGCAGTTCGGCGTCAGTACGGGACGATGGAGTGGTGGTAAGCTGTGTCATGCGGCCCTCGGCATGATGGTAAAATGCCTTTTGCCTCACCATGCCACAGTTACGTGTTTTTGGCTACAAAAATGTAAATTTCAGATATACTGTATATTCATAATTACCTTATAGTCTCCCCCTCCGGATAAATATGGGGCGTTCAGTCATGGTTCGCCTCCACAGCTTTGCGTGCTGCATCGCGCCAGCGTTTGACCTTGGCAATCTGCTTTTCCAGCGCTCCGAGG
>ERZ824575.1075-NODE-1075-length-28182-cov-4.445479_pt1 | contig 28182 bp, 26 predicted proteins | sample MGYA00519470_ERZ824575 | MGnify/ENA primary metagenome ERZ824575 (study PRJEB31778, sample SAMEA3449170) | human gut metagenome | biome: human gut; feature: human-associated habitat; material: faeces | place: United Kingdom | collected 2010/2012 ...
AATTTATTCAATGAAGAAAAAGTATTAGGAAAAGATAATTGGCGAGATTCCACTATTGTTACTATTCTTGAAAATGAAATATATAAAGGTGATTTCGTTCACGGAAAAAGAACAAAGAACCCTACTTATTATGAAGATGTAGTTGAACCAATTATTTCAAAAGAAATGTGGGCTGATTGCCAAGTACAGAAAAAGAAAAAATCGAGAAGTTATCAAAGAACATTGACATATTTATATTTACAAAAACTAAAATGTCCTAAATGTAATCGTATTTTAGGTGGTAAGGCTACTACAAAGAAAAATGGCAAGACATACTTTTACTATTATTGTAATGATTGTAAAGTTCAGTTTAAAGAAAATGTAATAAATGAGTATTTTGAACAATTTATAGATGAATTAACCGAATATGACTCTGTTGTAAATCAGTTCTTCTTGCCTATGATAAAGCAAAAATTTGATGAACCTAAAGAACAATTAGAAAAAGAAATAAACAATCAGAAAAACAAACTAGAAAGAATAAAGAAAGCCTATATCAATGGTGCTTTTGAACTAAAGGAATATAATGAAGAAAAGAAAATAGTTGAAAATGCTATTACAGAACTTGAAAATAAATTAGATACTACTGATTGTGTAGAAGAATTAAAATTTACACCAAGAGATATTTTACTAAAAAGAGATATTGATTTTATCAATAAGATTAAGCTAAATAAAGAATATCAAGAAAGAACTAAAACTTGGAAAGATTATACACGAGAAGAACAAGCAGATTTACTAATGAGATATGTTGAAGATATTGAATTAGATATTATAGGTACAGTAATAGCAGTAAAGCAAATTAATTTTAGAGAATCTATTTGTAAGTCAAGAGTTATTTGATAAAGGTTATATCGATACTACAAAGCCTATGATATTAGGAAATGTATTAGGTAGTGTTAGGTTTAGCAACTATTTACCAGATGAGGAAGTCTGTGAAATAATAATGAGGTTACAACAATATTATGATGTTCATTTTACAGAGGCAACATATTATTTACAAAAGCAAATGTTCTATTTTAACTTTGCTGAAGATAATAGTGCTATTGTTAGAGTGTTCCCATTAGAAGATTATTATAAATTAGATCCTAATAATAAAATGGAAAAATATAGATTTGGAATTTTATATATTAACGAAGAAGATAAGTTTGAAATGCAAGATATTGATACAGCATTTGATTATATTCCAGATGAAAGTAATGATAGTGTAATTTATATGAAAGAACCTGTTCCTATATCAGTAGGTGTTAAGCCAGTAAAGTTCTGCGAAGATAATACTGAAGAAAAAAATTAACGTGGCACGTTTTGTTTTTATGAAATAAAAATGAAAGTGGTGATAGTTAATTTGAATAAAATTTGTCTATGTAAGATAAATTTTATTGCCTCGCAGAGCCCACGAGTTTTGATAGAATGTCAAAACTCATAGGGGGTTAGGACTTATGGCAAAGCCAAAGTCCATAGCTACGAGGAAATTTCAAAGGAGGGATTTTATGGAGCAAGAATTAGCTTATTCTTTTCACTTAGGTAGTGATAAAAACAAAAGTAGATTAGCAAAAAAAGTAGCAAAAGATAATTTATCTGGTACTACTTCTCTATCTAATAATGCAATTCAAAATGCAAAAGACTTATCAGATGTTAATAAACACAATTTAAGAGATTATGATAATCATAGAGAACTAATTAGAACAATATATGGTACTAATGATATTGTAAATGATGTAAAACAAGTATATTTAGATGAGTTTGAGCAAGCTAGAATCGAATATAACACAAAACAAAATCGTGATGACAGAAAAATTAAAAATTATTTTAAAAAAGTATGTGAGTCTCAAAATGATATAGCTTGTGAAATTATAATAGAACTTGGAGATATGGATTTTTGGAATAATAAAGATAATGAATATAGGCTAAAAATGGTTGATGTATATAATGAACAAGTAAAAGCTTTAATAAAAATCGTACCAACTTTTAAAGTAGCAAATGCCACAATACATTTTGATGAAACCTCTCCTCATATGCATGTTATAGGTGTTCCAATAATAGAAAATTGTACTAGGGGAATGAAAAAGCAAGTTGGAAAAACTAAGCTATTTACAAAAACATCTTTAACAGAAATACAAGATAAAATGAGAAATGCTTGTATTAAGTCATATAATAAATTCTATGATATGGATTTTAAATTAAAAGAAAAGCAAAAAGGTAGAAATCAAGATATAAATGTTAAAGATATGAGCAATTATAGAGAAATTAAAAAACAATTAGCTAAAAAAGAACAGAAACTTGAAAAAGCTAATGCTCAAACTAAAGAGCTTGATAATACAAGTCAAGATATAAATAAAATATTAGGTAGTTTAAAGCCTACTTTGATAAATAAAAATAATATGATTATTTCAAGTGAAGATGCCCAAAAAATAAAAAATTATACAAAAGATGTAAAAGATATTACTAAAACTGTTAGAAGTGTAAATGATTTAAATATAGCAATTAAAGATTTTGAACATTCAACTTTTGAAACGATAAGAGAAGTATCTTCTCTAAAATATGAAATCGAGTTAAAAAATAAAGAAATAAGTAGTTTAAAAAGAGAATTATCAACTAAAGACAAAATTATAAGCAAATTACAAACTGAAAAAGAAAAGATAAAAACAGAATTGCAGAAATTCAAAGGATTTTGGCATAGTATTATGAGCCATTTTCACAAAAGAATTTGCTATGATAAAGATAATAACTATAAAATTGTTAGTGATGACTTATATAAAAATGGTATATTTGATGATAATGATAATGAGATAGCAAATAACATTTATAGAAAAGTAACTATACCAAACGAAAACAAAAATAGAAAAAGAAATAATGATATAAGATTTTAATATGGAGGTAATTAGAATATGGAAAATAAAAAAGTACAATATTTAATCAATATAATAAATGATATGGATTTAAAAGATAAATTAAGGCTAGCGATATGTATGAGCCAAAGTAAATGGGCAGGTCTTATATACAACACTAAAGAAAATTATGAAAAATTTGATAAAATTTTGAAAGAAGTTGATGAAGAATATAGAACTACATTTATAAATTTTTCAAAATATAAACTCGTAATGTTTGCAATGGCTAAAATTATGGAAATGACTAAGGAAGAACAAAATCAAGTCGCTTTATTTTTATTTAATGCAGTAATTTTAGAATTTAATATGAAAAAAACATTTTAGGATTATGAAAGCATTAAAAATTTTCTATAATTGTATTATAAATTTAGTAAAAAGAAGAAAAGGCTAACCACAGTTGTAGTTAAGCCTTTTCCACTTTTGGGATTAAATCCCCATCAGCATCATTGCGTGGATGTACTCCTGTTCCTCCGTTTTTGTCATGGAACCTTCATAGGAGCAACAGCCACCATGGAAACCTTTGTCGAACTTGAGTTCTTTGCCAGTACTCAAAGTTACTGTGCAGTGTCTCAAAATCCGAGCAAAAAGTCTTGCGATAGGGCTGGTGTAAAGAGCATACATATTAATTGTCATAATAAAATCCTCCTTGTTTTACAAAACAGTTTTTATGTTCAAATGGTTAAAAATAACCTACTTAAATTATAACATAAATCAACATAAAATGCAAATTTCACGCTTTTAAAATTTTAAAAATGGTATTTGACAAAATAAAAAAAAGTCTGTATAATAAAGATAGAAAATGAGAGCCACAGAAATGTGTGCTACCATATAAATTACGATAAAACACCACATAGCTCGGCAAAGCATAATGTGGTGCTTTTATTATTTGCTCAAAATTACTACTATTGCAATAATCAAGGCAAATGCTATAATAGTCATTCCTACTAAACCGTAGAAAAGTAAGTATATTATCATTAACATAGCTTGTTCTACCATATAGCACCACCCCCATTCTCACAGTCAAAACTGTGTATGTAAAGTGGTAGCACCCACACTGCTTATTCTCATTTCCTATGAATACTAATATACAACAATATCTAATAAAATACAAGCGAACAAAACAAATTTTTGAAAATATTATTTTAAATTTAACTATTGCAATTTATTAAAATTATGATATACTTTAATAAATTGATTGATATTTGTATCAATCGTTATGAGAGCCGAAAAAAGTTGTAGATAACTACGCCAACGGCACCAGAATGAGATACTAATTTATAATTGGTATCTTTTTTTGTTACCTTTGAGAATTTCGTGGGACTTGAAAAGGAGGATTAGAAAAACGTCCGGTGGACGGTTTTCCCGACGCGGCTCGTCAAGTCCCTTCATCCGCACCAAATTAAAGTACTGATTTAAAAATTAGCACTTTTTTGTTGTTTTTGAGAAATATATTCTATATTTTATTAAAAAGCCCCGCCCAGGAATGAGTCCCGGGCGGGGTAACATTGAATTGGTTGTGTCAGATTTTATGCAGTGCGTTTGGTTGCTTTTCTTGCCTTATAAATGCAGGCATGTGCATTGTTCCAGCAATCCTCGATGAAGAACACCTTTCTTTCTCCATCAGTGGCAATCCCCTTATTCAGTTCTCTCATGACTCGACGAAAGTCAAAAGGCTTGTAGTTGTCCAGCCATTCGATCTCCGTGAATTCGCCATACCGACTGATTTTCACATCTCCGTCGACAGTGTGGAACACCGCCTCGGAATAATATGGTTCCTTACTACCTTCCTTCTCCTTAAAGTCTACTTCATATTCCGTAAAGGAATAGGTACCACTTATCACGCTGGTAAAAAAATCGATTTCAGAAAGCTTCCTGAACTCCTGCCAGCACCTTTCATGATACACTTTACCATGCGCCTTCACACAAGGGTTGTTTTTCACATCATGAATTGTGATAGTTTGTCCACAACAAGGGCAAACCGAATGGGGTTCCGGAATGGTGTAAGCAAACTGACCAAACATACAGGTCTGCTCGTTACTGTTCTTGAAATATTGGAATATTTCAACATCCGCAGTGAATCGAGTCCTGTCTGTTGTAAAAGACACTCCACCAGCACATTCGAGTTTGATGTATCCGAACAAGACAAACTCGTTCAGCATAATCTTCGGATTTGCTTTATGGAAGATCTTCCGGTTTTTGATCATCTGGCTTAAGGTAGACAAACTCTGGAGAGATTCCTGAATGCCATTAACCGAATCAAAGCTGGTTCTTGGTACGTCAAACATTCTTTCTTCGTACGTGACTTCTGCTTTCAATTCAAAGTTGTTATCGTTCTTTTCTCTTCTGAGTGTTTCTTCCTTAAACTCGAGCATTTTGCACTGCTCTTTGGTAAAAACCGGTTGACCGTAGATATCGAAACCTGCCGGAACAACTTTTTCACCGTTCACAGTAATCTTTACCGTTTCAGGCACCGCTAATTTTGCAAGCCACAAGCATCCTTTTTCTCCGGTGCTTGTTTTCACCAAATTAATCCTTCTTCTTTCAATGTTCTTCATACTTATTGCCTCCTAATTTTCAATATATCGAAACTTCGGAGGCTCATGCCTCCCGAAATCTCGGACGGCATAAAAAAGTACCATCTATTTAATTATACTACATTTTTCCATATATTTCAACGTTTTCAGTTCTTTTATTTTATGTATACTTTATTTGTAAAAAAAAATTAGATCTCACATTGAAATCTAATTTTTATATTTTTATTTATCAAACATTTTCAATATTTCTTCTTCGTCTTGTACTCCTATGCTTGCTCCAAGTACTTCACCATCTTTTATTGCAACAAATGTTGGTATGCTCATTACTCCAAATTTTTCTGCTAAATCTGGTTCTTCATCTACATTTACTTTGCATACTTTTATTTTTCCTTCATTTTCATCTGCAATTTTTGCTACTACTGGCATCATTGCTCTGCATGGTCCGCACCAAGTAGCCCAGAAGTCTATAAGTACTGGAATAGTAGATTTTTCTACTTCTTCACTATAGTTTTTACTTGTTAAAGTTATTTCACTCATATTTAATTTTCCTTTCTTCTCAATTTATTAATTATTGCTAAACCTGCTTTTGTGCCTTCATACACAGCCTTAGATATTTGAAGTATTCCCCCTGTGCAATCTCCACATGCATATATGTTTTCTATGCTTGTTTGCATCTCATCATTTACCACAATATTGTTGTTTTCAGTTTTTGCACCTAATTTTTTTGCAAATTCTAAGCAGCCCGCTGTTCCTTGTGCAATGAATACTCCATCTATTTTCTGTGATGAGTCATCTTCAAATTCTATTTCTTCTATTTTATTTGTGCCTCTAAATTCACGTATCTTTTTTTCATTTATCTGTACATCGATACTTCTATTTTCTATTGGTTCTTTACCATTTGTAAGCATTGTTACTGATTTTGCAATAGGTAGTAACTCTTCAATTTCACCAATTGCATATTCTCCATTGCCTAGCACTGCTACATCTTTATTTCTATAAAATGGTGCATCACATACTGCACAATAACTTACACCTTTTCCTTCAAATTCTTGCAGTCCTTTCATGTTTGGCTTGTTTCTATTTACTCCTGTTGCGATTACTAATGTTTTTGCAACATACCTATCAGCTTTAGATTGATTTGCTACCATTACCTCAAATCCACTTTCAGTATATTTTATACCAATTACTTCTTTTTTTATTAATTCTATTCCAAGATTTTTTGCTTGTTTCTCGCCTTTTTCTATCAATTCTTTCCCCGAGATAGGCGTTTCAAAGCCGTAATAATTTTCTATCTTCTCTGTTCTTGTTAAAGCTCCTTCTCCCTTAGAAATTATTAATACTTTAAAACCTGCTCTTTTAATATATATTCCGGCTGTAATTCCAGCAGGACCTCCTCCTATTATTATAACATCATACATAAAAAGTATTCCTTCCTCAGATTATCTAATCCAATAAATCGTATATGTTTTCAAATTTATAGCCTTTTTCTTTTAAATAAGAAATCAAATCTGATAGCATTTCATATGTCAGTATTTTATCGCTGGAATCATGCATCAATATTACAACGCTATCTTTTTCTCCCATAGTATCTTTTACGTTTTGTAATAAGGCTTCTTTAGTTTTTGCTCCTGCTGCATCTGAACTCAAGCTATTCCAGTCTAAGTGCATAATTCCATTTTCATGAAGTAATGCTTTGGAATTTTGTTTTGCCTCATCATAATATCCGCCATTCGAGCCACCAGGGAATCTAAACAATTTTGACATATATGAATTATTTCCTAACGCTTTTCTTATTGCATCTTCTGTATAATTATATTCGTTTAATGTAGCCTCTGGTGATGCATATACTGTAGAATATTTGTGTGAATAGCCGTGATTTGCTACATAGTGTCCTTCATCAAACTCTCTTTTTACCAAGTCTGGATAGTTGTTTACATTAGTTCCTAGCGTAAAAAAAGTTGCCTTAACATTTTCCTTTTTTAGCAAGTCTAAGATTAGTGGTGTTACCGTTTCAGATGGACCGTCGTCAAATGTTAAAAATACTCTTTTTTCACCAGTAGAACGATAAATATGCTTTATTCTATCTTTTTCTTTGTCAGTGAAAGCCCTGCTAGTTTGCTCTATTTTTTTATTAATTTCTGCTTGCTTTGCAAGTTCTTCTTGTCTCTGTTTTTCCTCTTCTTCTTTTCTAATTTGAGCCTGTTGCTCTTCATATAATTTAGCTTGCTTTTTGACTTCATGATGTTCTGCGAGTCTTATTCCCAAAATTGTTGCTAAAGTTACAAGAAGAATTAATAAAATTATACAAGCAGTCACCTTTTTCTTATTTAATTTTTTTATAATTATTAGATCGTACATTTTCTACCTCTTATTTTTTTCTTATTCTATCATATGCAACTTTTATTTACAATATTCTACAATTTTTATTATAAATTTTGTATGCAATAATTTACTAAGGAATCCGTCATACTTTTCTAATAGATTAAAACCAAATAGCAATAATTTATATTTTTTAAAACGAAACTGGAAGTGCGCCTTTTGAGGGGTCCGTTAGGAGCCCCGACCAAGCACGACATGTTGAGGCTTTATAAAAATATAAATTATTGCTTAATTAATTGATTAATTTATTCATCCTTAGAAGTATTTATTTTTAGTAATTTGAATATTTCCACTATTACAACTGGTGCAATTACTAATGCTATTGTTTCAACTATTCTATCCATTGGAAGTACTGGAATACTGAATATTGCTCTTAAAACTGGAATTGCAAGTATTACTAGCATAAGCATTGCAGATGCTCCAATAGCCCAGAATAATTGCTTGTTTCCACCTATTCCTGTCTTAAATATCGACTCTTTGTTGTTTCTTATGTTAAATACATGAATCAACTCTGAAAATGCTAAAACAATAAATGTCATTGTCTGACCAATTTCAACTCTTACTTGTTCTGGTGTTAATCCTTCTATTACTGGAGGATTTGGAGTAGAAATTCCAATTACAAATGCAGCAAGTGATAAAAGCCCTATCATTATTCCTTGGTAAATTATACGCCATGTCATACCTTTTGTGAATATTCCAGAACTTGCCTTTACTGGTTTTCTCTTCATTACATCTTTGTTTGCTGGGTCAAATGCAAGTGCTAAAGCTGGCAATGAGTCCGTTACTAAGTTTATCCATAATATGTGTATTGGTAGTAATGGCTCTATTAATCCAATTGGAATTCCAAACTTTGTTGCTAAGAATGGTGTTAGTAAAATTGCAAAGAACAATACTATTACCTCTCCGACGTTGCTAGATAATAGAAACTGTATTGCTTTTATTATGTTGTCGTAAATACGTCTGCCTTCTTCAACTGCTGAAACAACTGTTGCAAAGTTGTCATCTGTTAAAATTACGTCTGCTGCTTCTTTTGCAACATCTGTTCCTACAATTCCCATCGCACAGCCAATATCTGCTGTTTTTAGGGCTGGTGCATCATTTACACCATCTCCAGTCATCGCAACTATTTCTCCATGTGCCTGCCATGCCTTAACTATACGCACTTTATGTTCTGGAGAAACCCTCGCATACACTCTTATATTTTCTACTCTTTGAATTAATTCTTCTTGCGACATTGCTTCTAATTGGCTTCCTGTTATAGCATCTTCGCCGTCTTCTAAAATTCCAAGTTCTTTTGCTATTGCAACAGCAGTCACCTTATGGTCTCCTGTTATCATCACTGTTTTTATTCCTGCCGATTTACACTTTGCAACAGCAACTTTTGCCTCTTCTCTTGGAGGGTCAATCATTCCAACCATTCCTATATAAATTAGGTCTTTCTCGATTGTTTCCATTTCTTCTTTTGATGGCATATGGTCTATTTGTTTGTAAGCCATTGCAAGTACTCTTAAAGCATTCTCAGCCATTTGGTCGTTGAAGTCATCTATTGTTTTTTTGTACTCTTCAAGATTTTCTTTAGTTTCACCATTAATCTGATATTTACTACATCTGGCTAATAGTTCGTCTACTCCGCCTTTTGTATAAACCATATATTGGTTGTCATTTACTTTGTGAACTGTTGTCATCAATTTTCTATCTGAATCAAATGGAACTTCTTCAACCCTTGGCATTTGGTCAAAAACAGCTGGAGTAAAGTCCAATTTAAATCCCATATCTATAAGAGCTGTTTCTGTTGGGTCTCCTGTTAATTGCTTGTTTTCTCCTATTTTTGTATCATTACACAACATCGAAATATAAACAAGTCTTCCCAATTCTTCATTTTCTTTATTAGTATCAACTTCGTCGATGTCGATTATTCTGTTATTATAAAATAATTTTTGTACAGTCATCTTATTTTGTGTAAGGGTTCCTGTTTTATCAGAACATATAACCGTAGCACTTCCGAGCGTTTCAACAGCTGGTAATTTCTTTACTATTGCATTTTTCTTTACCATTCTTTGAACACCAATTGCTAAAACTATTGTAGAAATTGCTGCAAGTCCCTCTGGAATTACTGCAACAGCTAAGCTTACAGCCGTCATAAACATATCTAGTGGTTCTTTTCCTTGTAACAATCCAATAATAAAAATTACCACACAAATTGCAAGCGAAGCAATTCCTAGAGTCTTTCCTAACTTGTTTAATCTACGTTGTAAAGGTGTGTCAGATTTTTCCGTATTATTTAAAATTTCAGCAATCTTTCCAACTTCTGTATTCATTCCGGTCTCAACAACAATTCCTTGTCCTCTACCATACGTAATCAAGCTAGAAGAAAATACCATGTTGGTTCTATCTCCAATTCCAACATCTTCGCTACTTATTGTAGTTGAATATTTATCAACTGGTACAGATTCTCCAGTTAATGATGTTTCTTGAGACCTTAAATTTACAGCTTCTGTTATTCTCATATCAGCTGGAACATAATCGCCTGTTTCTAGTACAACTACATCTCCTGGAACCAATTCCTTTGATGGTACTATCGTTATTTTTCCATCTCTTATTACTTTGGCAGAATAACTACTTAATTTCTTAAGTGCCTCGAGTGATTTTTCCGCTTTATCTTCTTGAGCCACACCGATTATTGCATTAACAATTACAACAACCATTATGATTATTGAATCTGTTATGCCTTCTCCATTAATGTGCCCTACAATACCTGAAACAACGGCTGCAATAATTAAAACAATTATCATAAAATCTTTAAATTGCTCTAAAAACTTGACAATTAATGGCGTTTTCTTGCCTTTTTCCAGCTCATTTAATCCATATTTTTGTTTTCTCTTTTCCACCTCTTCTGCAGTCAAACCTAACGTGTTATTCGTGTTGAGCTTTTTAACCGTCTCTTCAACCGATTTGTTAAACCAATTTTCTTTTTCCATAACCTCATCCTTTCCAAGGGCAATAATTTCTTATGTACTTTATCCCGAATTTTGCTATTAGCTTTACCATAAAGCTTTATTATAATACTGATTTAAAATTCATAAATAAAAACTAAAACTTTATATTTCTTTTAAATTTAATTTTTTTTATTTATTATGTACAAAAAAGCAAGACTTTAAAAGAAATTCGCCCTAAAACATTGTAAATTTCTTTAAAAGTCTTGCTTACCACTCGTGGTTACTAGCCATGCTAAAAGCCGTGATGTTGACTAGTAGTTATCAAGCTACTCCCTTTTAATTTACGGATATCTTATCATTTTTATCATTAAAAATCAAGTACTATTTGGGGAACATTTTTGAAACGTAGCAGAAATTGTACACTAGTTGAAAAACTTTTTATACATGCAGACTTGAAAATATTTTATAGAAAACCATTATTTTAAAAAATAGATGAATTAGCAAATATACCGAATTTTTTACATTAGTAAAAAATTTTGCAACATCAAATTTGACTATTTTATGTAAATATAGTAAAATAAAGGTGTCCGATTTTTTAATCATGCGATTCGTTGCATGGTTAAACACACCAATTAACAAACTTGTTAAAGGAGACAAGAAAATTGTTAATTACACTTTAGGCGACTTGATCCACGACTCTTTCAGAGTCACACATGGCATGATTGCTGTTTTTCCAGAAACAGGTCATGAGGTTACTCTAAGCGTGGATTTCTTTATCGCGAAGTTCGATGGCCATTATTCGGCAAATAACTCAACGACGATTGGATTTATCTGCCAAAACCGGTACTATGTGACTCCGTACACTGCACGAGCCATTGCTACGCTTGTTGAAAATGGCTTCATAGAAGCTAGTTTCTATGTTCCTTTCTCCGCCTCGGATTACCCGAAGCGTGAAGCAAAACGGTGGAAGTTCTTGCAAGAAAAAGCAAAAAAGACACCCGAAGAAAACTTCTCGGCAGAATGTGAAAAATTCTGCAACGAGCACCACATTGGAGCTTTGCCTCCTCTCGTGATGAAAAAGAGTTTCTTGATTCCCAACGAAGGTTTGCGGGTCAAGCACGTATGTTATGAGACTTTTACTTACCCGATAATCACACAGTTCAAGCTTGACAACTTGGCTCGTGACTCGCTCGGCACCTATTACATGAACAACGGCATTGTTGTCTTTGTTTACCGTAATGGGCACACCTACGTTACCAAAGGTTACAAGGTAATTCAGCATCTGTGTGATGCCGGATACCGTGAGAAGTGTATGTTCGTACCGTTCTCTAACGGTGAAGAAATCATGCATGATGGTTTCAGAGCCAAATGGGAATCCATTCGCAAGTGGCGCTAAAGTTTAGCCATTTTACGAGATTAGTTGTTTACTTATCTTGTAGCAAGAAGACCAGCTGTAACGGCTGGCCTTTTTGTTTTATCTTTTAATATAACTTAGATTTTATAAATATCAATATTACTATTGTAATTTTTATTCATTTACTTTATAATACTAATAAATGCGGGTATAATTTAGTGGCTAGAATATCATGCTTCCGACCTGATTGCGCGAGTTCGATTCTCGCTACCCGCTCCATATTATCATATAAAAATTCTATTCATTTTGCATCATATCAAATTTTCTTTCATAATCCCTTGTGTCTGGATATGCCATATAAACCTGTGAACTGTTTCTTTTTAAGTATTCTATTATCTCATACACATCAATCCAAATCTGATTGTTTCCATCTTTTTGTACTTCATTAAATATAAGTTGCACTCCAAAATGCAAATGCGGAATGTTTATATTATTCACATTTTCATGGCTACTATAGCCTGTCATTCCTAGATATCCTATCACATCTCCGGCTGTTACAATTTGTCCTTCACATAAATCTTTTGCATAAGGGTGGTCTTTTCGTAGATGTGCGTAATAATAATATCTTTTGCCATCGAAACTTCGTATACCAACTCTCCAACCACCATATTGATTCCACCCTAAAGCTTCAATATAGCCAGATTCTACAGCTACAATAGGTGTCCCAATACTTCCGTAGTAAATCATTTCCTAAATGTACTCTTCTATATCCATAAGACCTTGCAGAACCAAAATCCTTATAGTGGCTAAAATAATAATTTTTAGCTATAGGAGAAAATGCTTTTAAGCCATATTTTTTTACATATTTTTTGTTGCCTTGTTCATCTACAGTTGCTATTTCATATTCTCCAATATATTCATGGAAAATGGCATCATAACTCTGAAAAAAATAATTGTAATGCTTCATATTTGCTGTCAACTCGTTCATAGTCTTCCCTTCGCGTAAACTGTTTAATAAATTTTCTAAATCTTTATCTTTAAATAAAGATAGTTCTCCGCCATACTTGCATCCTAAATATGCCATTAATTCAATCCAATTAAATTGTATTTGTTCATTATTAACATGAGAATTAATATCAGTATCGGCTAATTTTTTCAGCACTACGGCAGTTCCTTTAAAATCCACCCACTTTATATATGATTTTTCTTTTTCTAAATCTTCCACTAGTTCTTCAGTTGATATATTTGACATCTGGTTTAAATATTCTGCTCCTACAACATTTGAATTAATTATACTATTTACAGAATTTGTTTTTGTTAATCTATTTATGATATTCGTGTTACAGCTTATTGTTGCAATTATGACTATTAATATAAAAATTAAACAAATCAATAATATTTTCTTAAATGATATGGCTCTAAAAAATTTAAACACATCAATACCTCCTAAACATATAATAAATATATTAGTGTATTGATGTTTTATGCTTTTAAGATTAATAGTTAATCTATAAATTCTGCCATATTTTTAATTTCATATTATACTTTCTATTTTCATTTATCACAAGAGCCCACAAGTATGCTATAATTATTAATATTGCTATGTTTTTGTATTCTAATATGGCAAAACTTGCAAATGCGGTTAAAATTATTACCACTACATTTGATATTTTATTTGTAATTACATAAGCTGTAAACAATCCATATTTTATATGTACTATTGCCTTCAAAATTCGCCCACCATCAAGTGGATATATTGGTAACATGTTAAATATAAATATCAATAAATTTGAATATATCAATAGTTCTATTGACACGCCTGCTATCTCTGAAATTACTGTTATCTTGTAGCATATTATTGAAATTGCCATAATAATTAAATTTACAAATGGTCCTGCAAAAGCAATTATGGCTTTTTTTAATGCAAGCATATTACCATCCTTTATTTTTTTATTATAATTTTTACAGTCATTTTTGAATTTTACAGAAAAACCAGTTGGTATAATAGATATAGATTCAGGCTTGAACCCTAATATTATTCCAGCCATTACATGTCCCAATTCGTGTATTAACGCTAGACACATGAGTAGTGCGTATATTTTTATTTGCCTTGTTATTAAAAATATCAACAAAAAAAGAAAGACCTTCAAATTAATTTTTATTTGCATAATATTATCCTTTCTAATTATTTTAGCTCTGCCATTATAAACTTCCAAATATCAACTCTGGATTTATAAATCTATCATCTCTTCGTATTTCAAAATGTAGATGTGGACCAGTAGCCCTACCTGTTGCTCCAACTTTTGCGATTACATCTCCTTGCTTTACTGTGCTTCCTTCTTGTACTAGAAGTTCACTACAATGAGCATACAAGGTAAGTACTTCTCCATTTTGAATGCGTAAATGTTTGCCATAATCCCCTTCTTTAGAGTATTGTACAACTGTTCCGTCCATTGCAGATACTATATTGTCTCCCATATTTCCTGCTATATCTAAACCTTTATGGTTTGCAGTTACAATTTCGGTTGGAGTTCTGTTTCCAAACCTTGAAGTTATAACACCTTTTATTGGCCAGATTATGCTCACATTTTGTTTTACATATTCTATATCTTGCTCTTCTTGTGACTTTTCTTCCTCTTGTTGAGTCTCATCGGCTCCACCAACTGCAAGCTGTGTTGTGTCATTATTTGTCACTTCTATACTTGCATCATTTTGCGAAATCTCAGAATTATCAACATTTTCATTGTTAGCTTCACTAGTATTTTCACTAGACTCCGCATTACTATTTTCAATGTTAGTCTCCTCTGTATTTTGGTCTTGAGCTTCCACATTCACATTATCATTTTGTTCATTATTCACACCCCAATTAAATTTTTTCTGCAAATTTGAAAAAAACTCATTTGATTTATTATACAAATTTTCTATGCTAATATCATAAGACAAAACCTCTTTTGTTTTTTCCACCATATCTTTTGAAAACAAATAATTAGAATATTGAAGCATATATATGCAAGTATAAATTATTACACACACAATCATTTGAATAATCATTTTATTAATCATTTTTCCTTTTATTTTCCTAGTTTCTTGTGGCTGATATCTGTTTCTCGTTTCACCGCTTCTATATAGGCTCTCTCCATATCTATTGTTATATCTTCTTCTACTATATATTTCCTCCGCTCTTCTAATACGCTCCTCTTGGCTAATAGATTTTTCCATAAAAAAACACCTCTTCCTTTGTGTTTATCTTTTTATAGATTTATATTCCAAAGGTCAAGGTTTTATTCGTTTACATTATTTCTTTCAAATAAATATAGCAAGTAATATACTTATTATAGTCGTCATTGCAAGAAAAACATTTAATTTTTTTGTCTTTTTATACGATTTTTTTAATCTATCTATCTTTCTATCTGCCAAATTATCTTCTATTCTTTTTATATAATTTGAGACTACAATTTCCGCTTCTTTTATCACATATTTTCTGTCTTCCTTTTTCACATTTTCGATTTTCTTTAATGACTCTGTTTTTATATCTCCATAAATTATACCGTTGTTATAAGTTTTGCAATTAGAAACGTCTTTATTTACACCAAACTCAGATTCTTTCATGTAATCTGCTACCTGCTTTTTATCTTTTACAACTAATATAGCCTCGGCTATCAAGTTAGAAGGAAGATTTTTTAATATTATCACATTTTTAGTATTCTCTCTACTCATTATGTACCTCCTATATTTTATATAGGAATTATTGCCATAATCAGTTTTTTTATACTTTAAACAAATTCAAAATTTTAAAAATAATCTTGCATGCCATATTTTCTACTAAATCTGTAGAAACACTCTCTAATTCTATTATATTTTGTTTTACATCATCATAATTTTGCCCTACAATACCTCTAATTGATATATCTCCTATTAATTTTTCTCCTCTATTTACACCATTTCCTGCATACAAAATTGTATTATCAATTAAAATTTTCCCAATATTTTGATTGCTTCCAAGCGCCGAATCTATTGTAATTATTGTAATATAATCCTTTTTATTACATTTCAAATGTTCTGCCATTTCAATTAAATTGTTATATCCTATAGGTTTTTCTAGAGTTCCTAATATTTTTACATTGTTTCCTATAGTACTTTTATTTTTTTCTAAAAAGGTTCCTATTAATGGGCCTAAACTATCTCCTATTAATTTACTATCTCCAATACACAAAATAAGAATTTCTTCCAAAATTACCTCCCAAAAATTTTATGTTTTCTCCACCAACTTATACAGTGCCATATTAATATATGGTCTTATTTTTTATTATTATCCCTATCTTTACTTATAACAATATTCACATTTTTATTATATAAATACTCTTTATTAATTTTTTCTGAAAGTCCCGCTACATCATTTGATACTATTATTGTATTGTAATTGCTTTTTATTAATTCATCTATTTTATTATCAACATTTTCTGTATTGTTAACAGAAAATACATCCATTCCCAGATTTGTTGGAATTCTAAAGTTTTTACTATCATTTTCTAATTTTAACCATGAAATCTTCATATAAATTCACCAATATTATTTTGCAAAAAATTTCTTATATTATGCAAAAATACTAGCATATTAAGCTAGTATTTTTAAGCCACTATTTTTCAATTAAGTTATCTACTTAATTACTATATTGTTTTAAACAAGTCTATGTAGACTTGCTTATTTTTAATTTAATTATTTAGAAACCTGCAAGACTGGGCGGAGACTACGACAATTAGAGTTCGCGTAGGTGGAAGAGTAGAACACATAGTTGGTCATGATAGAACCACCTGACACATAGCGTAAGTAGAAGTGACTGTAGTACCAATCCGCATCGACGCAGCGCGACGAAAGCCAATATTCTCTTCCTATATTTATTCTTGCTGTATTTCTGTTTGCTCCTCCCCAATATGCATTATATATTACCTTTAATCCCGGGTCTGCATCATATTTCTCATATGCGTACGAGTTTTTTTGATCATTTGACACAAATGAGCTTGTTCCTGCATTACTTAATATATATGAACTTATTTTTGCATCTGAATATCCCTTACTTGGATTACTCGTATCTAAATTGTCTCCTCCTTCATATTGCGTAAATAATGTTGGTGCATATCTATTATTTGTTATCTTATTTGGTGCTGTACTATCATTTGCATTTGTACTCCACAAGCCTCCATATGCTCCGCTTAATTTGCTTTCATCAACAAAATCCTCGAATTTTGCATTCCTTGCTAGTACTACTTTTACCTTTTTCGTTGATCCATCACTTAATTTTATCTCTGTTAAGTTTCCATATAGATTATTACATACTGTATCCATGGCTAATACTCCATTGTTATATCCTGCTGCTCCTGTTAATCTCATTTGCAAACTTGTTGCTCTATCTGCTATATAATAGTCATATTTGCTTGTATCAAAATTTCCTGTTAATGCATCATAACCACCATCTGTTAACTTTGTCCATGTCATATCTGCTTCTTTGGTTGGTAATCCTGAATTTATCTTATTTACTGATTTGATATCTATTCCTAATAGACTTGCTATTGAATCTGCTTTTACATATCCGTGTGCCTCTGCTCCAGACTTTCCTTTATAGAATGAATCTGTGTTTACACTTGCTCCTATTGTTTTATCTGGTACACTATCTGCTGATACTGTTATTACTGGGCGCAATGCACAATTGTATGTGTAATTTGAGCCTGTTGTATTAAATCCATTAACTTGAAATAAATTGTAATTAGTATATGCACCATCTGTTCTTATATAATTTATAGCATAACAATCATATGCTATATTTTCTGAATATTGTACTTTCCCACCTTGCGAATTATAACCATTCCATGTTTGTCTTGATGCTAACCAATAATTATTTCCTGTATTTCGTATATCCGCTGATATTTTATTTGTTGCAGATTTTATACTTCCTATTGTTGGTGAAGTACTTGCTAAAAGCATATTTGTATTGCTTGCTTGAGCTCCTGATGTATTACTTGCATCTATATAATCACTAATCTGTTCCGTTGAATATCCATCATTTTCTACATCTTTTGTGTTTATAACCGGTTGTATTTTTTTCCCTTGTTCATATTTTCTATTTAACTGATATGTTACATCATAAAAGTCTGTTAAATTTGCGCTTCTTGCTGATAGCACTTTCTTTCTATTTATCTCTAGACCACTATATAATTTCGAACATATTTCATTTAATGCTTTTACTCCATTCGTATATCCATTTATTCCTGATAGTGATACTTCAAATCCTGTATTGTTATTTGCTATTAAATTTACTGTTCCATCTTTATTTATGCTTAGTACTTTCCAGCCTAAATCTTCCGTTTCTAGCTCTCCTGCTTCTACCATTGCTATTCCTGGAACGTCTTCATTATTATTGTTTAGAACTTGTTTTATGTGTCTGTTTACTCCCATTCCATCTGTTTTTCCTAAATATTCAAATGTATAATCTTCTAGATTTACAGAATATTTATTTCCTTTATATGCTACTTGGGCTGTTCCATCTCCATTATTTAAGAAGTCTTCTATTCCTTCATTTCCTATATTTGAACTTAAATAATCTGCTAATCTAAAGCTTGCATCTAGCTCTTTATCCATTCTCAATCCGGTTAAGAATAATTCCATGTCATTTTTTGCACTCGCTTCTTCTGTAGCTGACGCTGCCTGTTTTGCTTTTGTTATTATTCCATTATCCCCAATTACTAAATTAATACTTACTCCTGCTAATATTAATAAGACAACTATTGTAACAACTAATGCAATAAGCGTTATTCCTTTTTCACTAAGATTACTTGTGTGTACAGCCGTAAGACTTTCAGCCTTTCTAATTTTTTTATTCATTTTTTTCAAATCCTTTCCTATGTATTTTTATATTTCTTATATTTTTAGAAGTTGTTTTTCATTAGTATGCCTCCTTTTTTTATTTCTATAATTATTTCTACAAACTACTTATAGAATTTTAAAACGACATTTGTCGTTTATAATTTTATCAAACATAAAAAATATTGTAAATAGGTTTAAGGATTTTTTCGTTTTATTTTTGATGTTTATCAAAATAAAATACCATTTCAAATTTTATAAAAGCGTGCTAATAATACTATAAAATTTTAGTTTTTCCTATTGTTATCAAATTTTCAAACGCTAATTTGACAATATTATGTAAATATGTTATATTTATTATTGTATAACACTTTAGGAGGCTAATAACATGGTCGAAAAAGAAAAACTTAATAAACTTATTTGGCGTTTGCTTCGGGGCTTTCAAGAAGGATTCTCGGATTGCAAAAGAATTCAAGCGGGATTATCCTATAAAAGAATTATCCCAAAATCTTTTTGGGATGATCCCATAGACGGGTACATCGGAATTCTTGGACGAACTAAGTTAAAGAAAGACGAACTAAAAGAACTGCGCAAAGAGGTGGTTGAACGTATTATTCAAGAAATCAATCATCCTTCCCAAAAGAAAATGTACGCAGACAATTATTCTCGGCTTTTCCACGCACTAGCAATCCTTGGTGTTTCCAAAAGTGATACCCGAGTACCTGCACTTGGAAAAGATTATATGTACAACATCGCCTATTGCCTTTGGGCCTTGGATGATGGTACAGAACAGACCTACGAATTCATTGCTGATATAGCATGGTATTCTGCTGAAGCAGTCAAGAACAACAAGTTTAGGAAGGATATGTTAATAACAGGAGGAAGAATCACTTGACCTAGTAAAGCCTAAAAAAGAGAAGATACAGAAATAATTTTCTGGTATCTTCTCTTTTTATATAAATTTCTATCTACACAAATTTTTTACTTTCTCAACTTTAAATTGCATTATACTAAATATTATAAAAATATGTTGCTTCTAAATCTGCTTCATTTAATAATAATGCTATTGGATATTTTTTGTATGCTTCTCCAATTGTTCCATACAATTCCTTTGGCTCAGTGAAGCCCATATGCCAGCGAATTGCATACTTTTCTTCATTTGTCAATTTCATGTATTCTGTAATCATCATTACAGATTTTTCACCATGCCCATATGGTATTGTATCTTCAACAGCATAATATGGAACTTTCTCCCATTCTCCTCTTGCATTTTTTGCATTTCTATAATCTACTTTGTAGTAATTAGTTTTGCAAATGTCGTGTAGAAGTGGGACAATTATAACTGTATCTTCTGGAGTTGATAATCCACTTGCCTTTATTTTTTCTTTAAATATTTCATATACTTTCATGCTATGTTCTAAAAGTCCACCTTCATAATTTCCATGAAATCTTGTACTTGCTGGTGCTGTATAAAAGTCTGATTTTTCTAAGAAATTTAGTAGATTCTCTATTCCTTCTCTCTTAGTTGATCTTAATAATTCAATAAATTCCTCTTTCATAATGCTCTCCTATCTAATAAATTCTTTATTTTCGCTATATGGTATATCCGTCTTTTCAAAGCTCCATGGCTCACTTGATGCCATTTTTCTCCATAATGTTGCATATGGTTCTTGAGTAAATTCTTTTGTTAATTTACTCAAATCTTTTTTTGGTAATACTGTTAATGGGTCTATCGTGTAATCTAATCCCGTTTCTTCTGTGTTAGACTTTCTAACTTCTACATGTAAGTGTGGCACTCTTGAACCTCCACTACAACCAGTTATACCTATTACCATATCACGTGTAACCTTGTCTCCCGGCTTAACATAAGATTCTCTTAAATGTCCATACACTACTCTTCTACCATCATTGTTTAGTATTTCTACCTTATTACCATAACCATCGTTAAAGGCATCAAATCCTTCTGTGGTAGTACCATCAAATTCTGCAAGCAATACCGTTCCATCTGCTATTGGATGCACTTCTGTTCCAATGTCTGCTGTTATATCAAACCCAGAATGTGCTCTTTGTTTAAATAAAACGTAATGATTCTTTCTAATTCCATATTTATCATGTTCTGTTACTTTATACTTTGGCTCTATTGGCCATGAATATTCTTGTTCCATAATTTTTCCTCCTTTATCTTTCAATCTGTTCTTGTAGTTCTTTTATTCTCTCACTAAGTGCAATAATCTTCTCTATTTTTCTTTGTTTAAAATTTATCTTTCCGTTATATGTTTGTGACGTTCTTGCTCTTTTTAGCCTTGATATTTCACACTGTTCATATCCTAATTGTTCTTTTAATATTGCAATTTCTTCACTAGCAGGTATTGCTATACCTTCTGGATTATATCCATACAATATTGCAACTTTCTTTTTTATATGGTCTAAATATTTTTTATACTCATCTCTTCCTACTCTACAAATGTGAACTTCTCTATCTCTGCCATCTCTTCTTTTTACATATAAGCTGTCTGTTAAACCAAAAAATTCAGATACATATTTTGATGAAAGATTATCTCTATGCAATGTTGAGCATAAAAATATTTCTTGTTCACTCTCATTTTCAAAGAATTGTTCCATATGTTTTGTAATGCCTTCTGATAATAAAATTCTTGCAAGCCCTGACCTTCTATCTCGTGGGTCTGTTATGTATGTGTCTAATTCTATTGAGTTAGATGGTTTTGCCGTATAATATTTTTTTACATTAAATTCTGGTTTTTCGTGTATTACTAATGGTCCTTTATGTAATATTTTTTTATACTCTAGTTCTGCTTTTTCTCGCCCTATTATCGTTTCTAGCTCTCTTGCCTCAACATCATTTGGTTCTACGTCCTGTTTTCCAAACTCTTTTGCAATATCATCAGCAGTAATCCAGTAAAACATATCATATCTTTCCATAACACCAGTATGAGTTTTATCTTGTTCTTGCATATATTCTGACATATACTTATTTAGTAATTCTCTAAGTACACTCTTTTCGTGAAAATGATTGTTTTCTTCATCTACTTCATGTTTCAAAAACGCAATAATATTTTCTCCATATTGTGGAAACTCTGCTAAAATTTTTGCTTTAGCATATTTAAAAGCCTGTACTTTCAGCTTATAAATATTTAACATGTCTTTTCTATAATCTTGCAAGGTTTTGTACTTGTTTTTTACGTATTGATTATAATCATCTCCATATTTGAAATATTTTGTTATATCATTGTACGTAAACGGTTGTTGCCCTTGTGTAATATATGTTGCAGCAATAACCTTGCCATTTTCATCAACTGCAACAAAAACCGAATTTTCTTTAGAATGTGCATATGCAGAAATATCCTCTCTGCCTGTTGGAAAAAGCTGACCGCTTTGGCCTCTTGCCTCCATGTTTTCCATAACCACTTGTTCTAAATTAGCAACCTGTTCTAAATATTGTGCTTCGTTATCTTTTGTAAGTTCCTCTAATTTAAAATTCATTTTATACCTCTTTAGGTCTCAAATTAAGCCAATCTTGACTTAATTTTTATAATATGCTGACTAAATATAATTATATTTTATCGGACTAATAATATCACAATTTTTTTCATTTGTCTATTCTGAAAAATCATATTTTTCTGTGTATTTCTTGTGTATAATCATTTAAGCATGTTTTACTATAAATTCACAATTTTTGCCAATTTATCAGTGTTTAAAATTTATATTTTTGCATTTGTCCTTGCAGAAATTTTACACAAATTCTTCCCATACTAAGTTTGCTAAATCGATGCCTTTTTTACTCAATTTTATGCTATTTTCATCAACTTGTATTAAATCTTCATGAGTAAGTTTATCTAATGTTTTACAATATTTCATAATTGGATTTACTCCAAAAATTTTCTTAAAATCCCCTATATTTACTCCGTCTATTTTTCGAAGTCCAAGCATCATAAATTCATTCATCTTATCTTCTTCATTTAAGGTTTCGTTTAACACCAAATTTCTATTTTGATTGCCATTTTCTATATTCTTAATATATTGCTCAAGACTTTCTATATTAGAATACCTTTTGTTGTCCATAAAAGAGCATGCTGCAGCTCCGACTCCGATATACTCTTTTTGTTTCCAACAATCTGTATTGTGTTTTGATTCAAACCCCGGCTTTGCAAAGTTAGATATTTCATAGTGTTTGTATTTATGTTTTTCCAAATAATCCTTTACAAACCAATACATTGCTCGCTCTTCTTCATCTGTTGGTAAAATTGTCGTTCCATCTTGTACCATTTTTTCCATCTTTGTATTTTCTTCGACTATCAAAGAATACACAGAAATATGCTCTGGTTTTAAATTTGCTATTGTCTTTACACTTTCCTTTAAATCATCAAGAGTTTGGTTTGGAAGAGCCAACATCAAATCCACATTTATATTATCAAATCCTGCCTCTCGTGCCCACTCGAAGGTGTTTTCAAAATCACTATAATTATGAATTCTGCCAATGCTTTTAAGCAATCTATCTTGAACTGCTTGCAAACCAATGCTTATTCTGTTTATTCCCGCTTCTCTATATGTTTTTAGCTTTTCTTTACTAGCAGTGCCAGGGTTTACCTCGATAGTAATCTCAGCCTCTTCATCAATTTCAAAATTAGCTTTTATAGTCTCCATCACATTCAAAATATACAATTCATCAATAGAAGATGGCGTGCCACCTCCTATGTAAATTGTTTTTATTATAAACTTTGGTTCTAAGCCATGCTCGTGCATAATCCTATTTTCATTAGCATATTGCACAATTTCACTCTTTAAACATTTAATGTATCTTTCCACCATTTCATATCTATTCGGATATGAAACAAAATCGCAATAATAGCATTTTTGCTTGCAAAATGGCATGTGTATGTATAATCCTATTTCTTTTTCTTCCATTTATTTCTACAAATACTCCTCTATTTTCTTGAATCTATGGCTAACACTAGACTTCCCAATTGGATTTTTAAGCATTGCTCCTAACTGCTCTAATGTTGCTTCCGGATTTTCTTCTCTTAAACTTGCAATTTCTTTTAAATCTTCTGGCAGATTATTAAACTTACCAGACTTCTTCAATTTTTTTATAAGTTCAGCCTGCTTAACAGCTGCATTTATAGTCTTATTAAGGTTTGCCGTCTCACAATTTACAATTCTGTTTACATTGTTTTTCATCTCTCTAAGCACACGTATTTCTTCAAACTTTAACACAGTAGAATGACCACCCACTAAAGCTAACATTTTAGATATTTCTTCTCCATCTTTTAGATAAACTGTTTTTTCTAAAATTTTAGCCCCAATGGAATATTCATTTAACAATTTTAATGTAAATTCCGCACATTCTTTATCTTTAAAAATTATTTCCAAATGGTATTTATTCCTTGGGTTGTTTATTGAACCTGCCCCCAAGAAGTTTCCTCTTATATATGCTTTTTTCAAATTATCTTGTTGTAAATAATTCTCTGCATCTTCTAAAACTGGGATTTCATCACACTTATATGTAATACTGTATGTTTTGCCTGTTATACTTATTTTATAATCCTTAATCTCTAGGTTATTTAAAAGCTTAGCAAACCTATTTATGTTGTACTCACTTTCAGTTGAAAACTTTACATTTCTACCTTTCACATCTATATTATTAGACGCCAAATAACCAAGAAATTCTGCATAAACTTCTTGTTTATTCTTCAAATTATTTATTTGACTTAGTTCCATTTTTAAATCTGATGAAAAAGACATCTCTATCACTTCCTTCTATATACACACTTTTGCTACTACGCATCTATCATTTCCAGATAAATCTTGTATAGTGTTTATTTCTGCATAATTCCTGTTTTCTTTAAGCAGATTTTTCACATCTTCTTTTTGGTCATATCCAATCTCTAATATTAAATATCCATTCTTTATGTGATTGCAAGACTGCTCTATGATTTTTTTATAAAATTCTAATCCATCTTCTCCGCCATCTAATGCAAGATGTGGCTCATTTTGAACTTGTTTTGATAATTCATTTATAACATCGCTTCTTATATATGGTGGATTTGAAACAATAATATTAAACTTTTGCTCTTGTATGTTTTCAAATAAATCTGATTCAATGAATCTTACATTTGTGTTGTTTTTTTCATTATTATATTTAACAACCTCTAGCGCTTTAGCACTAATATCACTCGCAAAAACTTCAGCCTTATCTCCGAGAAAGTTTGAAAGAGAAACAGCAATAGCTCCACTACCAGTACACAAATCTAATATCTTTATCTTGCCATTTTTTAGAAGTAACTCTTTGCATTTTTTCAAGGTTTCTTCAACAATAATTTCCGTATCTGGCTGTGGAATAAGCACATTCTCGTTTACAAAAAAATTCAATCCCATAAACTCTTGGTTGTTAGTTATATATTGTAATGGCTTACCATTAATTAACTTATTTATATTTTCTTTAAACTTTTTATAATCTTCTGCATTAAGCTCATCTTCTAAATGAATTACCAGATATTGTTTTTCTACGCCTAATACAAAAGCTAGTAATTCTCTTGTTATTATTACATTATCTTCTATATTATTCTTGCTTAATACATTTTTTCCTTCTTCAATTACTTCCTTTATTTTCATACTAAAACCTCTTCAACAATATGCAAATATTATACTATTTCCATGTAGTAATTGCAATATTCATAATAGTAATTACTGATATCGAGGTTGGAAAAGAATTAAATTTTGGCAAGGAAAATGATATTCAAAAGGCAAAAGATCATAATTGATGTATATGTAACCTCGTTTTGAATGAAATTTGACGAAGCCAAAATTCTAAGTATTTTCCAGCCAAAGCAAAAGCACCACCTAAATTAAGTGATGCTTCAAATTTACTATAGAAATCGCCCCACATTAGCCGTAAGCCGAATGAAATTTTAAGGACCTGCACCAGCAGGTGGGTGTCTTGTTAAATGTTCCTGGGTTTCTTAAGTTTATAACCTAAGCCTACACGCCACATTTAAAGGCGGACTCCCTTTTAGAATTTGTTGGTTCTAAAATTCCTTTCTACACGTACCACGTAGGGAATGTTTCGTTTCTGCTATTATACTATCATAAACGGAATAACATTGCAATACTTTTTTTAATCTTTCACAGCAATTTCACAATCAAAATATGACAAATTTGGTAAATTTTTTTATTGCATTTTTTCTTTTTTCAAATTATAATATTAATACTAGTGGTTATAGGTAATCCGCAAAACCTAAATATTTTAATGTAAGGAAATTATATGAAAAATCAATCACCTAAGAAAAGTAAAAAAATTGTAAAATTTATTGTTTTTATACTGCTTGTTATACTTCTTGCAGTTTTAATAAAAATCAATTATACAGATGCTCAAAAAAAGATAGCTTTAGAAAATACCATTGCAGACATGACCTCTTTAAACTCTAAGCAAACATTTTCTATTGATAAAATTTACTTATACAGTTCTGCAAATGCAACAAATAATAAAACAAAAAAATCAATGTGGAATTTAAATGTTTATCAGTATACAGATATTGCATTATACATTTCGGGCAATGCTAATAATAAAGCCCAAAATACTATTAAAGAATTGTATATAGATAATATAAAGTTTGATTCTTTTAATGGCGGAACTCCTAATTTGCATTACAAAAACTTATTTGAATTTGGAAAGTTTAATATAGAAACAGATTATTTAATTACAGATAGATTAAATTATGAAATTGTAGAACCTGCAAAAATGGATTCAAAATTTAATACTTTAGATAATTCTATAAATGTTGAAATACCTAACACTGTTGATGACGTTGAAATAAATAATACAAATACAGATTCATCTAACAATGTAAACGATACATCTAGTGTTTCATCAGTAGAAAACTTAGATTACGCAAAGCCACAAGTATATTCAGATTTATCCAATCCAATTACATTAGAATATATGAATTTAATAAAAAGTAATTACTTGGTTTCAGATATTGAAAACCCTTTAGTTTACAATGGTTCTCTATTAAAAAGAGCAGGAGTTGATTTAACCTCAATTTCTGGAAATATTACTTTTAAAGTTCATATAAAAAATATTCTTGAAGAAAGTTATGTTGCAAATGTAAAAATTGCCATTCCCCTAAAAGATGATGTTTCTGGAGATACTATTTATGATGGAAGCTTTACAAAGGAAATTACAACAAAAACAAATTTTAGTGTTGAAAAATAAAATTTTTAAGCATTAGTAACTGTAAACTTTTACATATTTTACTACTCATATTTATACTACAAAAAAGACTAGCTCGTGAAAGCTAATCTTTTTTGTAGTAGAAGCTCGGCTCAGGCCTCAGCTTTGCCAAGACTCAGAACGCCTCCTACCTTCTCTACATTTTCTAGTTTTGCTCCTTGTTAAGTGCAAAGCATTTTACCTTTTCAAAATTACCACTCTGGGCTATAGTTATAATTATATTATAATTCAATCAACCAAGACTCAGGTCTATATAAATAAAGTGAGCCTAAACCCGATAAAATCGGCGTCAATGTCAGAACGAACACCGCGGCGACCAGCTGGATCAATCGCAAAATCATTGCTATAAAGACCTCCTCGTATAGTGCAAGGACCACCCGTATTCGAATAGGACTCAGTCGTCCACTCCCAGACATTTCCTCCCATATCGAAAATATTACATACTGGAGTTGTTTGTCCTGTTGGAACTAACACTGTTGAACTTTCTGCTTTTATTTGACTTGCTCCTGTTATATCTGTATATGAAAATGTTGTATTATAATAATTTCCCTCTTCTGAGCTACTTCCATAATCACTATTTACTTTTTGTAAAAATGATATTGTTGTATCCCATGCATAGCTACTTACTAATTTTGTTTTGGCTTTATATCCTTGCTTTGTTGCAAAGCCTTCAGCCAAAGAGATTGCTTGAGTTCTTGTTACATAATTATATGGGGCTTGATTTGCTTTTATTGTTACTGTTTTTGTTACATCATTTGAACTTCTTAATGTTTTTGCTTCTGTATTTTCTTTATCCCCTACTTCATATCTTCCTATATAAAATCCTTTATATCTTTCTACACTTGTTTTTTCATCTTCTGGTAATGCTTCTGAATAGATACTAAATGAATCATTTCCAGCATACCATGTTCTCTTATAATCTGCTAGTGTTGCTACTGGCACCCATACAAATTGG
>ERZ824575.1084-NODE-1084-length-27976-cov-12.386591_pt1 | contig 27976 bp, 21 predicted proteins | sample MGYA00519470_ERZ824575 | MGnify/ENA primary metagenome ERZ824575 (study PRJEB31778, sample SAMEA3449170) | human gut metagenome | biome: human gut; feature: human-associated habitat; material: faeces | place: United Kingdom | collected 2010/2012 ...
GGACTTGCCGTCCGCAAACAGCATAAAATGCTGTTCGCCGCCAGCAAGTTTGAAAAAGAAACATAAAGCTTTGGAGGTGCTTATTTGAATGAAAAAGTTGATAGCATTGCGAGCCGTCCGTCACATGGCGAAATCTGGCATGAATCCTAAGACATTGCAGTACCTCATGGGGCATTCGGATATTGCCGTGACACTTAATGTTTACACCCATGTTGGACTTGAGGATGCGGAGAAAGAACTTCAGAAGATGCAGGGGTTGGAAAATGCAAGAAAAGAGATGGGGATTTCGGACAAGGATGATAAGCCTTTGAAACAGAATATGTTCAAGGTGATTTGATAATAGAATATTGGTGGAAACTGGTGGCACTCAGGCATATAGCTTGGGTGCCTTTTTGACTGGTAAAAATATGCCTTGGCCGATATAATGTAAATTGAAAACAAAAAATATTTTGTTAAGGAGAGATTTGATGGGAACATGGGGAGTAGGCATTTATCAAAATGACATAAGTGCAGATGTGAAAGAAGATTATATTGCAAAACTTAAGTCGGGGAAAAGTGATGAAGTTGCTCTGAAGGAAATATTATCAGAATATCAGGAGGACATGGAGGATATCGACTGCAAATATGATTTTTATTTTGGTCTGGCAGATACGTTGTGGAAAAAGGGAAGATTGACAGAGAAAATTAAAACAATAGCACTTCAGTTGATAGAAGAAGATAGAGTATCGCAACGTTGGCAAACAGAAAGAATTAGGTATGAGAGAAGTAAGGTATTGGACAAGTTGAAAGTGCAGTTAGAAGAGACGATGCCGGAATATAAAAAAATTCCTGTTCATAAACCATATGTCTTGGGATGGGAAGAGGGAGATGTATATTTTTTTCAAATTAAAGAGAAAATAGAGAGTTATGAAAAATATCTTGGTTGGTATGCTTTGTTTTATGTGAACAAAATATATTTGAGGGATTGGAATGTAAATGGAGTGGCTGATGAAGTAGCAGATGTATACTTTTTCTTAACTAAAGATAAACCCGAAAGTATAGATGCTCTTCGTACATCGAAAAGAGTATGCTTTCATATAGGAAAAACAGGTAATAGATACCAAATGCATATTTATGAGAGCTCGAGGAGAAATCGTCCAAAGGATTTAACTTTGCTTGGGAAGTGTGACGGAATTCATTATCCTTTAAATAATAGTAGTAAGGGAGGCCATTTTTGTTGGAGTAGAGTAGATATAAGGGAGATATTATATGGTTATGAAAATCAGTTGAAATTAGACAACGAGGATTAACATTAAAATTATAAATAATGCACATCTCCATCCGTAGTCTGACCCCCCTTAACTGACTACGATTTGACTACTACACAAGGCATCCGTTTGCTCCGTTTTGCATTATTTTGCAAAAAGTGTAGTTTTAGAAAATAAAAATACGATGCCCGGAAAAGTCGATAAATCAACGCAAAACACGGCAATACAGGGCATTTCAGAACAGGAGAAATTTATGATTAGGGTTTTATTCATCTGCCATGGCAATATCTGCCGTTCCCCCATCTCCGAGTTCGTCCTCAAGGACATGGTAGAAAAGCTCGGCATAGCAGATAAATTTGAGATAGCCTCTGCGGCCACCAGCACTGAGGAGATCTGGGGCGGAAAAGGCAATCCGATATATCCGCCGGCGCAGGAAGTGCTGAGGGCGCATGGCATAGGTAAGACGGCTTATACAGACTTTAGTGGCAAGCGGGCAAGACAGGTCACAAAGCAGGATTATGAATATTATGACTATCTTCTCTGTGCAGATACAGCAAATGTGAGGAACACAATGCGCATAACCGGTCCGGACTACCAGGACAAGATACATTTGCTGCTCGATTACGCGGGAAGACATGGACAGTCTATAGCTGATCCGTGGTATACGGGACGATTTGATGAGACATACAGGGATGTGTGTCAGGGATGCGAGGGATTCCTTGCGTATCTCAGGCAAGGCGATAGGTTGTAGATAATGTTATCAAAATGGGAACAATGGGATATTATTGAGTGCACCAGCTGAACGCAGGTGCATTTGATATTGTCAGATTGTTCCTTTTTATTCTGACAAGGTATTGTCGGTATGTGTTTACACTCTCGAAGGCATGATTTTATATTGCTTGTTTTATATAGCAACGCCACGGAAAACGTGATATGATTTACGTGTAAATGCATGAGAGAAAATATATAAAACACCAACGGAGGGCATACAAATGGAATTATATAAAGGCAGACCGGATACAAATGAAGGACGACTTGAGAGGGAGATCAGAGTTTATGATTTCCTTGATGATCACGGCATAGAGTATTGGCGCACAGATCATGCACCAGCAGACACAATGGAAGTTTGCTACGAGATAGATGCGGTGCTTGGGGCAACCATTTGTAAGAATCTGTTTCTGTGCAACAGGCAGAAGACACAGTTTTATCTGCTCATGATGCCGGGCGACAAGCCGTTCAAGACAAAGGAGATCACATCGCAGATAGGCAGCGCGAGACTTTCATTTGCATCGCCTGAGGATATGGAGAAGTATCTGGATATCAGGCCGGGGGCGGTCAGCGTCATGGGTCTCATGAATGACCATGAGAATCATGTGCAGCTACTTGTTGACGAGGATGTTATGAAGGGCGAGTATCTTGGATGCCATCCGTGTGTGAATACATCAAGTATGAAGGTCAGGACGGAGGATATATTTGGAAAGTTTCTTGAGGCGGTTCACCACGATATGATCAAGGTGACGCTCACTGGAGAATAGGAGTGATAGAGTGTCATATAGACGCAGATTGATTGAATATTTCATAATGAGGTAAAAATAATGGCAGAGCGAAGAAACGGGGGCAAGCCTCGCAGAGAAGAAAATAATAAAACGAGTGGCAGCGTAAACAAGAGAAAAGGACAGTCACATAGCAGAAAGTACGATGTAACAGGTGGAGAGAAACGAATTAAAACAGGGAACATAGGCAAAACTGTACAGGGGAAAACGCGACAGGAACATTCATCACAGTATAAGCCAAACCCGAACAGCAAATGTCCTATATCCCATCTGTGCGGTGGCTGTCAGTATGTGGATATGCCATATGAGCAGCAGCTTGCCGAGAAACAGAAGTATATAGATGACCTGCTCAGCGTATTTGGTCCTGTGGACAAGATAATAGGCATGGAGAATCCGTATCACTACAGGAATAAGGTCACTGCGGCATTCAGGAGAATGAAGAGCGGAGAAATAATTTCCGGGGTGTACGAGGAGGGAACACACAACATACTTCCAGTCGAGAACTGTTATGTGGAGGATGAGAAGGCTGCGGCCATCATCAGAACATTTGCCGGACTGATAAAGTCGTTCAAGCTGCAGATATACAACGAGGATACAGGAACCGGACTTATCAGGCATTTGCAGATAAGAGTTGGAAGAAAGACTGGGCAGATCATGGTGATCATAGTCACAGCGTCGCCGGTATTTCCGTCCAAGAAGAATCTCGCAAAGGCACTTGTGACGGCTCATCCGGAGATTACAACGGTTGTTCAGAATATCAACATGAAGGACACCAGCATGGTCATCGGCGATAGGAATCAGGTTGTTTACGGTAAAGGTTATATAGAGGATATCCTATGCGGAAAGCGTTTCCGTATATCGCCGGGCAGCTTCTATCAGGTCAATCCGGAGCAGACTGAGGTTCTATATGGAAAAGCTATCAAGTACGCGGATCTCAAGAAGAAGGAGACTGTGATAGATGCCTACTGCGGTATAGGAACCATAGGCATAGCTGCAAGCGACCGGGCGAAGAAGGTCATCGGCGTGGAGCTGAATGAGGCAGCAGTGCATGATGCCCGGGTGAATGTGAAGATGAACAAGATACAGAATGTTGACATTTACAGTAACGATGCAGGTAGATTTATGGTGGATGTCGCTGATGAAGGGGACAGCATAGACGTGGTATTCATGGATCCTCCGAGGTCAGGAAGTACCGAGGAATTCATGTCATCGGTCATCACTCTTGGACCTAAGAGAGTAGTGTATATATCCTGCGGCCCGGAGAGCCTTGCCCGCGACTTGAAATATATGATAAAGAACGGCTACCAGGTCATCAGGATGACACCGGTGGACATGTTCCCGCTCACCCGAGGGGTAGAAACCGTGGTGCTCCTAACTAGGGCGGGCGCTGGACAACATGGATATAAAACAAAATGATAAATTCTGCATGGTAAAACACACCTGTAGTTTTATTTATACAATAACAGGAGTGACAAAAAGCCGGTTCTCTATGAGTGAGAACCGGCTTGGTTTATATAACTGGGAAGGTTCGTTTTATGTATTACATATATTTGACAAGCTCGCTGATGATAGGCGCATAGTGCTCGCCACAAAGACCGTAGTCCTTTTCCTTGTAGTTCCATGCTGCGCGGCCTATTCCGTACTTTTCAAATACAGAATGGATATCTTTGTACCAGTTCAGAGTTCCGTCAAGAGGTGCCTGATCTATAACACCGTATTCGCCGCAGTACATAAATCCGTCTCTTTCTTCAACAGCTTTTATGCCGTCGAGGAACATTCTTTCGAACAAATCAGGGCCGATGGAATTAAGTCCAAGGCTACTCTCGGTGATGGCCCCATGCATACACCCTTCGATCTGGCGGGATTTCTCCATGTAGTCATTGAAATCCCCCGGATATTCGATATGGAAATCTGAAGGCATACCTGTTACCCAGTAAGCAGACTGGTGGGTAAATACCATTGGCTCGTAACAGTGGAAATTGTAAACTATGTTCTCATCGTTGTGATGAGGGAGAAGTTTTATAGATGTAACAGCATTGTAGCCAACCCCACCGAGCAGGATCTTGGCAGTAGGTGCTTTAGCTCGGATGATCTCGATGAATTTGCTTGATATTTCGTTCCACTCGTTTACAACGGTTGGACTTACGACCTCGTTCAACGGCTCGAACATTATTATGTCTGCATCCTTTGCATATCTGTCTATAAGCTTTCTCCATATTCCATAGAATCTATCCTGAAGAGGTTTCTCATGGAAGAATTCAAGAAGATGAGCCTCGTCGTCAAATATATATCCATATGTCTTGTGCAGGTCAAGGACCATGTTGAGTTTGTACTTTCTGCACCACTCAATGCATGAATCGATGTAAGCGTAGCCGTATTCCTTATCACTTCCGTCCTCATTTTCAAAATTATCGTAATCGATAGGAAGACGAACATGGTCAAGTCCCCAAGATGCTATTCTTGCAATATCTTTTTCTGTGATAAATGTGTCAAGATGCTCCTTGTCAAGTGGTCCCTGTGAAAGCCATCCGCCTAAGTTTACACCTTTTTTGAATCCGTCTAAAGTTTTCATAATCATTAACCTCCTGTGAAATAATAAATTATATAACGTGCTCATTTGTCTGTTCATGAGCATTTGTCTGTTTCGCTTTCTGTGAGTTTATAGTAGCATTTGCGTTGATAAGAGGATATAATAAATGTGTCAATTATATAACAAATGTGTGATAGAGATATATGAATATCACAGATGAAAGGCAGAAAGGCAATGAAGATATCGGATGAGATAGTAAAGCAGCAATTTGTGCAGAGGGAATATGGACTGGCACATTCCACATACGACAACGAGCTGGATTTCTACCAGCTTGTGAGCAGTGGTGATGTGAAGGCAGTGTCAGGTATGCTGCAGACGGGAGAGGAGGATGAGGCGGTTCTTGCTGCAAGGGGCATATTGTCAGATGATAAGATCCGCAATCAGAGATATCATGAGATAGTACTAGTGGCGATGATATCCAGATTCTGCATAGAAGAGGGCATGGAAGAGATGGAGAGCTACAATCTCAGTGACTTCTATATTAATAAGCTGGACAAGGCGCAGACTAAACAGCAGATCATAAACGTACATAATCAGTTGATCATGGACTATGCCAGACGGATGAAAAGGGTGAAAAAGAAAGCAGCTATATCACCGCATTGTGTAAGGACGATGGATTATGTGTATGATCATCTGCACGAAAGAATAGAAATTACAGGGATTGCAGAATTTGTGGGAGTGGAACGCTCGTATCTGAGTAAACTATTCCATAAGGAGGTTGGGCAGACAATTTCTGATTACATCATGGAGAAGAAACTCCAGACCGCAAGAAATATGCTGCTTTACTCGGACTTTTCCTGCACAGAGATATCCCAGTATCTTGCATTTGCGTCCAACAGTTACTTTACAAAATGCTTCAGAAACAGGTTTGGCAGTACTCCGAGTGCATATCGCAGGACAAATTACAGAAAACACTGGAAAGAGGCGAAATCATAGGCTTGCAATGTGTTCGTGTAATTGACAAGCAATGTCAAAGGTTGTAGAATGACATGAGTTTTAAGTATGAAGGAGAATGAATAGCTATGTCATCTTTTAGATTTCATGTGGCTCTTGCCGCCGCAAAACTGAGTAAGGGACTCATTCAGCTCTTGGGTAGAAACGGTACCCACACACCTGGAGTTATAGCCCTTAAGATATGTCCGGATTTTCTGGCACAGGCTCCAAAGGCACCGCTTACTATATGTGTCACAGGAACAAATGGCAAGACAACCTGCAGCAACCTGATAACTGATGTTCTGGAGAAAGATGGAAGAAGAGTTGTCAGCAACAGAACAGGTTCCAATATCGTTCCAGGCTGTACGACAAATGTCATCAACAGTCTGACATTTACAGGAAAAGTCAGAGTGGACGCCACTGTATTTGAGGTGGATGAGCGTGCATCAAGACTGATACTTCCATATGTGAAGCCTGATTATCTCGTTGTGACAGGACTTTTTAGAGATTCTCTCAAGAGAAATGCTCACCCTGATTATATTTTCAGCGTTATAGATACCTACTGCCCTGATTCGGCAAAGGTTATACTGAATGCGGACGAGCTCTGCTCAAGCATGCTGAAGAAAGATAGCTACAGAGTGTTCTATGGAATTGGCAAGCAGCCTGATGACAAGACTGAGCCGTATAATCTTATTGCGGATTATCAGATCTGCCCTAACTGCGGCGAGAAATTGAAGTACAATTACCTCAGATATCATCACATCGGTGATGTGGTATGTCCAAAGTGTGGACTTCACTCCCCGGACAAGAAATATCTGGCAACTGACATAGACAGAGAGAAGATGACAATTACTATACAGGAGGGAGACAAGAAGACAGTTTATCCACTGATCCACACAGCTCTCTTCAATATATATAATGAAGTTACAGTTATATCGGCACTGCGCGAGATCGGCCTCTCGGCTGAGAGGGTAAAGGAACTCATGGGTCAGATCCATATTCCAGACTCCCGTCACAATGAGACCACAGTTAATGGTGTTACGGTCATTCAGGCACTCTCAAAGGGACAGAGTGCAGTTTCCTCATCCAGAACATTTGAGTATGTGGCAAATGAGGAGGGAAAGAAGGCTATCCTTCTTGCGATGGATGATCTCGAGGACAGACAGAAGAGTATAGAGTTCTCAGGCTGGATATATGATCTGGAGTATGAGCAGTTCAACCGAGATGATGTTGTACAGGTCATCTGTACTGGACCAAGATGCTACGACCACAAGGTGAGATGTCTGCTGGCAGGTATCCCGGAGGAGAAGATACTTACAAATCTCAGCGAGGTTGCTGCGGCAGATGATGTGACTATAGATGGCGTCGACAGAATATACATCCTGTATGACTGCGAGAACTATGGAATGTCATGCGAGATGAAGAAGAAGATAATCAAGAGACTGGAGGGTGACAAATAATGAAGATCGAGATTTTATATCCGGAAATATGCACACTCTACGGTGACAAGGGAAATACAATGTATCTGCAGAAATGTCTGCCGGATGCAGAATTTGTGACAACAGGACTTAACGAGAAGCCTCTTTTTCTGAGAGAGAACATCGACATGGTATATATGTGTTCCATGAGCGAGAAGAGTCAGGAGCTCGTGCTTGACAGACTGATGCAGTACAAGGAGGAGATAGCAGCATGCATGAAGGATGGCAAGGCGCTTTTTCTTCTGGTTGGCAATTCCATGGAACTCCTCGGAGATTATATCAAGAGAGAGGACGGAACCAGAGTTACAGGACTTGGCGTTGTTCCAGGCATGTACTCAGTCCGCCAGGCTCCAAATCGTTTCAACACGCTCATCAAGGCAAAGTTTAACGATATGACACTTATCGGTTACACCAGCCGATTTGCCCATACCTACGGCATACCGGAGGATATGACATTCTGCAAGGTGGAGATCGGACAGGGAAGCAATCCAGATACCATGAATGAGGGAATCTGCAAGAATAGAGTCATTGCGACATACATTCACGGACCATTGCTCATTCAGAATCCTGATTTTGTACATTATCTATTGAAAAGACTGGACGCTCCTATGAAGGAGATACCATTTGAGGCAGCTATGCGCAAGGCATACGATGTGAAGCTTGCTGAGTATGGCAAGCCAGATCTGGAGCTGTCATAATAGCAACATTAATAATGATAAGAAAACCCTAGAGGTTGCAGCCTCTAGGGTTTTTCTTTGTGTGAATATGTACAAAACTATCCAAAATGTATAATTATGTAAACTTGTTGAAAAGCAAGAAATAATATGGCACAATACAGATGTTGCAACCCCTAGACAGGCTAGGAAAGGGGGGAGCGCAGTGACAGAACTTCTTGTTTCATTTTTAATTTCCGTCGTGGCAAGTATAGTAGCCTACTATATTTGCAAATGGCTGGACGGAGATAAGTAAGTGGTAATCAGCCTAAGGAGTACGTCGCCTTTAAAAGACGGAGAAAACCCCAGTAGCGCCAACTACTGGGGTTTTCGTTATGCTTTTGGGAAAGCATATGTCAGAATTTCTTGTTTCATTGTTGCTGACATTATATCATATGATTCTTATCTTCGCAACATTCATTTCCCCTGCAATAATAAGCAATAAATTCAAAAATAAGACAAGCACAAAACTATCCTATTCGTATAGTTATGTAAACCTGTTGAAAAGAAAGTATATCTGCAAGTGGTTGGACAGAGACAAGTAGCTGGCAATCAGCCCAAGGAGTACGTCGCCTTTGAAAGACGGAGAAAACCCCAGTAGTAGGCGCTACTGGGGTTTTTGTTGTACTATGGGTTAGTACATCTTGAAAATATTAGTATCTTTGTCTGCCGACATTATAGCATATGAGTTTTAACTCTGCAATATGCTTTCCCTCACACATCTTAATGTTTTTTCAGATGTATCACCCCCAAAGAAAGTAGTATAATGATATCGCAAGAAGAAAAAACAAGCGACGCGAAGCGGCATTTGTATTAGTAAATGCGAAGCGGCATTTGTTTCTGTAAATTGGGGCATATTATTCATGAAAACAAATGAAGAGACAATGTGAAAGGAGTAGTGGGTTACATGTTAAAGGACTGGAATAAGCCTGAGCGTCCATCAGATGAAGAGATAGACGCAAGGTTAAAGATCGCCAGAGAGAATCTGACGCGCAATCAGATCAAGGTTAAGGAAGGCAAGATACCTGTATTTGTAATATTTGAGGGCTGGGGAGCCGCAGGTAAGGGAAGTCTTGTCGGAAGGATCATCAAGAATATGGATCCTAGATTTTTTCAGGTGGAGTCGGTAAAGTATTCCACTGACGAGGAAAAACGCAGACCATTCCTGTACAAGTATTTTACAAGAATACCAGAGCAGGGGGAGTTTGTATTTCTGGATGGTGGCTGGATGAGAGACATAGTAGGTGGCAAGATGTCCAGGGAACTGTCAGATAAGGAATACAGGAAGAGAGTTGACAGTACCAAGAGATTCGAGAGAACCTTGGCGGACAACGGATATCTAGTCATGAAATTCTTCTTCCAGATAGACAAGCACGAACAGAAGAAGCGGATTGCTGCGCTTCTTGAAGATGAAACTACGAAGTGGAGAGTGTCTAAGCATGATCTGAAGCAGAACAAAAAGTACGACGAGTATCTTGAGGCGTTCGACAGCTTTATGTATGACACCAATCTGTCAAATGCTCCGTGGTACATGATAGATGCAAAGGAGAGAAAATGGGCAGAACTTCAGATACTTGACATCATAAATCAGGGCGTGGAGACTGCGCTGCTCAATCAGGGACATGCAGTGCCTATACTGCAGAATACATTTGCACTCAAGAAGATCCCGAAGCTTTCAGAGGTGTCTCTCGATAAGAAACTCACGGACGAGGAATATAAGGAAGAACTCGGCAAGCTGCAGAAGAAGCTCGGCAGACTGCACAACGAACTTTACCAGAAGAAGATACCGGTTATCATCGGATACGAGGGCTGGGATGCGGCAGGCAAAGGTGGAAATATCAAAAGGATAGCGGAGGCACTTGATGCCCGTGGTTATGTGGTAAATCCTATAGCAAGTCCAGAGCCGCATGAGAAGGCAAGGCATTTTCTGTGGAGATTTTGGACAAGACTTCCAAAGTCCGGGCATGTGGCTATATTTGACAGAACCTGGTATGGAAGAGTCATGGTTGAGAGACTTGAGGGATTCTGCTCGGAGAACGATTGGCAGCGTGCATACAACGAGATAAATGAATTTGAGAAGGAGCTGCACGACTGGGGTGCCATCGTCATCAAGTTCTGGGTCCAGATCGACAAAGATACGCAGCTTGAGAGGTTCACACTCAGGCAGAATACACCAGAGAAACGATGGAAGATCACTGATGAGGACTGGCGAAACCGTGACAAATGGGATAGCTACGAGGTGGCAGTCGATGAGATGCTTGAGAAGACCAATACAAGCTTTGCACCTTGGCACATACTGGAGTCAAACGATAAGAAATATGCCAGAATAAAGGCTCTCAAGATTGTTATCAAGGCGATAGAGGATAAGCTGGAGCATCTCGACAATTAATGATGGGCGCCGGATGCGATCACTCGATACCCAGAATGATATAACACATTTGTGACAGATATAAGTAAAGGTACAAAAAACACGAGGCGGTGATACACCATACTAAGGTATCACCGCCTTTTAAAAAGGTTTTAAGGTATATGTTCCGCCTGGCGTGTATGACCGCAAAGGATAAATTTCAGATATTATCCGGGAGGGAGGTACGGCTTTAGCATCAGGCAGACTGCAAAATATAAAAACTATATTTCCTGTAGGGTGAAACAGGAAGATAAGTCATTACTATGATTATATTAATTGTTTTTCTTTGATGATGGCGACTCCGAGCGGGGTTAACTCAAGCTCTCCATCAACTACATTCTGAGACTGAATATTGGTTCCATGAACATCGGATACGGACTGAGGTTCATCGGTATTATTCAGGTAGAAACCATATGAGGTTCCGTCATCTGCGTATCTGCAGTGATACTGAACTCCGTCAGGGAGGCTCTTTGTGGCTATTCCGGCATCTGTTAGCATCCGCTCCATGATCTCGCCAAGTTTGCTGTAATCTATTCTTGCAGCCACGTAGTAAGCTTTACCCTTGCCGTAGCCGTTCACAGTCACTGCTGCATTTCCTGCATAGAAGTCTGAATCGTAGGTTCCCAGCACTTCCGCTGTTCCAATTCTCAGTATCTCCGCATAGTCCCGGAGTCCACATGAACTTCCATCTGTGAAAGTCACGCTGTTTCTGTCAGATGGGTACAGAGTATCGATCTCCTCACTGATGACTCCGAATACATCTGCAAGCCCATTTCCCGGGAATCCCCCAAGGATGCAGAGCTGATTCTTGTCCACGTAACCGGTGAAGTATGTAGCCAGGAGCTGCCCGCCTCTCTTTACAAATGCAGCGAGAGATTCTGCAGCACCGTCCCTGAGCATATAGAGCATAGGAGCCACGATCACATCATAGTCGTCAAGCGGATCATCGGATGCGATCACATCTACGTCGACACCAAGCTTTGTCAGTTCCTTGTATACAGACATGCAGGTCTCAGGATATTTTTTTGATTCCTGACCTAATGCCTTGACATCATCTATAGCCCACATATTGTCCCAGTCGAACAGCAGTGCCACTTTTGATCTGATGAGCGTTCCGGTTATCTCGGAGAGTCCGGCAAGTTCGTTGCCGAGAGCGGCAACCTCCTTAAATATCCTGGTGTCATTTGTTCCAAGATGGTCGACGACAGCTCCGTGATACTGTTCAAATGAGCCTCTGCCCTTTCGCCACTGGAAGTACTGAACAGTGTCAGAACCGCAGGCTATAGCGTTGTATGAGAACAGCTTGTGGATGCCCGGTCTTTTTAGTTTGTTATATGGATGCCAGTTTACAAGCCCCGGAGCACTCTCCATAAGCATGAAAGGCTTATCCTTCTTCATGGATCTCATGACTGCGTGGTCAAATGTGTTCTGCCCCATGACATCCGCAAGGCTTTCATAGTCGTTGTGGAATCTAGGGTATGAATCCCAGGAGATTACGTCAAGTTCCTTTGCCATTGGTCTGTAGTCAAGACCCTCGTAGAGCTGCATAAAGTTGGTTGTTATAGGTATGTCAGGGGTGAGTTCACGGAGGAGCTTTATTTCTGATTTCATGTAATCGTTCATGTTCCATGTGGTAAATCTCTTCCATTCGAGGTTCAGCGCCATGATACTGAAATCACCATTTTTGTAAGGTGGCTCAATCTGTGAGAAACTGTTGTATGAGTGACTCCAGAAGGTGGTCCACCATGCTTTGTTCAGCTTGTTTATGTCGTGGTCGAACTTCTCTGCGAGGTAATTCTGAAATCTTTTCACACAGAGACGGCAGTAGCACTCGCCGCCAAGCTCATTTGACACATGCCACATGATGAGTCCTGGATGGTTTCCCACATGGGCATGGAGCTGACGGATGATATTGTAGACCTTTTCTCTGTAAATAGGTGAGCTCATGCAGTGGTTCTCACGTACACCCTGGTGTTCCCGGACATCATAGGAATCAACACGTCTGATCTCGGGATATTTCTGCGCCATCCATGCCGGTTTGCCACCAGATGGTGTTGCGAGAACTGTGTAAATCCCAGCATTATAAAGATTATCCATAACGTCTTTCAGCCAGTCAAAATGATATTCGCCCTCAGCAGGTTCGTAAGCTGACCATGAGAAAACGCCAAGAGTGGCGGAAGTCATTCCTGCCTCCTTCATCATCTCGATATCCTTTGCCAGAATATCAGGGCGGTCAAGCCACTGTTCAGCATTGTAATCACCGCCATGTAGTATTCCGTTTATCTGTGGAAAAAGCTTGTTTTTGTTCATTTATCTGTCATCTCCTATAAATAAAGGTAATGTGCTCTATGTGATCTGTTTTTAGTGTAAAATATATGCGCAAACGGTTGCACAACTTGCTATTTAAAGGTAGCACAAATAGACAAATAATTCAATTGTAATTTGATAATACATTTTAATTTGTGCAAAATACACAAAATATACACACTGCCATTCATCAGGGCAATATTGTATATAATTAAGAAAAACGGCTTGAAATAAGAGATATAATTGCTTGTGATTAAGATATAATGAATTGCTCGAAGTTGCGCAATTTGTCAATTCCTACAAGATATGCAAAAGTGAGGTAAAAAGCTATCGAACAGTGTCAAAAATCTATATAATAAAAGTATTGAGGGATGAACGGAAATATAAGGAAGAAACGTATCGTTTAAGGAGGAGTTTTATGAGAAAAAAGAGGAAATCATATATAGCGGTGACAGGCAGTATAAGGTCTGAGTGGTTAAGGGGACTGAGCAGAAAAATCTGTATCGGTGCCTTGGCATTTTCGGCGGCGGTTGTGCTATTGACAGGCGGTAAAGTGGGAGCATATGCATCTGATCAGACACGGGTAAGTTCAGATGAGAGTCAGGTTACGGTAGGGTATGATGATCTGGACGACACTTTGCAGAAAGGCGGACTTGGCGTTGTCGTTGAGCAGCAGGATGGTGCGGCTTCACTGGCATCTACATATGATGCAACAGCACTTGAGAAGCGTATTGTTGAAGGAATCAAGGCGTGGCAGACGAGTATAGATGTATCGGAACTTGGCCTTACGAGAGACGATATTGATAACGGGGCAGTAAAATCTATTATCAATTCTCATCCCGAGTTTATCAGTCTGTCGGGAGGCTATACATATTGGACTTCTGGCTCTTCAATCACCAAAATACAATTTACATATTTGACAAATGCAAAGGAGGAGCAGCAGGAGCTTGATGCTGCACTTCAGGAAGTCAAGAGTAAGATAGATACCAGTGGAATGAGCGATGAAGAGATAGTACTTGCATATCATGAGTATCTCACATCCACAGTTGCATATGCCTATGAGGATTATTTCAATGGAACGATCGCTGCAAATCACGGGTACGATATGTATGGAGCTTTGGTTAAACATAGTTGTGTGTGTCAGGGATATGCCGAGACTATGTTTTATCTGCTAAGAGAGGCTGGTCTTTCATGTGCAATCGCATCAAGTGAAAATATCAATCACGCATGGAACATAGTTAAGATACATGGAAAATGGTATCACATAGATGCAACTTGGGACGATCCGGTGTGGGATATGCCTGGAAGATCATATCATGATTATTTCCTTGTCAGCTTTGATACAATGAATAAGAATACACTCATCAACCATACTAAGGACAGAACGGATATGGTTGTCAGCGCACAGTGGGGAGATACATATACGACAGCGGTGGACACCACTTATGAGAGTGGTAAGTTCTGGAATGGTATTGAGAAAGCTATTTTTTATAAAGACGGTTATTGGTACAGCATAAGTGAGGGCAGTTCGAAAACATCATTTAACATAAATAAGTACCAGTATTCGACTAACATAAACAAGGTTTTGTATTCGGGCACTGCAAAATGGACAACTCCGAGTGGTGGGTATTATCCTGGTGTTTATAGTTCAATATATCTCCGAGGTGATAATTTATATTTTACGACTCCGGATAGCTTGAACAAGATAGATATAACATCGACAAATGTAAATCCTACAGAGCTTATAAATATACGAACACAGTATAATAGTTCAACAGGAAATAATTTATATGCGTTTGGAGAACAGTATGGTAAGCTGGTGTATTTTATTACAGATTCTCCTAATATAAAGAAAACTAAGGATTCAAGCAATTCAAGCAAGTATAACAAGGAGTATGCCGAGTATACATTCGAGATGTGCATAAGCCACAAGTGGGATGCTGGAGTGGTGACAAAGGAGCCGACCTACACAAGTACAGGAACCAAGAAGTACACCTGTACAAACTGCGGTGAAACCAAGACCGAGACGATAGCCAAACTTGTATGTACGAGCCACGTGTGGGATAGCGGCAAGGTTGTGACAGCGCCGACATACAAGACAGAGGGAACCAAGAAGTACACCTGTACAAACTGCGGAACAACCAAGACAGAAACGATAGCCAAACTGGTATGTACGAGCCACGTATGGGATGGCGGAGTAGTGACGAAGAAGCCAACCTACTCAAGCGCGGGTACAAAGGAATACACATGTGTCAACTGTGGAACCACAAAGACGAGCTCAATCGCCATGTTGAAGCTGAGCAAGGTTACAGTAAAAACAGCCGTATCCTCCACGGGAATAAAGATCTCATGGACATCAGAGAAAAATGCATCCGGATACTATATATACAGAAAGTCCGGAAAGGGACAGTATGCGCTGTTGAAGAAGGTTACCGGGGCGAACACTCTTGCTTTTAATGACACGAAGGTTACAAGTGGAGTGATATATACATACAAGGTTCAGGCATACAAAGGAACCGTGATAGGTGCCGGAACGGAAACAAGCAGATGCTTCGTTGGAACGGCAAAGGCAAAAACAGCAAATGAATCCACAGGTATAAAGCTTTCATGGAACAAAGTGGGAGGCGCAAGGTCTTATAAGATATATAAAAGGATCGGAACTGGAAAGTACACCTGTATCAAGACTGCGTCATCCACTACATTCACATATCTTGATAAGGCGGTGAAAGCGGGAACAATATACACATATGCTGTAAAGCCTTACATTGGAAGGACAGCGGGCACGTACGTCGCATCGAAATATGTGCGTCTTAGACCTGTCACAGCCAAAGTGAGTGCAGCCAGAAACGGTGTTACAGTTAGGTGGACGAAAACGGCAGGTGCTACATCCTACCGTGTATACAGAAAGACGGCTAGCGGCAAATATGCTTTGGTGAAAAAAATCGGCGGCGCAAATGCTCTCAGCTGGACAGACACGAATACCGCTAAGGGAAAGACATATTATTACTATGTGAGAGCATTTAAGGGAAATTATTACAGTGCCGCCTCTAAAGCAGTAAATGTAAAGCGTTAAGGATTGATAAATATACGGTCATAACAGTATAATACCGGGGAAGGAATGTGCGGAAGAAAGGAGTTTTGATGGAAAAGGAAGAGAGAGTAGAACAAAAGCTATATGAGAGCAGATGCGCCAGACATTATCGCGTGGGCAGGGTGGTGCTGTGCAGGTTTTTGTGTATGTGTGCGTTCGTATGCATAGTGGCAGGCTCGGCACTTACGGCTGGTGCTGTGACAGTATTTGCTGCTGAGGATTCGACAGAAGAATGTGCTGCGGATGGCGAACAGCAGGGAATTGTGGAGGAGTCAGACTCGCCAGCAAAGGGATGCACTGGGGATATAGACCTTGCGGATATATACGAAATCGGCGGCTATGCCGAAGTAGCGGAAGAGGGAGATGTCGCTTCAATAGCCTCAACCGGCAATTTCAAATATCATAACAGGGTGGCGAACTCGATAAAGTCATTCAAGAAGAATATAGACGTGCACGGAATGGGTGTCACAACCAGTAATGTTAAGTCGATATTTGTCAACATTCTGGCACTGCATCCGGAGATTGTATATGTAGCAAATGCATCGTATGTATACAATAGATACAACGGATCGGTTTCAACTCTGGTTATCAGCTATATACCGAATGCAAAGAAGGTGAGAGAATCTCTTGTAGCGGCGGTAAAAGAGGTAAACAAGCAGGTGGACACAAAGAATATGAAACCTGCTGAGATAGTTCTTGCATACCACGAGTATCTGACGTCCACGGTGGAATATGATGCCAGTGGAATAAAGGACTACAGTACAGTGTATGGCAGGGATCACAAATATGACATGTATGGCACCCTCGTTGATAAGAAAGCCGTGTGTCAGGGATATGCAGAAACCATGAATTATCTTCTGAAACAATCGGGAGTTCCATGTGCTCTTGCAACAAGCCAATATATAAATCATGCGTGGAATGTTGTCAGGATAAATGGGAAATGGTATCACGTTGATGCCACATGGGATGATCCTGTCACAGATCAGCCAGGACAGTCTAGACATGACTATTTCCTTATAAGCACGAACACTTTGAACAGACGAACAAAGAATGCAAGTTCATCATATTCGCTTGGACGGTATGATACGAAGATTAGCGCAGCGTGGACCGGCAGCTACAACGGAGCCACAGACAAGAAATACGAGAGTGGTCAGATGTGGAGCGGCGTTGAGAAGGTCATGTATTACCGAAAGGGATACTGGTACTGTATCAAACAGGGATCAAGCTGGATGGATTTCCAGATTATAAAGAACAGATTTTCGACAGGTGGAAAGAAAGTCATACTGTCAGGAACATCAGTTTGGTATAAAACGGATGGAAGTTATTATACAAAGCAATACGGCTCGATATTCCTTGCGCAGGAATCCTTGTATTTCCATACAGCCAGATATATAGGCAGGATAGATCTAGATTCCCCGAAAAACGAGTATACACTTCTATATGATATAAGAAGTAAGTATTCGGACGGTGTAAATATATATGCCATGGGCTGGCACAATAAGCAGATAGTGGTGTGGGTGTCAAATACTCCGCTCTGCAATCCGAGGGATGCATATCTGCTGGCTCCGTGTCTGAAACATAGCTGGAACAGTGGAAAGGTCACGAAGAAAGCTACATATACATCAACAGGAACAAAACTCTATACATGTAAGAAGTGCAGTTATAAGAAGAGTGTGGCAACACCGAAGCTTCAGCTTGGCAAGCCGGTTGTGAAGACCGCTGCGACAGTTAAGGGTATAAGGCTTTCGTGGAACAAGGTGTCCGGAGCGACAGCGTATAAAGTGTACAAGAAGACTAAGAGCGGTAAATATCAGCTGCTTAAGAAGGCCAACACATTATCCATTGTGGATGGAAGAATATCCAGTGGCAAGACATATGGATACAAGATCGTGGCGTGCAATGCATATACGACAAGCAAGGTAACAACAGTGTCGAGACTGTATCTTGGAAATGTCAAGGCGAGAGCGAAAAACACGAACAAGGGCGTGAAGATCGCATGGAACAAGGTGGCTGGTGCTGATTCATACAGGATATACAGAAAATCAGGAAATTCCGCATACAAGCTGATGAAGATCGCAGGATCAGGCGCAGCTTCATGGGTGGACAGCAAGTCGGTGGCAGGTAAGAAATATACATATGCAGTAGTGCCATACAAAAAGCAGACTGGTGGCGCATATACGCCTGTAACTGTTTCATGTAAGAGATAGTATATAAAGTGATATATCTTCGTAAAATATAAAATAAGAGCGCCGTCCGGTGATGCGATGCCGGGTGGCGCTCTTTTCTGTTAAATGCTAGTTTTTCTTGTCTGTAATATTGCGGTGTGAGTTGTCAAACAGGTCAGTATCGGCTACATCAGAGGAGTCGTTTCGGGAGAGCGTTTCTGACAGCCTGTCTTTTGTCTCCGCACTGACCGTTTTGATACCTTCACTTATAACAGCGCTCTTTTCCTTGATGCCTTCGCTGATGCCCTCACTTTTTTCTTTGATGGCTTCGGTAAGCTGTTCTGCTTTTTCCTTAATTTTTTTGGTTATTGAAAAGTTCTCAGGATGATCTTCAAATGCACGCTTGACGGAGGCAGTATCGTGAAGTATGAGGAGGAAGCTTGGCTTCTCCTTGCGCTTTTCCCTGTCCAGTGCAATTTTTGATTTGAGTTCCTCCACTCGTACTATGAGGTCGTTCTCCTTTGCAAATTTCTTGACCTTGTTCATGAGATTGAACGATACAACACAGTCGATAACGAACACTCCGTAGAAGAATCCGATGAAGAAGGAAAATGTCAGGTGGTCGGCAAGCCAGTACACAGCATTTAATATATGCGGATGTAGGAAGAAATAGTAAAGTGCGGCGATGAGTCCCCAGAAGAAAGAAAACAGAGGACATATGATACCTTGAATGTTTCCCCATTCATCCGAATAGTCCCAAAGCTTGATGTTCATACCTATTATAAATATACGGCCGGCGATGTACTCCACAACGGTCATTGCTATTGTCATTATCAGTATGATCAGAACTTTCTGTAAAACAGGATGCGAATCGACGGCATCGATGTGAATGAGTGATAACAGATACAGAACGACAAGACCTGAACCGTAGAGAGGCAGGTATGGTCCGATCAGAAATCCCGGATTTATCCATTTGTGGCTCGGGTTGCTCTTGGAAAAGAATTTTCTGAAAATGACCTCTATGCACCAGCCCATGATACAGCCGATAAAAAATAAAAACAGTATCACAAGGATGCTCTTGATATTAAAATTATCCATTATGCTTAACTCCTTTGTATAGATGAAAATTACAGATTTAAATCTTGTATTAATAATAAAACAATACTATTAAGATAGTATACAGTTTGAAAAAAAGCAACCTTACAGAATCGTATAAATGTAAATAAAACTATTCCTTATTGAAACTTATTGAGAAAAAAAGTTGCCGAAAAAGTGGCTGTTATATTGGACTGACGGGAGGTACAGTGCTATACTGACAGAAAATAAAATTACGTATCAGGTGCAGACTTTTTGTGGTGATGATTACGAAGAGAATGCATTTTTTACGTTAAGAGGAGTTCGACAGGTCGAACAAAGATTAGACAAATATATTTTTAAGGAGGACAAAGTTATGATGAAAGCATTAAAGAAGGTAAACTGGAAGAAACTTGGAATATTTGCAGGTGGCGTATTATTCGGAACAGCTGGTATCAAGGTTCTCTCAAGCAAGGACGCAAAGAACGTATATACACATTGTACAGCCGGTGTTCTCAGAGCAAAGGACTGCGTTATGAAGACGGCGAATACTATTCAGGAAAATTGTGGTGATATATATGCAGGCGCAAAGGATATCAATGAGGCAAGAGCGCAGAAGGCAGCAGAGGCTGATTTTGAGGATGCTGAGAGCACTGAGACTGCAGAGGAAGAGGCTGGCGCAGAGGAGTAATCCCGGAAAACCTATTGCAAAAACACAGTAAATTATTTGTAGAAAGAGGCGAAGATCTTGAAGTTTTCAATTTTGAATGAGACAAAGAATCGTCTGCGTATACACATGACACAGAGCCGTATGACTATGGCACAGGCTGACATATTACAGTATTATCTTGAGAACTGTGACGGCGTTGTCGATGTCAAAGTGCATGACAGAACCTGTGATGCGGTTATTATCTATGAGGGCGACAGGGCAGGTATCATAGATGCACTCAGACAGTTTGGTTATGATAGAGTAGAGATTCCTGCGGATCTCACGGAGACATCCGGAAGAACTATGAACAGACAGTATGAGGACAAGCTGTTCTGGAAGACTGTATGGTATATGACAAAGAAGTGGATCGTGCCGATGCCGCTCAGATATTGCTTTACATCGGTGAAGGCACTCAAGTATATAGGCAAGGGCCTGAAGTGTCTCGCAGACAGGAAACTTGAGGTACCGGTTCTAGATGCCACCGCCATCACAGCATCCATACTCACAAATGATTTTGCAACGGCAGGTTCAGTTATGTTCCTACTTGAGATCGGTGAGATCCTTGAGGAGTGGACACACAAGAAGTCTGTTGGAGGGCTTGCCAGAAGTATGGCGCTCAACATTAACAAGGTATGGGTAAGAGTAGACGACTGCGATGTGCTTATGGACAGCGCGAAGATCGCAAAGGATGATCTTGTGGTAGTTCATATGAGCAACGTGATCCCATTTGACGGAATTGTGGCAGAGTGTGAGGGTATGGTCAACCAGTCATCCCTTACAGGAGAGTCTGTTCCTGTTCACAAGGGAGCTGGCGATGTTGTGTATGCAGGTACAGTTGTTGAGGAAGGCGAGCTTGTGGTCAGAGTCACAAATACCGGCAGGACAAGCAGATATGATAAAGTAGTGGCTATGATCGAGGAGTCTGAGAAGCTCAAGTCAGGACTTGAGAGTAAGGCAGAGCATCTTGCAGACGGTCTGGTTCCATGGACTCTCGGCGGAACTATCCTCACATACCTGCTCACGAGAAATATAACAAAGATGCTTGCTGTTCTCATGGTCGACTATTCATGTGCGCTCAAGATGTCTATGCCTATAGCTGTTCTGTCGGCTATCCAGGAGGCAAATAAGCATCATCTCACAGTTAAGGGTGGCAAATTCCTTGAGGCTGTGGCGGAGGCGGACACCATAGTATTTGACAAGACAGGAACACTCACAAAGGCATCGCCGACACTCGTGCGTGTAGTGCCATTTGACGGAAGAGATCCAGATGAACTGCTCAAGATAGCGGCATGTTTGGAGGAACATTTCCCTCATTCGATGGCGAGAGCTGTTGTGGCCGGAGCTGCGGCTAAGGGAATAGAGCACGAGGAGATGCACTCCAAGGTTGAGTATGTTGTTGCCCATGGAATCTCATCAAGTATAGATGGCAAGAAGGTCATCATAGGAAGTTATCACTTTGTATTTGAGGATGAAGGCTGCGTGATACCGGAGGATAAGATAGAACTTTACGAATCACTTTCAAAGTCTCACTCACATCTGTTCATGGGAATAGACGGCAAGCTTGCAGCGGTAATATCTATCAAGGATCCTGTGAGACCTGAATCTGCGGAGGTCGTGAGAAAACTCAAGGAGCTCGGCATCGGCAAGGTAGTCATGATGACCGGGGACAGTGAGAGAACTGCCCAGGCTATAGCTGAACAGGTGGGCGTGGACGAGTATTACTCAGAGGTACTACCGGAGGATAAGGCAAGGTTTGTGGAGTCCGAAAAGGCGGCGGGACGCAAGGTTATCATGGTCGGTGATGGAATCAACGATTCTCCGGCATTGTCAGCATCGGATGCAGGCATAGCAGTCAGTGATGGCGCTGAGATAGCCAGAGAGATCGCGGATATAACGGTCAGCGCAGACAATCTGTATGAACTTGTCACTCTTAAGGAACTTAGCAATAAGCTGATGAGCAGGATCAATAGAAATTATCGCAAGATAGTCACATTTAACACAGGGCTTATCATACTCGGTGTTATGGGCGTGATCCAGCCGACGACATCGGCACTGCTCCATAATTCATCGACTCTGCTTATAAGCATGGATAGTATGAAGAGACTGCTTGATTAATTTTTATAAGATTAGTTTTTATCATTAAAATGTATTGACCTTATGCACCCAAATATGACATTATATGATTAAAAGACAGGTTAACTAAATCACATAAAATTTACAGATATACAGATAATATTGTCAGGAGGGATACATTATGGTAAAGAAAGTAGTTGGAGATAATTTTGATGAGATAAAATCGAGTAAGATTGCCGTAGCCGATTTCTCGGCAACCTGGTGCGGACCCTGCAAGATGATGGCTCCGGTATTTCACACTGTTGCAGAGGACATGAAGGATGCGACCAGCTTTTTCAATGTTGATGTTGATGAGAATCCAGGACTTGCCGCATCAAACAAAGTGTTCAGCGTACCTACGCTGATTCTCTACAAGGATGGCGTGGAAACTTCTAGAAGCGTTGGTGCGATATCCAAGTATGACCTGATCGATTTTATAAATAAAAATAAGTAAGATCAGTAAATGTCAAACATTTACCGTCAAATATTTAAGAAAAACTTAAAAGAGAAGACACCTGAAAAATATTTTTTAATATTTGAAAACAAATAAAACTCCCGCTCTTTGAGAGGTACATATACAATGTATGTACATACTTGAAGAGTGGGAGTTTTTATTTGCCTGAACTATCTGGCATCTCTGTCTACATAGTCTCTATGTGTCACAAGACTCTTGTATGCCGGTCTGATGATCTTGTCTGTGGTTACAAGCTCCTCAATTCTGTGGGCGCTCCAGCCAACGATACGTGCAACCGCAAAGAGAGGTGTGTAAAGTTCTCTAGGAATGCCGAGCATCTCGTATACGAATCCACTATAGAAATCCACATTTGGACTTACACCCTTATAAATCTTGCGCTCTTTTGCGATGAGCCTAGGCGCGATCTTTTCGATGTTGTTGTACAGAGCCATGTCCTCATCTCTGCCTTTGGCTGCTGCGAGCTGTTCTACAAATGCCTTGAACACCTTTTCTCTTGGATCGGACAGGGAGTATACCGCATGTCCCATACCATATATAAGTCCTTTGTGGTCATACGCCTGCTTGTTCAGCAGTTTATCGAGATAAGCTTCAATAGCTTCTTCGTCGTGATAATCCTTGATATGTTCCTTTATATCGTCCATCATATTCATAACCTGAAGATTTGCACCGCCGTGTTTCCTTCCTTTAAGGGATGAGAGGGCAGCGGCAATCGCTGAATAGGTGTCGGACCCTGAGGATGTTACAACCCTTGTTGTAAATGTTGAGTTGTTACCGCCACCGTGCTCCATGTGAAGCAGGAGAGCGATGTCCAGAACCCTCGCCTCAAGCTCAGTGTACTTCATGTCTGGTCTGAGCATCCTGAGCAGGTTCTCTGCCACTGATGCATCTTTGTCAGGACGATGTATATACATACTTCCATCATTCTCATAGTGGTTGTATGCGTGGTAGCCGTAGACCGCCATCATAGGAAATGTGCCGATGAGTCCTATGCACTGTCTCAGCACATTGTCGATGTCAAGGTTTGTTGCCTGATTGTCATAGGATGCCAGTGTCAGGACACTCCTTGTCATCGAATTCATGATATCAACACTTGGTGCCTTCATGATGACATCTCGTGTGAAGTTTGTTGGCAGATTCATAGACTCAGATATAACTCCGCTGAATTCTGTGAGCTGTGCCTTGGTAGGAAGTTCACCAAAAAGCAGCAGATAAGCAGCCTCCTCAAATATATGACGTTTTCCCTTGCCGCCCTTTACCAGATCCTGCACATCGTAGCCGCGATATAGCAGCTCTCCATCACATGGGACTTTCTGGCCGTCCACATCCTTAAATGCTATGATCTGGGAAATGTTTGTAAGTCCGGTCAATACTCCCTGACCATTCTCGTCACGAAGACCACGCTTTACACCATATTTTCTGTACAGTTCTTTGTCGATGTTATCGTGCTGCTGACAAAGATGTGATTGTTTTTCAACGTAGCCTGTAAGATTTTCCATATACTCCATATAGTTCCTCCTTATGAAATTTATAAGATCTTTTTGCATATGTCATTTAGACAACATGCATCGCAATGCGGTTTTGTCCTGGCTGAGCACACGGCTCTCCCGTGATCCACAAGCCGGTGACAGAAGTCATTGCTCTCCTCTGGAGGTATAAGTTTCCACAGTTCCATCTCAACTTTTTTCGGGTCTTTGATCCCGTCAACCAATCCCATACGGTTGACAAGCCGGATACAATGGGTGTCAGTCACAATGGCTGGCTTGCCATATATGTCACCCATGATGAGGTTGGCACTTTTTCTGCCAACGCCAGGGAGCTTTAGCAGCTCGTCCAAGCTGTCAGGAACCTGACAGTTGTAGGAATCAACAAGCATGTTCATACATGCGCTAATATCTCTTGCCTTGCTTTTCCCCAGTCCGCAAGGTTTGACAATGGCCTCAATGTCACTGACATCTGCAGCGGCCAGTTCTTTTACTCCCGGATATTTTGCGAAAAGATCCTGCACCACAACATTCACCCTTGCATCAGTGCACTGCGCCGCCAGGCGGACACTGACAAGTAACTGCCATGCGTGTGATGTGTCGAGAGTGCATACCGTATCAGGGTATTCCTTCTTCAGCCTCTCGATAATGTCCAACGTTCTCTGTTTTTTGGTATATCTCTTCTGCGATTCCATAAAAGACCTCCGGTTTTGAACATCAGCTTATGAAAAACTCTCTTTTGAGAGGACTGATGCTTCTTGTCAGATTTTCCTGGAAAAACTGATACATTCTTCTATATGATAACATGAAAGCCACGCAAATGGATATCGAAAAGCAATTCTTAATAAAAATGTTAGAAGTGTGAAAATTTGATTGGGAATTGCTTGCGAAAAGTTATACAGCGTGAAAAGGATAATTGACAAAAAACTGCCCCGCAGCCATGACATCTTGCCATCGTGGATGGTAGATTTATCATATATGCGTGGCAGTCTTTCTTAGAAATTCTTTACGACAAATATCTTTGCAACGAAATCCAGACCGTTAAATTCTTACTGCAAATCCTTGCTGATTTTACTTCGTACCAAATATTCTGTCGCCGGCATCGCCAAGTCCCGGGCAGATGTATGCGTTCTCATTCAGCTCGCGGTCAACATGTCCAACGTAGAGCTGTATGTCCGGATGAGCCTTGAGAAGTCTCTCGATACCCTGTGGTGCAGCGATGATGGACATGAACTTGATGTTCTTGCCGCCGTGCTGCTTGATGAAGTCCACGGCTGCAACTGCTGATCCGCCTGTTGCCAGCATAGGGTCTGTAACAACGATGAGTCTCTCATCGATAGGATCAGGGAGCTTGCAGTAGTATTCATGAGGCTCATGTGTCTCCTCATCTCTGTACAGTCCGATGTGTCCGATCTTGGCTGTAGGAACAAGAGCCTGAAGTCCGCTGACCATTCCGAGACCTGCGCGGAGAATAGGAACTATCGCAAGGTTTCTTCCTGCGATGACCGGTGTCATGCACTCCTCAATAGGAGTCTCAATGCATACTTCCTCAGTAGGAAGATCCTTTAAAGCCTCATATCCCATAAGCATTGCAATCTCTTCAACGAGTGCACGAAACTCAGCAGTTCCGGTGTTCTTGTCTCTGAGCTTTGATATCTTGTGCTGAATAAGTGGATGTGTCATTACTGTGTAATCTGTCATATTGTGTAACCTCCTGAATAATACGGATAATGTAATGCGGAGCGATCAGCGTGTTATAAAAACCACACAGATCGGAAACAACCGCAAATGTTATGATTATGATTCTATATCAGAATTCTGTGGATTCATTCCAAGTCCGCGGCTTACGTCGCCCTTGGTGTTCTCGCCAAATGTATAGTCGTTGCCAGGCAGAATAGCATTCAGCAGGATGCCGAATATAGCGGCAAGGGCAAGACCTGTGAGGGTGATGGTTGTTCCGCCGATTGTAAATGTGAGACCATTTGTAAATCCGAGACCGCATACCATGATAACGGCTGCTATTATCAGATTTCTTGACTTTGTGAAGTCAACGTGGTTCTCGACCACATTTCTTACGCCGATGGCAGATATCATTCCGTAGAGGATGAAACTTATACCGCCTATGATGGCAAGTGGCATTGAGCTGATAATTGCTGAAACCTTAGGTATGAATCCGAGGATTACTGCAAATAAAGCAGCAAGTCTGATGACCCTTGGATCGTGTACACGGCTGAGCTCGAGAACTCCTGTGTTCTCGCCGTAGGTTGTATTTGCAGGACCGCCGAAGAGGGCTGACAGTGAGGTTGCAAGACCGTCACCGATAAGCGTTCTGTGAAGTCCCGGATCCTCAAGGAAATTCTGGTCGACTGTAGCTGATATAGCACAGATGTCACCGATATGTTCCATCATGGATGCTATGGCGATGGGAGCCATTACAAGTATGGCTGTTATGTCAAACTTGCAGATCTGGAAAGGTGGCAGTCCGAGAAACTTTGCATCGGAAACTGTCGAAAAGTCCAGAATAGCTGTTCCGCCAGGATTAGTCACACCACAGAGGTGAAGGATAAGTGCCACACCGTATGAGATGAGCACGCCCATGAGGATAGGGATGATCTTGAACATTCCTTTGCCCCATATGTTGAACACGATTACGACAGCCAGTGCGATAAATGCAAGCAGCCAGTTGTTTGATGCGTTTGATATGGCTGACGGTGCAAGGCTCAGGCCGATACATATGATGATAGGTCCGGTAACCACAGGTGGAAGGAATCTCATGACTCGCTTAACACCTACAAGTTTGACGATGAGAGCCAGAATCAGATAAAGGAGACCGGCAACCACGATACCGCCGCAGGCGTACGGAAGTTTTTCGCCCATTGTCATGTCTTTGAAAATTCCTGTTTTCAAACCTGCCACCGTGGAGAAACCTCCGAGAAAAGCGAATGATGAACCGAGAAATGCGGGTACCTTGAGTTTCGTACATAAGTGGAAGAAGAGTGTTCCAAGACCGGCACATATGAGAGTTACCTGAATTGAGAGTCCCTCGCCTTCAAAGTAGCCGTTTACGAGAAGTGGAACTAGAATTGTTGCGCCAAACATGGCGAACATGTGCTGGAATCCGAGCAAAAGCATCTTTGGAATTCCGAGCTGACGTGCGTCACGGATGGCATCTTTTTGATTATCCATAAGTAATAATCCTCCCTTTTTGTTTTTTCTAATTATAGTTTTTTTTATGGGTAAGGTCAATTTGATTAGTGCACTTTTGTAAAAAAATATGTCAAATTTCGAGCCTGATACTGATATAGAAAATTAATAATTTCAGGATTGGATCATAATAAAAAATTAATCTGTATATGACATAATTTTATTGTGCACATAAGCGGCGCGGAAATTCGATAAATACCGTATAAACACAGGATTTATACAGTTTGTATGGATATTGCTGGAAAATCAGACGGAGATTTTAATACACGATCTGATCAAATATGTAAGATCTGGTAACACTTGACATATTGTTACAGAATTGTTACAATTTCGTTGATTATTGAATGAGGGAAAAAATAACATAATTTCATTCAGGGAGACGTAAGATGATAGAATTGGAGAACGTGAGCATGACATACCCTGGTGGTATAGAGGCT